>Ga0308164_10000485_pt1 | contig 65936 bp, 59 predicted proteins | sample PhyTR2_FD_201031 | JGI IMG/M metagenome (GOLD analysis project Ga0308164, IMG submission 201031) | Phyllosphere microbial communities from UC Gill Tract Community Farm, Albany, California, United States - DLSLT.R2 | ecosystem: Host-associated > Plants > Phyllosphere > Unclassified | place: USA... | reverse complement strand
CAACCGCTGCAACCGCTGCCAACGTGGCTGCGTTTGAAGAGCGTCGTGCCGAGCTGGAAAAACTGGCTGCAGACAAGAAAGCATCTGCCGAAACTCGCGCTGCCCAACTGGCTGAGCTGGAAGTGACTATCACTGCCACCGCTGGTGACGAAGGCAAGCTGTTCGGTTCGATCGGCACCCACGACATCGCTGATGCACTGACCGCCTCTGGCGTTGAAGTTGCAAAAAGCGAAGTTCGTCTGCCGAACGGCACTATCCGCAACGTTGGTGAATTCGACGTAGCCGTGCACCTGCACAGCGACGTAGAAGCAACCGTACGCGTTGTCGTAGTGGCTGCTTAAGCAACACGTAATCGTCTGGTGACATTGTCGTCAGAGGATTAACATCGGGCACGATCCTGTTTACAGGTCGTGCCCTTTGTCTTTGTGCCATCCCCATTCTGCAAACCTCGAATTGAAGTGGCCATGAACGATATTTCCGCCCCCGAACAATACGATCTGCAAACCGCTGCCCTGAAGGTGCCGCCACATTCCATCGAGGCCGAACAGGCTGTACTCGGTGGACTGATGCTGGACAACAACGCCTGGGAGCGGGTGCTCGATCAAGTTTCCGATGGTGATTTCTATCGACATGACCACCGCCTGATATTCCGCGCCATCGCCCGGTTGGCCGATCAGAACAGCCCGATTGACGTGGTCACCCTGGCTGAACAGCTGGACAAGGAAGGGCAGACCTCGCAAGTGGGCGGGCTGGGCTACCTCAGTGAGCTCGCAAAAAACACGCCTTCTGTCGCCAACATCAAGGCCTACGCGCAGATCGTCCGGGCCCGGGCCACGCTGCGGCAATTGATCGGCATCAGTACCGAAATCGCCGACAGTGCGTTCAACCCAGAAGGCAGGACCGCTGAAGAGATTCTTGACGAGGCTGAACGGCAGATCTTCCAGATCGCCGAAGCGCGTCCCAAGACCGGCGGTCCGGTCAGCGTCAACGACCTGCTGACCAAGGCCATCGACCGTATCGACACGCTGTTCAACAGCGAAAACGCCATTACCGGCCTGTCGACCGGGTATACCGATCTCGATGAAAAGACCAGCGGACTGCAACCCTCCGACCTGATCATCGTTGCCGGACGTCCGTCGATGGGTAAGACCACCTTCGCCATGAACCTGGTCGAGAACGCGGTGCTGCGCAGTGACAAGGTGGTGCTGGTCTACTCGCTGGAGATGCCAGGCGAATCGTTGATCATGCGTATGTTGTCCTCGCTGGGGCGCATCGACCAGACCAAGGTGCGGGCCGGCCAGCTTGACGACGATGACTGGCCGCGCCTGACATCGGCGGTCAATCTGCTCAATGACCGCAAGCTGTTCATCGATGACACGGCCGGTATCAGCCCGTCTGAAATGCGTGCGCGGACACGGCGGATCGTGCGTGAGCATGGCGACATCGCCATGATCATGATCGACTACCTGCAGCTGATGCAGATCCCCGGTTCCAGCGGTGACAACCGTACCAACGAGATTTCCGAGATCTCGCGCTCTTTGAAAGCGCTGGCCAAGGAATTTAACTGCCCGGTCATTGCCCTGTCGCAGCTCAACCGTTCCCTTGAACAGCGTCCCAACAAGCGCCCGATCAACTCTGACCTCCGGGAATCCGGAGCGATCGAGCAGGACGCCGACGTCATCATGTTCGTTTACCGGGACGAGGTGTATCACCCGGAAACCGAGCACAAGGGGATTGCCGAGATCATCATCGGCAAGCAGCGTAACGGCCCCATCGGCACCACGCGTCTGGCGTTCATCGGTAAATACACGCGCTTCGAGAACCTGGCGCCGGGCAGTTACAACTTTGACGACGATTGACTTCGGGTCGAGCCGATCAAATCCGACCACCGTGGTCGGACTTGATCAAAAAATGTGCTATATTCCGCGCCCGCGATTTTTCCAACGTGCAAACGTAGGTCCTGAACATGCAATCAGCCAAGCCGTTATTTGACTATCCCAAGTACTGGGCCGAATGTTTCGGACCAGCACCTTTCCTGCCCATGAGCCGGGAAGAAATGGATCTGCTTGGCTGGGATTCCTGCGACATCATCATCGTTACCGGCGATGCGTACGTGGATCACCCGTCTTTCGGCATGGCGATCATCGGTCGTCTGCTCGAGTCCCAGGGCTTTCGGGTCGGGATCATTGCGCAGCCCAACTGGCAGTCCAAAGACGACTTCATGAAGCTCGGCGAGCCGAATCTTTTTTTCGGTGTCGCTGCCGGCAACATGGACTCGATGATCAACCGCTATACCGCGGACAAGAAGATTCGCTCCGATGACGCCTATACCCCGGGCGGCATGGCCGGCAAGCGTCCGGACCGCGCAAGTCTGGTCTACAGCCAGCGCTGCAAGGAAGCCTACAAGCATGTACCAATCGTGCTGGGTGGTATCGAAGCTTCGTTGCGCCGCATTGCGCACTATGACTACTGGCAGGACAAGGTTCGCAACTCGATCCTGATCGACGCCTGCGCCGACATCCTGCTGTACGGCAACGCCGAGCGTGCGATTGTCGAAGTTGCCCAGCGTCTGTCCTACGGCCACAAGATCGAAGACATCACCGACGTGCGCGGTACTGCTTTCATTCGTCGTGACACGCCGCAGGGCTGGTATGAGGTCGATTCCACGCGTATCGACCGTCCGGGCAAGGTCGACAAGATCATCAACCCGTACGTCAACACCCAGGACACCGAGGCCTGCGCCATCGAGCAGGAAAAAGGCAACGTCGAGGACCCCAACGAAGCCAAGGTGGTGCAGATTCTTGCCAGCCCGCGCATGACCCGTGACAAGACGGTCATCCGTCTGCCATCGGTAGAAAAGGTCCGTAACGACGCTGTGCTGTATGCCCACGCCAACCGCGTGTTGCACCTTGAAACCAATCCGGGCAACGCTCGCGCGCTGGTGCAGAAGCATGGCGAGGTGGACGTCTGGTTCAACCCACCGCCCATTCCGATGACCACTGAAGAAATGGACTACGTGTTTGGCATGCCTTACGCGCGCGTCCCGCATCCTGCGTACGGCAAGGAAAAGATCCCTGCCTACGACATGATTCGCTTCTCGGTGAACATCATGCGTGGCTGCTTCGGTGGCTGTACCTTCTGCTCGATCACCGAGCACGAAGGGCGGATCATCCAGAACCGCTCCGAAGAGTCGATCATTCGCGAAATCGAAGAGATCCGCGACAAGGTGCCGGGCTTTACCGGGGTCATTTCCGACCTGGGCGGGCCGACCGCGAACATGTATCGCATCGCCTGCAAAAGCCCGGAGATCGAGTCGGCCTGCCGCAAGCCGTCCTGCGTATTCCCGGGCATCTGCCCGAACCTGAATACCGATCACTCGTCGCTGATCCAGCTGTATCGCAGCGCGCGCGCCTTGCCGGGCGTGAAAAAGATCCTGATCGCCTCCGGCCTGCGCTACGACCTCGCGGTCGAGTCGCCGGAGTACGTCAAGGAACTGGTTACTCACCACGTAGGTGGTTACCTGAAGATCGCCCCGGAACACACCGAGGAAGGTCCGCTCAACCAGATGATGAAGCCGGGCATTGGCAGCTATGACAAGTTCAAGCGCATGTTCGAGAAGTACACCAAGGAAGCCGGCAAGGAGCAGTACCTGATTCCTTACTTCATCGCCGCCCACCCGGGCACCACTGATGAAGACATGATGAACCTGGCGCTGTGGCTCAAGGGCAATGGTTTCCGCGCGGACCAGGTGCAGGCGTTCTACCCGTCGCCGATGGCCACGGCCACGGCCATGTACCATTCGGGCAAGAACCCGTTGCGCAAGGTCACCTACAAGAGCGATGCGGTCACCATCGTGAAGAGCGAAGCGCAGCGTCGTCTGCACAAGGCTTTCCTGCGCTATCACGACCCGAAAGGCTGGCCGATGCTGCGCGAGGCACTGGAGCGCATGGGTCGTGCCGATCTGATCGGGCCGGGCAAGGATCAACTGATCCCGTTGCATCAGCCGGTTACTGACAGCTACCAGAGTGCGCGCCGCAAGAACTCGACGCCGGCGGGCAGCCACAAGGTTGCGAAAACTGCCAAGACCACGCTGATTCAGACCCAGCACACCGGCCTGCCGCCACGTGGAAGCGATGGCAGCAAGCCGTGGGACAAGCGCGAAGAGGCCAAGGCTGCCGCAATGGCGCGCAACAAGCAGGCCGCCAAGGAGCGCATGGATGCAGCCAAAGGCAAAGGCACCAAACCGCCCAAGCGCAAGCCAGTGGTGCCACGCTAACGCTCAGCGATAGCGCCGCCTGCTCGTAGAGGGGCGGACGCAGAGCGTCCAGAACGGCATGTCGACGCGGAGCGTCGCACGATAGTTGAGATCATCGTTCCTCACGCTCCAGCGTGGGAATGCCGTTCGTGACGCTCCGCGTCACACCACTTGCGCCGCGCCGCTCTATCTATAAACGCCACCCACCCACACCGCTCACAATTCTTTACCCCCCATTCAATCCCTCTGCCACACTGTCTGCCTTATTACTGTGCGACCCTTGCACCGTTGGCTTCGGCCGGCACGATTTTGGTGCTGCGCCTGTTCAGGCGGGGAATGCCACTCTTGTTGGCGCACGACTTTGACCGGATGGCATAAGTCTTGCGCGGCTCAATTACCGTTCAGGCTCGCAGGAGGCACGCCGTGTCGATTCATATTGCCTTGCACCATGTCACGCACTATCGCTACGACCGCGCGGTCGAACTGGGTCCTCAGATCGTTCGCCTGCGCCCGGCCGCCCATAGCCGCACACGCGTGCTGTCGTATTCGCTGAAAGTCCTGCCTGAAAACCACTTCATCAACTGGCAGCAGGACCCTCAAGGCAATTACCTGGCGCGCCTGGTCTTCCCGGAAAAGACCGATGAGTTTCGCGTCGAAGTCGATCTGGTCGCCGAGATGGCGGTGTTCAATCCGTTCGACTTCTTCCTCGAACCTTACGCCGAGAACATCCCGTTCACCTACGCCAGCGAAGAGCAGCGCGAGCTGGCGCCGTACCTCGAAAAACTGCCGCTGACCCCGAGGTTTCAGGCGTACCTGGACAGCATCAGTCGCGAGCCGATTCCGGCCATCGACTTTCTGGTCGGCCTCAACCAGCGCCTGAGCCAGGACGTCGCTTACCTGATCCGCATGGAACCGGGCGTTCAGACCCCGGAATTCACCCTGCAAAACGCATCGGGTTCGTGCCGTGACTCCGCGTGGCTGCTGGTGCAGCTGTTGCGTCATCTGGGCATGGCGGCGCGGTTCGTGTCGGGCTACCTCATCCAGCTCAAGGCCGATGTCGAGGCGCTCGACGGGCCGTCGGGTACGGATGTCGACTTCACCGACCTGCACGCCTGGTGCGAGGTCTATCTGCCAGGCGCGGGCTGGGTCGGGCTGGATGCCACCTCCGGTCTGTTCGCTGGCGAAGGACACATTCCTCTGGCGTGCAGCCCCGAGCCTTCCTCGGCAGCGCCGATCAGTGGACTGGTCGAGCCGTGCGAAACCGATTTCAGCCACGAAATGTCGGTCGAGCGCATCTGGGAGGCGCCGCGCGTCACCAAGCCTTACACCGAAGCGCAATGGCAGGACATACAGGCCCTGGGCCGACAGATCGACGCCGATCTGCTGCGCGACGATGTGCGGTTGACCATGGGCGGCGAGCCGACCTTCGTGTCCATCGACGACCGTGATGGCGCTGAATGGAACACCGCTGCGCTGGGGCCGCGCAAGCGTGAGCTGTCCGCCGAGCTGTTCCAGCGCATGCGCGGGCATTACGCGCCGCTGGGCATCGTGCATTTCGGGCAAGGCAAATGGTATCCGGGTGAGCAGTTGCCGCGCTGGTCGCTGAACTGCTTCTGGCGCAAGGACGGCCAGCCGGTGTGGCGCAATAACACGCTGATCGCCGATGAGACTCGTGACTACGGCGCTACCGGCGAACTGGCGGGGCGTTTTCTGGCCAGTGTTGCCGAGCGCCTGAAGCTGCCGGCGCGCTTCGTTTTCCCGGCTTACGAAGACAATTTCTACTACTTGTGGCGCGAAGGTGCGTTGCCGGTCAACGTCACGGCCGAAGATTCGCGACTCGGCGACGAGCTGGAGCGTGCACGCCTGCGCAAGGTCTTCGCCCAGGGGCTGGACAAGATGATCGGTCAGGTCCTGCCGCTGGCTCGCAACGCGGACGGTGACAGCTGGCAGAGTGGCCGCTGGTACCTGCGTGACGAGCATTGCCGTCTGGTGCCAGGGGATTCTGCGCTGGGCTATCGATTGCCGCTGGCGTCGCAGCCTTGGGTCAAGGCGGCGGAATACCCGTTCATTCACCCGACCGACCATAACCAGGACTTCCCCGAACTGGCCGACAGCGACTCGTTGGCCTCGGCGCTCAAGTCCACAGACACGGACGCCGAGCGCGCGCCGAAGATCGATGAATCGGCCGACTGGCTGACCCGCACGGCGTTGTGTGCCGAAGCGCGCGAAGGGCGGCTGTACCTGTTCATGCCGCCGCTGCAAAAGCTTGAGGAATACCTTGAGCTGGTGGCCGTGATCGAAGCGACCGCCGAAGAGCTGCAGTGCCCGGTCCTGCTGGAAGGCTACGAGCCGCCAAGCGATCCGCGGCTGTGCAATTTCCGGATCACCCCGGACCCTGGTGTGATTGAGGTGAACGTGCAGCCTTCGGCGAGCTGGGACGAACTGGTCGAGCGTACCGAGTTTCTCTATGAACAGGCACGCCTCACGCGTCTGACCACCGAGAAGTTCATGATCGATGGCCGTCACACCGGCACCGGCGGGGGCAACCATTTCGTCCTGGGCGGCGCGACGCCGGCAGATTCGCCATTTCTGCGGCGTCCGGACCTGCTGCGCAGCCTGATCAGCTACTGGCACAACCATCCTTCGCTGTCGTACCTGTTTTCCGGCCTGTTCATCGGCCCGACGTCCCAGGCACCGCGCATCGACGAGGCGCGCAACGACTCGCTCTACGAGATGGAAATCGCTTTTGCGCAGATGCCGGCACCAGGCGAGGAGGTTGCACCTTGGGTGGTGGACCGTCTGCTGCGTAACCTGCTGATCGACGTCACCGGCAATACCCACCGTGCCGAGTTCTGCATCGACAAGCTTTACTCGCCCGATGGCGCGACCGGACGTCTGGGGCTGCTGGAGCTGCGTGCGTTCGAGATGCCGCCGCATGCGCGCATGAGCCTGGCGCAGCAGTTGTTGCTGCGCGCGCTGGTGGCGCGCTTCTGGCGTGAACCCTATGCACCCGCCAAGCTGGCGCGCTGGGGCACGCAACTGCATGACCGCTTCATGCTGCCGCACTTCATCGAGCAGGATTTTGCCGATGTGGTCGCCGACCTCAACGCGGCAGGCTACCCGGTGCAGGCCGACTGGTTCTCTGCGCACCTGGAATTCCGCTTTCCGAAAGTGGGCGATTACGCCGTCAACGGTATCGAGCTGGAACTGCGTCAGGCGCTGGAGCCCTGGCATGTGCTGGGTGAAGAGGGCTCGGCCGGCGGCGCGGTACGCTACGTCGATTCATCGCTTGAGCGTCTGCAAGTGCATGTCCGCGGGTTGCCGCCGCAGCGCTACGTGCTGACCTGTAACGGCGTGGCAGTGCCTTTGCAGCCGACCGGGCGGGCCGGTGAGTTCGTTGCCGGAGTGCGTTATCGCGCCTGGCAGCCGGCCAACTGCCTGCAACCGACCATCGGCGTGCATGCGCCGCTGGTTTTCGATCTGCTCGACACCTGGATGCACCGCTCGCTGGGCGGCTGCGAGTATCATGTCGCCCATCCGGGCGGCCGTAATTACGAAACCTTGCCGGTCAACGCCAACGAAGCGGAAAGCCGTCGTCTGTCACGTTTCTTCCGCATCGGCCATACCCCCGGCAAACTGGACGTTCCGTCGCTCAACATTAACGACGAGCTGCCGATGACGCTGGATATGCGTCTGCAATAAAAAACAGTGGCTCTGTGCGTCAGATGCACACGGACGTGACATCTGACTGCACTAATCTGAAGTCCTTACGTTGCCTGCCGAGCCTTCCATGCCCGACCTGCTTGACCACTACCCGCTGTCCGAGGGTACTTACCACGAAATGCTCGACGCTGAGGGAGCCGTTCGCCCGCACTGGCGTCGTCTGTACGAGCACATGCGGCGCAGCAGCGCGGCGCAACTGATCCAGCGTCAGGCCCTGCTGACCCGGCAGATTCAGGAAAACGGTGTCACCTACAACGTGTATGCCGACCCCAAGGGCGCTGACCGCCCGTGGGAGCTGGACCTGTTGCCGCACATCATTGCAGCGGATGAATGGCAGCACGTGGCGGCAGGGATTGCCCAGCGTGCACGGCTGCTCAACGCAGTGCTCGCGGACCTTTACGGCCCGCAGACGCTGATCGCCAATGGCCTGTTGCCCGCCGAACTGGTGTTTGGCCATAACAATTTTCTCTGGCCATGTCAGGGCGTGAAGCCCCCTGAAGACACGTTCCTGCACATGTATGCCGTCGACCTGGCGCGCACCCCGGACGGGCGCTGGTGGGTCACTGCCGACCGTACCCAGGCGCCCTCGGGTGCCGGTTATGCACTGGAAAACCGCCAAAGCGTCGCGCGCGCCCTGCCGGAAACCTATCGCGACCTGCAGGTCCGGCACCTGTCGGGTTTCTTCGACGCGTTGCAGCAAACGCTGGCCCGTCAGGCGCCGACCAGCAACGAAGCACCGCTGATCGTCCTGCTGACGCCGGGCCGTTTCAACGAGAGCTACTTCGAACACTTGTACCTGGCGCGGCAACTGGGCTATCCGCTGGTCGAGGGTGGCGATCTGACGGTGCGCGATGCCACGGTCTACCTGAAAACCCTCAGCGGCTTGCGTCGGGTTCACGCCATCATGCGCCGGCTGGACGATGACTTCTGCGACCCTCTGGAATTGCGTACCGACTCTGCGCTGGGTGTGCCGGGGCTGCTTGAGGCAGTGCGTCAGGGCAACGTGCTGGTCGCCAATGCGTTGGGCAGTGGTGTGCTGGAGTCGCCGGGGCTATTGGGCTTTTTGCCGAAAATCAGTCAATACCTGTTCGGCGAGGATCTGATTCTGCCCTCGGTAGCGACCTGGTGGTGCGGAGAGCCGCCGGTGCTGGCCCAGGCGCTGGAAAAGCTGCCGGATCTGTTGATCAAGCCGGCGTTCCCCTCACAACACTTCGCGCCGGTGTTCGGCCGTGATCTGAATGAGGAGCAGCGCCTCTCACTTGCCCAGCGCATGCAGTCGCGGCCCTATGCCTACGTCGCTCAGGAGCTGGCGCAGTTGTCCCATGCTCCGGTGCTGCAGGCCGATGGCACCGGTTTGCAGCCGCGCGCCATCGGCATGCGGGTGTATGCAGTGGCCAGCCTCGACGGCTATCGCGTGCTGCCGGGCGGCCTGACCCGTGTGGCCGCCGAAGCCGATGCCGACGTGGTTTCGATGCAGCGTGGTGGGGCGAGCAAGGACACCTGGGTGCTGGGCGAGCGCTCGCACCTCGGCGAGCCGTGGAAGGGCCAGCGTAAGCTGGGTGTCTACGACTTGATCCGTCGCGACCCTTATCTGCCGTCACGGGTGGTGGAAAACCTGTTCTGGTTCGGACGTTACTGCGAGCGCTGTGACGACAGTGCGCGCCTGCTGCGCATCATGCTGACGCGCTACGTCGACGATGATGACCCTCTCGCGCTGCAAGCCGCCGTCGCGCTGGCCGAGAGCCTGGGCATGCTGCCCGAGGCGCAGGAGGGTGAAGAGCTGAAGGATCGACTGCTTGTCGCGCTGCTGGGCGACGAGTGGCCGTTCAGCCTTCGGGCCAATTTGCAGCGTCTGCAATGGGCCGCTTCGCAAGTGCGTGGCAAGTTATCCAAGGAAAACTGGCAGGCGCTGGTCGAGTTGCAGCGCGAAGCCTTGAGCCTGGAAAGCGAAGAGCCGGATTTCGGCGAGCTGCTGGATTTTCTCAACCGTCTGGTGATGTCGCTGGCGGCGCTGTCCGGTTTTGCACTGGACGACATGACCCGTGACGAAGGCTGGAATTTCCTCATGATCGGGCGACGGATCGAGCGCCTGAAGTTTCTCAGCACCAGTCTGTCGGCGTTTTTGCGCGGGCTGGTGGTTTTCGAGCGGGCCGGGCTGGAGTGGTTGCTGGAGTTGGGCAACAGCAGCATCACCTATCGCTCGCGCTACATGGCCGTGCCGCACCTGATTCCGGTGCTCGACCTGTTGCTGCTCGACGATCAGAACCCGCATGCGGTGCTGTTCCAGCTCAAGCTGGTGCAGCGCTCGTTGCGCCGCTTGAACGACGAGTTCGATGCGCCACGCGACAGCAGCCTGTCGGTGTTGGCGCAGCGTCTTGCCGCGTTCGACCTGGGCAGCCTGGAGAACCCTTTATTTGGCCAGAGCAGTATCGATGCCGTGCTCGACGGGCTGGCGGACTTGCTGCAAAGCATTGGCGACAGCAGTGGCCTGGCGTCCGATCGCCTGGCGTTGCGCCATTTTGCCCACGTCGATGATGTCAGCCAACGCACGGTGTCTGTCTGATGAGCGCTTTCTACCAGATTTTCCATGACACGCATTACAAGTACGACAGCCCGGTTTCGCTGGCCCAGCAACTGGCGCACCTGTGGCCGCGCAGCAGTCCCTGGCAGCGTTGCACCGAGCAGGCGCTGGAGATTCTTCCTGAACCCACTACGCGTCGCGATGAGCTGGATGTGTTCGGCAACCCGCTGACTCGTCTGGCCTTCGAGCGTCCGCACGATGAGTTGCAGGTCAATGCGCGGTTGCGTATCGAGGTCATGGAGAAGCCGTTTCTGGACTTCAATCTGTCGCCGGAATGGGAAGTGACCCGCAGTGCGCTGACGTACAGCGCCAAGCCGATGACCGAGGACATTCTGGAGGCCTGCCGCTATCGCTTCGAATCCCCCTACGTTCACCTGAAGCGCTCGTTCGTCGAATTCTCGCAGGTCTGTTTCCCGCCTGGCCGCCCGTTGTTGCTGTGCGTACAGGCCTTGATGGAGAAGATTTTCGAGGAGTTTACCTTCGATGAAGAGGCCACTCAGGTCGCTACGCCGCTGGTGGAAGTGCTGGAGCGGCGGCGGGGCGTGTGCCAGGACTTCGCCCATTTGATGCTGGCGTGTCTGCGCTCCCGGGGCCTGGCAGCGCGCTATGTGAGCGGCTATCTGCTCACCCAGCCGCCACCGGGCCAGCCCCGGCTGATCGGTGCCGATGCCTCGCACGCCTGGGTCTCGGTATTCTGCCCGGCCTCTGGCTGGGTCGACTTCGACCCCACCAACAATGTGCAGCCTGCGCTGGAGCACATCAGCCTGGCCTGGGGGCGCGATTTCTCCGATGTCTCGCCGTTGCGTGGCGTGATTCTGGGCGGTGGCACGCATGATCCGGATGTGCGGGTCACGGTGATGCCGGTCAGCGGCTAATTACCGGGTCCCGTGAATCGTTCTTCAAAAGGGCGCTCTCTCGCGAGCGTCCGCGGGACCATTTGACGCACGTTCTTGGAACCCCGGCCCTGATCGGGCACTCTCTTCTTACATCAGTTTTACGTTAATCAAGTCCTGCCCTGGAGATTCAAATGATTCGCAAGCTTGTAGCGATTTCGCTGTTGTCATTGGCCAGTGGTCAATTGCTGGCTGCCGAGTGCTCGGTCACAGTCGATTCGACCGATCAAATGATGTACGACACCAAAGCCATTGAGATCGACAAGGGCTGCAAGGAATTCACCGTCAACCTGACTCACTCCGGCAGCCTGCCGAAGAATGTCATGGGGCATAACTGGGTACTGGGCAAAGAAGCCGACGCTCAGGCGATCACCACTGACGGCATGTCGGTTGGCATCGACAAGGATTACGTGAAACCGGACGATACCCGCGTCATTGCCCACACCAAAGTCATCGGTGCTGGCGAAAAGGATTCGGTGACGTTTGACGTGTCGAAGCTTGATCCGACGGAAAAATACCAGTTTTTCTGCACCTTCCCGGGCCATATCAGCATGATGAAAGGCGCTGTGACGCTGAAGTAACGAAAGGTCCCCGGAGCGTCTGAGAGTATCGTTCCTCACGCTCCGCATGGGAATGCCGTTCGTGACGCTCTGCGTCACAGATCTGGGCCGCTGCGCACATTCAGGATCGGACGAGTAGCGTCCAGAACTGCATGCCGACGCAGAGCGTCGGCACGATAGCCAGCAATGAGCGTCACAAATCCGTGCCGCGCAGATCACTCATGGTGCGTAAGGCAATTCGCGCTTGTGCTGGGTCTTGGCGTAGGTTTCGCAAATGATCCGGAAGGCTTCCTCGCGTACCGGCTCGCCGTGCAGGAAGGCGTCGATCTCGGCGTAGGTCACGCCGTGCGAGGCTTCGTCCGGTTTGCCAGGTGACAGGTCTTCCAGGTCCGCAGTCGGCACTTTCTCGACCAGTGATTCCGGTGCGCCGAAATGGCGGGCGATGGCGCGTACCTGGTTTTTCACCAAGCCGCTCAACGGTGCCAGGTCGCAGGCGCCGTCGCCGAACTTGGTGAAGAAACCCATCACCGCTTCGGCCGCGTGATCGGTGCCGATCACCAGCCCATGGTACGCCCCGGCGACGGTGTACTGCGCGACCATGCGCATGCGTGCTTTGGTGTTGCCGAGCACGAAATCCACCGAGGTCGCTGGAAGCCCGTCGAATGCCTTCACCTCGGCGGCCAGTGCCTTGACGCTGCTGCCGATGTTGATGGTATGGCGCTCGTCCGGCTCGATGAAGTCGACAGAGGCCTGGGCTTCGTGCTCATCGGCCTGCACCACATAAGGCAGGCGCACTGCGATGAAGCGGTAGGCGTTGTCCCCCGTGCTTTCACGTAGCTCCTTGACCGCACGCTGGGCGAGCAAACCCGCCGTCAGCGAGTCGACCCCGCCGCTGATGCCGAGCACCAAGGTCTTGAGCTGTGCGTTCTGCAAGCACTCCTTGATGAAGTTGACGCGGCGGGCGACCTCGGCCTGCAGCGCGTTCTGGTCCGCGAAAGGTGGCTGGACCTTGAGCTGTTCAGCAATCTGGCGCTGTACGGCGTGCATGATTCACTCCTCGTAAATAGGACAATTCAAGCGGGTTTTTCCGGGCTCGGCAAATCCGGCACCTTGAACACATGCCGCAGGTAGGCGACAAAGTTCGGATCCTTGCACTGCGTCTTGCCGGGCTCGTCAGAGATTTTCGCCACGGCCTGACCGGCGCAAGCCGTCATTTTCAATACCATGTTCATCGGCGCAATGCCGGGGATGTCGGCCGTCAGGTTGGTGCCGATACCGAAGCTGACATTGATGCGTCCGCGCAACGCACGAAAGATATCGAGCGCCTTGGGCAGGTTCAGCCCATCGGAAAACACCAGCGTCTTGCTCATCGGGTCGATACCGAGCTTCTGGTAATGCGAGATGCATTTTTCGGCCCACTTCACCGGGTCGCCCGAATCATGGCGCAAACCGTCGAACAGCTTGGCGAAGTACAGATCGAAGTCGTTCAGGAAAGCATCGGTGGTGATGCAGTCGGTCAGCGCGATCCCCAGCAGGCCGCGATATTCGCGGACCCAGCAATCGAGCGCGGCAATCTGACTGTCGATCAGGCGCGGTCCCAGCTGCTGATGCGCCATGATCCATTCATGGGCCATCGTGCCAAGCGGCTTCAGATCGAGCTGGCGCGCCAGATGCACATTGCTGGTGCCGACGAACTGACCTGGGAAGTCGTTTTTCAGGACGCCAAGCATTTCTTCCTGCACGCGGTAGGAAAACCGCCGGCGCGTGCCGAAGTCTGCCACTTTCAGCTCGGCCAGTTCGTCCGTCGTGGCATGCGTGGTCAGCCACTCGAACTTGTCATACAGACGATTCCGCGCCTGACTGAGCAGGGTGTCCGGGTAACGATGCCGGTTGCGCACTTCGCTGACGATGGCCAGCAGCGGCACTTCAAACAGGATGACGTGCAGCCACGGTCCGTGCAGGCGAATGCACAGTTCATCATTCTCGATGGTGGTTTTCACGTAGCGGGTATTGAAGCGGAACAGCCCGAGAAAGCGCAGGAAATCCGGTTTGATGAAGGTGATGCGCTCCAGAAAAGCCAGGTGTTCGGGGCTCAGCGACAGCTCGCACAGCAGCTCGATCTGGTGCTTGATTTCATCCAGATAGGGGCGAAGGTCCTCCCCGTTGCGGCAACGAAACTCCCACTCGACGTCCACGTTCGGGTAGTTGTGCAGGACGGCCTGCATCATGGTCAGCTTGTAGAAATCGGTATCGAGCAGGCTTTGCACGATGCGATTGGAAAAGGCGCTCTCGCTCATTTAATCAGGCTCTCCAGAGCAGCCGGATAAAGTGGGGCGCGTGACTTCCTGTCTGTCACCATGGAAGGCTCACGGCCGGATGGGGGTGCATTGTCGCCCTTAAGCGGGGGGTTGATCCAACTGTTCCAGCATCCACTGTAGAAAAACCCGGATTTTGGGCACGTCGGCGGTGTGTTCCGGATAGGACAGGTAGTAGGCGCTGTTAGTGCTGGGCAATGCGTAATCCCAGGCAATCACCAGTTTGCCCTCGGCCAGTTCCTCCTCGACCAGAAAGCGTGGCAGCAGCGCAACGCCGCAGCCGACCTGGGCTGCGCGGATGCACATATAGAAAGTTTCAAAGCGTGGTCCGTGATAGCTGTGGTCGGTGTGATAGCCCTGGCTTTCGAACCATTCATGCCAGGCTTCGGGGCGGAAGGCATTCTGCAGCAGGACCAGCTCGCTCAGTTGGGTCGGGTCGCCGAGCGGCTCGTCGGGCAGGCTTTCGGGGGCGCACACCGGCACCAGTTCCTCGCCGAACAACTTCACGCTTTCAGCACCGGGCATGGCGGCCTGGCCGAAATAGAACGACACGTCGCAGCGGCCCTTGATCAGGTCATCGTATTCCTGCTCGTTGATCAGGTCCAGGTGAATGTGCGGGTGACGCAAGCGCCAGCCCTTGAGGCGCGGCACCAGCCAGCGGGCGCCGAATGTCGACGGGGTGGAGACCCGCAGCACCTCGGTTTCCCCGCCGTAGGAGCGCAGGAAGTGGGTGGACATCTCGATCTGGGTCAGGATCTTGCGCACTTCGGCCAGATACAGCGCCCCGGCTGGCGTCAGTTGCAGACGGCGGCGCACGCGCTGAAACAGCAGGTGCTGAACCAGCTCTTCGAGTTGCGCGACCTGCTTGCTGACAGCGCTCTGGGTCAGGTTGAGTTCTTCTGCTGCGCGCGTGAAGCTCAGGTGCCGGGTCACTGCCTCAAAGCATTGCAATGCGGCTATCGAGGGCAGATGACGTTTGTTCAGCATGATGACTTCTCTGTTTGCGGCGCGAAGGGGCTGGCGTAAGCAATATGAATTATCGGAATGATATCTCGCTTAAAGGTCGTTTGTCGGGCGCATGCAGGGAGGTTATTACTGGCGCCGCGTGACGCGCTTTTCAGAATCTGACGATGGCTGCAGCAGGTCCCGTTTAATCCGCTAGCCTCAAATGGTGCGTCTCGTAGCGTTCGCGCACCGGGCGTGTGCAATTCGGTGACGTGTGCTGTTACAGGTGGGTTGCCCATCACGGCGTGTGCTGGTTGCTACTCGGGTACGCTTGGGTTGCTCTTTTTTCGTCCGGGGTTGCACCTTGCGTGCTCGAAGCAACTGGAGTGCCCCTGTTGCGCGGCGTTGCATGATGGATCGACACGAAGAACACGACATCTCCCTCAACTAAAAAGCGATGGCACGCGCCTTGCTCTGAGCAACTCTGTATCTGTTTGATCATGAAAGTGCCAACTAAAAAAATATCCTCAGGAGCACCACTTATGTCGCATACGTTTTACAGGAAAGGTTTTCTGGCAATCGCAGTGGCTACTGCATTGGGCGTGTCTTCGTTTGCACAGGCGGACGTGAAAATCGGCGTAGCGGGCCCGATGACCGGCGCGAATGCGTCGTTTGGTCAGCAGTACATGAAGGGCGCGCAGGCAGCAGCCGACGCGATCAATGCGGCAGGTGGTGTCAACGGGGAGAAAATCGTACTGGTCGCGGGCGATGACGCCTGTGAGCCGAAACAGGCCGTGGCGGTTGCCAACCGCCTGGTGGATCAGGAAAAAGTGATTGGTGTGGTCGGTCACTTCTGCTCGTCGTCGACCATCCCGGCGTCGGAGATCTATGACGAAGCAGGCGTGATTGCCATTACGCCCGGCTCGACCAACCCGACCGTGACCGAGCGTGGCCTGAAAGATATGTTCCGCATGTGCGGTCGTGACGATCAGCAGGGTATCGTTGCCGGTGACTACATCGTCGACGTGCTCAAAGGCAAGAAAGTCGCCGTTATCAATGACAAGGACACTTACGGTAAGGGCCTCGCTGACGCAACGGCCAAGCAACTGACCGCGCGTGGCGTCAAGCCGATCCTCGAAGAGGGTCTGACCCGTGGCGAGAAGGATTTCAGTGCGCTGGTGACAAAGATTCGCTCGGTAGGCGCTGATGTCGTGTACTTCGGCGGTCTTCACCCGGAAGCCGGTCCACTGGTTCGGCAGATGCGCGAGCAGGGCCTCAAGGACGTCAAGTTCATGTCCGATGATGGCATCGTGACCGACGAGCTGGTGACCACTGCAGGTGGCGCACAGTACGTCGATGGCGTGTACATGACCTTCGGCGCTGACCCGCGCGCACTGCCGGACAGCAAGGCTGTCGTAGACCAGTTCCGCAAGGCCGGTTACGAGCCTGAAGGTTACACGCTGTACGCTTACGCTTCGGTACAGGCCCTGGCGGCCGGGTTCAATGGCGCCAAGTCCAACAAGGGTGACGCAGCCGCCGTCTGGCTCAAGGCCAACCCGGTCAAGACTGTCATGGGTGAAAAAGCCTGGGATGCCAAGGGTGACCTGAAAGTCTCCGACTACGTGGTTTACCAGTGGGACGCCGCCGGCAAATACAAGCAACTCGAAAAACAGAAGTGAGATAGACCTCGCGTCGGCCCTGCGCGTCAGGCGCTGACCCGATGATGGGCTCGCCCAAGAGCGAGCCTGCATCTCTTTTAGCGTTTTCGGACCTGTCGGTCATGCCTCACGAGGGTGTGACTGGCGGGGTGCTGAGCTGCCTTTTTGTGTGAGTGTGCGTGATGGATGGAATCTTCCTGCAACAAATGGTCAACGGACTCACTCTCGGGTCTGTCTACGGCCTCATCGCCATCGGTTATACGATGGTCTACGGCATCATCGGCATGATCAACTTCGCCCATGGCGACGTGTACATGATTTCCGCCTACCTGGCCGCCATCGGCCTCGCGGTTCTGTCTTTCTTCGGCGTGGAATCCTTTCCATTCCTGATTCTCGGTACGCTGATCTTCACCATTGTGGTCACTGGCGTTTACGGCTTCGTCATCGAGCGTGTGGCGTACAAGCCACTGCGCAACTCGACCCGTCTGGCGCCGCTGATCAGCGCCATCGGCATTTCCCTGATCCTGCAGAACTACGCACAGATCAGCCAGGGCGCGCGCCAGCAAGGCGTGCCGACGCTGCTCGAAGGTGCGTGGCGCTTTGAAGTCGGCAGCGGCTTCGTGCAGATCACCTACACCAAGATCTTCATCCTCATTGCCGCCTTCGTCGGCATGGGCGTGCTGACCTACATCATCAAGTACACCAAGCTGGGCCGCATGTGCCGGGCCACGCAGCAAGACCGCAAGATGGCCTCGATCCTCGGCATCAACACCGACCGGGTCATTTCCTATGTGTTCATCATCGGCGCTGCCATGGCTGCGCTGGCCGGTGTGCTGATCACCATGAATTACGGCACGTTCGACTTCTATGCCGGCTTCATCATCGGCATCAAGGCGTTTACTGCGGCCGTGCTGGGCGGGATCGGTTCGTTGCCGGGTGCCATGCTGGGCGGTTTGATCCTGGGGGTTGCCGAGTCGCAGTTCTCCGGTCTGATCAACTCCGATTACAAAGACGTGTTCAGTTTCGGCCTGCTGGTGCTGATTCTGATCTTCCGTCCCCAAGGCCTGCTGGGTCGCCCACTCGTGGCGAAGGTATAAGTATGTCCGCTCCTGTTGCTGTTCCAGTTTCCAAACCTGTTGAAATCAAGAAGAGTCTGATAGACGCCGTGGTCGCCGGGTTGCTGGCGCTGATCGTGTTCGGCCCCATCGTCGGGATCGTGCTCGATGGCTACAGCTTCAACCTGCAGCCGACCCGCGTGGCCTGGCTGGTGGGCGTGGTCATGATCGGTCGCTTTCTGATCAGTCTGTTTCTGCAAACACCCAGAGGCCTGCGTGTTTCCCAGAGCTTCGAAAGCTCCGACTCCGGCGTGCATGTGCTCAAACCGGATCATCGATCACGCTTGTACTGGATCATTCCGATGCTGATCGTGATTGCCATCGTGTTCCCGATCTTCGCCAACAAGTACATTCTGACCGTGGTCATCCTTGGTCTGATCTACGTGCTGCTCGGCCTGGGTCTGAACATCGTGGTCGGTCTGGCGGGGCTGCTCGACCTTGGCTACGTGGCGTTTTACGCCATCGGTGCTTATGGTCTGGCGCTGGGCTATCAGTATCTGGGCCTGGGCTTCTGGTCGGCCTTGCCGCTGGCGGCGATTGCGGCGGCGCTGGCCGGATGCATTCTCGGCTTCCCGGTGTTGCGCATGCATGGCGACTATCTGGCCATCGTGACTCTCGGGTTCGGCGAGATCATTCGCCTGGTGCTGAACAACTGGCTGTCGTTCACCGGCGGCCCGAACGGTGTGCCGGTGCCCGCGCCCACCTTCCTCGGGCTGGAATTCGGCCGACGCGCCAAGGATGGCGGTGTGCCGATCCATGAATATTTCGGCTTCGATTACAACCCGGACCTGAAATTCATCTTCATCTACGCCGTGCTGTTCCTGGTCGTGCTGGCGGTGTTGTTCATCAAGCATCGCCTGACGCGCATGCCGATCGGGCGTGCCTGGGAAGCCTTGCGCGAGGACGAGATCGCCTGTCGTTCGATGGGCCTCAATCACGTGCTGGTCAAACTGTCGGCGTTCACGATTGGCGCATCGACCGCAGGCCTTGCCGGGGTGTTTTTTGCCAGCTACCAGGGCTTCGTCAACCCGACCTCGTTCACCTTTTTCGAGTCGGCGCTGATTCTGGCGATTGTGGTGCTGGGCGGCATGGGCTCGACCGTCGGTGTGGTGATCGCCGCGTTCGTGCTGACCGTTGCGCCTGAACTGCTGCGCAGCTTCTCCGAGTACCGCGTGCTGCTGTTCGGGATTCTGATGGTGCTGATGATGATCTGGCGACCACGCGGCCTGATTCGCATCAGCCGCACCGGGGTGAAACCGCGCAAAGGCGCGCTGGTAACAGAGGGGGCTGCGCGATGAGCACTGAAGTGATTCTCTCCGTCGAGCACCTGATGATGCACTTTGGCGGCATCAAGGCCCTCAGCGACGTCAGCCTCAAAGTCCGTCGCAATTCGATCTTCGCCCTGATCGGCCCCAACGGTGCGGGCAAGACCACGGTCTTCAACTGCCTGACCGGTTTCTACAAGGCCACTGGCGGACGCATCGAGCTGCATACCCGTGGCAAGACCACCAACGTGATCAGGCTGTTGGGGGAGCCGTTCCAAGCGACTGACTTCGTGTCGCCGAAAAGCTTCCTCAGCCGGGTGTACTACAAGATGTTCGGCGGCACCCATCTGGTCAACAGGGCAGGGCTGGCGCGCACGTTCCAGAACATTCGTCTGTTCAAGGAAATGTCGGTGGTCGAAAACCTGCTGGTCGCCCAGCACATGTGGGTCAACCGCAGCCTGATCAGCGGGATTCTGAATACCAGGGGCTATCGCAAGGCCGAAGAGGACGCGCTGAATACCGCGTTCTACTGGCTGGAGGTGGTCGATCTGGTGGACTGCGCCAACCGTCTGGCTGGCGAGTTGTCCTACGGGCAGCAACGCCGTCTGGAGATTGCGCGAGCCATGTGCACGCGGCCGCAGGTGATCTGCCTGGATGAGCCTGCTGCCGGCCTCAACCCGCAGGAAACCGAGGCACTCAGCGGCATGATTCGTCTGCTGCGTGACGAGCACGACATGACCATCGTGCTGATCGAGCACGACATGGGCATGGTCATGGGGATTTCCGACGATATTGTGGTGCTCGACCATGGCAACGTGATTGCGATGGGCGGGCCGGAACAGATCCGTAACGATCCCAAGGTGATCGCCGCGTATCTGGGCGCTGATGAAGAGGAGCTGGTATGAGCAAGCCGATCCTCGAACTGAAAGAGATCGATGTGTTTTACGGGCCGATTCAGGCCCTGAAGAAAGTCTCGCTGCACATCAATGAGGGCGAAACGGTGAGCCTGATCGGCTCCAACGGCGCGGGCAAGTCCACGCTGCTGATGTCGATCTTCGGTCAGCCGCGCGCGGCCAGCGGGCAGATCATCTATCAGGGCACCGACATCACCCAGAAGTCCTCGCATTACATCGCCTCCAACGGCATTGCGCAGTCGCCGGAAGGGCGGCGGGTCTTTCCCGACATGTCGGTCGAGGAAAACCTGATGATGGGCACCATTCCGATTGGCGACAAGCATTCGGCCGAAGACATGCAGCGCATGTTCGAGCTGTTCCCCAGGCTCAAGGAACGTCGCAATCAGCGCGCCATGACCATGTCCGGAGGCGAGCAGCAAATGCTCGCCATCGCCCGCGCGCTGATGAGTCGTCCGAAGCTGCTGTTGCTCGATGAGCCAAGCCTGGGCCTGGCACCGATCATCGTCAAACAGATCTTTTCGACCCTGCGTGAACTGGCAGCTACGGGCATGACGATATTCCTGGTCGAGCAGAACGCCAACCATGCGCTCAAGCTGTCTGACCGGGCCTATGTCATGGTCAATGGCGAGATTCGACTGTCCGGCACCGGGAAGGAATTGCTGGTAAATGAAGAGGTAAGGAACGCTTATCTGGGCGGGCACTGAGTTCGTCAAAACCCTGCCGTTTTCTTCGCGCGCCCCGGATGCTCAAACATCCGGGGCGCGGTCGTATGCAATTGTGGAAAACAATTTTGGCGCGTCTCATAAGTGCGACATAAAACCGCTGCAAATGATTGTTTTGTCACCGTTTTGACTTGTTCAGGTTTACTGTGGAACCGGCTGTTAATAACTTGGGAGTATTTGCCTGCAGCCCTTTATGCATAAGGCCTGTAGAAGAGTGGTTAAATTTCGCGCAGAGGTTTTCGGCCAACTTTACGGGGCGTTTGTCAACAGCATAGAGGCTGGTCGTTCATACAGCTTTTTCAGGTTAACAGCCTGTGGATAAGTCTGTTAACAAGCCTTGGAAAGACTGCCCCGGACGTTATAGGGTCTGGGCTACAGGCCATCACCGTTTTCTGACGCTTGGCGACCTCTTGACGGTGTTGGGCAAAGTCAAGGAAAAAACTTCGCCTGATACGCTGCAGGCCCCGAAACACGTGACGTGCAGCGTCACTGACTTGCCCCCAGAGATTGTGGGTCTGACTGTGGATAAGGTGGGCAAAAGTGTCTGTGAGGCCCGTGGCGCAAGGCTTGCTTCGGGTTGGTTGTTTTTTGTACAAATACACTCGGTTGTTGCATCGATGTCCCGCTGACGGGCATTCTGCTGCCCTTGCCAGAAACTTATTAACAGGCAGCGCTGTTTTTGCGCCATGTCAGGAGAATGAAATGACTTCCACTGTATTCATCACGGGCGCCACTTCCGGTTTTGGCGAGGCGTGTGCCCGCCGTTTCGCCGAGGCAGGCTGGTCGCTGGTGCTGACCGGTCGACGCAAGGACCGTCTGGATGCCTTGAGCGCCGAGCTGTCGAAGCAGACCAAGGTGCATACGCTGGTGCTGGATGTGCGTGACCGCAAGGCGATGGAGAGCGGCATCGCAGGTTTGCCTGAAGAGTTCGGCAGCATTCGCGGGCTGATCAACAATGCCGGCCTGGCGCTGGGAATCGATCCTGCACCCAAGTGCGATCTGGATGACTGGGACACCATGATCGATACCAACGTCAAAGGTCTGGTCTACACCACGCGTCTGCTGCTGCCACGCCTGATCGCGCATGGTCGCGGCGCGAGCATCGTCAACCTGGGGTCGGTCGCCGGTAACTACCCGTATCCGGGGGGTAACGTCTACGGTGGCACCAAGGCCTTTGTCGGGCAGTTCTCGCTGAACCTGCGCAACGATCTGATCGGCACGGGCGTGCGAGTCACCAACCTTGAGCCGGGGCTGTGCGAGAGCGAGTTTTCGCTGGTGCGTTTCGGTGGCGATCAGGCCAAATACGATGCCACCTACGCAGGTGCCGAGCCGATTCAGCCTCAGGACATCGCCGACACCATCTTCTGGATCATGAACACGCCAGCCCACGTCAATATCAACAGCCTGGAACTGATGCCGGTCAGCCAGACCTGGGCCGGCTTTGCGATTGATCGCAACCGCGGTTGATTGACGTGCTGATCGGGTCGCGCAGTTTCGGCCCGATCAGTTGTCTGCCGGCGTTGGCGGCGGGAATGCGCTAACGAAGCGGTTTTCGACGAAATCCGCCAGGCCGATGTAGCAGGTGGCCAAGTGGTAGGGCGTGGTCGACGGCATGTCGCTGCGGCTGACCCTGCCATCGGGCTCGACGCACTCGTTCCAGCCTCTGGCATGCAGGAAGCGCTGCTCGAAGGCCGACAACTGCTGAGTCAAGGCCAGCTCGCAGTCCGGGCGCAGGGCCATGGCCCGCAGGTATTCCGCCTGGGCCCAAATACGCTGGGTGGCATCGCGCACCGTACCATCGAGCGCGAGCATCGCCGTCACAGCCCCGCTGTGTGGATCGACACCCTGCGCCTGGGCGTAGGCGAACGCGCGGGTCATGGATTCATGCAGCTCGCGCCCGTGCAGTTCCGGCGACGATTGCAGCAGGAAGAACCATTCGAATTGATGACCTGGCTCGTACCAGTTATCCACAGCGCCCAGAGGCTTCTCCAGCATCACGCCGGTTGCCGTATCGACGAAACGGCGCTGCATGTGGATAACCAGCGCGTCCAGTGCCGCCTGCGTGGCAGGGTCGGCACGCACCGACAGGGTGGCCAGAAAGGCCTCTGCCAGATGCATCAAGGGGTTTTGCAGCGGGCCGGTGCCCAACACCGACCAGTCTTCATCGAGCTGCGCCTCGTACAGCCCGTCGTCGTCGGCAAAGCGTTCTGCCACAACGTTAAGCGCTGCGTTGAGCACCGACTCTGCCAGCGGGTCCTGCACTTTCGCCCAGTAATGCGCGCAGGCAAAAATAATGAAGGCGTGGGTGTAGAGGTCCTTGCGGCGATCCAGCGGCTTGCCCTGTGGATCGATGCTGTAGAACCAGCCGCCATGCTCGGCATCGTGGAAGTGCTGTTGCAGAGAACGGAACAATTCACCGGCCCGCGCCCGTGCATCGGGCACTTGTGCGTGATCGATGAGGCTGGAAAACAGAAACAGCTGACGCGCACAGGCCATGGCGCGATAGCGTTGCGGCGGCAACGGTTGATCGCCGGCGTCGAGTGCTTCGTAGGGCAATGCCAGTTGCGCGTTCCAGCCAGGACCCTGCCACAGCGGAACGACGACCTGCATGAAGTGCTGCTGCAAGGCGGCGAACAACGAGGTCAATTCAGGCGTGGAGGCGGAACGGGTCACATGAGGCATCGGCTGGCATCGCGGCAGTGTCGAGGTGCGCAGCATGTTATCAGGATTGCTGCACGAAGACGGGTGATGATCGTTCCTCACGCCAGGCGCGTGAGGAACCTCTGGCAGTCAGCCAATCAGCGCCAGTCGCTCGTTGATCGCGGCTTCGATCCCTTGGGCATCCAGGCCGCACTCGGTGAGCATCTGCGCAGGCTTGGCGTGCTCGACGTAGACATCCGGCAGGCCCAGATGCAATACCGACTTGAGGATATTGGCGCGTGCCAGGAACTCGCTGACCGCAGCACCGGCACCGCCCATGACGGCGTTTTCTTCCAGTGTGACCAGCAACTCGTGATTGGCGGCAGCTTCGCTCACCAAGGCTTCGTCCAGTGGTTTGACGAAGCGCATGTCGATCACTGTTGCGTCGAGCTTCTCGGCCACCACCAACGCCTCGGCCAGTTGCACGCCGAACGCCAGTATCGCAACGCCCTGGCCTTGACGCCGCACAACGCCCTTGCCGATCTCGACCGGTTCAAGATTGGCCTCGATCACCGCATTAGGGCCGGTGCCGCGTGGGTAGCGTACTGCCGCAGGGCCGGTATGCAGGTAACCGGTGCTGAGCAGCTTGCGCAGTTCGTTTTCATCGCTCGGCGTCATCACCAGCATGCCGGGGATGCAGCGCAGGTAGGAGAGGTCGAAGCTGCCTGCGTGAGTCGGGCCGTCTTCGCCTACCAGTCCGGCGCGGTCGATGGCGAACAGCACGTCGAGGTTCTGTACCGCGACGTCGTGGATCAACTGATCGTAGCCACGCTGCAGGAAGGTCGAATAGATCGCCACCACCGGCTTGCTGCCTTCGCAGGCCATACCGGCTGCCAGGGTCACTGCGTGTTGCTCGGCAATGGCCACGTCGAAGTAGCGCTCGGGGAAGCGTTCGCTGAACGCGACCAGATCCGAACCTTCCTTCATCGCAGGCGTGATGCCGACCAGCCGTGCGTCAGCGTCGGCCATGTCACAGATCCACTGGCCGAACACGCCGGAGTATTTCGGTGCGCTGATCTTTTTCTGCGCGGCAGGCGCATTCAGCGGCTCGAGCTTGGTGATGGCGTGATAGCCGATCGGATCGACTTCGGCCGGCTCGAAACCCTTGCCCTTTTTGGTCACCACATGCAGAAACTGCGGGCCCTTCAGGTCACGCATGTTGCGCAGGGTGGCGATCAGGGTCGGCAGGTCGTGGCCGTCGATAGGACCGATATAGTTCCAGCCCAGCTCTTCGAAGAGCGTGCCCGGGACCAGCATGCCTTTGGCGTACTCCTCGGTGCGCCGCGCGATTTCCCAGGCACCGGGAAGGCGCGAAAGCACCTTTTTGCTGCCTTCACGCATGCTGCTGTAGGTGCGGCTGGAAAGAATCTTGGCCAGGTAATTCGACAGCCCGCCGACATTGCGCGAGATCGACATGTCGTTGTCGTTGAGGATCACCAGCATGTCGGCGGCCACTTCCGGCGCGTGGTTCAGCGCTTCGAAGGCCATACCGGCAGTCAGCGCTCCGTCGCCGATCACGGCAATCGATTTGCGCTCGCTGCCCTGCAGGCGCGAGGCAATCGCCATGCCCAGCGCGGCGCTGATCGAGGTGCTGGAGTGCCCGACACCAAAGGTGTCGTACTCGCTTTCGCTGCGACGCGGAAAGGCCGCAACCCCGTCCTTCTGGCGCAGCGTGGACATGCGCGCGCGACGGCCGGTGAGGATCTTGTGCGGATAGGCTTGATGACCCACGTCCCACACCAGACGGTCGTCCGGGGTGTCGAAAACGTAATGCAGCGCGATGGTCAGCTCGATGACCCCGAGACCGGCACCAAAATGCCCTCCGGTCTGGCCAACGGAATACAGCAATTCCAGGCGCAGCTCATCGGCCAGGGTTTCCAGCTCGGCTTCGCCCAGACGGCGCAGGCCGTGCGGGGTATCGGCTCGGTCGAGCAACGGCGTGACCGGGCGCTCGCGGGGGATCTCTTTGAACGTCGTGGGCATCAGGCGAATCGTTATAAGTAAAAGAGGCGGCAGTTTACCTTATGCATCGTACGCTGCCCATGAAGTGAGTCGGCGGATGATCTGCCGACTGACATGTGTAATGACTGAGACCACGATAAAGCGTGGTTGATTCAGCGGATTTTCCGGTTCGGGTGACAGTTGTCAGTGGCGACGTTCGACGATGTAGCGCGCCAGCTGGCGCAACGGCTCCGCGGCGGCATCGAACGGGCTCAGCGCCTGCAGCGCCTGATCACGCAGTTCCAGTGCGTAGTGTTTGGCCGCTTCCAGGCCCAGCAGCGCCGGGTAGGTCGGCTTGTCGCGGGCGATGTCGGCACCCTGGCGCTTGCCGAGGGTCGCGGTATCGCTTTCGACATCGAGAATGTCGTCCTGAACCTGAAAAGCCAGGCCGATTGCACGCGCGTAGACCTGCAGAGCATCGAGCCGCGGCTGATCGGCGTGACCGCTGGCCAGTGCGCCCAGCCGGACGCTGGCTTCGATCAATGCACCGGTCTTGTGGCGATGCATGTATTCCAGCGCGGCCTGATCGAGCTTCAGCCCCACTGAACCCAGATCGATAGCCTGACCACCCACCATGCCTGCCGGTCCGGCCGCAGTCGCGAGGGCGGTAACCATCTGCAGACGCGTCTCGGCATCGCGTGACGTCAGGTGGGGGGCGAGCAGGGCCGTGAAGGCCAGGCTTTGCAGGCCGTCACCGGCGAGGATTGCGCAGGCTTCATCGAAGGCCTTGTGCGTGGTCGGCTGGCCGCGACGCAGGTCGTCGTCGTCCATCGCCGGCAAATCGTCATGTACCAGCGAGTAGGCATGAATCAGTTCAACGGCACAGGCGGCGCCGTTGGCATCCTCGGCTACACCGCCCAGTGCTTCGCAGGCGGCATACGCGAGCAGCGGGCGCACGCGCTTGCCGCCGTTCATCACGCTGTAGCGCATGGCTTCGTAGAGGCGTTCGAGCTCAGGGCCCGGAGCCTTGAACAGCCCGTCGAGTGCTGCGTTGACGCGAGTCTGGCTTTGCGCTTGATAGCTCGCGATCATTCGGGGAGTTCCGCATCGTCGAACGGCTCTTCGCTGAGCTCGCCATCGCGTTCCAGCAGCACCTGAACCTTCTGCTCGGCCTGGGTGAGGGCGCTCTGGCAATCGCGGGTCAGGCGTACACCTTGCTCGAAGGCGGTCAGGGAGTCTTCCAGCGACAACTCGCCATTCTCCAGCCGCTCTACCAGCGCTTGCAGATCAGCGAGTGACTGTTCGAAATCCAGTGCAGCTTTCTTGCGGGCCATGGGAGCATTTCCGGTAGAGGTTAAACCGCGCGACACTAGCAGAGCGAGGGCGTCTGGGCAAATTGCGACGACGGAGCCGCGCTCTTCAAGCGCCTGTCGGGTTCAACCTGCCGCGAATCCGTTGCGCAGGTCTGCGATCAGATCTTCCGGGCTTTCCAGGCCGACCTGCAGCCGCAGCATCGGGCCAGCGCCGCGGTCAGGACCGTGTTGTTCGACTTCCGTGATGAGGCTTTCAAACCCACCCCAGGAGTAGCCGACGCCGAACAGTTTTAACGCGCCGGTAAAGCGATCCAGCACCTGCCGGTCGGTGGTATTGAATTCGAAACTGAGCAAACCGTTGCAGCCGTGAAAATCGCGCTTCCAGATCGCGTGCCCCGGATCGTCCGGCAACGCAAGATAGAGCACGCGGGCAACCTGAGGCTGGGCCTGCAGCCATTGTGCGATCTGCAGCGCGTGACGCTCATGCATGGCCATGCGCGCCGCCAGACTGCGGGCACCACGCAGCACCAGATAGGCATCATCGGGGCTGACGGTATTGCCCACGGCGGTGTTCATGGTTTTCAGGGCATGCCAGTGCGCTTCGGTGGTGCTGACGCTGCCCATCATGACGTCGGAGTGGCCGGCCACGTACTTGGTCAGGGCCATCAGCGAAATGTCCGCGCCCAGCTCCAGCGGCTTGAACAACACCCCCGAGCCCCAGGAGTTATCCACAGCCAGCAGCAGATTCCTTGCTTTGCACAGCTGTGACAGGGCAGGCAGGTCACACATGTCGAATGTCAGCGAGCCGGGCACCTCGGCATAGATCATCCGGGTGTTGGCCTTGATCAGCGATTCCACGTTACTGCCGTCGGCCGCGTAGAAATCGAACTGGATGTCGAAGGCGGTCAGCATGGTTTTCGCCAGCCGCCGAACAGGGCCATAGACCGATTCGGTGATCAGGACATGATCGCCGGGACGCAGAAACGATTGAAACATCTGCGCCACTGCGGCCAGCCCGGTCGGGTACAGGCAGGTGCCGTGTGCGCCTTCGAGCTCGGAGATCAGGTCTTGCAAGGCAAACGCAGTGGGGTTGCCGTTGGCACCGTAAGTCAACGAGCGCTCAGGCCCCGCTGTGCGAATTTCCGCCTGCCGCAAGCTCTCCAGGCTGTCGAACAGCACCGTACTGAGGCGTACGACGGGTGGGTTGACCGCAATCCCGGGCCCGCTGCTGGCACTGCGTCCGCTTTGCGACAGGGCGGTGTGGGCACGAGGGTCTTTGTCTTGCGGCATTGGAGGCTCCGGGTGGAAAGGCTTGCAGGCTGCGGCGCTGGTACCCGCAAGCGTAATGCATCGTGCGCCTGGCAGGTATCACTGATCGTTCAACACAGCGCTTGCGTAGAATTCATGCAGTTTCGCTTGCAGTAACTGTCTGTCCGGCAGGCGGGTCTGGTACTCGGCAATCAACGCGGGTGAAAGCGAGCGGTTCAGAGCGTACTCGACGACTTCGTCGTTTTTGCTGGCGCAGAGTAAAACGCCAATGGCCGGGTTTTCATGGGGTTTGCGTTCGTTGCGGTCCAGCGCTTCCAGGTAGAAGTCCAGCTTGCCGAGGTATTCGGGCTCAAAGCGGCCGACCTTGAGCTCAATGGCAACGAGGCAGTTGAGGCCTCGATGGAAAAACAGCAGATCCAGAGCAAAGTCCTGGCCGCCGACCTGCAACGCGTACTCGGAGCCGACAAAACAGAAATCGCGGCCTAGCTCGATCAGAAAGTCCCTCAGGCGTTTCAACAAGCCGCCATGCAGGTCCGCCTCGGCGTGCCCCGGTGGCAGCTCCAGAAACTCCACCATGTAGGCATCACGGAATATATCCAGTGCGGCCGGCCGGGTTTCCTTGAGCATCGCCGAGGCTTTGGCTGGCTGGGTGACAGTGCGCTCGAATAGAGCGTTCTTGAATTGGCGCTCAAGTTCGCGACTGGACCACTTTTCCCTGATTGCCATACGCAGATAAAACTCACGCTCTTCGGGGCGCTTGCTTTGACTGAAGATGATCAGGTGATGGGTCCAAGGCAATTGTGTCAGCACCGCTGACACTACCTCATCGTCGCGGTAGACCTCAAAGAATTGGCGCATGCGAAACAGATTACGACGTGTGAAACCACGCAGTCCTGGCTGGGTGGTGGCCAGATGCTCGGCAAGCTGGGTGACTACCGCGTCACCCCATTCAGCGTTTTCAAGCTTGCGACTGATGTAAGCGCCGACTTGCCAGTAAAGCTCGATCAATTGGGTGTTCACCGCCTGTGCGGCCTGCTGTCGAGCGCTCCGGATCATGGCGAGCACTTCATCAAAGCGATCATGTACAGGCGTATGCGGTGTGTTGGGAGTACTCATACTGAAAGTACTCCACTGCGTGGCAACCTGATGGGCGATTGCAAGCGAAAGTCTGGAAGAAAAGTTGTTCGGCTCATAAAGGCGCGTCCTTGGGCGGTGGCTAAGGTCGGCTACTTTACGTGCAGATCAGGACGTTCTGTTCCAGAGTTTCCTGTGGGTTTGTAGCATCAGGTTTCTGTCCGCGAAGGACTTGACGTGTGCCTTATTTATCCAGATCGGACGCCTGATGCCGCTCCGGAACCTGATCGGCTTCTTCGCCCCAGGTGCGATTGACCTTCTGGCCTTTGATAACGGCAGGGCGTGCGGCGATTTCTTCTGTCCAGCGAATCAGGTTCGGGTATTCGTGTACCGAGAGGAATTCGGCAGCCGAATACACTTTGTTCTGCACCAGCGCGCCATACCATGGCCAGACCGCGATATCGGCAATCGTGTAGGTGTCGCCAGCCAGGTAGCGGTGCTCGCCCAGGCGACGGTTCAGCACATCGAGTTGGCGCTTTGCTTCCATCGCGAAGCGGTTGATGGGGTATTCGAGTTTTTCGGGCGCATAGGCGTAGAAATGCCCGAAACCACCACCCAGATACGGCGCAGCGCCCATCTGCCAGAACAGCCAGTTCAGCGTTTCGGTGCGGCCTGCCGGGTCGGCGGGCAGGAAGCTGGAAAACTTCTCTGCCAGGTACAGCAGGATAGAGCCGGACTCGAATACCCGAACAGGTGTTTCATGGCTTCGATCCAGCAATGCCGGGATCTTGGAATTGGGATTGATCTCGACAAAGCCGCTGGAGAACTGATCGCCCTCGGAGATGCGGATCAGCCAGGCATCGTATTCCGCGCCGCTGTGCCCGAGCGCCAGCAGCTCTTCGAGCATGATCGTGACCTTCACGCCGTTGGGGGTGGCCAGCGAATAAAGCTGCAGCGGGTGCTTGCCGACCGGCAGCACCTTGTCGTGCGTGGGGCCGGCGACGGGCCGGTTGATGCTGGCGAACGTGCCGCCCGCTTTTGTTTCCTGCTGCCAGACCTTCGGCGGGGTGTAGGACGTTTGGGTCATGAGTAGCCTCGCTTGTTCAAGGGTGATCGCTGGAGCGGTCGTGTTGCAAAGGACCATTGACGTTATAGATCAACGCGCGTGCAGGGAAGTGCCTTGCGATCGTGAACGGGTGTGGCGAGGGGCTCATTTCGCTACCGCTGGGAGTTTGTGGAATATTCCTACAGCAACTAAGGCGGCGTCCTATAGCTGTGGCTGGGTAAAAGAAGAGAACATGTGTTCGCAGCATGAGGCCATAAGGTTAGCCATTTATGATCTTGGTTGTCAAAGTCGCTCTCTCTGATTTACCTATTAATAGCTGGATACCGTATGCCGTCTTTTTGCAGTCCGGGCGTTATGAAGTGGCGTGACCTGATCATCAATCTTGTTTCCAAGGAAATAAAAATCCGTTACATGGGCGCAACGTTGGGCTTTGTCTGGTCATTGGGCAATCCGCTGGTTGTAACACTCACGTATTACACGGTGTTCACCTATATTCTGCCCAGTAGTCAGGATCGCTTCGCGCTGCACCTGGTGACCGGTGTTGTCCACTGGATGCTTCTGGCACAAATTGTTTCGCAAAGCGGAGAGTGGCTGATCAATAACGGCAACCTCATTCGAAAGTTGCGTTTTCCCCGTCTGTTACTACCCGTGTCCGGTGCGCTGGCAATCGTTGTTTTCTGGGCCGGCTGCATGCTCGTCTATGCATCGCTATTTGCCATGCTCGGTGGCGTCTTTTCGCGTGCGCTGTTGTTTTATCCGATTGTGCTGATCGCATTCATGGCATTGATCATGGGCTTTGGTCTGGCGCTCAGTGTCATTCAGGTCACCGTACGGGATGCCAAGCACTTCATCGACGTGTTTCTACCCTTGCTGTTCTGGCTCACACCCATCGTATGGGTGACCTCATCGCTGCCCGACGGTATCGCCCGCATTGCGGCCTATAACCCGATAGGCCTGTACTTCAACACTTTCACCAGCATTCTGCATACCGGAGTCGTTCCGGAGCCCCGTGATCTGCTGCTGTGCGTGTTCATGGGCGCTGCGTCGTTGCTTGTGGGCCTGTTGATGTTCAGGAAGGTGGACAACGTGGTGGAGTATCTATGAATCGCGTCGTCATCAAGGCAGAAAACCTCACCAAACAGTTTGTTCTGCGCCACAACAGGGGTGGTTTGAAGAAGAAGTTTCTGGGGCTGTTTGACGCTCAATATCGTGAGCGTGCCGAAACATTCACGGCAGTCAGCGATGTATCGTTCACCTTGCACAAAGGTGAGTCGCTTGCACTGGTGGGGCATAACGGTTCAGGTAAAAGTACCTTGTTGCAATTGGTCTCACGCATTCTTGTGCCCACCAGTGGGCGTCTGACCAGCGTGGGTCGGGTGGCACCGCTAATCGAAATAGGGGTGGGTTTTCACCCTGAACTGACCGGCGAGGAAAATATCTACCTCAATGCCAGCCTGTTTGGATTGAGTAACAAGGAAGTGCGTTCGCGTTTCAACGAGATTGTCGATTTTTCCGGGTTGGGAAACTTCATCGATACGCCGGTAAAGAACTATTCGTCAGGCATGTACATGAGGCTGGGTTTCTCAGTCGCCGTTCATGTCGAGCCTCAGACATTACTGGCTGACGAAGTTCTTGCGGTAGGGGACGAAGAGTTCAAGCGCAAATGCCACGAACGAATTCGCATGATGCAGGATGACGGGATGGCCTTGATTCTTGTTACCCACGCAGTAGAAGAAGGTAAAGAGTTTTGCCAGCGTTACTTGACGCTCGAGCGTGGCCGGATGACCGAGCACGGTTATTACTGATTCATTGTTTCGCGATGCCATGCTTCCAATCAACTTGGCCATCACCCCATTCATAAAGGTATTTCCATGTTGCAAATTATCGTTCCGATGGCCGGGGCCGGGAGTCGCTTTGCGGTTGCGGGCTACACCGATCCCAAACCGTTGATTCCTGTACATGGTGTACCGATGATCAAGGTCGTGATCGACAACCTGACGCCGGAGTGCCCGCACAGATTCATCTTTATCTGTCAGGCGGAACAGGTCGCCCGTTACGGGCTGAGGGAAAAACTGAGTACCTGGGCGCCCGGCTGCGAGATCGTCGAACTCGGCGGCCTGACCGGGGGCGCTGCGTGCTCGGTGTATGCAGCGAGGCACCTGCTCGACGACAGCCAGCAAGTGATGATTGCCAACAGCGACCAGTACGTCGATGTGGATATAAACGCCTATCTGCAGGTAATTAACGAGAGCGATGCAGAGGGCTTGATCATGACCATGGAAGCCAGCGATCCGAAATGGTCGTTCGTGGGCTTCGGTGCAGCAGGCCTGATCGACCGTGTGGTGGAAAAAGAGGTTATCTCTGACGAGGCCACTGTCGGCATCTATAACTTTCGCCGTGCAGGTCAACTGATATCGGCCATCGAGGCGATGGTCGCGAAAGATCTTCGCGTCAATGGCGAGTTCTATGTCGCACCGGTTTACAACGAGCTTATCGGGCAGGGCGCCAGGGTCATTCATTACAGCATTGGTGCAGAAGGTCATGGCATGTATGGCCTGGGCATCCCGGCAGACCTCAACCAGTTCCTGTCGTTGCCGCTGAGCAGGCAGGCAGCCTCGGGAAAAGAGGCCTGACATGCAGATCATCAGCCATCGCGGCTATTGGCTGCAAAGGCCAGAGCGCAATCTGCCCGAAGCTTTTCATCGATCATTCGACCTTGGCTTCGGCACCGAAACCGATGTCCGTGATGTGGCTGGCCAGCTGGTTATTTCCCACGACATGCCCGCAGGCGGCGAGCTGACGCTGGACGGCCTGCTCGACATCATGGCGGGCCGCAACCTGCCGCTGGCCATCAACGTCAAGGCGGATGGCCTGGCGCAGGCTCTCGCTGAAACCTTCGCGCGGTACGGCCATACCAACTGGTTCGCCTTCGATATGGCGGTTCCGGACATGCGCAGTTACCTCAACGCCAATCTCATCACTTACACCCGTCTCAGCGACGTTGAGCCTTCGCCTGCCTGGCTTGAACAGGCTGCAGGCGTCTGGCTTGACGGTTTTGAGGGTGAGTGGTTCTCCAGCCAGGTCATTGGCGATCTTCTTTCCCTGGGCAAGCGGATTTGTGTGGTGTCACCCGAATTGCACGGGCGTGGTCATGACGCCCTGTGGCAGCAATTGCTCGAGTTCAGGTCGCAGGACCGTTTGATGCTGTGCACTGATCTTCCCGCAGACGCAGCCACTTTCTTCACGTGAGGCAATCATGATCAAGGCAGTGATTTTCGATATGGACGGTGTCCTTATCGACGCCAAGGAATGGCATTACGACGCACTGAACAAAGCGCTCAGCCTGTTCGGTTACAACATCAGTCGCCACGAACACCTCACCGCCTACGACGGTCTGCCCACCTCGCGCAAACTCGACATGCTGAGTGTCGAACGCGACCTGCCGGTTGCGTTGCACGCCTTCATCAACGAGATGAAACAGCAGTACACCATGGAGATCGTTTACGCCCAGTGCAAACCGACCTTTGTGCATCAATACGCGTTGTCATCACTGAAAACGCTGGGTTACAAGCTGGCAGTGGCGTCCAACTCCATTCGCAACACCGTGGAGGTCATGATGAACAGGGCAGATCTCGACCGATACCTCGATCTGCGGCTCTCCAACGAAGACGTCAGGCATGCCAAGCCAGCGCCGGACATCTATACCAAGGCCATCAGCCAACTGGGTCTTCGGCCTGAAGAATGTCTGATCGTCGAGGACAACGAGAATGGCATCAAGGCCGCAAGAGACTCCGGCGCACATGTGCTGGTCGTGGCTGAAACCTGCGATGTAAACCTCAATAACATTCTTGGCAAAGTCGAGCAGATCAACTTCGAAAAGGCGGCAGTCCTGTGAGCGCGTTGAACATCATCCTTCTGACCGGCAGGCAGTCAGAGGCACCGCACGATGAGGGCGAGTACCCGCACTACCTGTGCGAATACAACGGCAAGCCACTGATTCATAAGCTGATAGATAACTGCGCAGTACTTCAGCCGCGCAGGATGATCTGCACATTCTCGAACCACGATATCGCCCGGCTGCATCTTCGCAACATGGTCCCGCAGATGCACCCGTCGGCCAGTGTTCTGCCGGTTCACAACATCACCCGGGGCGCGGCGTGCACGGCGCTTCTGGCGAGTGAAGAAATCGACAACGATGATGAACTGCTGATTCTCAGTGTCAGCGATTTTCTGGATATCGAGCTGCAGGATGTAGTGCGCGCGTTTCGGGAAAGTCATGAGGATGCCGGAGTGGTCATCTTCAATTCTCTGCACCCTCGTTATTCATTCGCGCGCCTGGATAGCGACTGCCGTGTCATCGAAGCTGCCGAAAAAAATCCGATCAGCTCAAACGCCATTGCAGGTGTGTACTGGTTCAAGTCCGGCTCGCTGTTCGTATCGGCGGCCAAAGAAATGATTCGCAAGGACGCCAGGGTCAACGACAACTTCTACATAGCCCCCGCTCTCAATGAGCTGGTGCTCTTGCAGAAGAGGATCGGCGCCTACCGGATCGAACCCAATCAGTACCGGCCATTGAAAACCGACAGTCAGCTCCACGCTTTCGAAGCAGGAGAAATGCGATGAAAACGGCCAGACTGGAAGACATGGTCAAAGGCTGGTTCGTGGGCGGATTCGAACCTGCAGTTTTCAGTACCGAGTCCTGTGAGGTCGGGGTCAAGACCTACAAGGCAGGTGAAAAGGAAGCGGCTCATTACCACAAGGTCGCCACCGAGATAACCGTGCTCATTGCCGGGTCGGTCAACATGCGGGATCAGGTCTGGCATGCCGGCGACATCATCGTTCTGGAGCCGGGCGACATCACGGCGTTTGAAGCGCTCACCGATGCGACCACCGTTGTCGTGAAGGTGCCGGGTGTGCTTGCTGACAAGTACGTCGTCTGACCATGAAAACGACTCATCTGCAGCATCACCCAAGCCTCGGTTACATAGCGGCTGGCAGTCTGCGCAGCCTCCCGGTGGGGCTGCTGCTGCCCCATGACTGTTCCAGCTTCATCTCGTTCCGCGCGCATCCCTTTCGCAAGCCTGAAAGGGTGATCAGGAAACTGCATGCCGCGCAGCGTCCGCTGCGTATGTATGGCGCGGGTAGCTATTGTTTTTATGGTGTCCAGAGTGATTCACCGCTGGCTCCGCTGTTGCTTTGGGATGGTGCGCACTTTCTGGATGTTGGCGAAAAAATCACGGTTATCGAAGACTCGCCTATCGAGTGTTATCTGGATCGTGATTACTTCGCCGGCTCGCTCAAGGTCATTGCGCGTTCGGCCAACTCGGTCACTTACAAGAAAGTATCCAGGCTGACTGCGGAATCGAACGACGATCTCGACAGCTGGACCTTCGGCATTCCTGTCGGTCCAGGCGACGCCACCGTTCTCAATGCCGTCGTGAAGCGCATTCTGGAAATTGACATCCCGCACAAGGAGATACTGCTGTGCGGCACGCCGGGAACTAACTTCGCCTATTTCGACAAGGTCCGCATCGTGGGGGAGGACATCACGGCCCCGCCCGTGCAGATCTGCAAGAAGAAAAACCGTCTCGCGCTGGAGGCCAGACACAGCAATCTGGTGATCCTGCATGACCGCGTCTTTTTGCCAAAACACTTCGGGGAAGTTGTCCGCCGCTTTGGTCCGCGCTATCCGTTGATGACCTTGCAAAGCATGTTCTTCGATAACCGAATCAGCATGCACCCGCGTCGCTATTCGGATTACGGCATGGCCATGGACGAGGTTGCTCAGGGTCTGCTGGGGCTGCACCGCACCAGCGGTAATGCTCAGTCCATTGCGCCTTCAATATTCCCGGACGTCGACCGGACCGGGTTCTGTTTCGCCAGCCCGATGCGCTACAACAACGATGCAAGTTACCCGACAGGCAGTCTCTACATTTGTCGCAAGGACGTATGGAATGCCTGGCCGCTGGACGAGTCCCTGCACTGGGTGGAATACGAAGACATCGAGCATGCATTGCGAGCGTCTCGCGCGGGTATTCCGAACCGGATCAACCCTTTCGGCATCACTCAGTCAGTGACCTCCCGGGCGCTGCTGGGTGGCAATGCTCCGGTCGAATCCGTTGACGGATGTATCGGCGTATCGGGGCCTTGTTATGTGTCCCTGCTGGAAAAGAAACCTCTTTTGAACCTGTCTGCCGAGACCGCGCTGGCCAGATTGCGGCAATTTGCTGACAAATACCTGGCCAACCCGTCGGCGGTCGTCATTCCAACTGGTCTTGATCACGTCTCTGTTCGAGCCTGGATCGAACTGATCGATAACGTAGTTCAGCAGTCCACCTTCAAAAACGACAGTGAGACGGTCAGAGAGTTTATCGGCGACTTCGAGAGGCTCGTCTTGCTCGACCAGCTACCGAGTACGCGTCAGGAGTTTCTGGTCAATCGCTTCCTCACAGACCCTGCGCTGGCCAAACAGACACTGATCACGCAGAGCTGCGAAGTGCGCAATATGTTGCGTCAACGCGGCACGCAGACCTGGTTTGCTCGTCAGCAGGATGATTACTTTCACCACAACCTTCTGTCACTCCCTGGCATTTTGATTTCGGCCGTTCGTGCTTATCGAAATAACGGGAAAAGTTTCTATTTTGAAAGCCTGTGGGCTGCTGTGAAAGCCATCTACAACTCGACTCCCTTCATGTCCTACAGCAAGGGGGCGAAGTGAAGGTATTCGTCGTTTCTAAGTTGAGCTCCAGTACCGCCAGCCATCAACTGATCTGTCAGCTGGCGCGCATCCAGCACGAGCATAGGAAGACCGTTCCCGTCCTTGTGATTGATGACCGCTACAACCTCTCCGAACTACCCGTCAGCGATTCATCGACCGAACACGCTTTGTTCTGCCTGGATGATTTTCTTCACGACAATGGTGTAAGCGGCATTGTGGCGAACAGAATTGCCCAGCACATGGATAAAGTCGAAAGCGACTGGGTGCTGATTGATTTTGGCCAGCATGACTCGGCTACCTGCATGGACTTCATCCAGAAAATTGCTCGTTACAACTATCTGAGCGCCAGGCTGCGAAAGCGAAATCTCGTGATCATGGTGCCCGCCATGCACCTGGGCATTTATTCGCGAACCCTCAATGCCTCGTTCAACAATTTACCGGCAAGCACAACAGCCTCAGTCCGTTCCGTTCAGATTGGCAGGCTGCTTATGGTCACCCGTCTTGAGAGAGTGCTGATGAGTATTCCAAGGCTGGCCGGCGTCTTGCGCCGAATGAGGCGTGTTGCTCTGCGCGTCTTTCGGCGTGTTCCAAGATCCCATTGACCGATCTGCCGTTAGCCGTCGGTAGCAGGCGCTTCTCATTACAAGGTTAAACACATGCCTCATCTTGTGGCCGTTGATTCCAGAAAAATCAGCGTGGTTATTCAGGGTCCTCTGTATCGCAACCTGAGTTCCAAACGAAATATCTTCGCCTGCATCGCATCGATCCGTACGCACCTGCCACAGGCCGAAATCATCGTTTCGACCTGGCGTCATGAAGATACGTCCGATGTGAAGGCGGACCAGATCGTCATGTCGGATGATCCGGGTGCCTTCGTCGATGACGCAGGAAATCAGATCAACATCAATCGCATGCTGCTATCGACGTTATGCGGTATTCAGAGCGCTTCAAGACCCTATGTCATGAAAATGCGCGCCGACCACAACCTGACCAGCGCAGCACTGGCTGTCATAGGCCAGTCTGATGATACCGAGCCGGGCGAGACACAACTTTTCGACACGCCCATCACCACCACGACGCTTTATATTCGCGACCCTGAACGGTTGCCGATGTTGTTCCACATATCGGATCTGGTTCAATTCGGCACGCGCGGCGCAATGCTCGCCATGTGGGGGCAACCGCTGTTCGAAAGGGACGCGCTTTTCAACGACCGGCCGTCTCGCAACCCGTTTGGCAACTTCATTGGCTACACATCCGCGCGCATGGTGAGCGAGCAGGCACTCATGCTGGGTGTCATGCGCAGGAAGGGCATTGAGGCCCGGCTCGCGCGACCCTGCGAGGTAGGGCTGAGCAACCTGAAATTATGGGACAACATCTTGAGGCGCAACTTCAGAGTCCTCAACCACTGCGAGGCTGGTATCGACTTTCCGGAGCGCTTTCTGACCAGCCGCCGCGTACTGACGACGCTCTACAAGGCCTCTGCGATAGAGCAATTGCAGAGTCTCGACCCGAAGGGCTACAGGCTGAGAATTGCGCGCATCTGGCTCAATCAATACCTGCTGACCTGCCTGCGCCCCGGCTGGTGGGTGTCCTTTGCGACCATCGTACTGTTCAGCACCTCACCGACCCTCGCCAAGCGCATCCGCTCGTACTGGCGCACGCTCAGGAAGGTCGCGCATGCGGAGTCATATCGGGTTTGAGGGCTGGGCGTGTGTAGGTATCGAAAACATGTCACGCGTTACGCAAGCGTTCATCCAGCATACTGAGCAACGCATATGGATCAGCCCCGAGTCCCCGGCACACATCCATGAACTCGATGACATCGAGCCTGCGCTCGGCATTCTCTGTCTTCGAGACAAACGACTGCGGTCGCCCTAGCCTGACGGCTAATTCTTTTTGCGTCATACCGGCTGCGTTGCGCGCCTCCAGCAAAAGATCAAGCAACGCCTGGTAGCGAGCGTTATGGATGGTTTTCACTTGGCAAACCCTCTAATAGTCCGGTTACCTGAATAAACCTGACTTGGGATTATCCTAAAGTGGGTTTTCGACCGGGACAACCAGCAAAGTGCTGCCAGCGGCTGATTTGGCGGGAAGCTTCTCAAGCAGATGATATCCGCTGTCCAGCCGAAGGAAGAAAGCAGTCGACATTAAAAAGCCGGCTTGTGGCCGGCTTCTCGTAGGCGGTTCTGATCTATTTTTGATAGACCGCAATCGCCTTCAACAGATGCGCCTCTTGAAGAAGCGCGAATAGGAAACGGGGCAAACGGATCACATGCCCCGTTCAAACACCGCGTCGCATGACTGAGTCAGGTGCTCTGGATGGTGAACAGGATACTGAACTTCGCCTTCCATGCCCAGCCCGAATGCCTTTCAGCCGCAAACACCTCATAACAGCAGCATTGCATTGCGTCGGCTGTTCAGGGTCGACCACCAGAATATCCAGCCCAGAATCCGTATTTTCTCCCGGTCGATGTCTTCGGCGCTGAACAGCTCGTCCGGGTATTCGGCGTCGTTGTGGCTGCGCAGGCGCAGGCCGCCGTTGGGGAGGCGGTAGAGGTAGCGGACGCGCAGGATGCCGCCGTGTTCGAGGGCGTAGATTTCGCCGTCGATGACCTGGGTCAGCTCGCGGTCGACGCCGAGGATCGAGCCGTCCTGGATCTTGTCGGCCATGCTGTTGCCGACCATGGCGACGCACATGCAGTTTTTCGGGTCGATGCCCATGTTCTGCAGGACTTGCAGGGGCAGGCGGATTTTCTGTCCGGGGGCTTCGGCGAGGACGGTCTTGCCGAGGCCTTGGGTGGATTCCGCTTCCATGAAAATCTGGATTTCCACGTCGCCGCGCGACACGTTTCTGGCCTGATGAATGATGACGCGGGTATTGCCGCCGGTGTTTTCATTGGCGCATTCGTTAGGGTGTTTGGGGCCTTCGCCGGTGCGCAGCCAGCGGGCGTTAACGGTCAACAGTTCAGCCACCTCGTCAATCCGCGCCATGGGCACGCCACGCTTGAACCAGTTATTGACGTGTTGCGGCGTGATTTTGCGGTTGGCGGCAAAATCAGTCGCTGTGAGATGGCACTCCCGAAGGAGGATGCGGAGTCGATCACCTGATGTATTCATAGTGGCGAAGTCTACGGGCGTCGCCGGGGCGTTTAAATGAACGAGGTGTTGACGTCGACGTTATCCCAGGGTGGGCGTGGCTATCCGGACTACGGATGGAATGAATGTCGTGTAGGTGGATTCCGTAATAGCGCTTTTGGCACTAAACGAGGTATTGCGCGTTTACCCCCGCTATACGGGCATTAACGAACTGTTGATTGAATGTCTAAAAGCCGGGCGCATTTTTAAACGTGCGTGCTGCAAAAAAGATGGATCGGGTTTCAGCGAGCGAGGTGTGCGGGGAGGCGCAGCGAGGAGGGGGACGCGTGGTTCAGGGCACGGGTGTGGCGTGCCCTGAAACGCCAATCGATAATCAGCCTTTGTACGCTGCAACCGATTTGGTGATCTCGGCACGGGCAGCGTCAGCATTGCCCCAACCTTCGATCTTCACCCATTTGCCTTTTTCGAGATCCTTGTAGTTCTCGAAGAAGTGCTTGATCTGCTCGAGCAGCAGCGGCGGCAGGTCGGTGTACTCTTTCACGTCGACGTACAGCTGGGACAGCTTGTCGTGTGGCACTGCGATAACTTTGGCATCGCCGCCGCCGTCGTCAGTCATGTGCAGGATGCCGACCGGGCGTGCGCGGATAACCGAACCTGGGGTAACCGGGTATGGGGTTACCACCAGCACGTCCAGCGGGTCGCCGTCGTCAGCCAGGGTGTTGGGGATGAAACCGTAGTTGGCCGGGTAGAACATTGGGGTGGCCATGAAACGGTCAACGAACAGGCAATCGGAATCTTTGTCGATTTCGTATTTGATCGGCGCGTGGTTGGCCGGGATTTCGATGGCGACGTAGATGTCGTTCGGCAGGTCTTTACCAGCCGGAATCTTGCTGTAGCTCATTGGGCATTGCCCCCCTGGTTGAACAGACAGATTGTGGCGGGAACCGCCATAAAGTGGTCCGGATTATAGGCATATTCTGTTTTGGTTGCCACGCATGGCCTTGGCGGCCGTCAGCTGTCCCGGTAAGCCGGGTCCTGTTGACGCAGCAGGTCGAGCCGCGCCAGGGTGTCCTGACGGTAGAACGCTTTCAGTTGTTCGTAGACGGCCGGGTAACTGCCGTGCAGCAGGTCGGGCGCGCTGAAGAAGTATTCGCTGGTCACGGCGAAGAACTCGGCCGGGTCTTCGGCTGCATATGGGTCGATGGCGGGTTCGGCGTCGGGGTTATGGTCCAGTTGCCGGTTGAGATCATCGAACGCGCTTTGCATGACGCGAGCCCATTCGGTCACCTGCATGTCACTGTGCAGCGGCGGCAGGCCATTGGCGTCGCCGTTGAGCATGTCGAGCTTGTGCGCCAGTTCATGGATCACCAGGTTGTAGCCATCCCAGCCGCCGCTGCTCAATACGCCGGGCCAGGCCAGAATCACAGGGCCCTGCAGCCAGGCTTCGCCGCTGTGCTCGCCATCCCACTCGTGTTCGACGCCGCTGGCATCGCGATGGCGCTGCGGGCTGACGAAGTCGTCGGGGTACAACACGATTTCATGAAAGCCCTGATACCAGTTCAGTTCGCCCAGGTTCAGCAGCGGCAGCTGCGCCTGGGCGGCGAGAAACAGCCGCTGCTCGTCATCCAGATCAACGCCCGGCAGCGCACTGAGGTGCTTGTCATGCAGAAACAGCACGCAGGCGTCACGCAGTTGCGCGCGCAGCCCGCTGCTCAGGCCATCGAGGATCGGCAGACGTGCGCAGACGTTCTGCCATAGTTCTTCAGCAACCGGGTGTCGGGCCAGCGTGCGCTGCCTGCGCCAGCGGCTGAATGACCACATGATTCAGCGCGCGTCGACCGGACGCGAGGTGCGGCTGCGCACCACGCCAATGACCATCGGAACCAGCGACAGCAGGATAATTGCCAGCACCAGAAAGGTCAGGTTGTGCTTGATGAATGGCACGTTGCCGAAGAAGAAGCCCAGTGTCACCAGGCTGCCGACCCACAGCACCGAGCCCAGCACGCTGAAGCCCACGAAGCGCGGATAGGACATCCTGCCGACGCCCGCGACGAAGGGCGCAAAGGTGCGGATGATCGGCAGGAAGCGCGCGAGCGTGACGGTCTTGCCGCCGTGGCGTGCGTAGAAGTCCTGGGTGCGCAGCAGGTAGTCGCGGCGGAAGATTCGCGATGACGAATTGCTGAACAGTTTTTCGCCGACCGTGCGGCCAATCACGTAATTGGTGCTGTCGCCCAGAATCGCTGCGAGCATCAACAAACCGGCCAGCAGGACCGGGTCCATGCCGCCACCGGCAGCCACGGCGCCGGCGATGAACAGCAGCGAGTCACCCGGCAGGAAGGGCATGATCACCAGTCCGGTCTCGCAGAAAATCACCAGAAACAGGATCGCGTAGACCCATGTGCCGTAGTTGGTCACCAACAGGTCAAGGTAAACGTCGAGATGCAGAATAAGGTCGAGCGGGTTGAATTCCATTAAGGCACCTGAGGCGAGAACCCTGTCCGGGGTCGCATGCGGAAGAAACGACTGCGCGGCATTATAGAAGCAGAATGCGCAGAAGGGGCTTCGGAATAAGCGGCGGGGTTGAATGGGGTGTGAGCGGTACAGCCTTGAGGAGGGAAGAGCAGTCCGCAGTGTTCATCCGGGCTTATGCCGCAAGCCGGGATGATGACGCGAATCTGCCCGGCGGCTTCGAACGGCATAAGCCAGTGTGGAGCCTAGTGTGGCGCGTCAGGGCCGTCCAGCAGGAAGTTGCCGATGGGTTTGCCTGAGTGATCATCAGTGCCGTCTGATTCCAGTGTCTGCAGTTCCGCCTCGTCTTTCAGGTTGACCCCGGAAATCTGCCGCCTGCAGGCCTCGCGCATCAGGTACAGCAGCCGATGAGCGGCCATGCCGTAGCTCAAGCCTTCCAGGCGCACATTGGAAATACAGTTGCGGTGCGCATCGTTCAGCCCGACCTTTGGCGCGTAAGTGAAGTACAGGCCCAGGCTGTCCGGGGAGCTGAGACCGGGGCGTTCGCCGATCAGAATGACCACCATCTTCGCACCGAGCAATTCGCCGACCTCATCGGCCACGGCGACGCGGCCCTGTTCGACCATGATCACTGGCGACAGCGACCAGCCCTCGGCGCTGGCCTGTTCTTCCAGGCGAATGAGGAAAGGCACCGCATGTCGATGCACCGCCAGGGCGGACAGACCGTCGGCGACCACTACCGCCAGATCGAGACCGCCCGGATGAGCCGCGGCGTAGTCGCGCAACGTCTGCGCTGATTCATCATTAAGGCGACGGCCCAGGTCCGGGCGCTGCAGGTAGCTGTCCCGGTCGGCGGCGGCGCTGTGCAGCAACAGGGTTTCACGGCCTTTTTCCGTCAGTTGTGCGCTGATCGCGGCATGGTCGAAGGCCAGATGCACCGCGTCGCGTGCCTGCGCATGGGCGGCTTGAAAGTCCAACTGCGCAGAGGTCGGCAGGCTGGTCCCGGTACGCCCCAGCGCAATGCGTGCAGGTGTCAGGCGGCGCAGCTCCAGCCATGGATTGGCGGGGGCGGCGCTGTCTTGTAGTTCGTTCATCGGCTCGTCACTCATGCTAGATGCGCCAGCGCCTGACGGAAGGCAGGCGGCAGGCTGTCGCCGAAGCGCACACGGCCGTCGGCCTGGGTGAAGATGCCCATTTTTTCCAGCCAGGCTTCGTATTCCGGCGCAGGACGCAGGCCCAGGCTTTGCCTGGCGTACAGCGCGTCGTGGAACGAGGTGGTCTGGTAGTTGAGCATGATGTCGTCGGAGCCGGGGATGCCCATGATGAAGTTGATCCCCGCGACGCCCAGCAGGGTCAGCAGGGTGTCCATGTCGTCCTGATCGGCCTCTGCGTGGTTGGTGTAGCAGATGTCACAGCCCATTGGCACGCCCAGCAGCTTGCCGCAGAAGTGATCCTCCAGACCGGCACGGATGATCTGTTTGCCGTTGTACAGGTACTCGGGGCCGATGAAACCGACCACGGTGTTGACCAGAAACGGATTGAAATGCCGGGCGACGGCGTAGGCGCGGGTCTCGCAGGTCTGCTGGTCGACGCCATGATGCGCGTTGGCCGACAGCGCGCTGCCTTGTCCGGTCTCGAAATACATCAGGTTTTGCCCGAGGGTGCCGCGGTTCAGGCTCAGACCTGCCTCATAGCCTTCCTGCAACAGCTTGAGGCTGATGCCGAAGCTGGCGTTGGCGGCCTCAGTGCCGGTGATCGACTGAAACACCAGGTCGACCGGCACGCCACGGTTGATCACCTCAATGGAGGTGGTGACGTGGGTCAGCACGCAGGACTGGGTCGGGATTTCATAGCGCTGGACAATGGCGTCGAGCATTTCCAGCAGGGCGACGATGGACGAAGTGCTGTCGGTGGCCGGGTTGATGCCGATCATGGCATCGCCATTGCCGTACAGCAGACCATCGAGCACGCTGGCGGCAATGCCGGACGGGTCGTCGGTGGGGTGATTGGGTTGCAGGCGTGTCGACAGCCGGCCGCGCAGGCCCATGGTGTTACGGAAGCGCGTGACCACGCGGATTTTCTGCGCCACCAGCACCAGATCCTGCACGCGCATGATCTTTGAAACGGCAGCGGCCATTTCCGGGGTCAGGCCGGGGGCCAGCGCGCGCAGACTGGTTTCGTCGGCCTTGTCGCTGAGCAGCCAGTCGCGAAAGCCGCCGACTGTCAGATGACTGACCGGGGCAAACGCCAGTTTGTTGTGGGTGTCGATGATCAGCCGGGTGACTTCGTCCTCTTCGTAAGGGATCAGAGCCTCTTCAAGAAAGTGCTTGAGCGGAATGTTCGCCAGCGCCATCTGCGCAGCGACTCGCTCGCCGTCATTCTGCGCCGCGACTTCGGCCAGATAATCACCGGAGCGCGCAGGACTGGCCTTGGCCATGACTTCTTTGAGGCTGTCGAAGCGGTACGTCTGCGCTCCGACAGAATGGGAAAAGCTCGCCATACAGATTCTCCATGACGTCGCGCTGCTTGCGTCGGACGTAGTCTTTCGCTTAACCGGGTACGTCCCGGTTCAAACGACTGTGGGAAGCGATGCAAGCAATTAATACTCCATCCTGACCGGGAGTGCGAGTTTGCAGGCGTAAGCGGATTAGTCCAGGGCAGGATGCATCACGCCGCAGCGTTAAGCCGGGGCGTGATGCACAGGGTTGGTGCGTGATGTGTTTCTTGTTACCGCGCAATAGGGCTCGGTGCTATACACAAGTCCGCTTTTGATTCTGGCCGAAGGCCGTGGGAGCGAACTTGTTCGCGAAAGGGCCAGTAGATTCTCCGGGAAGGTATCGTCTGAACTACCGTCTTCGCGGACAAGCGAAGCGTCGCCCGGTCCGCTCCCACAGGGGGCGTGTTCCAGCCTGAACAGGGGACCTAAATACCTAGAAAAACCCCAGCGGGTTGGTGTCGTAGCTCACCAGCAGGTTTTTGGTCTGCTGATAATGCTCAAGCGCGATTTTGTGGGTTTCGCGGCCGACGCCGGATTTCTTGTAGCCACCGAACGCGGCGTGTGCCGGGTACAGGTGGTAGCAGTTGGTCCACACGCGTCCGGCCTTGATCGCCCGGCCCACGCGGTAGGCGCGGTTGATGTCGCGGGTCCACAGGCCAGCGCCCAGACCAAATTCGGTATCGTTGGCGATGGCCACGGCTTCTGCTTCGTCCTTGAAGGTCGTGACGCTGACCACCGGGCCGAAGATCTCTTCCTGGAACACGCGCATTTTGTTGTTGCCTTTGAGCAGCGTCGGCTGGATGTAGTAGCCGGTGGACAGGCTGCCCTCGAGCTTCTCCACTTTGCCGCCGGTCAACAGTTCGGCGCCTTCGCCCTTGGCGATGTCCAGGTACGAAAGAATCTTGTCGAATTGTTGCTCGGATGCCTGGGCGCCGACCATGGTGTCGGTGTCCAGCGGGTCGCCGCGCTTGATCTTCTCGACCTTGCGCAGCACCGCTTCCATAAACTGCGGATAGATCGACTCCTGCACTAGCGCGCGGGACGGGCAGGTGCAGACTTCGCCCTGATTGAAGAACGCCAGCACCAGGCCTTCAGCGGCCTTGTCGATGAACTCCGGCTCGGCGCTCATGATGTCTTCGAAGAAGATGTTCGGCGACTTGCCGCCCAGTTCCACGGTGGACGGGATGATGTTGTCCGCCGCCAGTTTCATGATATGCGAGCCGACCGGTGTCGAGCCGGTGAAGGCAATTTTGGCGATGCGTTTGCTGCTGGCCAGCGCTTCACCCGCTTCGCGGCCATAACCCTGCACGATGTTCAGCACGCCGGGAGGCAGCAGGTCGCCGATCAGTTCGATCAGCACGCTGATGCCCAGCGGCGTCTGCTCGGCAGGTTTGAGCACGATGCAATTACCGGCAGCCAGCGCGGGGGCGAGTTTCCAGGCCGCCATCAGGATCGGGAAGTTCCACGGGATGATCTGCCCGACTACGCCCAGCGGCTCATGAATGTGATACGCCACGGTATTGCCGTCGATTTCGGCGGCGCTGCCTTCCTGCGCACGCAGCACGCCAGCGAAGTAGCGGAAATGGTCGGCGGCCAGCGGGATATCGGCGTTGAGGGTTTCGCGGATTGCCTTGCCGTTGTCCCAGGTTTCGGTGATGGCCAGGACTTCCAGATTGGCTTCGATGCGATCGGCAATCTTCAGCAGAACCAGCGAGCGGGCCTGCACCGAGGTCGAGCCCCAGGCTGCAGCGGCGGCGTGCGCAGCGTCGAGTGCCTTGTCGATGTCTTCGGCAGTGGAGCGCGGAAACTCTGCGATGGCCTTGCCGGTGACCGGCGAGGTGTTGGTGAAATACTGGCCTTTGACCGGCGCGACGAACTCGCCGCCTATGTAGTTACCGTAGCGTTCCTTGAAGTTGACGATGGCGCCTTCGGTACCGGGATGAGCGTAACGCATGGTATGTCTCCTGGTTCTTGTTGTGAGGGAGTCTGAGTCGATTCTGCTTTCGGGTAGTTGGCAATGAGCGTTAAAGAATAGGCCATTTGCATTCGGCCGTGGCTAGGACTTTAGGCTTATCTGCCGGGCATTGAAATGGGGCGTGCGCGCAAGACGACGGACAAACTCAGGGTGCCATTTCACCGCCCCTACGTTAACCTGCGCAGATGTTCTGAGAGGTTGGTCATGCATATTCATATCCTTGGTATCTGCGGCACGTTCATGGGGTCTCTGGCGGTGCTCGCCAAAGAGTTGGGGCACCGGGTCACAGGCTCCGACGCCAATGTCTATCCACCGATGAGCACCCAGCTCCAGGCGCAGGGCATCGAGCTGACCCAAGGCTATGATCCCGTGCAACTGATCCCCGCGCCGGACCTGGTGGTGGTCGGCAACGCGCTGTCGCGTGGCAACCCGGCGGTTGAATATGTGCTCAACACAGGTTTGCCGTATGTGTCTGGCCCGCAGTGGCTGGCGGACCATGTGCTGCAAGGCCGCTGGGTACTGGCCGTGGCCGGCACACACGGCAAGACCACCACCAGCAGCATGCTGGCCTGGGTGCTGGAACACGCGGGCATGAGCCCCGGCTTCCTGATCGGAGGCATCCCGCAGAACTTCGCCGTGTCGGCGCGTCTGGGCGAGACCCCGTTCTTTGTGGTCGAGGCCGATGAATACGACAGCGCGTTCTTCGACAAACGCTCCAAATTCGTCCACTACCGACCGCGGACTGCGATTCTCAACAATCTTGAGTTTGATCACGCCGACATCTTCCCCGATCTGCCGGCCATCGAACGTCAGTTTCACCATCTGGTGCGAACTATCCCGAGCGAAGGCCTGGTAATCCACCCAACTACCGAGCCGGCGTTGTCGCGGGTCATCGAGATGGGCTGCTGGACGCCGGTACAGACCACGGGCCAGAACGGTCAGTGGCAGGCACGACTGTTGAGCGAAGACGGCTCGCGTTTTGAAGTGCTGTTCGAAGGCGAGCTTCAAGGCACTGTCGAGTGGGACATGACCGGTCAGCACAACGTGGCCAACGCCTTGGCGACGCTGGCAGCCGCTCGCCATGTGGGCGTCGTGCCGTTGCTGGGCGTGCAGGCGCTCAGTGCGTTCAAGAGCGTCAAACGGCGTATGGAAAAGGTCGCCGACGTGCGCGGCATCACTATTTATGATGACTTCGCTCACCACCCCACGGCTATCGCCACCACGCTGGACGGCCTGCGCAAAAAGGTCGGTGATGCATCGATCATTGCGGTCGTCGAGCCGCGCTCCAACTCGATGAAGCTTGGCGCGCATCGCGATGGCTTGCGGGAAAGCGTGAGTCAGGCGGATCAGGTGGTCTGGTACGCCCCGCCCAATCTGGGCTGGGACCTGGCGGCAACAGTCGCGGGAGGCACTGTGCCTGCGTTGGTCTGTGATTCCCTTGAGGCAATCATCGCCCAGGTCAAAAGCCAGGCGCAGCCCGGTACGCACATCGTGATCATGAGCAACGGCGGCTTTGGCGGCCTGCATGGCAAGCTGGCGGAGGCGCTTGAATGAGCGGCCCGGAGCGCGTTACGGTTGCCATGACTGGCGCTTCTGGCGCGCCATATGGCCTGCGCCTGCTGGATTGTCTGGTGCGTGAGGACCGGGAAGTACATTTCCTGATCTCCAAGGCGGCGCAATTGGTGATGGCCACCGAGACCGATGTGCGCCTGCCGCCCAAGGCGATGATGATGCAGGCGTTTCTGACGGAGTACACCGGTGCGTCTGCCGGGCAGATTCGCGTCTATGGACGCGATGACTGGATGTCGCCAGTGGCCTCCGGCTCGGGGGCGCCCAGCGCGATGGTGGTGGTGCCGTGTTCCACCGGTTCGCTGTCGGCGATCGCCACCGGGGCCTGCAACAATCTGATCGAGCGCGCCGCTGACGTGACGCTGAAGGAGCGGCGCCAATTGATTCTGGTGCCGCGCGAAGCGCCGTATTCCAGCATTCATCTGGAACACATGCTCAAACTGTCGAACATGGGCGCAGTGATTTTGCCAGCGTCTCCCGGCTTTTATCACCAGCCGCAGACCATCGACGACCTGGTGGACTTTGTCGTCGCGCGGATCCTCAACCTGCTGAATATTCCTCAGGACATGCTGCCGCGCTGGGGCGAGCACCATATTGGCAGCGATGAATAAGCTGCTGCTGGTCGCGCTTGCGCTGGCGCTGACCGGCTGCGCAACGGCACGCACGCTCAATGCGGCCAAACCGGGTGCGCCGGTGGTGTATGCCGGTACGCGGTTGAATATGTATGCGCTGCAGGGCGGCTGCTGTGCTGCCGACCGATTCGGCGCAGAAGCTCCCAGCTACCCGGGCCTTGACCTGCCGGGCAGTGCGCTGCTCGACACCCTGCTGCTGCCACTGTCATTGCTCACGGCAGCGGGGCTAGGGGTTCAGGCTACGGGCGGGCTTTAGGGTTGCCGGAGCGACACCTGAGCTATCAGGTCATGCGCCCTTGGGTGACGCAGAGCGTCACGAACTGCATTCCCACGCGGAGCGTGGGGACGATCATCGCTGAGCCTCGGCGAACCTACTTGCCCAGCTTGCGCAGCTCATCCGATTCGACGATACGTTCGCCGTTTTGCTCTTCCAGCGCCAGCCGCCACAGGGCGCGGGCCAGGTGGCAGGCTTCGATGGCGCCGTATTTGCCGGGGATCAGTTTGGCGATGGGCGCCGCCAGTTGCTCGACCCAGCGGGTTTCAGGACGGCTGCCCACCAGCAGGGAAGGGCGGGCGATGGTCAGTTGCGGCCAGCCTTGCGCACGAAGCGCCAGTTCCATTTCGCCTTTGACACGGTTGTAGAAGGTGCTGGACGCCGGGTCTGCACCGACTGCGCTGATCACCAGCAAGTGGCGAGCACCGAGTTCGCGGGCGCGGCTGGCGAACGCTGTGACCATGTCCAGATCAACCGCCTTGAAGGCGTCCTGCGAACCCGCTTGTTTGATCGTGGTGCCCAGGCAGCAAAATGCGATGTCCACCCGGCCAGACAGCGTTGGCAGCAAGGTCGCCAGCTCGCCGACCGGGTTTTCCAGGTGCGAGTGTTCGGCCAGCGGCTTGCGGGTCGGTGCCAGCACGCGGGTGACGGTCGGCTCGCTGAGCAGCCTGTCCAGCAAATGCTCGCCTGTCAGGCCCGTGGCTCCTGCGAGCAGGATGTGTTGCGGCGTCAGGTACATATCGTTCTCCTTGATACGGCTAAGCCTAGCGGCTACTCGAAGTCTTCGCTTCCGTGCGGTTCAACGCCGTACTCAACGCGCGTTCGGCCTGGCTCTTGCGCAACTGCTGCCAGCGCGCCAGGACTCCTTTGGGTGCCCATATCTGCGGTTCGGAGGCTTCGAAGTTGTCTTCGGTCTCACGTTGCGCAACATAGGCCTTCGCTTCGTTGAAAGCGTGTTGCAGGTCATCGGTTTCGACCAATGCCCTGGCAAATAGTGCATCGCCAAAATAAGTGAAGTCCGCTTCTTCCGAACAGCCGAACGAGACGCGGTCGGCGCGTGAGGCGGTCATGATCAGTGTGCGCTCATCTTTCAGGTCAGGAATGAATCCGCCGGAATAACAGGCTGAAATCACCACGACCTTGTCACGGTTCTTCAGTGGCGCGAGGGCCGCTGCCAACGCGTCGGCGGGCAGGTCTGCCAGCGACAGGCGCGGCTGGTCGAGCACCAGTTCATGATCCTGAGTGCCATGGCTGGTCAGGTAGATGAACACCAGGTCTTCAGGCCCGGTGCGCTGGGCGAGTGTCTGCACCGCGCGGGTGATGGTCTCACGCGTCGCCATCGGCCGGTCATCCATGTGATCGCGATGATTGACCAGGCTGACTTGTCCGACGGCACCAAAACGCGACTTGAGCAGATTGCTCACGTAGTCCGCCTCGCGCATGAACACGCTCTGCTTGCCGTCGCCACCCACGACCAGCGTGTACAGCTCGGTGGCCGGTGTTGACGCTGGCACTGCCGCCAGTGCCTTGTCCAGCAGCGAACCCTGGACCAGCAGCCCGGCTTCAAGTGGGTCCGGCAGCAACTTGCCTTTGGCATCACGGATTCGCTCGCCGTTGGCCCAGATGCCGCGCTGCTCCTTGCCATCGGCGGAAATCAGCACGCCGTCGCCATGGTAGGTGTCATCGGCGAACTGGCCGATGTAGCGGCTGCCATCGGCCAGTAGCAACTGGCCCTGACCCATGAAGCGCCAGTTGTCGAAATCACCCTGGTAGCGGCTGCCGTCAGAGCCGATCAACTCGCCTTTGCCGGTCAGCGCGCCTTCCTTGAACTCGCCGCTCCAGACGTCGCCGTCGCTGTTTTCGTAGCGACCCTTGCCGTCCAACTGGCTGTTGCGGAAATTGCCGACGTACTGATCGCCGTCGGTGCTGGTAAAGCTGCCGGTGCCCTGCAATTGACCGTCGATGAAATTGCCGCTGTATTGGTTGCCGCTGGCATCACTGCGCGAACCCTCACCATTGGCCTTGCCATTGGCGAACATGCCCTGATGCTGGCTGCCGTCTTCCAGTTCTAGGCGACCGGGGCCGTCGTACACGCCGGCCTTGAACTGGCCGCGGTAAAGCACACCCTTGTCTTTCTGGGTGCCTTCGCCGTCACGCATGCCAAGCTTGAAGCTGCCGACATAACTCGCGCCAGCGCGGGTGGTCAGTCGGCCCTGGCCATTGAACAGACCTTGCTCGAAACCGCCCTTGTAGACGTCGCCGTTGCTGGAGTGCCATTCGCCCTGGCCTTGCCGCAGGCCGTTTTCGAACTGACCTGCGTACCAACTGCCGTTGGGGTAATCGATGCGCCCCTGGCCCTGCAGGACGCCGTTGACCAGATCGCCCCGATAGCGTCCGCCGTCGGGCAGGCGACCGTCGGGTGGCAAAATTGATTCGCCATCACCGCAGCCTGCGATCAAGAGTGTCAAAGCCAATGGAGCGAGCGCGCGCATGTGAGATCCCGGAAGAATGATTCAGGGGCGAGCCCGGCTCCGCTTGAGCAGATGTTATGGGTCACGACCGCAGGGGAGTATGCCGCAGCGAGTCAACGGGATGAAACAGTCTGTTACGACTGTTTCATGTTTTAAACGCTTTACACGAAACACAACGTTAAAGGTTCGGCCACAAATGGGGGTTTTTCCTGACCTTCTATCTCCAGCGTGGCCGTTGCCTTGAGCAACCACTGTCCGGTTTTTTTCTCGCTCACGTCGGTCAGCTGGACCTTGAGGCGCACCCGTGAGTTGACCGTCACCGGTTGAACGAAGCGCACGCTGTCTATCCCGTAATTGACCGCCATCTTCAAGCCTTCGGGCAGTACCATGATGCCCTCCATGAGTTGGGGGATCAGCGACAACGACAGAAAGCCGTGTGCAATGGTCGCGCCGAACGGCGTCTGCGCCGCTTTGACCGGGTCGACATGGATGAATTGGAAGTCCCCTGTGGCGTCGGCGAACAGGTTGATACGCTGCTGGTCGATGGTCAGCCAGTCTGAATAGCCTGCGTCCTTGCCGATGTGTTGCTTGAGTTCTGCGACGGGTACAAAAGGCATGCTGCTCTCCTTGTCTGATGAGGGGCTATTGAGCTGCCTGCCCGCATCGGCTCATGCCTGCAGGCGAATGATCAGATCAGCAGAGGGCGGCTGGCCGGTCAAGCAACTGCGGCAATGCGAATACCCACTCATGACCTCTGGCGCAGCGTGTTTATAATGACGCCGATCGTTCGCCGGGTTCGTTTATCTGCTGGAGTCTTCATGCTGTTAAGGGGTTTGACATGGCTGGTGCTGTTCCAATTGCTGGGGACCGCACTCAACCACCTGTTTCTGTCGATTTTGCCGGGGCCGATCATTGGCCTTGTGCTGTTGATGGCCTATCTGATGTGGCGCGGTGAAGTCAGCGAGCCGATCAGCATGGCGGCCAGCAGTCTGCTGCGCTATCTGCCGTTGCTGCTGGTGCCGCCTGCGGTCGGGGTGATGGTGTACGCGTCGGCCATCGCCGAGGACTTCTGGGCGATCTTCGGCACGCTGACCCTGTCGCTGATGATTTCCATGGTCTTTGTCGGCTGGCTGATGCAGACACTGATCAGGCGTCAAGCTCAGCGCCGGGAGTTGCCATGAATCTTGACTGGCACGGTGCATGGTTGTCGGTGATTCACCACCCGCTTTTCGGCATCGCGATAACCCTGGGCGCCTATCAACTGGCGATGGCGGCCTACGAAAGAACCCGCTGGCTGTTTCTGCAGCCTGTGCTGGTCTCGATGGTGGTGGTGATCGGGGTCGTGCTGTTTTGCGACCTGGAATACACCGAGTACCGCAAAAGCACCGAGATTCTGGTCACGCTGCTGGGGCCTGCAACCGTCGCGCTGGCGGTCCCGCTCTACTTGAATATGCGGCGCATCCGCCAGTTGTTCTGGCCGGTCTTGACTACGCTGGTAGTCGGCGGGGTGTTTGCCACCGGCTTGTGCGTGGGGTTCGGGGTGCTGTTCGGTGCCGACCACATGATTCTGATGACCATGGCACCGAAGTCAGTGACATCGCCCATCGCCATGCTGGTCGCCGAGCAGATCGGCGGGGTTGCCGCACTGGCGGCGGTTTTTGTGTTGATTACTGGCGTATTCGGTGCAATTTTCGGCCCTGGTCTGTTGTCACTGATCGGGGTGGATAATCCTGCTGCCCGAGGCATGGCGCTGGGGCTTACCGCGCATGCGGTAGGCACATCCGTGGCATTGCAGGAGGGGGAAGAATCGGGGGCTTTTGCTGCGTTGGCAATGAGTCTGATGGGCGTTGCAACGGCATTGTTCCTGCCGCTGGCAATGTCGCTGGCCATTTAAAAGGAGGCTTTTCTATGACGCTGCCATTGTTTCCGCTGAATGCTGTGCTGTTTCCGGGGTGCGTGCTTGATCTGCAACTGTTTGAAGCCCGCTACCTGGACATGATCGGCCGCTGCATGAAGCAGGGGGAAGGGTTCGGTGTGGTGTGTATCACCGAGGGAAGTGAAGTCGGCTCAGTGCCGGGCGGCTACTCGATGATCGGCTGCGAAGCGCTGGTCACGGATTTTCAGCAGCAGGAAAACGGCTTGCTGGGCATTCGTGTCGTCGGCGGACGTCGCTTCCGGGTTGTCGCTGCTGAGGTTCAGCGCGATCAACTGCTGGTGGCCGAGGTCGAGTGGCTGGAAGAGCCCGTGGAGCGCCCGCTGCAGGAGGAAGACGCTGACCTCGTGGCCCTGCTCGAAGCGCTGGCCGAGCACCCGATGGTGGCTTCCTTGAACATGGGCGTGTCTGCCGGTGGGCAATACGCGTTGTCCAACCAGCTTGCCTATCTGCTGCCGTTCACCGAAAAAGACAAAGTGGAGCTGCTGGAAATCGACGATCCCGAAGAGCGCCTCGACGCGATTCAGGAATTGCTCGATGAAATGCAGGGCGATCTGCAGGCCTGAGCCTCGCTCGACCTTTTCATTGCGCAACACGTCAGGCGAGCTTAGCGCGGTGGATACTGCTCCAGGATTTTCGCCACTGTGGTTCGCATGGCCTGATCGCGTTCGGACGGGCTGCCGGCGTTGTCGTTGAGGATGCGCTCGGTGCTGCCACGCCAGACCAGTTTGCCGTCCTTGCCGTCGAACATATCGATCTGCACGGTGCCGACCTTGTAATCGACGCTGCGGGTTTCGGTGTTCATCGGCCCGTTCCAGTAGCCATAACCACCCCAGGGGCTCCAGCCGCCGCCATAGTTGGTGCTGACCGTCTGCTGACGGTTTTCGACAATCAGCCAGGCCTGCACTTTCAAATCCGGCCTGGCACCGCCTGTTGCCATGCGCAGACCGCGCTGGTCCAGCTGCTCGCCGATCGACTGGCGAAGGCGTTGCTCGGTCAGGTCGCTCTTGAGCCTTGGATCATTGTCGGGCTGATACTGAACGGCGGGCTCTTTCCAGCTCCAGCTGCGATAGCCGCCGAAATCCCGCTGGGCATCGAAGTCGCGATTGATCGAGTTGCTCTGACAGGCCGTCAGCAACACGGCACAGGTCAGCAGAACGATACGGCGAAACATGGCAGTTCTCCGAAAGGGTTACGAAGGCGGGTAGGCCGCCAGAGCCTGTTGCACGGCCTGACGCAACGCACTGCTGCGGTCGGCCAGATTATTGCTGGCGCGCGCATCGGCGCTGGCGCTCCATACCGGCTGGCCGCTGCGCGCGTCGATCAGGTTGATCTGCACCACCATGACCTTTTCCTGATAGGTGCGCACCACCGGCACACTGGCGTAGCCGCCATAACCGGGCCGGTATCCATCGTAGCGACCATAGCCCATGCCGCCCCCATAGTAGGGATCGTAATCTTCACGCACCTGACGCAGTCGGGTTTCCTGCCGGGTCGTGGTCGTGACGTACAGGTCTGCCGGCTGATTGCCGCGAGCCGGTCGCAAGCCACGCTGGTCCAGGCCGTTGCTCACGGCTTCGACCACCTGCGCCGAATCCACCCACGCCGTTCCGGGCGGCAGCTGGCCGTTGAGCCAGCCCCAGGATCGATAACGTCCATAGTCACGCGGCGGCGCAGGATAGGCGCTCATGTCCAGCGTCTTTGCCGCCTGCGCAGGAGCGGGAGGCATGGGCAGAGAGCTGGCGACATACGGGTTGTCGCTCTGGCAGGCGCTGATCCCGAGCAGAGCGGTTCCAAGCAGCACGGCAAACAAGGCAGAACGGTGTTTCATGGTGGGCTCCGCAGTGATGTCAGACCGGACGGCACATCCAGTGAAGGTATCGACCCAGCCCGGCAAAGGCTGGATGACGCCGGTGCGCCAGTTCCATTTCCAGCAGATCCGTCAGCTCGGCCCGAGCCTGGAATTCAACCGGCATGTAATCGTGAAATACCCGCACCCCGCTACGGGTTTCGACTTGCCACAGGCCTTCAAGTTGCGTCGCCAGCTCCCGAGGGTCGAGCGGTTGCTGGGGCGTCAGGCTCTGTTTTTCCCCGGCCATGTCATTTTTGCGCATCTTGCGGAAGTGGCCCTTCAGCAGGTTGCGATAGATCAAGGCATCGCGGTTGTAAAACGCCAGCGACAACCAGCCATCGTCCTTGGTCAACTGGCGCAGCACCGGGAGGATGCTGTGCGGCTCGGCCAGCCACTCCAGCACCGCGTGGCACAGCACCAGATCATAAGTGTCGCTCAGTAAATCGGGCAGTGCCTGCCACGGAGCCTGAATGAAGGTTGCCGTCTGTCCGGCATCGGCGAAGCGCTGACGTGCGCCTTCGAGCATCGGCTCGGCGGGTTCGGCCAGGGTCACCTGATGACCCTGTTCGGCCAGCCACAGTGACATGTGGCCCAGCCCGGCGCCGATATCCAGTACACGAAGCGGTCGCGCCGGTAGGGTCTCGTTCAGGTCGGCCTGCAGCACCGCCAGACGAATGGCTCCCTTGGCACCGCCATAGATCTTTTCCGCAAAGCGGGTCGCCAGCTGGTCGAAATGCCGATCACTCACTTGGCAAATCTCCGCTCGCTGTCAGCCAGCTTGTTACGCACCACGGTGTCCATGTCCAGCCCCAGTTCGCTGCACAGCAGCAACAGGTAGAGGACGATGTCGCCGACTTCCTGGCCGGCGTGCTCCAACTGGTCGGCAGGCAGCTCGCGGGACTGGTCTTCGCGCAGCCACTGGAATATTTCCACCAGCTCGGCCATCTCCACGCTGGCAGCCATGGCCAGGTTTTTCGGGCTGTGAAATGGCTTCCAGTCATTCTGGTCGCGGATGCGGTGCAGGCGTTGGGTCAACTCGTCGAGGTTCATCGTGCTCTCCTGAAGACGCATAGCTTCAGGGGGAACGGGTCGCCAGGCAAGTGGGCGTTGAGGTTTGTTCAGCCGTCGATGGGAGCAGGGCTCCCGTCAGAGGTGTTCATCAGCCTGTACGTCACTCGCTGAGAGGCTGCCAGCTGCCGACCATATGCACGATGCCCTCCTGGCCTTCGACACGGAACTGGCCTTGCGAGCCAGCGGCACTGGCCGACAGCGTCACGTCTGCAGGCAGGCGTACAGGCTTCTGGAACTGCACGCTGACCTCGACATTCGAGGCCGGCAAATGCTCGCCCAGCGCCGCGAGCGTACGGGCCTTGAGCCACATGCCGTGGGCGATGGCGCGAGGGAAACCGAACAGCCTGGCGCTGGGGGCGCTGAGGTGAATCGGGTTGTAGTCGCCCGACACCTTGGCGTACTCGCGGCCTATCTGCGCCGTTGCCCGCCAGCCTTGCAGCTCGCTGAGTGGTAGTGGCGCGGCTTCGGGATAGCTCACCGGGCTGTCTTCCAGATGCACGGCGGTGCACAGCATGGTGCTTTCTTCTTCCCACAACAGCCCCATGCCGTCTTCGGCCTGAGTGACCAGCGTGAACGTTGCACCCTTGGCGTGCGGGCGCAGATCAGTGGCCTGAACACTGATGTACAACTGGCTCACCCCGCCCAGTGGACGATGCGTACGGGTGCGATTGGCGAGGTGAATCAACCCCAGCAGCGGAAACGGAAATTCCTCGGAGGTCATCAATTGCATTTGCAACGGAAACGCCAGCACGTGCGGATAGGTCGGAGGCAGCAGGCTGCTCTCCTCGAATCCGCAGACCTTGCGGTACGCTTCAAGCTTGTCGGTATCGACCGCGATCCAGCTGCGCAAGCCCAGATCGGGTAGCTGCATCCCGGTGACCTTGCGCCTGAGCGCTGCCTGGATGAACAGGTTGGACAGGGGCTGCAGGGAATTGAGGTAGCGCCAGTGAGCCGTCATCATCCATCTCCTTGAATTCGATGCGGGTGCTTAAGCCCCGATCACGTTTTGACCACATACACGTAGAACCTGACCGCTCACCGCGCCGCTGCCCGGCTGGCTGAACCACGCCACTGCTTCGGCAACGTCCTGGGGCGAACCGCCCTGACCCAGCGAACTCATGCGCCGCCCGGCTTCACGCAGGGTGAACGGCATGTGCGCGGTCATTTTGGTTTCGATGAAGCCCGGCGCGACGGCGTTGATGCTGATGCCGCGTGACTTGAGCCCGGGGGCCATGGCCCGTGCAAAACCGATCAGGCCGGCCTTACTGGTGGTGTAGTTGGTTTGCCCGCGGTTACCGGCGATACCGCTGATCGAGGCCATGAGCACGATCCGGGCGTTATCCTTCAAGGCTCCCGCATCGAGCAGCACCTGAGTCAGCACTTGCGGCGCATTGAGGTTGACCGCCAGTACCGAGTCCCAGAAATCTTCCGGCATGTTGACCAGCGTCTTGTCGCGCGTGATGCCGGCGTTGTGCACCAGTATGTCGACGCCGTCCGGCAGGTGTTCGAGCAATTGTGCAGGGGCATCTGCAGCACAGATATCCAGTGCCAGAGCCTGACCGCCAAGCCGCGAGGCGAGTGCTTCCAGCTCGTTCCTGGTTTGCGGCACATCCAGCAGAATGACCTGCGCGCCATCACGGGTCAGAGTTTCGGCGATTGACGCGCCTATGCCGCGTGCAGCGCCCGTCACTACTGCCTTGCGTCCGGCCAGCGGGCGGGTCCAGTCCTGCACCTTGCTCGGGCAGGCACTCAGGTGGACGAACTGGCCGGAGATGAACGCAGCCTTGGGCGTGAGGAAGAAGCGCAGGGCACCCTCCAGTTGATCCTGCGCGTCGTCATCCACCTGCAGCAACTTGACCGTGGCGCCATTGCGCACTTCCTTGGCCAGTGAGCGGCTGAAGCCTTCGATGGCCTGTTGAGTGCTGGCCGCCAGCGGATCAGCGAGTGTCTCGGGGGATTTGCCGAGGATGACCACATGCGCGCAGTGATCGAGGTTGCGTAGCAGCGGCTGAAAGAAATCCCGCAACTGCCTGAGCTGATCGGTGCGCAGGATCTGACTGGCGTCGAAAACCACTGCTTTGAGGCGCGGTCCCTGGTTGGACACCCACGTCGTGGCGCCGGGCATGTCGCTGCCGAAACTGTACAGCGAGTCGGTCAGACGGCTGGCGAACTGGCGGACCTGATCCCCCAGCGGTCCTGCGCTGATCAGCAAGGTCCCTTCGACGGGGCGCAGACGTCCGGCCTGCCAGCGCTCCAGGTGAGTGGGGGCGGGCAGACCGACGGCCTTCACCAGGCGCCGACCCATGTCGGAGTTGGCGAAATCAATATAGCGATCTGACGGCATGGAACACTCTCCTGAAGTCGGGGTTCAAAGGAATGGACCACGGTGGCATGACGTTTGTTCTTGCGATCGACACGGCTCATTCATTCGCTTGAAGAAAGGGAGTTTTCCATGACGCATCCTCGTCGGGTCGCCATCGTCGGCGGTAACCGCATTCCGTTCGCACGCTCCAATGGCCCTTATGCCACGGCCAGCAATCAGGACATGCTCACGGCTGCTCTGGAAGGGCTGATCGAGCGCTTCAATCTGCACGGGCTGCGCATGGGCGAGGTGGTGACGGGCGCGGTGCTCAAACACTCCAGAGACTTCAACCTGACCCGCGAATGCGTGCTCGGCTCGCGGCTCTCGGCACAGACCCCGGCCTACGACATTCAGCAAGCGTGCGGTACGGGGCTGGAAGCGGCGTTGCTGGTGGCCAACAAGATCGCTCTGGGGCAGATCGAGTGCGGCATTGCCGGCGGCGTGGACACCACGTCCGATGCGCCGATCGGCGTCAACGAGGGGCTGCGCAAGATCCTGCTGCAGGTAAACCGCAGCAAGACGCCCGGTGACAAGCTCAAGGCCCTGATGCAGTTGCGTCCACACCACCTCAAGCCGGAGCTGCCCCGTAACGGCGAGCCACGCACGCGCTTGTCGATGGGCCAGCATTGCGAGCTGATGGCGCAGACCTGGGGCATAGAGCGTGGGCCGCAGGATCAGTTGGCGCTCGAGAGTCACCTGAAAATGGCGGCAGCCTACGCCGAGGGCTGGCAGGATGATTTGATGACGCCGTATCTGGGGCTGATCCGTGACAACAACCTGCGTCCGGACCTGACGCTTGAAAAGCTGGCCAGCCTCAAGCCCGCGTTCGAGCGCAGCGCCAAGGGCACCTTGTCGGCGGGCAATTCGACACCGCTGACCGATGGCGCATCGGTGGTGTTGCTGGCCAGCGAGGAATGGGCTCGCGAGCGGGGCCTGCCGGTGCTGGCCTACTGGCGCGATGGCGAGGCCGCAGCGGTGGATTTCGTCAACGGTGCAGAAGGGCTGCTGATGGCGCCGGTCTACGCCGTTCCGCGTCTGCTGGCCCGCAATGGCCTGACCCTTCAGGACTTCGATTACTATGAAATCCACGAAGCCTTCGCCGCGCAGGTGCTGTGCACCCTCAAGGCCTGGGAAGACGCCGACTACTGCAAGACCCGTCTGTGCCTGGACGCGCCGCTGGGGTCGATTGATCGCAGCAAACTGAACGTCAAGGGCAGCTCACTGGCTGCCGGCCACCCGTTCGCTGCGACCGGAGGCCGCATCGTCGCCAACCTGGCCAAGCTGCTGGACGCGGCAGGCAGCGGACGCGGATTGATTTCGATCTGTGCCGCAGGCGGCCAGGGCGTGACGGCGATTCTGGAGCGTTAGGCAAATGGCTGGGGTCATGGGCATAATCCACAACTGACTTACGCAGAGCATGGGCACGATCGCGGTCTACCTGACGACTATCGTTCCTCACGCTCCAGTGGAATGCATGTCGTGACGCTCCGCGTCACACCCGTGCGCGGGATGATCGATCAGCATTATTGGCCTGTAACGTCGAGGTAAGGCATGGGGTTCATCATTGGGGTATCGGTACTGCTGATTCTGATCGGCACCGTGCTCTATCTGTTCGACAAAGGCGCGCAGACTCGCTGGCTGAGGCCGTATATCGGGCTGATGCTGATCGGTCTGCTGATCGGCGGGATGGGCTTGCTGGTGGGGTTGGTCTCCGATGAAATAGAGGTTTATTTCCTGCTGGTGGCCAAATGGGTCATCGCGGTGACCGGTATCATGTTCTGCCTGCGACTGATCGTACTGATCGCCAAGCGTTTCATCGCCAGCAATTGAGCATGCAATCCGCCCATGTGTGACAGGACAACGTGGAAAATCACTTCAAGTTTCTGACCCTGCCCAAGACATCGGGAGAGGTCGCCAACGTCTTCATTCACGGCTATTCGTCAGGGCATGATCTGGATGACCGACGCCTGTTGGCCAACAGCATCCCCGGCGCTTTGCGCCAGAGTGTGAACATTCTGGCGTTCTGGCCATCCAGCCATTTCACCCAGATGGACAACCGTTCCCGTGGCTTGCTGATGGCTGCTGCCCGTGTGCACCCGCTCGCGGGCGCGGCGGCGCTGGCCGGGGACCGGGTCGTTCACTTTGCGCGTATCCGCAACCGTGCCCGCGACATGGGCAAGGTGCTGTTGGCGCAGCTGGATCGCTACCTGTTCGAGCATCATCCCGACGTCAAGCAAGTCAACCTGATCGGCCATTCACTGGGCGGCCGGCTGCTGGTCAGCGCGCTCAAGGAGCTGCAGCAGCCACCTGAACACGGGCTGGTGGTGGGCGATGTATTGCTGATGGCCGCTGCCGTGCGTATCGATGCCGACGAGGCCGAACTGCTCAAGCAGAGAATCAGCGGACGACTGATCAATGCGTATTCCACAGAAGATCATGTGCTCTTGCTGAATCTGGGCGAGAAGAGCCTGGGGCGTACGCCGGTCGAGCACTTTGAGAATGTGCGCATGCAGGGTTATCGCCATCACCATTACTGGCAGCGCTTGCAGGAAGTATTGATTGCCACTCGCTTCAGTGGCTGTGAAGGGCTGGAAACCGGCATTACGGTGCTACCGACAATGACCCGCGACCCGGTCCTGCAGGACGTCTGGCTGCACAGCGTTCTGGCCCGTTCGCCGGACTACGTGCTGGAGGCGGCCATCAAGCATTTGCGCAGCAGCCGCTGGACGCGCCTCAAGGCCACTGAAGCGGACCGCACCTACGCCTTCGTGCGCGAATTCCAGCTGGTCGCCGGGCACTTTCTGATCAATGCCGCCCGGCGTCGCGGCGTGCCCTACACGCGAGTGCTGGGCATGCTGGCGCGGCAATACGGCCTGGGAGAAGCGCTGCACCAGTGCGCGACGGTGGTTGAAGTGGAGGAGCTGCTGCTCAGAACGTTCTTTCGCCATGCGTTCAACAGCGCGCACCCGCTGGTGCAGATGCCGCGTGCCAGTGTCCGCGCGATGAGCTGGGATATCTATGCCGCGCATGTCGATGCCCTGGCCGAGCGCCTGACCGTGGCGGCATTTTTCAAGACCGCCCAGCCCGACGAGGCGCCCGGCGCGGTCAAGGGCTTGCTGGGTGCAATTCGCCAGGCCCCGGTGCAACGCTTGCTGACGCACTTCGGCACTGCGCTGCGGCCTGGTTATTCCGCACTGATCCCAACGGTGGCAATCGTCTTCTACGCACGCGTCACGCTGGATGATGACGCGCTGATGTAAGCCGTATTCACGCGGCTTGAGCTTCTTCCAGCGCGGCGGCCGAAAGCTGCTGGCGATGGCGACTGGCGTAGCTCTCGGCGATGATCGAGCACACGATCAACTGCATCGGGTGGTAGATCATGATCGGCAACAGAATCAGGCCAAGCCCCGGATTGCTGCCGAAAATCAGTGCGGCCATCGGCGCGCCCGCAGCGAGGGACTTCTTGGTGGCGCAGAACACCGCCGCGACCTTGTCGGCATGATCGAACTTGAGCACCCGCGCCGTGCGGGTCGTCATCAACAGGATCACCGCCAGCAGCAGCGCGGTGCCGACGAACGCCGTCAGGATCACGCTGTTGCCCTGGCTTTGCCACATGCCGGAGATCATCGAGTTGCAGAACGCCGCATACACCAGCAGCAGAATCACCAGCTTGTCGATCAGGTTGGTGTATTTCTTGTGACGGGCGAAGAACTTGCCCAGCAACGGCCGCATTAACTGGCCAAGCACCAGTGGCAGCAGGAGCATGGCGCACAGGTCGAGCAGCGTATCGCCCAGATCAATCCCGCCAGCGCCAGTGCCGACCACCAGGCTGACCAGCCATGGGGTGATAAAAATCCCGATGACGCTGGACATGCTGGCGTTGAGAATCGCTGCCGGGACATTGCCGCCTGCGCTGCCGGTCAGCGCCACCGAGGAGGAAATGGTCGAGGGCAGGGCGCACAGGTAAAGGAAGCCCAGCATCAGCAGCGCCGGCACCTGCGAGCCCAGCAGCTTGTTGCACGCCAGCCAGATCAGCGGGAACACCACGAACGTGAAGACCTGGATCATCACGTGCAGACGCCAGTTGGTCAGGCCTTTCTTGATCTGCTCGCTGGACAGGTTCACGCCATGCAGAAAGAACACCACGAACACGCCAACCTTGATGACGTATTCAGCGTGCATGTTGCCGCCGGTAGCGCCGAAACGCGGAAAGAAGTAGGCCAGCACCGTCGCCAGGACCATGCCCCAGAGGAACCAGTCGGTGGCGACGCGTTTGAAGTGTTTGAGTGATTGCATGCGGGGTCCGGAGAATTTTTGTAAACAGAGATGCGTGCAGGCTACTCTGTTGCTCCATAGCCGTCTTGCGACATAAGGCCATAAGATGCCGAGTAACGGACAGATCAATCAGCGGCAGCCCGCGGGCGAACGGCAGATACCGGCCTTGTCCGGCCTGCCGCGCCCGCTGTATGCCCGTGCCGAAAGCCTCAGCGCCGGTTCGTGGACGCCGCCCCATCGCCATGATTGGGTGCAGTTTTCCTACGCGATCAGCGGGGTTCTGGGGGTGCATACCGCCGAGGGCAGTTTCTTTGCGCCGCCGCAGTGGGGCGTCTGGGTACCTGCCGGGCTTGAGCATGAGGTGGTGACCTCCATGCGCGCCGAAATGCGCAGTCTGTACATTCGCACGGCTGATTCGGGGTGGGCACCGCAGCGCTGCCGGGTACTGGAAGTCACGCCGCTGGCCCGCGAGCTGATCAAGAGCTTCTGCCTGTTGCCCGTGGATTATCCTGAGCAGGACAGTCATGAGGCGCGACTGGTGCAGGTCCTGCTGGATCAGCTGGCGCAATTGCCCGAAGTCGGCTTCTCACTGCCGTTGCCACGTCATCCGCGTTTGCTGGGGCTGTGCAACGAGTTGATCGAGGAGCCGGGGCGGTCGATCACCCTGCATGAATGGGCTGCCCGTCTCGGGACCTCCGAGAAAACCCTGATGCGAATGTTTCAGCGCGAAACCGGATTGAGCTTTCGCGGCTGGCGGCAGCGAGCACGGCTGCTGTCTTCGCTGTCTGCACTGGAAGAGGGCGCCAGTGTGACGCATACCGCGCTGGCCTGCGGTTATGACTCGACGTCAGCGTTCATCGCCGCGTTCAAGGGTTTGTTCGGCCATACCCCCGGTGACTTGTTCAAGTAAGGCCTGGATGCCTTGTGCACTAACGAGTGCAGCCAACGCTGTTTTTTCTGTTTTTACATGTTTTGTCCCGGAATATCTTTCACCGGCTGTACGGCACGAAAGGTGCTTTAAACCGGGGGATTGCGTGGTTTTTTCTTAAAAAACCTTTCAATCCACAGGGGGTTACCCCTACTCGCTGGCGGAGGATTGCCGTATAACGGCAACAATCGCGTATCTGGCAACAAAGGACCCACAATAAAAGCTGATGAAAACTCCTAAACGCATTGAACCCCTGATCGAAGACGGTCTGGTCGACGAGGTGCTGCGCCCGCTCATGAGTGGCAAAGAGGCAGCTGTTTATGTGGTGCGTTGCGGCAATGAGCTGCGGTGTGCCAAGGTTTACAAGGAGGCTAACAAACGCAGTTTCCGTCAGGCGGCCGAGTATCAGGAAGGTCGCAAGGTACGCAACAGCCGTCAGGCCCGCGCTATGGCCAAGGGCTCGAAGTTCGGGCGCAAGGAAACCGAAGACGCCTGGCAGAATGCCGAAGTGGCTGCGCTGTTTCGTCTGGCTGGCGCAGGTGTCCGTGTACCCAAGCCGTACGACTTCCTGGAAGGCGTGCTGCTCATGGAACTGGTGGCTGACGAGTATGGCGATGCAGCGCCGCGTCTGAACGACGTCGTGCTGGAGCCGGATCAGGCGCGCGAGTATCACGCGTTCCTGATCGAGCAGATCGTGCTGATGCTGTGTGCCGGTCTGGTGCACGGTGACCTGTCCGAGTTCAACGTGCTGCTGGCGCCGTCCGGTCCGGTCATCATCGACTTGCCGCAAGCGGTCGATGCCGCGGGCAACAACCACGCGTTCAGCATGCTGGAGCGCGACGTCGGCAACATGGCGCTGTACTTCGGCCGCTTCGCGCCGGAGCTCAGAAAGACCAAGTACGCCAAGGAAATGTGGTCGTACTACGAGGCAGGCACCTTGTCGCCTGCCACGGTGCTGACTGGTGAATTCGATGAGCCGGAGGACGAAGCCGATGTGGGCGGCGTACTGCGCGAAATCGAAGCCGCCCGCCTCGACGAAGCCCGCCGCCAGGCAGCGCGTGCGGCAGATGACGCGCCACCGAGCAAATCCACCGAAGAACCCCCACCGCCGTGGATGCAGTAAGGCCCTTTCGCGAGCAAGCTCGCTCCCACAGGGAGTGCGTGTGGCAGGCGCTCCGTCGAGTGATGCAGTAAGGCCCTTGTGGGAGCGAGCTCGCTCGCGAAGGCGATTGATCAGGCGCACTGTTTTCGGAGCCTGTACGGGCCCTTTCGCGAGCAAGCTCGCTCCCACAGGGAGTGCGTGTGGCAGGCGCTCCGCCGATTGAATGCAGTAAGGCCCTTGTGGGAGCGAGCTTGCTCGCGAATGCGATGGATCAGACGCACTGTTTTCGGAGCATTTACGGGCCCTTTCGCGAGCAAGCTCGCTCCCACAGGGAGTGCGTGTGGCAGGCGCTCCGTCGAGTGATGCAGTAAGTAAGACCACTGTGGGAGCGAGCTTGCTCGCG
>Ga0308164_10000484_pt1 | contig 66067 bp, 67 predicted proteins | sample PhyTR2_FD_201031 | JGI IMG/M metagenome (GOLD analysis project Ga0308164, IMG submission 201031) | Phyllosphere microbial communities from UC Gill Tract Community Farm, Albany, California, United States - DLSLT.R2 | ecosystem: Host-associated > Plants > Phyllosphere > Unclassified | place: USA... | reverse complement strand
CAGTCCGCCAGGACTGGCGCGCCGGCGACGGGGCCGTTCGCAGGTGCAACGGTGAGGAAAGGGGGTCCGATTTGCACCGGACCCCGGAAGCGTCACGCCATCTCGTCGTCCGCCATCTCCTCGTCGGCCATGCTCTCCATGCCCCCGGCGTCCATATCGGTGTCGAAGTCTGCACCCTCGTTCTCGGTCCGGTCGAACGCGCCAATCTGCATGGGGGCGGGTAGCCAACCGACTGGCAACCGGCCCGACACGTTCACGGCAAGGTCGGCCTTCTTTTTGATGCTCGCGCAATTCTCGGCACTCGGGGCACCGCATTCGGCCCGCAACAGGTCGATCATCGCGGCACGACGCATCTTGTCGAACAGGCCGATGGGGGCAGACCAACGGGCGGCAATGTCCACACCGCTCTCACGCGCGATCTGCTCGAAATGATGATGACGCTGGCCGGGGGAACCGCCCGCGAACACCGTGCCGTCCACCATCATCGCCACCAAACCGGCGAGCAAAGCCATCTTGTCGTCGCCCGCCATGCTGCGGATCGCCTCGAACCGGCCCTCTGCGGGCACGGACGCAAAGCGGGTCGCCATCCTTTCCTCGACTGGACGGACATCGCTGGTCGCCATCAACTCGTCCGGGACATCGGTCGCAACCGTCTTGGCCTGAACCTCAAGCGCCATCTGGAAGCTATGCGCACCGTGGAGCAACTGGCCCGCCAGACTGTCCAGCATGATGTCGAGCGCCAGCGCGGGGTCCGCTGCGACTGCCTCCTGAACGATCTGCGTCTTGATGCGCGACAGGTCCGCGAACAGGCTGTTACTGTAGAGCGGAGCCGGGCCGTCGCTCGTCGCTTTGGGCTTCGGTTCCGCCTTTGCCCGATAGATGCTCTTACCGAGCGATCCGTCCTGCGAGACCCACAGTGCTACACCGCCGACTGCTACCTGCTCGCGGTTGAAAGCGCGCAAGCCGTCGGTGATCGCGTCACGTTCGTCGGACAGCGGGTCGATACGATCGCTATCCTCGCCTTCTGCCTCGGCTATGGCCTCGATCTCGGCGTCGATAGCGGCAAGCCGCTCGGCCTCGCCCTCGGTCGGCTCGCGGGTGGCCGGATACATGCTGCCTTTCATGTAGAGGTCGTATGGCCGGTCCAGTTCGGCGCGGACCTCATGCCAGCCCACGGCGCGATACTCGCTGGCAACGGCTTCCAGCATTTCTTCCGCCAGTTCCTGAACAAGCTCCGGCTGGTCGGCAAAGCCTTCGCCGCCTTGCGAGAACAGGTCCACGGTAATCGTGCCGCCCTTGGCCTCATAGGCTTCGCGTCCGACGAACAGGAACGCGCCGCTGGTCGTCGTCACCTTGTCGGTGGTGAGCATTCTGCGGATGGTATGGGCGTGGCCGTTCGCAGCCTTGGCAACCTTCACTTGCTGGTCGTGATCGTCGGTGAGGGTGAGCGCGCGCGCCGCCTCAAGCGACAACTGGTCCTTGGCGATAAGGTCGATCAGCGATGGTGCCAGCGCGGAAAGACGGAGCATCTTATAGACGAAACTGACCGCCTGTCCGAACCGTGCGGCGATTTCCTCGGCGTCCATGCCAGTGTCGCGCAACGCTGCGAAGGCGCGGATGCTGTCGGCGGGGTGCATGTCCTCACGCTGGAAGTTCTCGGCGAGCGACAGCTCGATGGCCTCTTCCTTGGTCCGCAATTCGACCGGGAAGGTGTCGCTATTTTTGACCCGCTTGCGCTTCACTAGGACTTTGAGGCTGCGATAGCGCCGCCCGCCTGCGAACACCCACAGCAGGCCGTCTTCCTCATAAGCAACGAGGTTCTGCAACAGACCGTGTGCGTCGATGTCGTCGGCCATTGCCTCCACGGCGGAAGGCTTAACGCGGCGCTGATTGAGCGGCGAGAGACGAAGCTGCGACAGTTTGGGATGGATGATAGCCATGATTGAAAACTCCTAATCTGGATCAATATCGATGATGGGAGGGGGTCAGCCTTCGAGGCTCGCCAGTTCGTCGAACTCGGCCGATGCGCGCGTTGCGCTGCCGCCCGCGTAGGTCACGCCGGTGCGTGGATAAAAGAACACGCGCTCGCCTTTGCGATAGGGAGTGCCGTCCGCGCTGGTCCCGCTGGCCTTTGCCCGCTTCCAATACGGGTCGCCTGTGTATCGGGTGTAAGTCATTGTCCTTTCTCCTTCTTTCGAGGCGCAGCCGGTCGCTGCTGCAACCGGCTCTGCCTCTCCGGCGAGGAGCGGGACGGGGAGGGAGGAGGAAAATCGATGGTCTGGCGCGGGCAGGCCGCCCTAGCGCGGCCGACACCCCAAAGGGTGTCGGGTGCCGCGCTTGGCGGACCACACGGGGCCGTCTATTTTCCTTCGGGAACGAAAGGGCAGCAGCCCTGGTGTTCCCCGCGGTGGCGGGCCTCCGGGGGAGGGCTGCGGCGCCCGCAAACAGTCGTCGCGCATCTGCGCAGGCCGAAGGTGTGCCACGTGGCACACCTCACGCGAGGATCGTGACCCGACAGGGACGAGACGCCGGCACGGGGGCTCGGTCGGCGCTGCGGCGCCGATAGAGCCGTGCCCGGCAGGGTCGCACCCCTCCTGCAGTGCCCCTATGTTGCTTCCATCGATGTCGGTTCTTGAGGAAACCCGTAATGGCGCTAAGCGAACTGCAGGATTGGGTCATGCGAGAGCTGCGCGCCAAACGCGGCATGATCGAGGGATTGCCTGTCCATCCCGAATTTACCGCGGTCGACATGGAGGAGGCGATCGAAGGCCTGGTACAACGGCAATATGTCTCAGTCGTAGGACCGCCAAACCAGAACAACGCCTTGGGAAAAGACGTCGATCAGCTTCGCTTACGACCCTACGGTGATGGCTATCTGCGGACGCTACGCTGATCCTTAATCGCGAAAACAAGGGAATGACCGTGCCCAACTACTCGAACGCCTTGCAGATCTCTCAAGAGGGGAAGGGCATTCCCTACGGGGGGACCGGCGAAATCCGGGAGGATGGCGACGCCAACTATGGCTTCAAGAACCTGAAGGGCAGGCCCGACCGCCTCGCGAATGTTCCCGAGCTGGCAGGAGACGAGGCGCTGCATGATCTGGTCGCCTCGCTCAACGAACCGCAATCGGCGTTCGGGACTGTGGGCTGCGTAAGCGCGCTCGTAGCCGAAGCAGAAGGGCATCGCGTCAGCGGATATGTGGAATTCGCTTTCGATTCAGCCGCGAAAGTCGCTGACGCAGGCAGTTATTTCCCGGTCTTCTTTCACTTCGATCGGGCGCTTCATCTCATGAAGTTCGACGACAAGGTCCATTATCATTGGGAGCTGATGGGCGCGACATTCCACCAAGCCGACACCGTGGGCTTCACCATCGCGGTCACGATCAACACCGGGTGGTATCCGACAGAGGAGGATGCCGGCGTCGCGTGGGCGAACGGCCTGGATTTTCTCGCGGGCTACCTGCAGCAGGTGCCGCCCGAGAGCGGCACGCCGATCTTCGTCGACGGTTGATCTGCAACAAAGCCTGATTCGGCGTCCCGGCGGTTGTGAACTAGCCGCCCGACGCGCGGCATCGCGGTCTGCGGACCGCTCTGAGCAATCTCAATACACTTTTCGCAGGCGCGCTCCGTGTCGATCAGCTGCGGCGTGCTCGGCATAAGGTGAGTGCTAGCAGGGCCCCGATGAATCATCGTTGCCATAGACAATAGTCAAGATGGTCGACTGAGGGGTGCCTATCGTCATAGCTTAGCGGAGAGCGTGATGAGCCAGGTCGAGGACCCAGATCACTACTATTCGAAGCGTCACCTAGCGGCGCTCGAAATGGCAGAAGCAGCCACAGATCCGGCAGCTCGAAACATTCACCTCGAGATGGCACGGCAATACAAGCGGCTAGCCGGTGCGGAGGATAGCGCTTCGCCGGACCATCAACCAACTGACCAAAACGTGGTGCAACCCGCTGACGCATCAGCACCGTTGCTAAGCCGACTTTGTGAGGATGGCCCCCGCGAGGATCTCAAAGAGACGATCAGCCCGAGGCGCGAATGGCGGTAAGTCTATCAGCCATCCGAGCGCGCACATCATGCCAAACAGGTCGTCCCCGTTCATATCGCTGCGCGCCGTCCCCTCCGCCTGAGCACGAGCCAATAGTCGCGCGCTTGCTGCGTGGACCGCTGCGCATGCAGCATAAAGAGCGGAGTCCGGGTCCGTGTGGGCGGCCGCCATCATCGCGACAACGCCCCTGTGGCCAAGAGCGAACGCCACCCACTCGTGAAACCACGACAAGAGCGCATCGTCCGGAGAAGGCGATGTTTCGAGTTCACCGGACCTCTGCACCAGCGCGTCGAGGTTCGTCCGAAGCAGCGCCTCGAACAAGGCTTCGCGCGTCGGGAAATGCCGCAACAGCGTCGCCAGCCCGACGTCGGCCCGGCGGGCGATATCACGCATCGACGCCTCGGGACCATGCTCGGCCACGACCTCACGGGCGACAGCCAGCAGGTGGCTGTAATTCTTTTTCGCGTCGGCTCGCATCGGCTGCCTTGTAAATGGATCAGCGGTCCATATATCTGGATCACTGAACCGCTTGTTAATTGGATCACTGATCCAGTAGATAGGCACTCAGGGACGAATGACAACAGCGGCGCTGCCGCAAACGCGAGACGAGAGATCATGCGGACCCGACAAGGAGCACCAACATGAGCACCATCAGTATCATAGGGTCGGGCGGCATGGCCGCTGCGATCGGGGGGCTCGCCGTCAAGGCCGGGCACGCCGTCGAGGTGATGACTCGCGACCCCGCCAAGGCGCAAGCGTTAGCTGAGCAGCTCGGATCCGGCGCGACTACGGGGACTTTCCGTGCCGCACCCGCCGGAGACATCGTCGTTCTCGCGGTTCCATATTCCGCCGTCCTCGACGTGGTCAGTCAATATGGCGAAGCGCTGGCGGGCAAGCTCCTCGTCGACATAACCAATCCCGTCGCTCCCGACATGACGAGCTTTGTGATCCCCGCAGACAGCTTCGGCGCACGAGAGATCGCCAAGGCCGCCCCTGCCGATGCGCACGTCGTCAAGGCGTTCAACACGCACTTCTCCCACGTCCTGGCCGCCGGTCGTTTCGATGGCCTCCCATTGGACGTGTTCCTCGCCGGCGACGACGCACAGGCAAAGACTCGTGTCGTTGAGTTCGTCGACAGCCTCGGGCTGCGCCCGCTGGACACCGGTCCACTGCTGATGGCGCGGACACTCGAGCACATGTGCCTGCTGTCGCTGGGCCTCATGACCCACTCCGTGAAGCACACCAATTTCGCCATCGGCATCAGCCTTCTCGGCTGAAGCTCACCCTTTCTACCCCGTTGTTCAAGGAATTTAACATGCACGTTTTTGTTACTGGAGGCACCGGCCACGCCGGTCCGTATGTCATCTCCGATCTGATAGCTGCCGGTCACGAGGTCACTGCCCTAGCGCGGTCTGACGCGGCCGAGGCGGAAGCTGCTGCGCTCGGCGCAAAGGTACGTCGCGGCAGTCTCGAGGATATCGACGGGCTCAAGGAGGCGGCTGCAGCGGCAGACGGCGTCATTCACGTCGCGCACAGGCAAGACCTGATCCCGACAGGCGGGCTCAATGCCGTAGCCGCTGCGGAGGTCGAGATCATGCTTGCCTATGGCGAGGCGCTCGCGGGCACGGACAAGCCGTTGGTCGTGTCGGGAAGCATCGGCTCTCCCGGCTGGGAAGGCCTCGGCCGGCCAGCCACCGAGGAAGATCCTCCTCTCTCGGGCGGCGATCCGTACAAGAACACGCTGCGGGTTCGCAACATCGTGGACACTACGGTACTCGGCCTCGCCGAAAGGGGCGTCCGGTCGTCGATCGTGCGGATTCCCGAAATCATGCACAGCTCGACCGATAACGCCGGCTTCCTTCCCGCGTTGATCGGGCTGGCGAAGGAAAAGGGGATCGTCGGTTATCCCGGTGACGGCGCCAACCGGTGGGGCGCCGTACATGCCCGTGACGTCGCCACTGTGTTCCGCCTGGCGCTGGAGAAGGGCGAGGCCGGCAGAAGCTGGCATGCGGTTGCCGACGAGGCTGTTCCATACCGTCAGATCGCCGAGGCGATTGCCCAGCGGCTGAAGCTGCCGGCCGTGCCAATTCCGCCGGACGTGCTGATGCTGCCGGGTTATTTCGGGTTCCTCGCAAATCTGGTCACGCTCGACACCCCGACGTCGAACGCCATCACGCGCCAGCTCCTCGGCTGGGAACCGACCCAGCCCGGCCTCTTCGCCGATCTCGATAACGGTCATTACTTCCCGACCGACGACTGATGGAGTGACGGCGTCCCGCCGGGCGCGATGCGCCCGGCGGGCGGCAAAACCGCCATGGGGCAACCCGTCCAGACAAGATGAAAATAACTGAATCCACACAGGAGACTGAACATGAGCATTATCAGCATCATCGGTACGGGCAGCATGGCCATGGCTGTCGCTAGCCGTATCGCCAAGGCCGGTCACACCGTCGAAGTACTCAGCCGCGATCCGGCCAAGGCGAAGGCGTTTGCCGACAAGCTTGCAGCCGGAGCGACCACGGGGACGTACGGCGCCGCGCCGACCGGTGAAATCGTCGTCCTCGCCGTGCCATACGGCCACGCAGCGTCAGTGGTAGCAGCTTTCGGCGACGCACTTGATGGCAAGGTCGTCATCGACATCACCAACCCGGTTTCCGCCGACGCCACCGGCCTCGTTACCCCCGCCGGCAGCTCTGGCGTTCAGGAGACCGCCAAAGCCGCTCCCACCGGTGCGCATTTCGTGAAGGCGTTCAACACCATCTTCGGCCACGTCCTGGCCAAGGGCGGACGCCTCGATGCGTTCATCGCAGGCGACGATGCGAAGGCCAAGGCGGTGGCCTCGACCTTCCTCGAAAGCCTCGATCTGCGTCCTCTCGATGTCGGTGGCCTGAACATGGCACAGACCCTCGAGGCGCTCGGCCTGATGATGATCGGCCTGGCCAAGAACGGCGCCGGCTCTTGGGACATCGCCATGAAGGTCGACATCGGCTGATCCAACTGGCCCTGCGGCGCTGCCGCAGGGCCATAATCCGCCGATGGATTTCACCCGAAGAATATCTACGGAAAGTATTCTATATGTCGAATAACGAGCAGATCGTTAGGGAACTCTACGCCGCCGTAGAAGGCCGCGGAACAGATCCTGCCAAGTTTGTCTCCATGTTCTCCAAAGATGGATACATGCGCGACATGCCTTCCGGCACAGATTTTCGGGGCGAGGCGATCGGTGAATCGATTGCAGGTTTCGTAAGCGCCTTCCCCGACGCCCACCGAGAGTTGTTGACCACGTGCGTCGCCGAGAACGTCGTCGTTGTCGAACTCTCAATTCGCGGCACCCATACAGGTGAACTGGCGCTGCCGTCTGGCGCGCTACCGCCGACGGGCAAGACAATAGACGTACCATGCTGCGACGTCTTCTACCTTGAGAATGGCAAGGTCACCGCCTTCCATTGCTACAAGATAGATTCGATTATGCTGCAACAGCTTGGTGTCGGCACTGAATAACTCGCCAGCACTATCCGATCATCAGCAACACATGGAGATATTCCGATGAGCATCGAACAGAACGTCCAGACCGTGAAGGACTTTTTTGCGGCAATGGGCGGCAGTGACAGACAGGCCCTGCTTGCACTGGTTGCTGACGATATCGAGTGGATCATTCCTGGCGAAGGTTGGCCGCTCGCCGGCACACACCGCGGGCATGATGGATTGGCAGATCTGCTGCAAACGGCCTCGGACGAGGTGGAAACCTCGACCATGGAGTTTCACGAATATGTGGCACAGGGCGATCGGGTTCTGGTGGTCGGCTTCGCGGCGGGGAAGATCAAAGCCACCGGCAAAGCCTGGAAGGACGACTGGATCTTTGCGATCACCGTTCGAGACGGCAAGCTGACGAACATCCGGGAATATATCGACACCCAAGCCCTGACCCGGGCTTCGCAGTAGGACACCGGCCGCACGTCGTAAGCCGCCGATCCCTACACCGCACGAGACAGCTCTTCCTGGCATCGAGGCTGATCAGCGGCTTCAAAATGAAAACATGAGGTCATCATGACGAAGAAACCCCGCATTGCCATTGTGATCGGCTCGACCCGGCCCGGCCGGTACGCCGACAAGGCCGCTCGCTGGATGCTGAAGCACGCCCAGGCCCGCGACGACATGGAGGCGGAGCTTCTCGACCTCCTCGATCATCCGATGCCATTCTTCGATGAGAAGGGGCCGCTCATCTCGGCGCCCAGTGAGAACCCCGCCGCTCTACGTTGGCAGGCGGCGCTCGCCCGGTATGACGGTTTCATCTTCGTGGTAGCGGAGTACAACCACTCGATCACGGGTGTCCTGAAGAATGCGCTCGACCAGGCCTATGAGGAATGGGGCGGGAAGCCGTTCACTGCCATCGGCTACGGTGGAAATGGCGCGGCGCGTGCTGTCGAGCACCTACGTGCCATCGCGATAGCGCTGCGAATGGTCTCGACGGCAGCCTCCATCCACATTGGCGGGGCGGACTTCATGTCGACCTCTTCCATGGGTGCGAACAAGCCGATCGAAGACGTCGAGAAAAGCCTGCTCGGTTCAACGAAGTCAGCTCTCAATGAGCTGGTCCGATGGGCGAACGCGACGTTGGCGGCAAAGACGGCTGAGGCTGCATAGCAACCTAGGCGCGATCACTTAGACGCAACCATTCTACGTGGCTAAACAGCGCCGCCCGCTCTCGCGAACGAGCGGGCGGCGCGCAACTTTTACGCCACTCGGTCCAAAAGCTGCCGCGTCTTTCGCGGAACGCCGGAGATCGCCTGCCGCACACGATGACGGCTAGAAGCCGCCCCCGAGCATCCGCTTGACCTTTTCCATCTCCAGCGCCGCTTCGCGAGCGGCCTGCATTCCCGGGCTGCTCTGAAGCTCGCGCATCGCCTGCATCGCAGGGCTGTTCTGCATTTCCTCGATCGCCCGCATGGTGGGGCTGCTGCGAAACGCCTCGATCGCCTGCATCGCCGGGCTTTCGTGGTAACGACGTGCCGCCTCCTGCGCGGCCAGCATGCCCGGGCTCCCCATCATCTCCCGAGCTGCGCGAAGGGTGGGGTTTTCGAGCGCAGCCTGAATCGAGGCGAGATGCGACATGCCCAGCGCGTCGTGCATGGTGCGTTGGGCTCCGGCGAGCTGGCGGACGGTGCGCGGCGTGTATGTAGCATTTGCGCGGCGCGAAGGTGCTGCTGCGACGGCACGCCGCGCGCGCGCCTGTTCCAGGTAGCGATTGGCGTCGGCGCGCCACTTTACCTGTAACCGCCGGATCACGGACGGATCGAGGACATCGAGGATACGCTTCATTGCGGTCGTCGCCCGCAGGTTCGGGTTGGCGAGCATCAGATCCGCCATCCGGCTCAAAGTAGGAGCATCGTCTTTGCCCGTGCCAACAGGACGGCCGCGGCTACGCTTCGTGGGGGTGTTCATAGTCAATCCTTTATCGTTATGCGATCAGATTGGCTATGAAATCAGCAAGTTCAAGCGATAAGAAATCAAGACAAAAAGCGAGGATAATTCCCTCCGAATTCTATTAAGACTGCCACGGGAGCGAGGATAAATCGGAAATTATCCTCGCTCGTGTCAATCACGATGGTGTGCCACGTGGCACACCGCACGCAAGGATCGTCACCGGGCAGGGCCGCGCTCGAAGCGTAGAGATGCTGGACCTGTCTCGAACCAGATTACATACGGGTGGCCGCCAGATGGCGTCGGTCAGGCGCTCTGCGCGGGTTGGTCTAAAGGTGGGGCAGACGAATGTGGCCGTTTTCTAAGGCGAAGCTGGTTGAGCCGCGCACCGCGCCTGTTTTATCAAACGCGATATTGGAAGCTGGCATTCTCGCGGGCAAAGGCGGGGGCGTCCATATGGCTGTTCTTTACGCCACGATGCTGGGCTTCAAACATGAACTGTTGAGGGAGCCGGAAGCAATCAGCGAGTTCATAGGGCTCGTCCAAAGGCCTCCCGAGTTCGCGAAGGAAGGCATTCGCCGTGCGGTCAACCGCGTCACCCAAGACGCAGATATCATGTGCAAGAGCGGATCGTTCGAGACGCTGACCTATGGTCCGCAGAAGAATGAGAATCTGCACCTCAGGCCGATGCTCGACCCGTACCAGCGGGCAGTCCAAGAGTTCAGCGCCGAACAGGTCTTCGTTGCGGCCGAATTTGACGTGGCAGTGTTCATCCAGAAGGTGGCGATTGAACGACGCGAGAGAGACGTTGCCGCGATCTTGGGCAAGTTGGATGATAAGCGGCCCTACCTAGCGCCGCTGCTGATGCGCGCCCGCGCGAAAGGTCGAAACAAGTATGGAGATCTCGATTACACGGAGTTCTTCAAGGAGCTAACCGACTTCTTGAAAACCTACTTCAATGAAAGCAACCTTCCGTTCTTCTACACCTATTATCCGCTCATGCTTTGCCTTGCGCATATCGAGCCCTGGCTGGCCGAGACCGAGGACAGCCTGGCGATGCCGGTCGACGGGATCGACTTCGAGCATTGGTGTGCAGCTCGGATCGAAGAGCAAGGCTGGAACGTCAGGGTGAGCAAGGCATCTGGCGATCAGGGCATAGACATCGAGGCCATGAAGGACGGGAAGCTCGTCGCGATTCAGTGCAAGCGGTATGCTCAACCCATCGGGAACAAGTCGGTGCAGGAAGCCTATACGGGCGCGACGCACTATCGGGCCGATAGGGCAGTAGTGATCGGAACGGGTGGCTATACCAGGGCAGCCATTGAATTGGCTGCGAACACGGGTGTGATCCTCATCGACGCAGAGAACATCGCATCGTTCACAGAGCTGGTGTCAGACCAATAGCCGTGCCGCTCGCCTGCTTGCGGGGGAGCGGCGCGCGATTTCAGAGCTATTCGGCCGAGGTGCCGCGTCCGCCGTGGGACGCGCCGACGACGCTGCCCTTGGCGGCTTGTGCGGCGCCCGTCGCGCGTCAGCGCGACCAACTCGTTAAAATCCTTCTCGCTTACCGTGGCGAAGCTCGGATCATAGACCAGTCGCCCCCCGAAGATCCCGGCCCCCTTAGGGCCGGGATCTTCGGGGTCGGTCACGCCGCCTCCTCCATTTCAGCAGCGGTCTCGATCGCCATGCGGCTCAACAGCCAATCGGCTGCGGCTTGTGCCTGCGTCGCGGCCGTGAAGATGCAACGCTTGTCGTTGCGGAGCGCTGACAACCAGTTCGCCAGATAGGCGGCATGGTCCTCGCGATCATGAAGCTTGATGCCGATCGCGCCACTGATGAATGCTGCCCCTAGCTCGGCAACCAGTTCCTCGCGGGCATAGTCTTCACGTTTCGTGGAAATGAGGGTGGGCCGTGCGAGCCGATCAACGTGGCCTGTCGCGTGGCAAAGCTCGTGCGCGAGGGTCGAGTAATAATCGTCGCTGGTGTGGAAGTCGGTATATTGCGGCATGACGACATGATCGCTGTTCGGCTGATAATAGGGCTGCGAACCATGGTGCTTGAGGGTGACAGGCACGCGGACGAAGAGCGCATCCAGTTCGGCGTCGCGGTCGTCGGGGTTCGTCGCAGTAATGATTGGCGCGGGAGCCGGATATTTCGCCTCGATGCCGTCGATCTGCTCGGCGTTGAAGACGGTGTAACGCTTCAGGAACGCGACCTGCCGTTTGCCGTCCTCGCCTCGCTCGCCCTCCTGATCGCCCTTGTCGTCGCGAACCTCGATCTTGTTAGCATAGACCACCATCGAGCCCTTCTCGCCCTTGCGGACGCAGCCGCCCAGCGCCAACGCCTGCTTGAAGGTCAGCCAATGCGGAGAGGAAAAGCCCTTCGTCATCGCCGCGACCCACAGCGACAGGACGTTGATCCCGCGATAGGGGACGCCGGTCGAGCGCAGCGGGATATTGGGTGCGGTGCTGCCGCTCCACGATTTCGACCAAGGCCGGGTGCCCGCCTCGATCATGGCGATCATCTGATCGGTGATTTCCTGATAGACGTCGGCCCGGTTGTCGGTGATCCGTCCCATGATGTTCTTCCTTTCCTTTGAGGCTGAAAGCCGGTCGCAACAGCAACCGGCTCTGCCTTTCCGGCGAGGAACGGGATGGGGAGGGAGGGCGAGAATCTGATCCCTGGCGCGGGCGAGCCGCCCTAGCGTGGTCGACGTCCTGCAGGACGTCGGGTGCCACGCTTGGCGGATTACACGGGGGGTCTGATTGTCGTTCGGGAACGAAAGGGCAGCCGCCCTTGGTGTTCCCCCCGCGCGGCGGTCCTCCGGGGGAGGGCCGCGCAGCGCTACGCGTTCACGTCGCGCCCGTTGGCGCGGCGATAGGTGTGCCACGTTGCACACCTTATGCGAGGATCGTGACCCGTCTGGGACGAGACACCCGCAGGGTGGCTCGGTCGGCGCGAACGCCGATAGAGCCGTACTCGTCAGAGTCGCACCTGTCAGACTTCAGGAAAGTGGAAGGTTAGCCAACTTGTAGAGTCGCATGTGTCTTTCGCGGAGGAAAACATCCATTCTCGACCAATCGAGGAAACGCCTTTGATCGATCCCCGACTTCATGCAGGATGCTTGGAACGGAGCGGGTGGGGGCCACGCCGTGTTCCGGGAAGGGGAACACGTGCTGCTCGCAGACAATGAAACCAAGTTCGATTTACTGAACAACGAAGCGATCGCGACCACCATTGTCGGCCTCATCAGTGAGAATCCCGAACGGGCGGTAACGGTGGGCGTCCACGGGGATTGGGGCGCGGGGAAATCGAGTGTGCTCGAAATGATCGAGAGCGCATTGGACGGCCATGACGATATCCTCTGCATCAAGTTCAACGCTTGGCGGTTTCAGGGGCTCGAAGATGCCAAGATCGCCCTGATCGAGGGCGTCGTCACCCAATTGATCGAGAAGCGGTCTCTCGCGACGAAAGCCGCCGACGCCGTGATGGATGTCGTCAAACGGCTCGACTGGCTCAAGATCGCGCGGATGGGGGGCGGCCTCGCGTTCACCGCGATGTCGGGGATGCCCAACCCCGATCAGATCGGCTCCGTCGTGGGGATGGTGAAGGGCTTTTTCGCTGACCCCAAAAAGCACCTCGACAAGGACGAGATCGACAAGGTCGTTAAAGGTGCCGAAGGGCTGCTGAAGGAGAAGGAAAGTCGGCGGGTTCCGCAGGAGGTCGAAGAGTTCCGCAAGGCGTTCGACGAGCTGCTGCGCCGCGCTGGGCTGAAGCAACTCGTCGTCCTGATCGACGATCTCGACCGCTGCTTGCCGGAACCGGCAATCGAAACGCTCGAAGCGATGCGGTTGTTCGTGATGATGGATCGTACGGCATTCGTCATCGCCGCGGACGAGGCAATGATCGAATATTCGGTCCGAAAACATTTCCCCGATCTGCCGGATACGACCGGTCCGCGGGATTATGCCCGCAACTATCTCGAGAAGCTGATCCAGGTCCCGCTTCGGATACCGTCGCTGGGCGGCGTCGAGACGTACATCTATGTCACCTTGCTGCTGGTAGGTGCGCGCCTCGGCGAGGACAACGAGCAGTTCGGCGAATTGGTCAAGGTAGCGCGCACAGCGCTGAAGCGGCCATGGGATCCCACCGGCTTCGACAGCGGTGCCGTACAAGCGGCACTCGGCGACCGCGCCCAGGACGTGGCCGAAGATCTAGTCCTGACCGAGCAGATCGTCCCATTGCTCGCCAGCGGGACGTCTGGCAATCCGAGGCAGATCAAGCGGTTCTTGAACAGTCTACTGCTGCGCGAGCGCACCGCTGACGCTCGAGGTTTCGGGGCTGCGATCAAACTACCGGTCCTGGCAAAGCTCATGTTGGCCGAACGGTTCATTCCGACGCTGTTCGACGAAATCGGTCTCGCGTCCGCGAACGATCCAGACGGTCGATGCAAGGATCTGAGCATCCTGGAGGGCGAACCGAAGGCGGCCCCAGTGAAACCCACCGAGGAGCCCGCAACCGGGGCGAAGAAACCAGCCACAGCACCGGCGAAGGCGGCACCGGCACCGGCACCGGCACCGCCTGAAAATCCGGTCCTGACACAATGGAGGGCCTCGGACGTCATCAAGGCCTGGGCGAAGCTACAACCGCCGATCAGCGGCGTCGACCTGCGTCCGTATCTCTTCGTCACGAAGGACAGGAAGGATTACCTCGCGGCCGCCTCGGCGCTGGGTCCGCTCGCCGCGGTCGTCGAGCGGCTGATGGGGCGTCGCATGACCGTCTCGGGGATGGACGCCGAGCTGCGCGCGTTGGCGAAACCGGAAGCGTCGCTGGTGTTCGATTTCGTGCGACGCCGGATCCTCGCCGCAGGCGATTTCGTGCGCCCGCCCGCCGGGATCGACGGGGCCACGATCCTGGTCCGCACGCAACCGCATCTGCAATCGGCGCTGGTCGATATGTTGGGCATGCTGCCGGAAACCAGCGGGCCGTGGATCGTCGCGGGCTGGAACGAGGTGTTGACCGAGGAGGGCGAGAAGCGCCGCTTCCAGAACCTGATCGAGCGGTGGAGCAAGATCAGCGATAACCCGGCGCTTCAAGCGACCGCGACGGCTGCTTTACGGACGGGGATCAAAGCCTAATGGGCACCTCGTCTTCCTTCGATGGACCGACGAACGATCGGCCGCTCGTTCCGACCTTCATCGATGATTCCGACCGCGGTGACGCGGACGGGAACGACGATGGTGCCGACGGGCAGGATGGTGACGGTAACGCCGGTGATGGAGCCGATCAGGGTGATGGCGCCGCACCTCCTCCCGCAACCCCGCTACCGCCACCTGGTCCGGCGGGCCGGTTCAGCGCACCCCGCAGCGCTTTCACGACATTCGCTAAATCGGGCGGGACCGACCGCAAGAGTCTCGGGCGCGCCGTATCCGGTTATGTCCGGTCGTCTATGGGGAGCCCGCGGCGTGCCGCACAACGAATGGGCACCGCGCGGGCGTCCGGTGCCAATGTCGTCCGGCTGCTGCAATCGGTCCAGGCTAACGGTATCGCCGAGACGCTGCGTGAGCTGAACCTTACGGCGCTTGCGGGTCGTCCGATTGAGGAAGTGTTCGCTGGCCTAGCCGATTACGTCTGCCCCGAAGACGGTTCGATCGACCAGGGGATCGCGCGCAACGCCTTCATCGAGACGATCGCCGATCTCGCCGATGCCGGCATCACCGATATCGATGGACTGACGCCCGAGCAGATGACGACGGTCTTCGAACTCTATGTCGCGCATACCATCGAAGCGCGCATCTGTAACGACATCGGGACCAAGGCCGTCGCGCTCCCGGCCAATCCCGCGGCTGCCCAGAACGTCGAGGATATGCTGCACGACTTCATCCAGCGCGGCGTCAGCGATGCCGTCTCCCGATCGGGAAGCAACATTCAGGCCTTATCGCCGATGGAGATCAACGGGTTCGTGACGTCGGTGTACGAAGACGCGTATCAGATCCTTCAGGCGATGGGCGATGCGGAGGCCGCACGATGAAGCGTCATCTCCTAGTCGGCACTATGGGCGCCAGAGACGTACCATCCGTCGACATGGGCACGGACGAGGTCCGCTCAGACGTCCAGCTCCTGAACGCGGGCGGCATCGCCTACGGGATACAAACGGCACTGAATGACCTCCGCAAGCTCGACTTGGTGCCCGACGAGATCGGCATCGATCTGTTGATCCTCGGTGCGCTGGTCTACGCTGCCGACACCCGGATTTCGCGCGCGACCGAAGCGCAGGATGGTTGGACCCGCGAGATCCGCATCGTCACGCCGGTCAGCGATGTTGCGGCCTGGGAGCGTGCGCGGCCGATCGTCATGCGTGCGCTCGGTTTCTTGAGCGGCGATCGTTGGTCGATCGAATTCCGCAACCGACCGGCAGGCAAGGAACGTCTCGCCGGATCGGTCCCTGCGCCATTGCTTCAAACCGACCTCCTCGGCGTCAACCTGTTCTCGGGCGGGCTCGATAGCCTGATCGGGGCGATCGACAGCCTGACGAAGGATGAAAAGCCCCTCTTGGTCAGCCATGCGGGCGAGGGGGCAGGGAGCAAAGCGCAGTCCCTGTGCCATGCCGAGTTAAAGGCTCGGTTCCCCAAGCGCCGCTTCGAATGGGTCCGCCTGCCGATGGTGTTCGCGCACGATCTCGCTGACGGCGTGGGATCAGAGACATCGACACGCGCGCGCTCGTTCCTGTTTTTCGCATTTGGCGTAGCAGCCGGTACGGCGCTGCGTCGTCGGTTCGAGCTGAAGGTGCCGGAGAACGGCCTGATCGCGCTGAACGTGCCCTTGGATCCGTTGCGCCTGGGTGCACTCAGCACCCGCACGACGCATCCCTTCTACATGGCGCGATGGATCGAATTGGTCGCCGCGCTCGGGATCGATGGCTCCCTCGCCAACCCGTATTGGGCGATGACCAAGGGCGAGATGGTCGAAGCGTGTACGGACAAGGCCTTCCTGCTATCGATCGCTGACAAGTCTATCTCATGCTCATCACCTGCAAAGCTGCGCTGGGCGGGTCAGGCGCAGGGGCATTGTGGCTATTGCCTCCCGTGCTTGATCCGACGGGCATCGATCCCGGATGGTGATCCGACCGAATATTACCTGACCGACATGAAGCACCGACCGTTGAACAGCGCTGAGGCCGAAGGGGTGCAGGTGCGGTCCTTCCAGCTAGCGATCGCGAGGCTCCGCGCGAGGCCCGAACTCGCCAAGGTGCTGATACACAAGCCTGGTCCCCTCTACGATCACGGCATCGACGACCAGACGGAGATGGCGGGCGTCTATGCCCGTGGCCTGGAGGAAGTCGGTCGACTCCTGGATGGCGTACGCACGAAACCGAAGTAGACGCGCGTGATGACGAACCTAGTTGATTTCCATTGCCACCTGGACCTCTACCCGGATTTCGAACGTGCCGTAGATCGCAGCGACCGGGCTGGCGTGTTCACGTTGACGGTGACGACGACGCCGAAGGCATGGCGGCGGAACGCTGAGGTTACGGCCTCGACCAAGCACGTGCGTGCTGCCTTAGGCCTTCACCCCCAGCTCGTCGGCGAGCGCGCCGGCGAGATCAGGCTGTGGGAGAAGCTGCTACCCGAAACGCGCTACGTCGGCGAGGTAGGCCTCGATGCCGGTCCCCGCTATTATGCGTCATTCGATGCACAAAAGAAGGTTTTCGCCCACGTCCTTCAGGCGTGTGCCGACGCCGGTGGAAAGATCCTGTCGGTGCATAGCGTGCGTTCGGCGAAGGCCGTGCTCGACATGGTCGAGGCTCATTTGCCGTCTGATCGCGGACGGGTCGTGCTCCACTGGTTCACCGGATCGGCGTCGGACGCGCGACGGGCTGCTGACTTGGGCTGCTATTTTTCCGTCAACGAGCAAATGCTCGAGAAGGAAGGCAAGGCGGCTTTCATCCGATCACTGCCGCGTGATCGTCTCCTGACAGAAACGGATGGCCCGTTCACGAAGGCTGGTAATCGCGCTGCAGAGCCGATCGATGCCGGGCGTGCGATCCGTGCCTTGTCTCGGCTCCTCGATATCACCGAAGCGGATGCAGCGGTTATGGTACTCGCCAATTTAAGAGCCCTGCTTTCTGAGGGGTAATCCGGCTGTGCTGATCACGTGCCAATCGGCTACCATGCGAAAAGGTCGGGAGGGGGAGGCCCTTGCGCCGCCCCCTTCGGTTACTCGGTTGATACGCCATGGGATATGCACTGTGCGGGGTCTACATGGGACTGGCTATACTTTGTCGGCCCCCTGTGGCTCCCCGCCCGAGCCCCAGTGGCCTAGCCGGGGGGCGGCGCCTTGGCCCTGCCGGGGCGGCGCTAAGGGCTCCCCCTCAAACTTGAACCTACGTCGCGCGAGGGGCATATCCGCTGGGAGAAAGGATTAGCTCCATGGCGGCCAAGAAGCAAACTGATAGCAGCTCTGATCTGCGGACGAACGAGAAGAAGTGGACGAAGCCGCTTATGGATGCGGGTTGGACCGCTCTGCCAAGCGTCATCATCGAGAACCAGCGTCAGCTTGGTCTCGAGCCGCTGGATTTGAACATTGTCGTATATCTCGCGAGCAAGTGGTGGACGGCGGAAGGGAAGCCTTACCCGTCGAAGAACACCATGGCGAAGGCGATGAATGTTCATCCGCGAACGATCCAGAAGCACATCGCGTCGCTCGAAGCGGCCGGCTACATCCGTCGCGAAGAGCGTCGGACCGAGGTCGGGAGCCGTACGAACATCTATCATCTCGACGGTCTGATTAAGGCTGCCAAGCCGTTCGCCGATGAGAAGCTGGAGGAGATCAAGGAGAAGACCGAGATCGCCAAGGTTCGTCAGAACCGGCGTGGGGCTCCGAAGCTGCGTCTCGTGAAGGACGAGACCTGATGAACGCGCATATTCAAGAGGCGCCGCCCAAGGTGGCGCCGCGCCTGACCGCAGCGCCGAAGATCCGGCAGCTCTACTGGTGCGACTTTCCGCAGGATGCGCAGCTTCCGGAGTTCTGGAAGCGTCGTCCCGTGATCGTTCTATCGTACCGGAACACGCTGCATGGTGCGGTAACGGTGATCCCATGCTCGACGCAGGCGCAGCCGGGCAACAAGTGGGCGTTTCCGCTACAAACCACGATTGACGGACGGGCCGCCTTCGCGATCTGCGACAAGATGTCCACGGTCGCGGTAAGTAGGCTGGTGCCCGACAAAGGCGGTATCATGCGCATGCCGGAGGCGGAGTTCGACGACATGCTGCGGTTGGTCCTGGCATGGTTGCCGGCGCCCGCCGCACCCCCGGCGCCAGTGCAGGGGGCGGCACCGCCTCCCACCCCCACGCCATAAGCGCCGCCCGGGTCTCTCAAATTTTAGTTGAATCTAAATGAGCAGGTTTCTACATAGGGGGCACTCGCGGCCTCCCCTTGGGGAGTGTCCGTTTCCCGAGAGGGAACTAAAAGGCCAAGGCCGCCCCAAAAGGGCGGCCTTTGGTTTATCTGCGTCCCTCGCCTGCCACGTATACGCGCTCTACGTCACAGCACCCTTCGATGTCCGCTCCGGACCAGGTCTTCGTAGGCGGTAAGGGTTTCTGTCACCATCGGCGTGAGCTGGGCGGTCAAGCCGCTATAGGCGATATCGTCCTGATGAGAGGGGTTACCGCCCCGATCGATATTCCAATGGGGAGCCATGCAGAACCGCAGGACGCCGCTCGCCAACACCGGTCCATGGGGACTGAAATGGTTGGCGACAAAATCGGTCAGCGCATCGAGGCGTGCCTTCAGAACATCTGCTTTGGTACGAAGGCCATCGTCGTTGAACTCGTTGGTGATGGTATCGAGGAAATAGTAGGCGCCGAGAAACATGGTGCTCTGAACGCTGGTGTACGCGTGATCATTCACGATGCTGCTCATGGCATTCTTGAAGGCATTCTCGGGTGCCTGTGTCATGAAAGCTGTGAAGATCGGGGCATCGTGATCGCGGATGCGGTCGTCGGTCTGGGCATCGCGGGTCTTCGCTGCGAGCGTCTCGCGCGAGGCGATCCAGGTCATGAGCACATGGTAGCTCAAGCCCATTGCGATGAGGATTGCACCGAATATCGGATCGGTAGGAAGGTCGACATCGATCGCGAGATACTTCTTGGCGAGCGCTCGTAGGTAGGGTTCCCAAATCGGGCTGGCGAACACTGCCGCACCGACAGTTACCGCGATCATCGCCAGGCGATGGTGCGGGAGGCCTCGAATGATCCGGTACGCACGCTCGCCCAACGTGAGGAAAGTATTCCCCCAATCCTCGACCAATTGTCTGCGTGTCGCCATTTTCTGTGTTGCCCCTGCGGCCCGCCCCCCGTGGCCGACCTGCACCTCCTATGACCGAAGCAGGGTCGCTTTGTCCTTATTTAAGGTGTGCCACGTGGCACACCACAGCGGGCCGTCAGTGCTATTGTCCCCCGAAGAGCCTCGCGATCCTCACGCGCGAACGTAACGGCGCCGGCGAGCAGGGCGGCGAGCGGACGTCGCGAGCCGCGCCAATCTGCCAAGGCGCGGTCCGATTTGCTCGTGACGACGACGACGTGTCCGATCGCGAAATCAAGGATCAGCGCCCGCGCGCAAGGGCGGTCCGCATCAGCCTAGCTGATCGTCATCCGCATGGGCGGAAAGCCGGAAGCGGGGTTCCGCGGAGCGCCGGTTTGCGGCGCGCAGTAGAGCGCGGGCCGAAGGCAGGCCCCGATCATTTCTTGATCGTCTCGACACTGCATACTTCCGGCACTCTCGCTTGCCTGATCGCAAGCTGCCGCATCCCCTCGTAATCGACCCCCCATAGACCGGCTCGCCTTGCCGCTGCTTGTTGCATCAACCCGACATAGGCTCCGCCTGAATACATCCGATAATCCACGGCATAGCCTTGAGCGACCATCGTTGCTCCGACACTCGCCTTGTTGCCCGAAAACCGACACGCAAGATTCAGCCGGCCATAACTCTTGGCCGTTGTCCGACACTGATTTTCCCGTCGAAGCGCATAATCGAACATCGACACGGAGCAATCCAACCCGCCATCGCGCGATGACAGCCCCTGCAAGGCTTGCGTGGACAGCTTCTTGAGCTGCGGAAGGTCATCATCTGGCGCGTCGATCCCGACAACCCGGACCCTGCCATTGGGGAAGTCGACCGTATCTCCGTCGATGACCCTCGGGCTCGTTGACGTCAGTCGTGTTTGCGACGCCTCGACGAGCGAAGCCTTGTTTTGCGCGATCGAGTAGACCGCGACGATCACGAACGTCGCGCCCATCATCCACTTCTGGAAGGGCGGCACGCCCGGAAACAGCTTCATAGGGCGCGGATCTCGCGCACGAGGTCGTTCCAATCGCCAGCATGGGGAGGCAGCTTGATGACAAGCTGGCGGCCGTTGGCCGTCAGATGCGGCGTAGCGCGCGTGATAGCGCGTGCCGCTTCGGCCCCATGCTGGCTGTAGATGACAACCGTATGGACGCTCTCGGGGACGGCGACGGCCTGATACCGTTCGATCCCCAGGACTGGCCACACGAACAGGCCGTCGCCGAGCATGTTCATCACGCTCGCGGCGTCTTCGACGCCTTCGGCAAGCCTCAGGATGCCATCGCCGGGAATGCCTCCCCAGCGGACTGCCCCGCTGCCGGGATTACCAAGCATCCGCTTCGGCTCGTCCATATCTGCTTTCCATCGCCCATCGAGGCGCAGGAAGGTCCGATGGATGGCTACGACGCCAGCGTCCTCTTCAATCGGGACAATCAGCGCTGGCGCATAAGCCTTGGCGGCGCCAGCGCCGCACTGGCAGCGGGGATCGAAGCGCGCGTTGATGCCGTCCGGCACAATCTCGCGCGTACGCAGGTAGCGATCGGCCAGGGTGCCGGCGAAAGGCTCTGCGTGTCGCCATACCGCCAGCGCGACCTTGTTGAGGTCGGCCTTGGCCTCCTGACGCTGGCCGGGGTCATGATCGGTTAGTGCAAGAATCTTTCCTGAGCGCAACGCCGTCATGATCGCGTCGGCGGTGCAGCCAGCGAAGCAATGGAACAGCACGGCCTTGTCGCCGACACGGATCGATAGGCTGGCCGTGCTGTCGGGATGCGCGGGACAGCGGCACATGGCGGAACTGCCGTGCCACCTGCCGCCAAGCTGGCGGACGATACGGTCAGCTTGGTCTTCGATCGTAGCCGTCTGCCGCCCTGCCATCTAAGACACTCCCGGTTCGAGACGTATAATAGCTATCGGGGACCGGTGCAAAGCACCAGTGAAAACAGATAGAATCACTTGGGGTAATAGATGGAATTGGAGCTGATACTGGAACGAGAGTTGACGACGATGCGACCGCCTGGCGGCGCGCTGACCGACGTCCACGTGTGTCAGCGTGACTCGGGAAAGTGGCATATCAACGTTCGCGTAAGCTGGCGTGGAACGGCGCTCTATCATGTCGGCCTTTACGACAAGAAACGTATCCGCCTGTATAAGAAGGCATCGTCGGCGATTCGCCACATCGTCTTGGGTTACGGCTACGATGACGTGATTCACGTGCATCCCTGTGCCGACGTGCGGGATGAAAAGGCGTTTTGAGGCGACGAATGGATTGCACGTCGTAAAACAATGGTGATTTTGCGACATTCGATTTAGCCGCCAGGCATTAACATGTTTTCACGAAGGAGTGAAAACATGGCAAATCGCTTATGTTCGTCTCTTGCGGGTGCGGCGCAGCCCGGCTTGCCGCTCGGCCTAAGCAGTCGGGAGCGGTAATGACGCTCCCCGCCGCAGTCATCATGGGTCTTGCGGCGCAATGCGCCCCCAATGTGGCGCCTGCCACCATTGCGGCGATCGTCCAGACTGAAAGCCGGGGCAACGAATCGGCGATCGGCGTCAATGGGCTTGGCCGCAGCATCGCGCAGCCGAAGAGCGTTGCTCAAGCAATCGAGACTGCACGCTTCTACGTCGCCAAGGGATATTCGGTGGATCTCGGCCTCGGCCAGATCAACTCCCGCAACATGAAGGCGCTCGGCCTGACGTGGGACACGGTGTTCGAGCCTTGCACGAACATCGCTGCGGCCGGTGCGGTAATTTCCGGCAACTATCACAGCGTCCGCGCCGGGCTGCATCCCCAGCGCGCACTTCGCATTGCCCTGTCCATGTATAACACCGGGTCGCAGTCGCGTGGCTTTAACAACGGCTATGTTGGAAGGGTGGTCGGCAACGCCGGCGTATCCGACGGCATCCAGCCCATAGCGGTCAAGGTGGCCGCTTTCTCCGGCTTCAACAATTCCAACCCGGCGAGCGCGACAGCGCAGCTCGCCGCGCTGGTTGCAGAAAACACGTCCGTCGCGGGGCAGTCGAGAGCTGCGCCACCCCCACCGCCGCCAGCCTGGGACGTGTTTGCGAAGGCGGAATACGAGCGAGCGCGTCTCGCCGGAGAAGGAGAAGAACGATGAATCTCGCATCTTCGATCGGCGGGCCGGCGCTCGCCCTTCGATCCAAAGTGACCAAGCGTGTCGAGGCGATGACGCCTCGTCAACGCACGGTCAGCAAGCTGCTGTCGATGCTCGGTATGGTGGGGCTGGCAACGCTGCTGTCGGCCGAGCCGGCATTCGCACAGACCAATCTTGAGGGGTTCGGCGATGCGGTCCTTGGCCTGCTGAGCAACGGCCTCCTGCGCACTGTCGCCATTCTCGCGATCATCGCGGCGGGCTTTGGTTGGCTGACCGGTCGCGTCAACACCGGCGCGCTCGTCACGGTCATCATCGGCATCGCCCTAATCTTCTCTGCACCGTGGATCGTCGATCAGCTCAACGGTGGTGGCGCCGGCTGATCCTTTAGGGAGCGGGAGCGGTCGGTGCCCGCTCCCGCCTTGTAGTGCGGAGTATCGAGTGTGGATGAAGATCGGGAGACAATGGCGCGCAACCCGCTGTTTTTGGCGGTCACGCGCCCTGCGCTATTCGCGGGCATCCCGATCGAGGCGGCGGTGCTGATCCTCGTCTCCTCGGTGTGCATCCTCATAGGGTTCAACAACCCGATCTATGCCGCGGTCAACGCAGGTGTGATGTTCGGCCTGTCGCGCCTGATCGTGCGGCATGACGTGAACGCCTTTCGGCTGATCTTCCTGTGGGGCCGTACCAAGGCGGCAAACCGCAACCGGGCGTATTGGGGCGGCTCGAGCTACACGCCGCTCCCCCTTAAGGGCATCAAGCGCAAGGGGTTCGGCCGCAATGGCTAAGGCTAGCCGCCTATCCGACCAAGTGCCGTTGAAGGTCGCGCTCAAGGAAGTGCTGCCGACCAAGTTTCTGCCCTATGCACGGCACGTCAACGACGAGGTGGTGGCGCTCGATTCCGGCGCGATCATGCTGACGTTCGAGCTGCAAGGCCGTGCCTTCGAGACGGCCGATGTGCGCGATCTGAACGACTGGCACTCGAAGCTCAACGGGATGCTACGCAACCTCCATGACGATCGCCTGTCGATCTGGACGCATCTCGTCCGCGCTCGCGTCGAGCAATATCCGGGCGGTAACTTCCGCTCGCGCTTCGCGCGCGATCTCGATGCGGCCTACTTCGCCCGCATGAATCGCGAGCGGATGTTCATCAACCGCTTCTTCGTCACGCTGGTGGCGCGCCCCGCGATCCACGGCGCCGACAAGCTGGTCCAGCTCTTCAAGAGCAAGGCAAAGGCAGGGGAAGAGGCCGACGAGGTCGACGCCGATCTGCTGGAGCTGCTGGAGGATAAGGCGCGTGATTTTGAGAAGCTGCTAGACCGGTGCTCGCCACGCCGGCTGTCGATCTACGGGTTCAACGGCCTCAAATTTTCCGAGACGATGGAGGTCGCGGAAATGGTGATGACGGGCCGGCATCGCCGCGTCCCGATCATCCGGGGCCACCTGGGCAGCGCCCTCTATCGCCAGCGCGTGATCTTCGGCGGAGAGACGGTCGAGGTCCGCGACGCCGATCGCAGCGCCTTTGGCGGCATCTTCGGCATCCGCGAATATCCGGCGTTCACGACGCCGCGCCAATTCGAGTCCCTGCTGGCGGTCGATTTCGGTTTCGTGCTGACGCAATCCTTCACCTTCCTCGGCCGCGCTGCGGCGTCGGAGCGGTTCCGGCTTCGCCAGAAGCAGATGGAGAACGCCGACGATCGGGCTGTCAGTCAGATGCTCGACCTCGTCGACGCAGCGGACGATCTCATGTCCAACCGCTTCGTCCTGGGCGATCACCACTTCACGCTCGCGGTCTATTCGGACAGTCTCAAGGGGCTGCGCGACAACCTGTCGATCGCGCGGGCTGCGCTCGCCGACACCGGCATGGTGGCGGCGCGTGAGGGCGCCGCGCTGGAAGCCGCCTATTGGAGCCAACTCGTTGGCAATTTCGCGTGGCGGGCAAGGCCGGCGCCGATAACGTCGCTCAATTTTGCAGCGTTCTCGCCGTTCCACACCTACCCCGCTGGGCTCGCTGTCGGGAATCATTGGGGCGATGCGATCGCGCTGATGAAGACGAGCGCGCGCAGTCCCTACTTCTTCAGCTTCCACAAGCGCGACATTGGTCACACCCTGGTCGTCGGTCCCACTGGCGGGGGCAAGACGGTCATCGTCAACTTCCTCATGGCGCAAGCCGAGAAGACGGGCGCACGCCAGATTTTCATCGACAAGGATCGTGGCGCGCAGATCTTCGTCCTAGCCTCGGGCGGCACCTATCTGACCCTCGCCAACGGCACACCGACAGGCTTTGCCCCGCTCAAGGCGCTCGAAAACAATGCGGAAGATCGCGCCTGGCTGTCGCTGTGGGTGCGCCAGCTCGTCCGTGCCGAGCAACGCCCGATCACGGTTCAGGAAGAGCGGATGATTGACGAGGGTGTAGCCGCGGTGATGCGGCTCCCTCGGGAGGATCGCTCGCTCGATGCGCTGCGGACCATGCTCGGCATGGCGGATGCTGGCGGCATCGGTGCCCGTCTCGAAAAGTGGACGTCCCGCGGTTCGATGGGGTGGGTGTTCGACAATGCGGTTGACGAAATGACGCTCGATGCGCGGTTCATCGGGTTCGACATGACGGACTTTCTCGACAATGCCGAGATCCGCGCCCCGCTGATGCTCTACCTGTTTCATCGCATCGACAAGATGCTGACAGGCGAGCGGACGATCATCGCCATCGACGAGTTCTGGAAGGCGCTGCAGGACGAAGCCTTCCGGGGCTTTGCCCAGGACGGCTTGAAGACATACCGCAAGCGCAATGCGATGATGGTGTTCGCCACCCAGTCGCCGGCCGATGCACTCAAAAGCGACATCGCGCACTCGATCCTTGAGCAGGTCGCAACCCAGGTGATGCTGCCCAATCCCAAGGGCGCGCGCCGCGACTATGTCGACGGCTTCTCGCTGACCGACACAGAATACCAGCTCATCCGCGAAGAGTTGTCGCCAGAATCCCGTAAGTTTCTCGTCAAGCAAGGCCATGACAGCGTTGTGGTCGAGCTGGACCTTACCGGGCTTGATGATGAGCTGGCGGTCCTCTCCGGGCGTGCCGAGACGACGTCGATCGCCGTCGAGGCGGCAGCCGAGTTCGGTCCCGATCCCGCGGCCTGGCTCCCGATATTCCACAAACGTCGTCGTCCAAGCTGAGAAGGAGAAGGGACATGCGTAGCTTGAAGGTATTCGCCGTCGCACTGGCAGGATCAGCGTCCATGCTCGCCGGGTCGGCGCAGGCACAGTTTGGGGGCATCGTGCACGATCCAACGGCCTTTGCGAGGCAGCTTCAAGAACTCAATGAGGCTCGAAAGGTCGTCTCCCAAAGCCTTGAGCAGATCAATCAGCTGCGTAACCAGGTTGCGGAAGCACAAAAGCTCTATCGCGGCTTGAACGATGCAACTGACATCGGCAATCTTGCCAACCAGCTAAAGAGCGACGTGCTGCGCACCAGCAATGTTTCGTCGGGCAACCTTGATGGCTACACCAGCGGCAATATCGACGTCATAGGTGGCCTTCGTGGGAAGGCAAATAAGGTCTATCAAGACCTGCTTGGCCGACTGCCGAGTTCAGCGTCAGCCGAACAGCGGACTGCTTACGAGCAGGGCTCGCGGGAGGCAGCGGTGACGACGGGACTAGCCGGCAACGTCGGCGACGCGGTCACGAGCCGGCGCGAAGGGCTGGAGGAGCTTCGCACCCGCCTCAATAGATCTACCTCGGCAGCCGAGCGCGCCGATATGACGGCCCGCCTCCAGCTCGAACAGGCGCAAATGATGAACGATCAACTGGCGCTTCAGGCGGTCGAGATTCAGCGGCGTGCGAAGGCGGAAGGCGACTACCAGAAGTATCTTGCTTCACAGCAGGACAGCCGCGCCGCGTTCCGTCGAGACATGGGCTTGGATTGATGACCCGTCTCCAAATCCTTGCCCTCCCCCTCGCGGCGGCGTGCGGGCTGGTGGCGTGCACGCAGTCAGAAGAGGGGCAGGACGCATCAGGGCTGCGATCTGATCTTTTCCTGCGCGATACCCAGTACCTGATCGCGCATCGCGCCGAATTGCAGACAGTAAACTCGGTTTGCGTGGCGTGGAAGCAATCACAACGACCCGTGGGATCGTGGCCTTCAGTCGTCGTCTCCAACTGCAACAACGCAGAAGGAGCGAACGAATTCATCCGATCAACCGAGCAGAGAGCAAAGTTTCGGAAGGAAATGGGCATCTAGCCCGTCGCCTCGGCGCGATTTTAAGGACGGTTTACGTGGGTAATGACGTTTTTACTCGGATGTTCGATGCGCTGAATGATGCTCTTGCCGGCATTATCGCTGCTTACTCCGGCATGGTTGGCTGGATTTCAGGACCGCTTCGGGTCGGCGTCACCATCTATATCATCCTCCTTGGCATTGCGATCTTGCGAGGTGCAGTCGATTATCCATTCCGAGAGTTCGTATTCCGCGGGATGAAGTTAGCGGCTCTCGTGTTCGCCGTAACCACGCTCTACGGCGCATCTATCAGCCTCTTCACGATGAACGGCCTTCCTCAGGACGTCGCCAACGCCGTGGGCGGACCCAACGTCACTGGCCTTGGTGGCTTCTTCGACAACATCGTCAAGGGTTCGGCGCAGACGGTTGATCGCATCACACAGATTCAGGACATGAAGACCGCTGCGGCTGGGCGAAACCTGATCGGTATGCCGAACAACATCATCGAGATATTCTTCACCGGCGTTTACTGCCTCGTCATCATGGTGCTCGCTCTTCTTGCGACCGCTTTGGGCTTCACGATCTGCGCGTTCGCGCTCTTTGCCTTGGCACTGCTCGCCGTGGTCGGCCCGCTGTTCGTTGCCGCCCTGCTATTTGAATCCACAAGGTCGTTCTTCTTCGCCTGGCTAGGTTCGGTGATTAGCTATGTGATGCTTGTGGCGTTTGCGTTGCTGCTGACCGTCTTCATCCAACAAACCGGAGAGACGTTCATTACCGAGGCGACGGCGGGCAATACCGATATCGTCGCAATCGCTGTGAAGGCCATTGCCTTCTACATCTTGGGGTTCTTCTTCTTCCTCCAGATACCAGGCCTTGCGGCCGGACTTGGTGGCGGTGGTGCCTCACTCGCTACGCAGTTTGCACACGCAGCAACCGGCAACATCATCCCGGCCGCTGGTCGCGCACTGTCAGCCGCGCCGGGCAGGATAGCGAGTTCCGCATTCGCGAGGGGCCGAGCCAGCGCCGCGGGCGGTGCAGGCGGCACCCTTCGCCGCACCAGCTAGATCAGGAGATTTGGAATGAAGTTCGGTCCTGCCTTGGCGATACTCGCCCTCGCGTCGCTCACGCCCTCGTTGCCTGCCGCGGCAGCAAAGGACGACAAGCTGCCGCGCTGCAATGGTCAGCAGAAGCGTCCCGCTAATCTCTATGGGACGGTTCTTCCGACTATCCCCGATCGATCTGCCCCGGCCGCTGCGGTCCTGCCTAACGGGGCGGGTGTGCCACGTGGCACACCTAGCTCCCAAGCCGCGCCAGCTCCTTCGGTGCCTCCCACGACTAACCTATTCCCGCCAGCGAGCGCGGCACCAGCCCCTCAGGGTCCAGACACGTCGCGAGGCGGCAGTGTGCCGGCGATTGGCGCCATTGGGCCTGGAGCCGGCCCTACGGCGGCCCTTCCGACCTCATATGCGAGCTGCTGACATGGCGATGGGCGTCAAAGACAGAGAAGAAGACCTCAAGGCGTACTTCGCGGAAGCGGAAAGCTGGGATCGAGATCGGTTCGTCGCCGCAACCCGATCCCGGCGTGTAGCCTGGATCGTGGCCGGCGTGACCAGTACGTTGGCGATCGTCAGTGTCGGTTCGGTCATGGCGCTTTCCCCGCTCAAGACCGTCGTTCCCTACGTCGTCACCGTCGACAGATCGACCGGGGCGACCGAAGTCGCTCAAGGGCTGCGTGGCGATAAGTCGATCACCTATGACGAGGCGATCCGTAAGTATTTTCTCGCCGACTATGTGCGGACCCGCGAAGGCTGGATTCCCCAGGCCCGTGAAGAGTTCTACCGCAAGGTGCTGGCTCTATCGACGCGCGAGGAACAGAACCGCTGGACGGCCTTCTACAAGAAGGACAATCCGGACTCGCCGCAGAACCAGCTCACTGCCGGCGACGCGGTGTTCGTAGCTATCCGCTCAGTCGCCTTCATCTCGCCCAACGTCGCCCAAGTGCGCTTCGTCAAACGGCTTCAGCGCGACCAGCAGGTGATTGAGACGCCTGCGATCGCGACCATCACGTTCGATGTGCTGTCGAAGCCGGAAACGGAGTCCGGTCGGTATGCAAACCCGCTCGGTTTTCAGGTGAAATCATACCGAGCTGATGCGGAGGTTCCCACCCGATGAGATGCATCCTGCTCCTAACCGCGGCGATCGGCGCGTTGTCGGCAGCGCCAGCGCTGGCTCAGACCCCAATCCAGCGCGGTGCCGATAATCGCATTCGCGAGGTCAACTATACCGACGGCAACGTGATCCAGATCCGTAGCGCGTTCCGGACGGCGACGCAGATCGAGTTCGCCCCCGGCGAGGTCATTAAGTTCGTCGCGATGGGCGATACCGTGTCGTGGGAGGTCGCCCCGGCTGACAATTCGTTGTTCGTAAAGCCGCGCGAGCGTGCCGGGGCTACGAACCTGATCGTGGTGACGGATTTCCAGGGCACCAAACGTAACTACACGTTCGAGCTTTCTGCCGTTGCCGGAGCGCGCGCAATCGGGACGTTCTTCAAGGTCCGGCTTCGCTACCCGGAATATGAGGCGCTGCAAGCGCGTCTCGCGCAGCAGCGTGCGCAGCTAACAGCCGCCCTCGCCGCGCAGAATGGCGCGATCAGGACGGCTCTTGATATCGGCGTTCTCGAGGGCAAACGGAACCTGAATTACGCGGTCCAAGGCGCGACCGCGCTGCAACCCTCCGAAGTCAGCGACAACGGCCAATTCACGGTCCTTCGCTTCCCCAACCAGCGCGAGATTCCCGCCATCTTCACCGTCAACCCGGACGGTAGCGAGGCAACCGCATCGTTCGATGTGCGGGACGAGTTCGTAGTCGTCCACGGCGTCTACAAGGAGATGCGCCTGCGCCGGGGTAAGGTGGTGCTGTGCATCTACAACGATAGTCCGAACTTCTACGGCCGCGATCCCAAGACGGACACGGCTTCGGAAGTCGTTGAACGCACGACGGAGAACTGACGTGTCCGACAAGAGATTCGACGTCGATGCGACGCCCGACATGGGTGAGATTGACCGAACGCCTGCGGCCGATCGACCGAGCCGCATACCGTCCCTCAACGCCTCGCAATGGGATAACAAGAAGGTGATAGTCGGCGCGGCGCTCGGCGCTGCTGGCATCTTCACAGTGCTGACGCTCGTAACGGGCTCAGGCAATCAGCAAGCGATTCAGCCGAAGAAAGCGCCCGCTGCGGTCGAAGCGCCTTACGATCCCAACACAGTAATCGCGCCGACATTGGCGACAGCTCCGCGCGATCCAAACGCGCCCGTGCAGCTCGCCGGCGAGCAAGTGCCAGCGATCGGGCCTGATGGTCAGCCGATCACACCCTACAGGTCATCAACGGCGCCACAGCAGCAAACACGGGAAGCAACCGAGGCGGAGCGCCGGGCGAACGAAGCGCGTTCACTACGCGACAATGCGCGGCGATCAACGCTGATCGCCTATAACGGCGATCAAGGCAGCAGCCGCAGTCAGGGAGCCGCAGGCACCGCCGCACAAGGGGACAGCGATAGCGCTGCTCCTAAGGCGACAGCCCTCGATAGCCTCAAGCAAACCTCGGCAATCGGCACCGCCACAGCGCGGATGATCGGTGATCGCAATTACCTCGTCACAGCCGGGGCGATCATCCCCTGTACCCTCCAGACCGCTATGGACAGCACCGTCCCCGGCTACACCACGTGCGTGATCCCACGTGACATATACTCGGACAACGGCCGGGTCGTGCTGCTCGAAAAGGGCACGCGTGTCTTCGGCGAGTATCAGGGCGGATTGCAGCGCGGGCAGAACCGGCTGTTCGCAATGTGGACGCGGGCCGTCACGCCGCGGGGCGTGGCGATCGACATTGGCTCGCCGGCTTCGGACTCCCTCGGTCGAGCCGGCATTACCGGCAAGATCGATCGGTTCTTCTGGCAGCGCTTCGGGGCGGCGCTGCTATTCAGCGTCCTTGATACGGGCGGGCAGATCGCCGGCCAAGCGGTCAGCCCACAAGGGTCGACCGTGTTCCGCACACCCGGCGACACGACTTCGCAGGTGCTGCAGGATACGCAGCAAATCCGGCCGATCGTTCGCGTCAATCAAGGGACCGAGTTGGCTATCACCGTCGCCAAGGATTTCGACTTCTCGCAGGTTTACGGGCTCAACCTGCGATGACCGTCGCGGCCTTCCGCAACACGGCCATCCTGGATCATGCCGTGCGCCCGCTACGCCGCTATCTCGATGACGAAGGGGTGACGGAAGTCGTCATCAACGAACCCACCATGATCGGCGTCGAGCGACGTGGCGGGTGGACTTGGGAGCGTGAGGACGATCTGACGCTCGATGCTCTCAACCAACTGGCGCGCGCTGCGGCTGCCTTCACGTCGCAGGATGTGACGCGCGAGAATCCTATCTGCTCGACGGTTTTCCCTACCGGCGAGCGCGTTCAGCTCGTTATGCCGCCCGTCGTGCCGGATGGCACCGTGTCGATCACGGTTCGGAAGCCGTCGACGAAGACGCTCTCCATGCAAGATTTTGAGGCGAGCGGCCTGTTCACGGATACGAAGGTCGCCAGCAAACGGGTTAGCACGGTCGAAGAACGGCTTCTGGAGCTGCTCCACGCCGGTCGGCACATCGAGTTCTTCGAGATGGCCGTTCGTAGCCGCCTCAATATTCTCATTTCCGGCGCGACCGGCTCGGGCAAGACGACATTTTCCAAGGGGCTGATCCAGCTCATTCCCGAGAACGAGCGCCTGCTGACGATCGAGGACACGCGCGAGCTGGTCGTGCCGCACAAGAACGTCGTCCACATGATCTACAGCAAGGACGGCACCGGCACCGCCAAGGTGACGGCCAAGGAGCTGCTGGAAAGCGCGCTGCGCATGAGGCCCGATCGCATCCTGCTCCAAGAGCTGCGCGACGGTACTGCGTTCTTCTATCTGCGCAACGTCAACAGCGGCCACCCCGGCTCGATCACCACCATTCACGCGGACTCGGCCGAGCTGGCGTTCGAGCAACTGACGCTGCTCGTGAAGGAGAGCGAGGGCGGCGCGGACCTGGCTCGCGACGACATACGCTCGCTGTTGAAGATCCTCGTCGACGTCGTCGTCCAGATGAAGAAGGTCGATGGCGAGTTCCGCATGACCGAGATTTACTACGACCCTGCAGGGCGTCATGCAGCCTAAACGGGGCACCATCCTCGCTGCCGGCATCCCGGTTGCGATGGTCCTGGCCTTCTTCGTCGCCAGCGTCGTCGCGTGGGTGTATCTCGGGCTTCCGAGCGCGAAGTTCGATCCGTTCAAGATGCCGGCGTTCTTCTGGTACTACCGGCACGATCCGGTCGTGCTGAAAGCTTTCGGCGCTGGCATGGTCGTCGGCCTGGTCCTGACCGGGATCATGCTGTGGTGGCTCCTGAAACGGAAGCCCCCGCTCCATGGCGCCGCTCGCTTTGCCAAGGAAGGGGAGATCCGCCGCGCCGGTTTTCGCGCCGACAACGGCATCGTGGTCGGCAAGAAGGGTGGCAAGTTCCTAACCTTCGGGGGAAGCGAGCATTGCATTGTTGAGGCCCCTACCCGCTCGGGCAAGGGCGTCGGCATCGTCATACCCAACCTCCTGTCGTGGCAGGAGTCCGTTGTCGTTCTCGATGTGAAGCGCGAGAATTGGGATGCGACGGCCGGTTTCCGGCATAAGTTCGGACAGGCCGTCTATCTCTTCAACCCGACCGATCCGGAAGGCCGCACCGCCCGCTACAATCCCCTAGGGTATATCGATCGCGTTGATCCCGACCAGGTCGTGATCGAGCTACAGAAGATTGCGACCATGCTGTTCGTCCCACCCGAGCGGGGTGAGCCGTTCTGGACGGACTCGGCGCGGACTGCGTTCGTCGGCGTCGGGGCTTACCTGGCTGTCGCCGATCTGCCGTTCACCATCGGATCGATCTATCGCCTGATGACGACCGGCGACACGCGCGGCTATTTCCGCAAGGTTCTCGACGATCGCGCCCTCAATCTGTCGCAAGGGTGCCGTAACGCCCTCGCCGACTTTACCTCGGGGGCGGACAACACCTTCGCCGGCATCGTCCAGACGGTCACATCGAAATTGAGCCTATGGCTCAATCCGCGGGTCGACGCCGCAACAGAGGAAAGCGACTTCGATCTGCGCGAACTGCGCACCAAGCCGATGTCGATCTACCTGGGCGTGTCCCCCGACGAACTGGATCGCGTCGCGCCGCTCTACAATCTCCTGTTCCAGCAGCTCATCGACCTGAACGTGCGCGATCTGCCGGGCAGCGAGACGCCGCTTCAAGTCCTCGTTATCCTCGACGAGTTCGCGCGGATCGGTCGTGCGCAAGTGATTGCCAGCGCCTTCTCCTACGTCGCCGGATACGGCATTCGGCTCCTGCCGGTGATCCAGTCGAGGTCGCAACTGCGCGCCGTCTATGGGGAGCATGTGGCGAACGAGATCGTCGCCAACTGCGGCGTCGAGGTCGCGTTCACGCCGAAAGAGCTACGGGTCGCGAACGAGCTGTCGGAGCGCATTGGTTATGTGGGGCAGGAATCCGTCACGAAGTCGCTCACGATTCATGGCATCCTGGCGAACCGCTCAAAGTCCATGTCTGACCAGCGCCGTGCCCTGCTGCTCCCTCAAGAGCTGATGCAGTTCCCGGATAGCGAGCTGCTATTGCTGCGAGGCGGCATTCCGCCAATCCACGGAGACAAAATCCGGTTCTACGCTAACGGGTTGTTTCGCGGCCGCGTCATGGCGGCGCCTGTCGTACCGCCCATCCCCAAGACGATCCGCGATGACGAGGAACTTCCCGCGTGTGCGATGCCCACGTTCGATCAGCTCACAGACCCTGATCCGTTCTCCTTCGCGATGGATTGCATCGTGACCGAGGATCATCCGGACATGCTCATTGACGTGTCGGCCGAGCGCCGTGGGAACGAGGTTGTAGGTGTAATTGAACAGGAGCGCTGACATGGTTGAGAAGGTCGAAGCTGTCGACGCCGGCATTGATGGCGACAATCGCCGAAGGCGCACAATGGAAGTGCCGGCCGAGTTGGATTCCCGCTTCCTGCGTGTTGGTAACAAGCTCTATCGCAACGCTCACGACAAAGAGCCGGTAGCGACGATCACCCCCGATCGCATCAAGGCGAAAGACCGGGATTCGCTGCCGGATTTGGTAAGGCTCGCCAAGGAAAACGGGTGGACGTCACTCAAGATAACCGGCGACGAGGAGTTCAAGCGGGCCGCCTACCTCGCCGCCTCTGCACAGGGCATCAAGATCGACGGATATCAGCCCGACGAGAAGACGAGAGCCGCGGCTGACCGCGAGCAGGCCCGCCAGGCCGGGACATCGGGGGCAAAGCAACAGACGGCTCGCACCGCGAACCAAGCGCGAGATAGCAAGGAACAGATCGATCCCCGCATGGACCTGGCCGAGCGGTTCCGTCGACAGACCGACGTCCAGAACGCAAAAGACCCCGAACTGCGCAAGGCGCAAAGCCATGTCGCTCTTGCCACGACGGTCGCGGAAGGACGATTCCCGCGCCAGCCTGCAAAGCAGCGCGAGTTCGTGGCCGAACGCAAAGAGGACGTGGCTGCCCGGATCAGCCGCGGTGAGCGGATCGCAGGCATCGAGGTGAAGCAGCAACAGGCTGACCGGGTTCGAGAGATGGAGCAGAACCAGATCCTGCAAAAGTCGCGCTCGATTGGGGGCCGATAGATCCTCTCGACCCAGCGGATACATAGCGGCCGTTGCGCATTAGAATTGAATGAGCATTTTCGAGGCCCTTCAACCAGACCCTCCTAGCAGGCCGATGATCGTCACGGGCGGCGTAAAAGTCGATCTCAAGATTGCGGGTAAGAGGCGTCCCGTGATCGTCACACGTGAGGCCTTAGACTTTTATCTCGGTTCACCTCCTGCTGATGTCCAGCGCGCAAGCGTCGAACGAGGGTGGCTTGGCACTGTCCAGCACAACATGGACAAGGTTCGCGAAGGCGCGGAGCGCAAGGCCGCGGCGTCAGATGACGAAGCCGAAGTGATCCTGCTTGGCCCAGGTGAGGTCGATCTCCCAAAGTGGGGCTAATCGCCTAGGCCCTCTGGTGAGGTCCGTTCAAAGCATCACAACCCAGACCATTCAGCGATCCACGTCCGCCTCTAGGGTATTATGCGAGGACGCACATGCCGGCGTCGGTTTGGTCGGACAGGTGTGCCACGTGGCACACCAACCTCGCGAGCCCTAGGCTGTCGTAGCTGGCGCATCCTGCGCCGCGTCCGGCTCTGGGAATAGACCCGCACGCCCCACGCCCTGGAGCCCGGTAAACATTATAGCTTGCGGACTGGCCATCACGTTGGCGGGCGGATCGGTATTCTCGATAATAAGGATCTGCCGATCATCACCCCAAGCGTCGAAATAGGAATAAAAATGATCGTTTAGATCCGTGCTGCGCAAATCATCTGCGGCACCGTCAGGCTCCCGGTACGAAAGCAAAGGCGAGTCCACCACGATAAAGCCGGGATGTGGCGTTTTCTGCGAGACACAGTACTCGAGCAAGCCAGCGGAGAAGGCAGTCTGTGTAACGGCACGAAGGCCCTTCCCGAACGAGGTTCGAGCCTTTCCGTTGATGACGAGATCCCGGACTTTCATATCAAAATGGACGCGATCAACATCGGGGAAATGCCAAGCTTTGAGCACCCCGCGAACTACGGTCGCGAACTTGTCGGCCGTGCTCGTCGATAGATCGACATCAGATGTGCCAGACCCGCCACCACCATCGGCGGTTTCGCGCTCGAGCTTTGTTTTGCGATCTTCAAAGTCGAGCAGTCCCCGATGAATGGCGATGCCCTCGCGGACCTCGCCGGTCTTATCCGCGAGCTGCCGATAGCTGGAACGAAGCTGCTTCAGATTGGGCGCGACAACCCGATCGATCTCGCCTGCGAGTGAGGAAAGACGATCCTCGAGCCCCGGCAACCTTCGTTCGAACGATACAGCCTCGGTCCTCAACGAGCTTATCGTCAACTCCAAGTCAGCTTGGCGGGACGCGATCTTGGCGATCTCGGCCCGCGCCGCAGAAGCGATGAGGCCGGCATCTCCACCGCAATCATCGCCGTGAGCATGATGCTCGGGTGATGCTCCACAGAGTGGGCAATTCACTTGGCCTAAAGCTCCGAACAGCGTTCCCGCCTCAGCGATCGCCTCAAGTCGAGCTATATCGGATCGGTAGTGCGCACCTAAGAGGGTGAAGCGTTCAAGAAGGACCGTGATCTCAGCAAGGCGGTTCCGCCCGTCCTCTACCCGTTTGGCGATGTCCCGGCGGTCCGTCGAAGCTTTTCGGAAACTAGCCTCCGAGATAGCAAGCTGCTCGCTCTGCCCTTCCATTGCGCCCTCAAGGCGATCCAGCTGATCCTGCAGCTCCTCTGATCCGGCAAGATTTTTCACCTGCTTCCGGTAGTCAGCGATAAGCTGGTCGAGGAGCGAGATCTGCGCATCCCGGGTTTGGTCCTCGGGCGACCGAGTTCTGGCTACCGCTAAAGATGTGTCGTCAACGCCTGTCAGCAGAAGCTTAAACACCGACGTATTTGCAGTGTCGCCCATGCCGTACCCACCGTCGGAAAGCGGTGATCGCTGCTGAATAATCTCTTCTTCATTGATGACGACGAGGCGCGCGAGGTTGCGAAAACTCAGGCTGTTCGTGTCGCCCTTCTTGTTCCGGCGCACCCGCTTATGGGCGAGGCCTAGCTTCTCAAGCAAGAAAGCAGATAGATTATCCACCCGTTTTTCATTGTGTTGGTCGGCGAGCGCCGTGCCTTCTTCGACAGGCATCTCTTCTGAGAACAAGCCGTCATACAGCACAAAGGGCCCACCATCGACAGCCCGCGCTAGCGTAAACTGCTCGCCCTCGGTCGATTCCATGGCGAGCAGGACGTGCTTATACCCAACCCTCTCCGGAATATCTCGAAGAGGCCCCTTGCCGCCAAGCATGAAGTCTATCGTATCTACGATAAACGACTTTCCGGTATTTGACGCCCCGTAGATGACGTTCATGCCAGGCTTGAAGGTTACCACCGCTGCCTTTCGGAAAGGGCCGTGATAACTTAATGCACATAGACGCAGCCGTGCGGTCATACAGCCCCGCCCATGTTTTGTTCGACATTCTGAAATTCCATGACCCACTGGTCGAAGAATCGGCGCATTAGGCGGTCAAACTCGTCGTCATTATAAGGTGCTAGATGACGCACCAGCCACTCGGCACGGGTCTTGAGTTCTGTAGAATATGGCGACTGGAGCGAGTCCAAGAAGGTCTCGGCCATCTCGCCCGCCTGGTAGACGATCCCCCCTTTGCGAGCAGATCGAGCCACGAGGTCGCGCGTCATCATTAGATGAAGCCCATCCTGTACGATGCTACGACGGACCTGCGTGGCCGGTGTCGAAATAGGCGTCTCAGGATGCAGGTCTTCCGGCCCGCCCAGGAGTTCGGTGTGTACGAGCAAATAGTCGAATGCTGTCAGGCGTTGGATATCAATCTCACGCGGGAATGCCGCGGCTAAAATGGCGACCGCGCGCATTCCCGCTTCAAACGGTCCGTTGAACGTCAGCGACCCAGCGCTCATTGCGGCGTCCACTGGAGACGGTCTTCGTTGGCGAGCTGGTGACATATGCCGTGCCGGTCTTTGACGAATGCACTCGAGCCAAGCGGATGGGCGTCAAGAGGAACATATTGTGAGGCCTGAGTGACAGCCTTCACTCGCTCGAACCCGTCGGCATGCTTCCCCTCGGCCGTGTCGATCACGCCCGTCAGTATTTCGTCCTGCAGGCTTTCGAACGTGCCTGGATCCACCTTCTCGCGCAAAAAGACCCTGAAAGCCTCGGCATGATAGAAGCTTTCGCGTTGCCGATTGAAATGATCGCCGAGCGGCTTCCACTGCTTAAGGGCGGCGATATCCGCAACTGCTGCCTTCGTATGGTCGGCATACGCGGCCAAAAGGTGCTCGACGTATCGCTGCTCATGCGCCTGCACCGCCTCTGGCGGCTTCTCTGGCAAAGGTCGTGCGGGAAGATCTCCACCGAACCGATCATAATAATACGGCGTTTTCTGGTGCTGCGTGATAACTTCCCGGGGAGACAGAGATTTGAAAATCTTAAAGTCGAAACTTTCCACGTAATTCGCAAACTCGCCGGTAAGCGCAATTTTCTGCGTACCTGTTATGTTGCTGGATATCGTCTTATCCCAGACCTTCTTCATCTCTGCTTTCAAGTTATCAGCGTGACTGAGAAGAAGGCTGAGTTTAGTCCCTACCCCTCGTGGCGCGACAAAATAGAACACTCGTGGTGCCACATAATGGCCCTTGAACGAGTGCCACAGGATTTTCCCGATCTCTGGCCATGCGACCGTCGGTGATAAGGGCTGGGCATAGTGCTTGCACTGGAAATTATCCCAGGCGCCCTTGAGCCCGTCATCGTCGACGAAACCGGCGATATCAATCCCTTTATCACCCCCGCCTGTGAACCTGCCGACGGTCTTATACGACTTTTTCAGGACGGCCGAGACCCACTCCTCGATAAAGCTTTCCCATTCGTCAGCGTTGTAGATCATCAAACGGGCTATTGGCGCTACAGGCGGGCCGCCTTGAAACTGCGCTACGTTGGGCAGGGTCTTAGGCAACGGCGGTTGTTTTACTTCTGCGAAATCGCTCATTCACGCCCCTGCGTCCATCCAGCGAACGAGCCCCTGGCCGCCCATACCGCAGAGCTAGCGCAACCTTCAACGATTGTCTCCAGCTTGAACAACGATGCCCATCACCGCCGCATCGTGGTGTCAGGTGTGCCACGTGGCACACCCTTCTCGAACCGACCGATCCCAAACCCCAACTAGCCGTTGCAACCCATCACGCCGATCGACCAAGTCATTGTCTTCGATCGCCTCGGCTGGCGGCAGTCATCTAGGCCGGATCGTTCCCGCACCAGGGATGTGCGCGCTTGCGGACTGATGACGGCGAACTTTGTACCTATTTCGATGATGCAGCGACACCGTTCCGAACGGGGCGTGCGTGCCGCTTTGCAGCAGAGGATACGTCGATGGCCTATGTTTCTTTCGCAGCAGACGAGATCGGGACGCTCTCAGAAACGCGACGCCCTTCAACAACGATGGAGGGGTTCTCTCCGCTTGAATGGTCCGTCGTTGCTCTCTCCGAACGCGACCGGATGTCTTCTTTGGCAAAGTCTGGGTCGATCGCGGTCGCGTTCGGTGGAATTTTTGGCCATCGCCACAATCCTGCGCTGGCCGACACCCGCCTAGAGGCACTTCGTAGGGTCGCCGTGATGAGCTGGCACAAAGGACAAGCCGTATCCGCGTCGGAGGTGCGAGCGTTCATCGATGCCGGCTTTTCAGCCGGCCAATACGATACGCTGAGGGCGAGCATTGACGCATCCCGGCGTAAACGGCAGCTCAGTGGGTTTCGATCGTGAACGAGCTGTCGGGCGTAGCTACGCGGTCTCCGCCGCTAGCCAACGGTAGGGATGGTCACCGAGGTGCTGCGCACCTTGCGCGTGGTGTTTTCGCACTTGGATCGGTCGTACTGGCTACCATTATGTTCTTTGTCGTTGTCGGGACGCTTGAGGATGGAATGATTTCCGCAGTGGTCGTTCTGACAATCATGCTGACTGTTGTTCCGACCATAGCGCGAACCGCTGAAGGTAGAAAACGCGGTTAGGGCCACGCCTTCATTGCGGTCGTTGCGATGGCCTGAAGCGTTTTCCGGGACGCCCCGTCGCGCGCCGGCACCGACATGCCTTGGAACAACGCCACGATCATTCCGGCAAGCGCGATAGCATCGGTATCCTCTGAAAGCGCACCATCCGTATATCGCGTGCGATGCGGGCTGCTAACTGGTCGACGATATCACGGCGGATATCCCCCACAGAGCGCTGGACGTCCTCAGCAGCCAACGATCCACTCGCCGTGGCGCTGGCGAAAAGACATCCTTTTAGGGTTTCGTCGCCAGTAAAAGCAGCAGCGACCGCGTCGAGCATGTCCCACGCTGCGATCGAACGCCAGCGGGGCGCGATCGGACGCATCGGATCTGACCCGAGCGAAAGATTGGGGCGTACTTTCTAGTCAGCTTGGCACTTGGCCGATCTGGGCGCCAAAAAGTCGATGCTGCTGGCGGGACTGCGTTGGGGAAATATGCCGACCCATATGGTAGAGGACGAGCTGAAAGACGGCAGGTGATCGCGATACACCCGGCCGGTTTCGACTCCCTTACGCCACTGGTGCTTGGTGCTGCCTACACATCAGAGCAAACGCTTGGTCCGGCAGGACGATGGATGCTGGATTATCTGACCTCCGTAGGCACCAACCTTCTTGGTGCGACGCCTGATAGGCAGTCCTGACCGAGCCGAATTACGATCATCCCGGATCATCGCCATCTATTGGGCGGCGGGGGTGTGCCACGTGGCACATCCTTTTCGTGCTGCTGGTCTGGTTTTGCACGCGCTTGGGTATTTCTAACGCGCTTCTCTGCGTCGCGCAGCATTCGATCCGGGATCGTTTCTATGTCGGCACGCTCCTGAATAAATTGCCGGACGTCGCGCGCGAGCCTGCGATCGTCGCGGTCTCCGGTGCGGTCGAGCCGTTGCGCAGCGGCTTCATATTTGCGTTTCGTCTCAGTCCAGCGGTCGCGTGTTTTCGACACGAATGGCGGCTGCTGCGCTTTGCCGAGGGCGATCTGCATCGCATCACGAGCCTGACGTAGATCAGCCTCGGTGGGCTGACGCGAAGCCCCGCTGCGAATCCGCGCACGCAATTGCGTAAGGGCCATGCTCGTCCCTGCCCTACCTTGGCCGCGGGAGTATCGAGGTGTTGCCTCAGCCTCAACGCCACGGCTGCGAAGCGCCTCGGCGAACGCTTCACGAAAGCGAAACAGATCTTCGCGCCGTGGATCGAACCGCTTGCGGTCTAAGCCCTCGGCCTGAACTGTGAGGTGGACGTGCGGCCGATCGGTGTCGGTATGCAACGCCATGACATAATCGTGGTTGTCACCGATCAGACGCTCGGCCGCTTCGCGCACGGCCTGCCTGACGGTCTCAGGATCGGTCCCGGCCGGCATGGAGAAAACCATCGCCACGGCCGATACGGTTGTGCCTTGGCGCCAGTAGAGGGTGTCGGACCATTCCTCCGCGATCCGCTCGGCCTCCGCCTTCTTCGTGATCTGCTCGCCATCCCTCGTCTCAAGCGGAATGTCGCCGTGACGGCCGATATAGTCGAGGTGCGCGCCAAGGTGCCCCACGCCCTTCTTCCGACCCGTCACTTTCACGACAACTTCGGGCGTGCGCCTGACGACGCGTGCGAGTGTGGCTTTGGCGTCACGGATTCCCGGGACCGGTACAGAGGCGGGGGCGGCGAACGGGCCAGTGCCGTTGACGAGATGCCGTGCGTATCTGATGTTGGGATCGCTGACGGTGCGCGGCTTGAAGCGGGGCTTCATCGCCTCCCAGAGTTCATCCTCATGATCACCGAATGGCATCAGTCAGCAACCTGCCAATAAGATGCGTCGCCGCGCAGTGCCTCGCCGAGGGCCGAGATCTGCTCGTTAATCTCTTCCCGCATGTCAGCGATCCGGCGCAACTCTCGGTCGATCTGCAAGCCGCTATCGGCCATCATCGCGGCGTTGCCGGCCTTCATCGCTTGATTGAGGTTTCGGCCGATGCGTTGAAGCTGCATCCGGATCGGTGCAACGGCATCACGCATTCCATCGTCAACTTTCCCCTTCAATGCGAGATGCCGACGAACAAGCGCCTTGATCCACCCGGCGCGATCGACACCGCGTTCAGCGGCTCGATGTTCGAGGACGGCACTCTCGGAATCCGTAAATCGAAGCGAAACGCGGTTGCCGGCGCTTTCTGCACGGGGCGCAATCCTGGGCACATCCGCGACGTGCTCTAACGCTTGCTGCAGCACGGTTCTGAGCAGCGCGCTCCGCCCTCCCCTGCCCTCTGCCAGCGCGTCGAACGCAGCCAGCAAATCTCGATCGACGCGCGCCGTCAGCATCGCTGGTCCCTTGATGGGGGATGCAGATTGCGGCGCAAATGACATATCCAGAGGATAATGTAATACGAAAAACGCCGCAATACCTATCCTGCCATTTAACATCCTCCATCTAAATTGGCCTCCACGTGTGCCACGTGGCACACCCACGTTGCTCGAAAATGGAAAATCCGCGGAAAGAAAGATTTCCCTTGGCGCGAGCGATGACCGCGAGTCAGCGCTCTCCGCTAAACCGCGCGATCAGCGCCAGCTGACAATACGCGGCTGCTCTTCGCCGTCGAAATGCAATAGCGCCTCAACGACCATCGCACGCTTGCCCTCGATCTCAATCGTGGGTCGCTCCACCTTGGGTTTGACGGGCCTGGATCTGGAAGACGACCGTGGCGCGGCGGTGTCGGCTGCTTTCGGCGCTACGGTCAACTCCGTCGCGGTTACAGGAGTCACGTCCAGGGCACGATCCGCTTCAGCATCCCTGATCTCGTCCGTCGTTGGCTTGGACGCGGCTTCGGAAGCCTCCGCGTGTTCGGGTTTGGGTAGGTCCGCTCCATTCCCGTCCGCGTTTTCTATTGCTGGGTCTGATGCCGAGGCAGGGGCGGGGGCGTTCGTCTTCTTGGCCCCGACATCGCGCGCGAACCTCTCGCAAGCCAGCACCGTCATGTCTTCAGCCGGCGTGTCTGCAACAAAAGCGCGGGTCGCTGCATCGTCTATCTTCGCAGCCTGGGTGAGCGCAACCGCACTCCGCATCGAAATATCAGCAAAGAGTGCGGTGACGTAATCGGGCGCTTTGGCGAGGCCTTGGTAGCGAGTCAGCAGCGTGCGGTTGCGCCCGGTCGCGCGCGCCAACTCGGCGAGAGTACGACCCTGCGCGACCTGGCCAGTGACAAACCGGATCATGTCGGCCGTCGAGAGGTCTTCGCGCTGATCGTTCTCAATAAACTGATCGATGCGCACTTGTTCGATGTCATCGGTCTTGTTGACGATCGCCCGGACCTGAACGCCTAGCTTCCGGCAAGCGCGCCAGCGCCGCTCACCAAACATAATCCGGTAACGGCCATCATCATCCTTCGGCGCGACGGTGATCGGCTGAAGCTGGCCTCTCTCCCGGATCGTCTCCGCCATTTCATCGATCTTGGCCGGATCAATCTCGCCCCGGACATTTTCGGGATCGGGATACAGCAGCTCGTGATCGAGGAGCAGAACGCGGTCAGCATCTGCGACGTTAGCCTTGTCGCTGAACACGTCGAAATTGTCGAAATCCATTATTCCTGCCTCCCGATCCGGGTGATGGCCTCTTCAAGGAAGGCTTTCATCGCCGGTAGCGAGCCCCGCACGTCCTTACTCAACCGCCACACTGGCACCCGCTCCTGAAGAGCCTGGCTGTAATGCGCACGATCAGGCAGGTAACTGGCGAATAGGTTCTTGCCGACCTTCGCTCGGATCGCTGCGAGCATTTCCATTTGCGCTCGATCGTTCGCCTTCACTCGGTTCGCGACCAAGCCCGCGACATGGATCGGTTTCGTTCGCGCTCGCTGGTTCACCGTCGCGATAGAGTCCGACACCTGCTTGGTCGACGCGGGACCGAACGGCCCAAGCTCAACCGGAATTATCAGGGAGTCCGTCACCATCAACGCCGCAAAGTTGATCCAAGACCAAGAAGGAGGGGTGTCAATGACACAAAAGTCGAAAACAGGGCCCAGCCGCGGGAAATTCGTCCGGATGTTCGCGAGCGCCTTCGTGTAATCTGCATCATACTCGCCCCCCATGCGGTTCGAGTAAATCGACAACCGAGGCGGGGATGTCGGGGGCGCGTAATCGGGTTCGAACAGTGGCTTGCAGGTGCCAAGGCTCTCGAACTCAGCGAGCGCGTCAGTCGCATTGCACTGGCGGTCCAGATCAAGAAACAGCACTCGATGGCCGGCATCAGCCAGTATCCACGCGAGATGGCAGGCGATCGTCGTCTTGCCGGCGCCCCCCTTTTCGACATTGATGGCGATCGTTTTCACGCTCTACCAGCCGCGATCGGAGCGGTTGTCGGTCCAGCGATCATGCCCCTGATAGTTGGAGTCCGTCCGCGTATTGCGACGGGCCTCCTCATCCGGAGTGTCGCCGCTCCAGGTACGCGCACCCTTATAGCCCGTGCCGCCCTTAGCGATGGCCCACACGATCAGGACGAAAAGCCCGATTACCAGCAGATTGTCCCAGTCCATCGCCGTTGCCTCCGTTGCTTGATGCCGGGCGCATCATGTAATAAGTGGTATCATAAATCGCGTCAATAGATGGTATCAACAATGCGCGTAGCACCGAATGGTCTCTAACAAATCAGGAACTGTCGGTCGCCCGCGAATTAACGCGGATCAGACGATGGCGCGCTTTCCGGACGGGACACTCTCGCGCGTCAAGACGGTGCTGCGCGAGGGCGAAAGCCAGGCCGATTTCATCCGCGAGGCCGTCGAGCTGGAATTGCGAAGGCGGGAGGGGCCGCCGGTGGGCGGCCCGGGTCGCCCCTAGTCACGTTCGTCTAATCCCTTGGCGAGGACCGCAAAGCCGTCCGCGATAAGTTCGACGGTGTAGCGCTTGCCTTCGGCGGTATCGTAGGAGTTCTGCCGAACCCGGCCGGTGATGTGGACCAGGTCGCCCTTCTGCGATTTGGCGGCGCGCTCGATGAGCTTGCCGAACAGCGTGACCTCATTCCAGTGCGTGTCCGTTGCCCACTCGCCATTGTCCTGGCGGTTGTAGTTAGCGGCGACGTTCACCTTCGTCACCTTGTCGTGCTCCGTGATCTTGCCGACCCGGCCGATGATCCGGAATTCCGCGATGTTCTGCATGGTCCTGTCCCTTCAATCGATCAGGCCGCTTCCTGATGGGAATTGAAGGGGTGAGCAGTCGCCGCGATCAAGCGAAAAAACGGAGGGTCCGCACCGCGGAAACCGTAGGCGCAGCCGGTTATTCGCTTGATCGTAGAAGGCGACCAGCCCCCATTTTCCATCAAACAGGAAGCGCCGAACGAAAGGGGCGGGGACAAGAATCGCGCCGTAAATCTCGGCGGGCGGATTTGGCTCTCGAGGCAGCGTATGGAGCGGGGAGCAGCCGATCACTGCCGCGGGAAATGTAGATGGCGACACGCCTGGAGGAAAGATTGTCCGTCCGGATCGCGCGCTATCACGCTTAGGACCGGGGGCTAAGGCCGTGTTCATCGACAAAAATCCGCTTCAACAAGCACGAAGGTGATAGTTTCAGGACGACAGAATCCGCATGCTCCCACTGGGAGCACCGCGACGCGAAGCGGCGCGTCCGACGTATCAGTTATGTTCTGTCGGTTGTGGTTCACCGTTCGGGTCGGGTTAGGATCAGCCCTGCCGTCAGGCGTTGAAGCGTTGGCCGACTAGGCCAACTCCATCTGGCATAGATTTATAAGAATCTGGGAGCGGTTGACCATCTTTTTGAGACTCCTTCTTCTCGATAGCAATTGCGAGGCTATCCAAGACACGACGTAGACCTTCGTCATCGACATCCTCGGCCACGACCTGGCGAGGCGAGCGCCATAGACGCATCGCTTCGATGTCCTCGATACGATCAGCCTCGCGCTGCACCACATCGTCGGGGAGCGGGGTAGGGCGCAGCCAACGTGGAAGGAAACGCGCAAGCCGGTTCGGGAAGCTCATCCGATAGACGTTCGACGTCTGCGCGTTACGCGCCTTTGGACGACCGGGCGGTGGATCGATGGGAACGCATCGGCGCTGCTTTTCCAACAATCCCATTTTGGCGAGGATTGCCAGTCCGCGGCCGACGCTGGCACGAGAAAGCCCGCTTGCGGTTTCGATCCATTCCCACGTCGGAAACACCTTGCCGCCGCATGTGCGGGCAAGCGTCGTGAGCTGCTCGAACACGCGCAAGGCCGCATTCGTTATCATGGTGGCGAGGCGCTCGTCCTCGGTAAGTTGGCGCTCCTCCGCACGCGCCATGCGCCTGACAGCGTTCTTGCGCTTCAGCAGCTCGACAGCGTTCTTATAGAGCCGGTCGGTTTCGCCATTGGCGTAGCTGTAGAAAAAGTCGTCCTCGAACGTGCCGGCGCGGCGACTGTTCGGATGGACATGGGCACGCGTCGGGTTCGGCGCACCCGAGCGCGATCTTGGTCGTTCGCGCGTGATGCGCTCGAGCGCCATGAAGCTCGCTTGCGCGACTGAAACTGCTCCCATCGTCCGTCCCCTTTTTCGGAGGCCGGGACCAGGCAAAACTAGAGCGTGGCGCGAAGCGCGCTCCCTTGAACCGAAGCTCAGGAACGGGTATGAGAGGGGTGTCTTTGGACCCGATCGATGCCGCCAAGCATCGCTCATCATGTTCCAGGGTGCCCGGCCTTCGTGCCGGGCATTCGTTTATGTGGTCACAGCCGCTTCCCGCTCAATTTTCGCCAGCGAATTACCGGCCACACGAATTTGCAAAATTATTGCCCGTCGCGGAAGCGCTGACGGTTCGTGCTATCTCGGATCAAAGCCAAGATTCGTTCGTGCTATCCCGGATCAAATGCCTGGGGATTCGTGCTTTCGCGGATCAATGGGTGCCGCAGCTTCGTGCTTTCGCGGATCAATGGCGGTCGGGGCCGCCTGAATATCCGAATCAGGCGAGGGTGGTTGCGCCGACGAGTTTCGTTACTTTGGGTTCGATTAAAACCCGACAGTATCCCGTCTTCCTGCCTGGTCGAGGTGCTGCCTTCGCCCCGCTTGGCGGGGCATCGAACAGTATTACCCGGTAGTCCGGGATAGCATCCGCTTCCAGTATCGCCTTCAAAGCATGGCGAAAATGGGCGAGAGAGTTCTGATAGCCGAGTTGCAGACGCAAATCGTCGAGGCTCAGTTCATAGGGACCATCGACACATCCGGAACGAGCAATCTCATACAGGCGGCGTTCGACTGGTCCGAGCCGGAAATAGGCCGGGGCATAGTCGAGTACCTGCCGATCGCGGAGGATAGCGCGGAAGAGCCAATCGCATAAGCGGACCCTGACGGCCTTGAGCCGCTTCTCCCCAGGGCGCTCGCCATTCTTGGTGTAGTAGAGCTTCGCCTCGGACAGCCACGAGAAATATCCTTCCTCACCTTCGCCGCCCGCTTCGATGTCGGTCTTGATCTGCGTGCCCTGCAGGCGCTCCAGTGCCTGTGACAGACGCGTGTAAGAGCGTGCTGATGGATTATTGCCGGTCACGCAGAACAGATCATGAGCGGTGAAATAGAAGTCTTGGGAGACTTCTTCGCCGGCTTCAAGCTTTGCGACCATTAGACTGGCGATATAAAGCACGATCTCCTTGTCATAGATCGTCGCGACGCCCTTCGCGGTCGGCACGATCTCGATCGAGACTGAGTCCGTTTTGTAGGAGAGCGTTTTTGTCCACTTGCCTTTGCTGAGCGCGAAGAACGGAAATGCCATCAAGGATCGCTCCCCGCGTACCTCGCTCATAAGCGGGCTGTCGAGTGCGAAGAGGTCAGCTTGGTTTTGCGGCATCGGCCTTGTCTCCATCATGGCGCCCATGAGGCAGCTGCATCTTCGCTCGTTTTGCATTGATCCGCAAAAGCACGAATCCAGCGCGGCGCATTGATCCGGTAAAGCACGAAGGCAGCGAGCGGACCTGTAGCGCGTATGCCGCTGAGGCGCTCGTTAGGGCAGGGATTCGTGCTTTCGCGGATAAACTCATTCGCTGAGCGCTTCGGCCGGCGCTTCCAACGCCCGATAGAGGGTGGCGTGATGGCACTGGAGCAGTTTGGCCGCTTCGCGGACCGATGTGCCTTCGCCGATCAGGCGCTCGCCCAACGCGATCTGCGCAGGCGTGAGCTTGGGCGGTCGACCGAATCGCACGCCTCTCGCCATCGCTGCCACCCGGCCGCTGCTGGTGCGCTGTTGGATCAGATCGCGCTCGAATTCGGCGATGCCGGCAAACACGGTGAGCACCATGCGACCGGCGGGTGAGGTCGTGTCCGCCCAAGGCTCCGCCAGCGAACGCAGGCCCGCGCCGGCGTCCTTGAGCTTCTCGGCGATGTCGAGAAGATCCTTGGTCGATCGCGCGAGGCGATCGAGCCGGGTCACCACTATAATGTCATCCTCGCGGATCTGATCGAGCATCCGCGTCAGTTCGGGGCGATCCCGCTTCGCGCCGGACACCTTCTCCTCGAACGTGCGGCGGCAGCCAGCGTCTTTCAGCGCGGCGCGTTGCAGGCGTAGATCCTGATCGTCGGTCGAAACCCGGGCATAGCCAATTTGCATGTCGCGAATATGTATCGAAACACAATCATTTAGCAACAGACTTTTGCGACACGCGGATAGGAGGATTTGCAACGATCGCCGTCCGTGTCGCAAAACTTAGGACTTTGGCGACAAGGTCGCGGCAGGAAGCGCGTACGAGCAGCTATTGGCGATCCGCCCATGCTCGGCCACCATCCCGGCCGGCATGTGATGTGATGCGGGAGCAGCCCAAGTGGCTCCCGCCGAACATAGTCGTCTCGGCCGGCGCACTGGTCAGGGCCGCGGGCACGTCCGACGCTCTGGTCAGCTCTTGCGCAAGCCGGTCATCAGCAAGGCAACACCCTCGTCGACCCACAGGGCAAGCTCGCCATCGCTGAAGCCGGGGGTGAGCAGCCCGATCACCATGCGGAGCGCAACAACCAGTTCACGGCCGGTGACGGTGGCCCGGATCTCGCCTCGTGCCTTGGCTGCGGCGATAGCGGGTTCGATCAGCTCCTCGAGGCGCATTCCGAGAATACGAAAGGCCGCGAAGTTTTCCTCGCGAAGGGACACCTCGCTGGTCAAACGCGCAAACAGATAATTCGTCGGCGCCATTGCGCGGGCCAGCTCCGCGATGACCTCCGGCAGCGACTTGGCAGGATCGATGTTCGCCGGCAGCCGGTCGACCTCGCGCTGAAAGATCGCCAGGATCAGCGCCATCCTGTCCTTGAAGTTGCGGTAAAGCGTTCCGCGACCCACTCCCGCGCGATCGGCCACATCCTCCAACGCGACACCATAACCGAACTCGCGGAAACATTCGGCGCCGGCTTGGATGAGCGCATCGCGTCGCTGCTGCGCGTCACGTCGCATCAGATGGATTTCATGCCAGCAATCGTGACAGTGGTTGTTCCGGTCCTTCTCATCGCGATACCCGCCTGCACGACGTCGCCGATCCGGGTCAAGAACGTTGCCAGGGCGCCTGTCCCGAACGGACGCAATCAGCGCGCAGCCGGAGTCTGCGCGTCGCTCCATCCCAATCCCAGCGCCTTTTGCACCGCGATATAGCTGATCGTGAGCTGAGCCTTGGCTTGCGCGACCCCGATGCTGGCGGACAGTCGCTGGCGCTCGATGTCGAGCTGGTCGATCACCGTGCTGGTGCCAGCCGCGACCCGCTGGTTGTTGAGCCGCGCCGAATTGGTCGCGGATGCTTCGGCACGAACCAGCTGGGCGAGCTGTTGCCGGGTGTTGCCGAACCGCGACAGACTGGTTTCGGCATCTTCCAGCGCTTCCAGCACCGCTTCGCGATACTGCGCCTCCGCCTCGTCGCGCTGCGCCTCCGCCTGGCGGACCGCCGCGCGGTTGCGGCCGAAGTCGAGGAACGACCAGTTGATCTGCGGCGCCAGCAGCGCGGTGAAGTTGGATGGGTCGACCACGTCGCCGATGTGGGTGCCGCCAAGGCCGAAGATGCCCATGAAGCTGACGGACGGGAACCGTCGCGCATCCTGAACGCCGATCCCGGCCGTGCTCGCCGCCAGTGCGCGTTCGGCCGAGCGGATGTCAGGGCGGTGGGCGATCAACGCCGCCGGATCGGCGATCGGCACGACCGCCGGGGGTAGCGGCACGGGGACGACGATGGTCAGCGTCGAATCGAGCGCACCCGGCGTGCGACCGGTCAGCAGTGCCAGCTGGTTCGAATACTGTTCGATCTGCGCGCCCAGCGGGACATTCTGCGCGTCGGTGTTGTTGAGCTCGGTGCGCAGCCGTTCCACGTCCAGCGCGCTGGCGGTGCCCGCTGCAAAACGCTGCTGAGTCAGCGCCAAAGCACGTCGTTGCAAGGTGGTGGACTGTGCGTTGAGACGCGCACGCGCCTGCACGTCACGCAGGTTGACATAGGCCTGGGCGACCTGTGCGCTGAGGCTCACCTGCGCATCGGCGAGATCGGCATAGCGCCGGCCGACATTGGCGCGCGCCTGCTCCACGCCGCGTCGCGTGCCGCCAAACAGGTCGGGCTCCCACGAGGCGTTGGCGCCAAGGTTGAAGAAATTGAGCGACGTCGATTGGTTGCCGCTCGACGTTGTCCCGGAGCCATCAGCACCGGCACCATTCGCTCCGGTCTCACCGATGTTCACACCGGGGAGTTCCGCGTGCAGATAGCTCGCACTCGCGCTGACAGATGGGAGCTGCGTGGCACGCTGCGCGCCGAGTTGTGCCTGCGCCTCGCGGATGCGCGCCTGCGCCAGGTCGACGTTGGGGCTGTGCGCCAGCGCGTCGTCGACCAGTGCGGTCAGCGTCGGGTCGCCCAGGCTTTCCCACCAGCGGGCAAGCCCAGGGGAGCTCGTCAGCGCCGGATCGGCGGCGCGCACGAAGGTGCCGCGCGCGGCCGCGTCGGCCGCCACGGCTGGCGGGTTCCTGTACGTCGGGCCGACCGTGCAGGCGCCAAGCAGCGCCAGCGGAGCTAGGGGGAAAAGCTGTTTCATCAATGCATCGCCGCGGGTGCGGCGTCCTTGGGCAGAGGACGAAGGAACAGGACGAGCGGCGCGACGATCAGCGTGCCCATCCCCATCAACCAGAAGATATCGTTGTAGGTCATGACCGTCGCCTGCAATCCGATCTGTTGACTGAGCTGACCCGCCGCCGCCATCGTGGTGCCGCCGTGGTGCGCGACATAATCCTGCACGGCGACGGAGTTCGCGTTCAGCGACTCCTCCATCCGGCGGGTGTGAAGCCAGGTCCGCTGCTCCTGAAGGATCGAGATGAAGGCGAGGATCAGGCTGCCGCCGAGGTTGCGGACTGCATTGAAAAGCCCCGAGGCATCACCGGCATCTTCCTTGGGAACCGACCGAACCACCGCCTGGCTGAGGAAGATAAACCCGAGGATCTGCCCGACGCCGCGCAGCAGCTGAGATGCGACGAAATCACCCCCCGCCGCGTCGGCGTTGAGGTGTGCGTCGAGAAACGATGCACCCGACATGATGATGAGGCCTGAGGCGACCGCGATGCGGACGTCCAGCTTGCGGAGCAGAATGGGCACGAGCAACATCATGAACAGGCTGGGAATGCCGGACAGCAGCACGATGTAGCCTGACTGCAGGGCGTTGTAATCGGCCACTGACGACAGGAACTGCGGGATCGCATAGGATGTGCCGTAAAGGACCATGCCGAGCACCACGCCCATCAACGCGACCGATCCGAACTGGCGGCTCAGCAGCAGCGACAGCTTGATGACCGGGCGCTTGGCGAACACCTGTCCCGCGAACAGCATGGCGAAGCCGATCGCGGACACGACCGCCATTTCGCGGATCAGCGGCGAGGCGAACCAGAGTTCGCGCTGCCCCTCCTCAAGCAACACCGTGAGACCGCCGAGCCCGAACGCCAGTCCGCCGATCCCCAGCCAGTCAGCCTCCCCGAGCAGGTGAAGCTTCGACTTCTGGTTGGGCAGCCCGACGAGCAACAGGATCACCAACGCCACACACAGCGGCACGTTGAGGAAAAAGGCGTAATGCCAGCTGTAGTTCTCGGTCAGCCAGCCGCCGATCAACGGGCCGAGCACCGGTCCCATGATCGCGGTGACGCCGAACATCGAGGTGCCGATCGCTTGCTGGTTCCGGGGCAGGCGCTGCGCGATGATCGTCTGCGCGGTCGGGATCATTGCACCCCCGGTGAAACCCTGACCCACCCGCCCGACGATCATCATCGTCAGCGTGTCTGCGGTCCCGCACACGATCGAGAAGCCGGTGAACAACAGCGTCGCGCCGAGCAGAAAGGTGCGAAGGCCAAGCAGCCGCTCCAGCCATCCCGACAGCGGGATGATGACGATCTCGGCCACCAGATAGGCAGTCGCCACCCAGGTGCCCTCCGTGCCGCTCGCGCCGATCTCGCCCTGGATGGTCGGCAGGGCGGAATTGACGATGGAGATGTCGAGCGTCGCCATCAGCGCGCCGAGCGTGCCAGCCGCGACGGCCAGCCACGCGGCCGCGTCGGCCCGCTCACCGCCACCGCTTGCCGGCTGGCTTGCGCCCGATCGCTTTGCCGAGGCCGCGGCCATCGTCAGCGGCCCTGGTTCTTAAACTGCTCCTGGCGGTCCCGGATCCGGTCGAGGTCGCCCTTGGCCGAGATGGTATCGACGCTCACCGTCACCGACAGGCCGGGCAATAGCAGGCGGCGCGCCTCCGGCGTCGCTTCCACCGAAATGCGGACGGGCACCCGCTGCACGATCTTGGTGAAGTTGCCGGTCGCGTTCTGGGGAGGGATCAGCGAGAAGTTCGCGCCCGTTCCCGGCGACACGCTTTCGACGCGGCCGCGGATCTCGGTGCCGTCGAGCGCGTCCACCCCGATGGTCGCGGGCTGGCCGGGACGCATCAGCGCCAGCTGCGTTTCCTTGAAGTTGGCGGTGATGTACAGCCGGTCGAGCGGCACCACCGACATCAGGCGGGTGCCGGCCTGCACGTACTGCCCGACCGTGACGGTCTTGTCGCCGATGCGACCGGTCATTGCGGCACGGATCAGCGTGGCGCCGACGTTCACCTCGGCTGCGGCGCGCTGCGCCTCGGCACCCCTTGCCTGAGCGGCTCCTTGGCGGACCTGCGCGTCGAAGGTGCCGATACGGCGGCGCTGCATCTCCACCTCCGCGGCTTGCGCCCGCGCCTGGTTTGCGGACCGAACGGCAGCGGCCTGAAGCTGCGCCAGCTGCTGGCGAGTCTCCGCGCCGCTAGCCGCGAGCGGCGCGTAGCGGCGCACTTCGGCGGCGTCGTGCGCGGCCGTCGCCTGGGCGGCGGCAAGCTGCGCACGCGCCTGCGCGATCGTGGCATATTGCTCTTGGATAGAGGCCTGCGCGCTTTCCTGACTCGCGTGCGCCTCGGCGATCTGCGCGTCGGCTTGGGCAGCCTGGGCTCGATAGTCGCGCGGATCAATGCGAACCAGCGGATCGCCCGCCCGCACGTCCTGATTGTCGTGCACCAGCACTTCGGCGACATAGCCGTTGACGCGTGGCGCCACGGTTACCGCGTCGGCCTGGATCTGCGCGTCGTTGGTTTCCTGCACGAACCGGCCGTGGGCGCGATAGTGGACGTACCAGACCACGCCCGCCACGACGGCGACGACGGCCAGCACCAGCAGAATGATCTTGGCGCGACCACTCATCTTCTTCTTGGGGGCATCCTGCTCACCGTCGTCGCCAGCCTCATCATCGTCATCGGCCTTGCCGGCACTCGCCTGTTCGGCGGGAGCATCGTCACTTTGGCCGGCCCGATGTTCGGTTCCGGGCGCCACGCTGTTCGGCGTGGTGGATCGATCGTCGTCCTGGTTCATGATCCGCCTTCGAAAGGGTCATCGCGCGCAGTGCGTCCTCGTTCCCGTCCACGAACGGCAGATCGATCCAGCGTGCACACGAAAGCTTGATAGACGGTATAAGCGGACAAAGTGTCCGAGTTCAAGGTAGCTTGTGCATCAACAGCAGAAACAATGCGGTTCCGTGCAAACGGACATTCTGTCCACTACATCGGCTTCAGACCAACTTGCCGGATGACCAGGTATTTGATGACAGCCCTCTCCCCTTCCGCGCCAGACACACCGTTCCGCAGCGCTGCCGGGTTTGCGAAAGCCATTCGGCCGATCCTCCCGGTGCTGCGCGGTTATGCACGCCGCCTGACGGGCAACTCGCCTGACAGCGACGACCTCGTGCAGGACACGTTGACGCGCGCATGGAGGGCTCGCGAACGTTTCGTGCCCGGTACCAACCTGAAGGCCTGGATGGTTCGGATCGAGCGGAACAGCTTCCTGTCCGGCCGCCGGCGCGCCAATCGGCAGGTCGATGTCGATCCGGAGGTCTTTGCTAACCTCAGCGAGGCGCCGGCGCAGGAAGAGGCGCTGCACTTCGCCGACCTCCATCGCGCGATCGATGCACTGCCCGAAGGTCAGCGGCAGGCGTTTCTGAGCGCCTCAACCGGCGATCCGTACGAAGCGGTGGCCGAGCAGTTTGGAATTGCGGAGGGAACGGTGCGAAGCCGAGTGTTCCGCGCCCGCGCTGCGATTATCGCATCGCTGGAGTCGGGCGATCGCGGGGCGACAATTCAAGAGCTTCCGCGCGAGCCGGGGGCCAAAGCTTCATCCCGGTATGACGAGTGGAAAAGGTCCGGGTCGCGGATGATCGGATAACGTCCATGTTTACGCGGGACGGCCCGCCCGACCAGGCGATGGTCTGGCAAATGGAGTATGACTCCTGCGGTGAATGCGAGCGGCACCGGCTCCGCTCGTTCCCTTTCGCTGGCTGAATCGTTTTCCGGGACAGTAGTCATCGACCAGCTCGATCAAAGAGGCCGTTTGCAGTTCACCATCTGATGCCATGTCATGCCATGCCACTGTCGCAAAAGGAGCGACATACGAGACGTCCGAAACTTAGGAGATACGCGACTGAAGCACGGCCGCGATCGCTCAATGAAGGACGGTCAGGTTCGAAGCTGGACGTCGTTCCGCGTCGCCAAAACCGGTCAGCTACGGATTCCCGTTTTCCCGTGTCGTTTAGGCCATTTCGGGAAAATCGATTTGGGAACAGATTTCGAGAAAACGGCAGCCAACACCAGTGCTTTTCAGGGCGTTGAGCTGGGTTTCCCCACTCGACCTTCCCTTTTGAGAACGTCGTTCATTCGCCTAGCGACCCTTAGTGTAACCTGGAACAGTATGGTTCAGGGCGGGAAGCGGCGGGACCGATGTCTACGTCGCCGCAATCTCGTTTCGGCTCTGAGTTAAAGTTCGAGCTAACAGGCACCTCAAAAACTCCAGGTATACATACGGTACCTACAGGTGGTATTGGTACTAACGTTGGATGGATTGTTAGGCGCGTACCGTCATGGAACTGGATCCGATTTGCTTCTCGACGGACTGCCCCAGTCGGGCACTATTCGATCAGATCGCCGATAAGTGGTCCATGATGGTTCTGGCGGTTCTCTGCGACGGCCCTCACCGGTTCAATCTTATCCGTAGGCGGCTGGAGGGCGTCAGCCAGAAGGCACTGACACAGTGTCTTCGCAGACTGGAACGCAATGGCGTCATCACTCGCCGCGTCATGTCCCTGTCGCCGGTGGCTGTAGAGTATGAGATTACCGCGCTGGGCCGCACTCTGCAAAAGCCGTTGGCCGAGCTTCACCAGTGGACGCTGGATAAGCTTGCCGAGATCAATTCGGCGCGAAAGGTCTTCGACGCTCGGAGATTGGATGACGGGCTCAACGGTATCCAGTTAGGAAAACGCTCTAACTAAGCGCAGAAATGGCGACCAGGTATCCTTCGGCCTACCTAGGCGATCCGAGGTGCCTGATTGACGCCAGGTCTATCCGGTATACCTAGGCGTTCAGAAAACTGGAGCGCCGAATGACCGAGCTTAAATTGCTAACCCCGCTGAAAACCGACACGTTCGATTTCAAGAACCGCGTCTTCATGGCCCCGATGACAAGGGCGAGGTCGCCAGACCATGTGGCTAACGATCTGACCGCACTCTACTACGCCCAACGCGCCACCGCCGGCCTGATCATCTCCGAAGGCACGCAGATCAGCGAGCAAGCGATCGGCTGGACGAATACGCCGGGAATCCACACGGCCGAGCAGATCGAGGGATGGCGAAAGGTCACTCGGGCCGTGCACGACGCCGGCGGCCTCATCTTCGCCCAGCTCTGGCATACGGGCCGCGCGTCTCATCCGGATTTCCATGGCGGAGCCTTGCCTGTCGCGCCGTCGGCAGTGCCCTTCAACAGCCAAGCCTTCACCCCCGAGGGGCCAAAGCCGACCGTCACCCCCCGGGCTCTGACCCTCAACGAGATCCACAGTACGATTCTGGACTACGAGGCCGCCGCACATGCGGCCAAGGCCGCCGGTTTCGATGGCGTTGAGGTGCATGGCGCCAACGGCTATCTGCCGGCCCAATTCCTCGAAGACGGTTCCAACAAGAGAACGGACGCCTATGGCGGCCCTGTCGAAAACCGCGCCCGCTTCCTGCTCGAAGCAACCGACGCCGCAATCCGGGTCTTTGGGGCGTCCCGTGTTTCCGTCAGGCTCTCACCCCGCGTCCCCTACAATGACATGGGCGATAGCGATCTTGAGGGCACCTATATGTTCGCCGTTGAGGCTCTCGAAGCGAGGAAGGTGGGCATCCTTCATTTCATGGAGCCGGCACAGCTTCCCGAGGGTCTCAAGCTGCTGGCGCCCGAGGCGCGAAAGCGGTTCTCCGGCCTGTTTGTGGTGAACGTTGGATACGACCGCGAAAGTGGCGAGCGAGCGATAGCGACTAATCTGGCGGACGCGGTGACGTTCGGAACGCTCTTCATCAGCAATCCGGATCTGCCCGAACGCTTCCGTCAAAACGCCGCCTTGGCACCGTCCGACCCGTCCAGCTATTACGTCGGCGACGAGCGAGGCTACACAGACTACCCGCCCCTCGCTTAAGATCTGTCAGGCCAGGCTGCATCCGTCATCCCGTCGTTCATTCCATGATAGGAAAGAGTGACGGGTTGGCTCCGATCGGTTTCCAAGCGTTTCCTTTTCCGGCGAAAGGCGGATTCTCGTGGAACTTTAGGAAGGCTTTGACGGATTGCTCTCAGTGCAGCGATACAGCTTTCTATGGCGCTCCCCCCGCTCTTTGGTCGTAACTTGACCGGCCATGCTGATAGCGCCGCTTCAAATTCCTTAGGTGTATTCGGAGACAATGGTTTCTGTTTTCACCTCGTAATCGCCCCAAATCACGACCCTTTTGCCTTCGCACTGATTCGTGACATCGAGGAATGGCCGATCAGCGGCTTGGCGCGATGCTTAGCGTGTCCGAAATAATGCATAGAAGCCTGTTGCGGCTCAATCGGCCGTTCCCGAAATAGCATCCGGCCGGGAAGCGGACCGAACGTCGGCAATCTCCTATTCGGAACCTGAAAGCGGACTGATCGGATCGTCCGCTCCCGGATACTCACGCCCTTCTAGTCCCGCCCGTTATCGCACGCTGATCCATGTTCCGGCATAGGCCTCAATTGACTGCGGGGAAGAGCCTGTCCGCTCCCCTCCGACGAGGCATGGAGCGGACGTGGTAGGGATCAGAGCTTGACGGTCGCCATGCCCGCCGCGGCGTAGCGTGGGCCGGCGGTTTTCCCGCCGGGCGCCGCAGCCTCAATGGTGGCGAGATCGTCGGCGGTGAGCGTTACGTCGGGCGCACCGGCACTGTCACGCATCGTCTCGCTGCGTTTGACGCCCGGAATCGGCACGATGTCGTCGCCCTGCGCGAGCAGCCACGCGAGCGCGACTTGGGCGTTGGAGACGCGATGCCGGCCCGCAACCTGCGCGATCGCGTCGACGATCGCTAGGTTCTTCGGCATGTTTTCGGGGGCGTAGCGGGGATCGTTACGCCTCCAGTCGTTCGCGGGCAATTCGTCGAGACTGCGGATCCCGCCTGCAAGAAACCCCCGGCCGAGCGGGCTGTACGGCACGAAGCCGATGCCATTGTCCCGGCACGCGGTCAGGATATCCTCCTCCACGTCGCGCTCCCAAATCGAGTATTCGCTCTGAAGCGCTGCGATCGGGTGGACCTTAGCCGCACGCCGCACCGTCTCGGCCGCCGCCTCGGACAGGCCGAGGAAGCGCACCTTCCCCTCCTTGACGAGCTCGGCCATGCCGCCGACCGTCTCTTCGATCGGGACGTTCGGATCGACGCGGTGCTGGTAGAACAGGTCGATCGTGTCGACGCCAAGCCGCTTCAGTGACCCTTCGCAGGCGCGGCGAGCGTTTTCGGGACTGCCATCGACGCCGGTCGTCTTGTCGCCATTCCAGCCCATCGCGAACTTGGTGGCGATGACGAGGCCGTCGCGCCGCCCCTTGATGGCGGCCCCAACCAATTCTTCATTGCGGAAGGGGCCGTACATCTCGGCCGTGTCGAACAACGTGATGCCAAGGTCGATCGCCTCGTGGATCGTGCAAATGGAGACGTCGTCGTCGGCGACGCCATAATTGATATTGCCGTCGCGGATCATCGGCATGCAGCCGATACCGATCGCGGACACCGTGAGGCCTTGGCCCAGCGTGCGGTATTTCATGTCGGTAGTTCCTTTGGGGGTAGATCGAATCAGAAGCGCTTGCCGGCCAGCGCTTCACCCAGGTCGGGATAGCCTGCGTTGTGTCGTGCGTCAGCCGCCGTTCGCCTCGTGCGCAACCGGCTCCCATTCCTGCCATGTCTTCAACCGCTGCTCGTACAGCGGTGGCACCATCTGCGTCGGAAGGGTGCCGAAGAAGGTGCGCAGCGGCGGTTCCTTGGCATCGACGACCTTGAGCAGGGCTGGACCCGCCGCCTGCGGATCGCCGACGTTGATCTGCATCTGCTTCATCTGCTCGGCCCGCTTGACGCGGAACTCGGCATAGTGCGGCAGGGCGTCGGCGTGCACGGCGGACGAGCCACCCCAGTCGGTGCCAAAGGGTCCCGGTTCGACCAGCGTTACCTTGATGCCGAACGCCGCCACCTCCTGCGCAAGCGATTCCGAAAAGCCTTCCAATGCCCATTTCGACGCATGGTAGCCGCCGAGTTCGGGAAAGGCAGCCACACCGCCGATGGTGGACACCTGCACGATGTGACCGGACCCCTGCCGGCGCAAGATCGGCAGCGCCGCCTGCGTCACGTGAAAGACGCCGAACAGGTTGACCTCAAGCTGATCGCGCAACTGCTGTTCGGTAAGTTCCTCGATCATCCCAAACAGGCCGTAGCCGGCGTTGTTGACGACCACATCGAGCCGTCCGAATTGCGCTGCGGCCTGCTCCACCGCGGCAAAGGCCGCCGCGCGATCGGTCACGTCCAGCGTTAGCGGCAGCACCTGATCGCCGTAACTGGCGACGAGGTCGTTCAGGGCCTTCGGCTTACGGCTGGTGGCCGCGACCTTGTCCCCGCGCGCCAGCGCAGCGCGGGCGAACTCCAGTCCGAACCCGCGGTTCGCGCCGGTGATGATCCAGTTCTTGGCCATGACGGCTCCTTCATTCTCGATGTTGTGACGTCGGTCAGTCACGCCGGATGCGGCGTCACTGGTCGCGCCAGCTGTATTTGGGACGGTAGCCGATCAGCTCGGCGGCGCGGGCGCTGGATTCGAGTGACTGGTAGGTCGCCAGCGGGCCGTTGACCGGTACATCGGGGAAATAGGTTTCCAGCAACTCGGCAGTGGGACGGTCGATGACCGTGTCGGCCGCCGCGATCAGCATCCGCTCGTGCCCGGCCAGATCGGCCTCGATCGCCAGCCGGCAGGCCTCGCCCACGTCGCGCGCGTCGACATAGCTCCACAGGTTCATCTTCCTGAGCGACGGGTCCTTTACCATCGCTTCGCGCGTCTTGTAGTCCCCTGCGTCGAACACGTTGGAGATGCGCAGCGATGCGATGGCAAGGCCGGGGTGCCAGCGCACCAGTTCGTCAGCCATCGTCTCGCCAAGTTTCTTGGTCAGCGAGTAGGACCATTCGGGGCGGTCGGGGTGACTTTCGTCGAGCGGAACGAATGCGGGCGGTTGGTCGAACGGCAGGCCGAGGATCGTCTCGCTCGATGCCCACACGATTCGGCGAATACCGGCGCGCGCCGCTGCGGTGAAGACGTTGTAATTGCCCAGCGTGTTGACGCGAAACGTCTCGGCATCGGCAGCCTGCCCGGGTGCCGGGATGCCGGCGAGATGCACGACCGCTTCGGGCGCGGCGACCGTGTCGACGCCGGTCATCACGCTCGTCACTTGCCCGAAGTCGGTGCAGTCGCACGCGACCGTGCGAAACTCGCCGTTCATGCCGCTTGCCAGGTCGACGCCGGTCACAGAGTGGCCCGCAGCCTGAAGCGCGGCCACTGCGGCTTTGCCTACCTTGCCCGAACTGCCTGTTACGAGAACCTGCATCGCATTACTTTCCTATGGTATAGATGACTGTAAGACCCGAACAGTCTGAACAGCGTTTAGTTTCCTGCCGAAGCCGGACTGATCGAGCGAGACCTGGAGTGCCCACTGACAACGCTGCTGCAAAACGCGGCTATCATCACGGCGAGCTGAAGGCGGCGCTGATCGCCGCGACGGACGCCATTCTGCGCGAAAGTGGCATCGAGCGTTTCACGCTGCGCGAGGCCGCCCGCCGCGCGGGCGTGTCGCCCGGTGCGCCAGCACATCACTTCGGCAATGCGGCCGGATTGCTGACGGAGGTCGCGATCCTCGGTTATGAGGAAATGGCACGTTACCTCGGTCCCGCTGAAAACGGGGAGGCCGTTTCCGTCGCGGCATTGCGCGCGCTGACCCGTGCCTATGTCCACTTTGCCCTAGACCATCCCGGCCGGTTCAGGCTGATGTTCCGCAAGGATCTGGTGAATCGGTCAAACGCCCGTTATCGCCAGGTCAGCACCGAGGCGTTGCGACCTTTCGCGCTTGTGGCGGCACAGGCCTATGGCAGCGACCTCGAAACGGCATTGCGCGAAAACAGGCTGGGCGGGGTCTTGGCCGGCTGGTCCACCGCGCACGGGATCGCGCACCTCGCACTCGAGGACAAGTTCACACCATTGATGCCGGAGGACGGCGGGCCGTTCGTGGATGGACTGCTGGAGGACATCCTTCTGGCGCAGTGGCCGGATCCGCCCCGAGCGGTGCTGCCCGGGAACTGAGCCGCGGGGCTCCGCCGCTGAGGCCAGTCCTTATGCGCCAGCGCCGGGATCGCTCATGGCAGTGTCCGCATGACCGGCTGCCACCAACCTGTCCCTCATGGCGGCGACCCGGTCGCTCATGGCGAGGAGCTCCTCGACCGACAGACCGGCCGCCAGCCGGATATCGTCGGGCAGACACTCGGCACCGGAGCGTAGCGCGGACCCCTGCGCGGTCAGTCTGATGCGCACCTGGCGCTCGTCGACGGGATCGCGCCGGCGTTCGACATGGCCCAGCGCTTCCAGTCTTTTCAGAAGCGGGGTGAGCGTGTTCGACTGAAGGAACAATTTGTCTCCCAAGCCGCCGACCGTCTGGTCGTCCTCGTCCCAGAGCAGCACCAGCGCGAGATATTGGGGATAGGTCAGCCCGAGGGCGTCCAGCGCCGGTTTGTATACACGATTGAAGGCGTGATGCGCCGAATAGATGGCGAAACACAGATGCTCGGCGAGCCCCTTGCCGCCCGTCCTTTCGGTTGGATGTGGTGCTGCCTCTTCCATCCGCGACAGATAAATCGCGTCCGATACGATCGCAACGCTATTCACCGGAACATTGTAGATCGCGCGCGATTGTATCGCGTCCGATGCGCCTCATGCCAATGCTTGAGGCGGGTTCCTTCGAAAGGCTGCCGCAATGAAAACGATATCCCTGTTGACGACGATCGCCGCGACCTTCGTCGCAAGCCAGACCCCCGTGATCGCGCAGGACATGGCGCCCAGGGCCGGCCAGTCCCCTGTGGAAGCGCAGGATTACGCGACCGACCCCCGGCTTGACCCGCAGGTCCGCGCGTTCCTGAAGGACTTCAACAAGGACCCGAGCCCGTTCTGGACGATGCCGCAGCCACAGCCGCAAGAAACGCTGAGCGCGCTTCAGGACAAAACCACGGTCGACATGTCGGGCGTGTCGACCGTCGAGCGCACGATCACCCAGGGTGGCCACAAGGTGAAGCTGTACATCATGTCGCCCACCAACGTGCAGGGCAAACCGGGCGTGATCCTGTTCCTGCATGGCGGCGTGTGGATCGTCGGCAACTTCCACAATCATCAACGGTTGTTGCGCGATCTGGTCGTCGGCTCGGGCCAGGTCGGCGTGTTCGTGGAATATAGCCCACTGCCCAAGGCGGTCTATCCGACCCAGATGAACGAGGCCTTTGCGGCGCTGGAGTGGACCGCCGCCCATGCGGCCGAGTTCGGCGCCGACGGTAGCCGCATCGCGGTCGCCGGCAATTCGGTTGGCGGGGGCATGACCGCGGCGCTGACGCTGATGGCCAAGGACCGCAAGGGGCCGAAGATCAGCTATCAGCTGCTGATGATTCCGGCGACCGACGCCAGCGTCGATACGCCGTCGTACCTCGCCTACGGCAAGGATCGATTCCTGAGCCGGGACTTCATGAAGTACGGCTGGGACCATTACGTCTCGACCACCAAGATGCGCGACGATCGCTACGTCTCGCCGTTGCGCGCCACAAACGAGCAGCTGCGCGATCTGCCTCCCGCGCTTGTGATCACCGCAGAAAACGATCCGCTGCGCGACGAAGGCGAGGCCTATGCCCGCAAGCTGAAGGCGGCAGGCGTGAGCGTCGACGCCGTTCGGTACAACGGCACGATCCATGACTTCGTCCTGCTCAATGCGCTCCGCCATGTTTCCTCCACCGAGGCGGCGATCCGGCAGGCGGCGGACGGCATCCGCGACCATCTCGCGCAGTAATATTGGTCGGCACGCGGGGCGCAATTTTGCGTCCCGCGATAATGTGAAAGGGATAATCTGATGCCGGACTTTACAGGCAAGGCCATCGTCATCACCGGTGGGTCGAGCGGCATCGGATTGGCCGTCGCCCAGCAGATTGTCACATGTGGCGGGCGCGTTCTCGTGACGGGCACCAATGCCGACAAGCTGTCGGCCGCCCGCTCGGACACAATTCACGTGCTCGAGAACGATGCGAGCGATCCCGCCGCGGCCACGGGTCTGGTCAGCGAGGCGCAGTCGCTGTTCGGGACGATCGATGGCGTTTTCCTCAACGCCGGCGTCGGTGCGGTTGCGCCGTTCGGCGAGATCACGCCGGACTTCTACAGGCGACTGACCGATCTCAACATAGGCGGCGTCCTGTTCGGCGCGCAGGCGCTGGCACCGATCATGCGGGACGGCGGCGCGATCGTGGTGACCGCGTCGTCGGTCCGCGAAAAGGCCGCTCCGCAAGGGCTGGTCTATGCCGCGACCAAGGCGGCGGTCCACTCCATGGCCCGCAGCCTGGCGCTCCAGCTTGCGCCGAGGCGGATTCGGGTCAATTCGGTGAGCCCGGGGCCGACCGACAGTTCGTTCTTCGAGCGCCTTGGCGGGCAGCCTGAACAGGCAAAGAAGATGAAGGAGCAGGTCGCGACCGGCAATCCGCTGAAGCGGATCGGTACGACCGACGAGGTCGCCGCGGTGGTGGCGTTCCTGTTGTCCGACGCCGCGAGCTACGTCACCGGATCCGACTATGCGGTGGATGGCGGCGACGCGAGCATCTGATCGACGGGCCATGGACGCCAAGATACAGGAGAAAGGGACAGTCCGCCCGACGAGGTGCATGAAGCCGTCAGGCCGACACATGAAACAACCCTCTGATGTCGGGTGTTCGACTTATACGAAAAGGGAGTTTTCGATGCGCCGTGCCATCCACTGTATCCTCTGTCTCACCGCGACCCTGCCCGGCACCGGTTTTGCCCAGAATACCAATGGCGCGGGCATGCAGGTTAAGGGCGCTCGGGCGCCCGATACCCCGGCGACACCGGGTCAGCCGCTTCCGATCAATCCGCCGATCGCACCGTCTCAGCACCCGGCGTTCGCCCACCAGACACGCGCGCCGGCCGTGACCACGCGAACGCCGATCGCGGTGGAGGTCAAGACGCGAAGCCTCGATCATCCCTGGGGGCTGGCCTTTCTGGGCGACGGCAAGCTGCTGGTCACGGAAAAGCCGGGTGCGATGCGTGTGATTGATATGGCGAGCGGCGAGCCGGTGGCGGGCGTCAACGGTGTACCGAAAGTGGTATATGGCGGCGACGCCGGATTGCTTGATGTCGTAACCGATCCCGCTTTCGCGCAGAACCGGACGATCTACTTCACCTATGTCGAGCCGCGCGGCGATCACGATAACGGCATCGTTGTCGCCAAGGCGAAGCTCAGCCCGCCGAAAGACGGGGGCAATACGGCACCGATGTACAAGCTGGATGACATCGTTACGCTGTTGCGCGTCGATCCGGCAGTGCCGCAGCAGGCGCATTACGGATCGCGCCTGCTGTTCGACCGGCAAGGCTACCTCTACGTCTCGCTGGGCGAGCGTTTCTTCTATCCGACGCGCGGCGAGGCGCAGTCGCTGTATTCGCACCTCGGCAAGATCCTGCGGATCACGACCGACGGCAAGCCGGCGCCCGGCAATCCGTTCAACGTCGACCAGCAGCTCGAGGATCATTACCGCGCCGAAATCTGGAGCTATGGGCAACGTAACCCGCAGGCGCTGGCGATCGAACCGCTGACAGGAGAGCTTTGGGAGGGCGAGCACGGCCCGCAGGGCGGAGACGAGATCAATCACATCCGGCGGGGCGCCAATTATGGATGGCCGCTCGTTGCCTACGGCAAGAACTACGACGGTACGCCAATCAACGGTGGCAAGACGCAGATGCCCGGAACCGAGCAGCCGCGTTACTACTGGGATCCGACGATCGCACCAGGAGGCATGGACTTCTACACGGCGGACCTGATCCCCGAATGGAAGAACAACCTGTTCGTCGCCGCGCTCGCCGGCCAGCACCTCGCACGGCTGGTACTCCGGGGCGACGAGGTCATCGGCGAAGAACGGCTGTTACAGGACCAGCACCAGCGCATCCGTGACGTGAAGCAGGGACCGGATGGTGCGCTTTGGGTCATCACTGACGCTGCGGCAGGACGTCTGATCCGGCTGGCGCCGAAGTGAAGACTGCGGCCCGGCTCGCGCAGGCACTCGCTTTCCCAAAACCCGTCCATGAGAAGTTTCAGGAAGACCTTTACGTTCTCTTTTATCAATCGTTTTCGGGAAAGGCGGCAGCCTCGCAATGTCGGCTATTGCCGCCCGCCTTCCCGAAAGCCGCCGTTCAGCTTTCCTTTCCCGGTTCGGACATTCGGTTGTCGCAAAACCGGCGACATACGCGACGTCCGAAACTCAGCATTTTAGCGACATCACCGTGCTCCCGCTTCTTGCCGCGATAGAAAGCGACCGTTCATCAGAACGATCTCGGCGAGAAGTTTGAACGCACCAAGCTAGAAGGTCCGCCCAACGGCTGATAAGGGCCGGGCGGTGAGTGGGACGAAAAGTATCGGATTTGCGGGGGAGTTGGAACGCTTGCCGCTGTTGGCGGCGCGGCGACCGCTTGCCTATGCCTGTGCGCTGGTGCTGTCAGGCATCGCCTGGGGTATCCGGCTTGGCCTAGATCCCTTTTTGCCGGCGGGGTTTCCGTATCTCACTTTCTTCCCAGCCGTGATCGTTACCTCTTTTCTGTTCGGACGCGGTCCAGGTATCATGGCCGGTGCCGTATGTGGCCTTCTGGCCTGGTACTTCTTTATACCGCCCTTCTATAGTTTTGCGCTCCATACCGGAACAGCGCTGGCGCTCGGCTTCTATGCAGGCGTCGTCTCAGTCGACATTGTCCTGATCCACTGGATGCAGCGTGCGACGGAACGCGCACGTGCTGAACGGGAACGCAATCGTGAGCTTGCGGATGAACGTGGTCAACTCGCCGACGAGCGACTTCGCCTAGCAGAGCAGACGAGCCTCCTGTTCAGCGAACTTCAGCACAGAGTGTCGAACAACATCCAAATGGTCGGCGCCGTGCTGTCCCTGCAAAAGCGCAACGTCATGGATGCAGGTGCAAGGCAGGCGCTGGACGATGCCTCGGCCAAGCTTCAGCTGCTCGGGCGCATTCAGCGTCAGCTATACAGTACGACGGGCGAGCAGGTGCCGCTGGACGTGTTCCTGAGCGACTTGAGCAAA
>Ga0308164_10000483_pt1 | contig 66095 bp, 63 predicted proteins | sample PhyTR2_FD_201031 | JGI IMG/M metagenome (GOLD analysis project Ga0308164, IMG submission 201031) | Phyllosphere microbial communities from UC Gill Tract Community Farm, Albany, California, United States - DLSLT.R2 | ecosystem: Host-associated > Plants > Phyllosphere > Unclassified | place: USA... | reverse complement strand
CTTTGATTTTATTTTCTTTGGGCCTTTGGTTTTTTTCTTTGGTCTTTGTTTTGGTTTCTTTTCCTACTCCGTAGGGTGGAGCCCGCTTACCGCGCGGGGGCGGGTCACTTTCTTTTCTGGCAAAAAAGAAAGTAACCAAAGAAAGTTGCCAGGGATCGGACTACGACAAGAATCGGGCTGTCGCTTCGCTCAGCCTTGGGAATATGTTGTGAGACCCATGTAGGCGACGATTTGACTCCGCCTCATGTCACCGCACCGCCCCCACATTTAAGGGGCCCGATAAGATTAATCGAGTGCCGCGCTTATCGACAGTGTTAATGCGCTCTCCGTCGCTCGCAGGCTGCCACGGCTGGTGTACCCAAGGGCCGGGTATTGCATTCGTGCTGCTTGCTCATCGGCCCGGACTGGGAGCGGTGAGGTGACATGAGGCATGCTCATGTCGTCGCCTGGCAGAACACTGCGCACATATTCCCCAGGCTGAGCGCAGCGACAGCCCGCTTCTTGTCGTAGTCCGATCCCTGGCAACTTTCTTTGGTTACTTTCTTTTTTGCCAGAAAAGAAAGTGACCCGCCCCCGCGCGGTAAGCGGGCTCCACCCTGGAAGGGAGTAGAAGAAAATAACAGGCCGAAGGCAATAGAAGTCGGTAGTGCGACCCCTCCCAATATGCTGCGCATAAATCAACACCGAGTAACCGAATTAATAAGCTAAGCACCAACTCGCCAGGCAGCAAATTAAAAAAAACTCACCTCAATCAACAAGTGTCTTTTTGCAACACTCGACTCAGCCACCCAGGGAAAACCCGCAAATCCACCACCCCGCCATGGGAAAATTCCCCCAACTCGCTGCTGGCGCGATCCAAGCCCACAAGGCCCGAACCGCCCAAAAACCACCCGTCAACGCAAGGGAAATGATGTTTCGATCTTCGTCACTGGGCGCCCGCCTGGGCTCCGGCTACGCACTCGTCTGCGCGCTGCTGCTGGCCGTCGTCGCTCTCGTCAGCTGGCAGCAGATGCGCATGCAGCAAGCCATGCAATCGATCGTGGAGGTCGGCAACCGCAACACCCGCACCGCCACCCAGATGCTGCAGAACCTGGGCGATGTCTCCGTCGGCGTGCGCAACATGGCCTTGCTGCAGACCCTGCCCGACCTGGACGCCGAGATGGCGCGCATCAATGCCGCCCTCAAGTCCTACGACGCCCTCAGTCGACAACTCGCCGACCAACTCGCCGGCCAGCAGGGAGAAAACGCTCCAGAGATCGCCCAGCTCGAAAAAATCAAGGCCTCCCGCGCCGGCTCGGTGCCGCTCGTTCTCGAAGCCTCCAAGCTGGGCATGGACGGCGCCGCACCCGAGGCTACCCAGCTCATCACCGAAAAAATCCGTCCCCGCATCGAGGACTGGAATCAAAGCGTGATCGCGCTGATCGAAATGCAGCAGCAGAACGGTGAGACCGCGTACGCCGATACCCGCGCGGCCCGGCAGCAGGGCCTCGTCGCGCTGGCGCTGTGCGTCGTCGCGGCCGTGGCGGCCAGCGTCCTCATCGCCGTACGCACCACCCGCTCCATCACCGTGCCCCTGGGCCACGCGGTGCGTGCGGCCGAAAACATCGCCGCAGGCGACCTGTCGTCGGTCGCGGCATCCGAGGGCCGCGACGAGGTCGGCCGCATGCTGCAGTCCATCGGCGCCATGCAGTCGCGCCTGCGCGAGATCGTCGGCGGCATCCGCGAGGCGTCCGACTCGATTCGCCTGGCGGCCGGGGAAATCGCCGCCGGCAACCAGGATCTTTCCCAACGCACCGAAACCACCGCCAGCAACCTGCAGAGCGCCGCGCAGGTGCTCGACACGCTGACGACCGCCGTGCACCAGTCTTCCCAGGCCGCCGAACGCGCGACGTCGTTGGCCGCCACCGCGTCCGACGCCGCCGCCGAGGGCGGTGCGGCGGTGTCCAAGGTGGTCTCCACCATGGACGGCATTTCGGCGGCCTCGCGCCGTATCGGCGACATCACCGGGGTCATCGACGGGCTGGCTTTCCAGACCAACATCCTGGCGCTCAATGCCGCGGTCGAGGCCGCGCGTGCGGGCGAGCAGGGACGCGGTTTCGCCGTCGTCGCAGCGGAAGTCCGCTCGCTGGCACAACGCTCGGCTGCCGCCGCCAAGGAAATCCGCGGGCTGATCGCCTCGTCCATCGAGCAGGTGGACGCCGGCTCGGGGCTGGTGCGGGAAGCCGGCAGCGGAATGCAGCGCATCGTCGAAAGCGTCGGCCGGGTGACCGGGGTCATCGAGGAAATCCGCGTCAGCTCGGCACAGCAGGACGGCGAGATCGCCCAGGTCGGCGACTCGGTGAAAGAGCTCGACCGCATGACGCAGCAGAATTCGGCGCTGGTCGAGGAGTCGGCCGCTGCCGCCGCCGGCCTGAGCGACCTGACGGTGCGGCTGGCCGAACTCATCGACCATTTCCGCCGTGACGGCCACGACGTTCGCGGCGTGGAGGTCGCTCCGCCGCAACGGGCCGCCCTGCAACGCCCGGAACCCCGCATGTTGTCGGCCTGACGGCTTCAGGTGCTTTCGCGCACCACCAGCTCGAAGCCGAGGTCGAGACGGGTCTCGGCGAGGCTTTCGCCCCGCATCAGCCGCAGCAGCATGCCGGCCGCCTCGGCGCCGATCGCGCTGCGCGGGGTGCGCACCGAGGTCAGCGAGGGCAGGGTCATGTCGCTGCCGGTCAGGTCGTTGAACCCGCCGATCGCCACCCGGCCCGGCACCGCGATGCCCAGGCGCGCCGCGGCGAACAAGGCGCCCTGGGCCAGGTCGTCGTTGCAATAGAAGATCGCATCGACCTGCGGGTCGCGGGCCATGATTTCCTCGAACATCGCGCTGCCCAGCGCCAGCGAGGAGGGCGCCGGGTTCAGCCATTCGAGCGCCGCCTCGTAGCAGCCGGCGGCCTGCATCTCGCGCTGCCAGCCCGAGCGCCTTTGCATCACCCGCGGATCGAGTTGTGCCGCGGCAAACGCGATGCGGCGCCGGCCACGCGCCAGCAGGTGCCGGGTCAGTGCCGCGCCGGCCTCGATCTGCGACAGGCCCACGCTGTGGACGCCGGGCGCATCCGACAGCTCCATCACATGCACGCACGGAACACCCGACTGTTCCACCAGCGCCCGGGTCGACGCGTTGCGGTCCAGCCCGGTGACGATCAGCCCGGCGGGCCGATGCACCATCTGCTCGCGCAGCAACTGCTCCTCTTCGTCGGCGTCGTAGTGGGTGATGCCGATCAGCGTCTGGTAACCGGCGCGGCGCATTTCGACCTGCACGGCTTCCAGCAGATCGACGAACAGCGCGTTGGAAAGCAGCGGAATCAGCACCGCCACATGGTGGCTGTGGCGCGAAGCCAGCGCTCGCGCGGCGGGGTCGGGAACATAGCCCAGCTGTTGCGCCGCCGCCTGGGCGCGGGCGACCAGGTCGGACGCGACGCCCCGCTCGCCCCGCAAGGCCCGCGACACGGTGATCGGACTCACGCCGGCCAGCCGTGCGACGTCCACCAGGGTGGTGCGGCCGGTGGCGCGCGAACGGGGAGAGGAACTCATGAAAGGACCGTATCAGGGAAAGTACCGGCGCGAAACGCTGCGCCACCTCACTAAGATAGCGCAATCCAAATCGAATGCATCCTAGGTCCGACCCGGGGTTGCCGATTACTTCAGGCCGATGCATACCGCCGTCGGCCTTTTCATTTAACCGTCGGGACAGCGCAATCCAAATCTATGCAGCAATCCATCGTCGTCATGGGAGTGGCCGGTTGCGGCAAATCGTCGCTCGGGGCTGCTCTCGCCCGGTCCGAGAACATGCTGCTGGTGGAGGGCGACGATTTTCACAGCGATGCCAGCCGCGAAAAAATGCACGCCGGTATTGCACTGACGGACGACGATCGCAAGGACTGGCTCGAAACCCTGGGCCGTAAATTACAAGGCGCAGAGGGCATCGTATTGACGTGTTCCTCGCTGAAGCGGCGTTATCGCGACGGCTTGCGCGCGGCATCCCCAGGATTGCGATTCGTCTTCCTCGAAATAAGCCCCGAGGCATCCACGCAGCGGGTCGCGGGGCGGGGCAGTGCGCATTTCTTCTCGTCCAAACTGGTCGACAGCCAATTCGCCGCACTGGAGTCGCCCGTCGGCGAAACCGGTGTCATCACGCTCGACGCCACCTTGCCTCTCGAACAACTACAGCAACAAGCCAGCGCGGAATTACGCCGCCTGGAGAATCGATCATGAGTACAGCAGAAACTCCTGTCAGGCGCACCAGCGGCGCTACGCGTCTCGCCGAAAACGCCATGGCCGCATGCCTCGGCGTCATGGCGGTGGCGGTATTCACCAACGTGGTCCTGCGTTACGGCTTCGGAGATGGGCTGCCCGCGAGCGAGGAGTTGTCGCGCTTATTGTTTGTCTGGATGGTATTCATCGGCGCTGCCGCCGCTTATCCGGCGGGTGAACACATGGTATTTACTTCCCTGGTGGCGATGCTGGCCGATAAACCACGTGCCATGGCAGCTGCCACCGTTCTCATCCGTGTGCTGGTGATTGCCGCATGCGTCATGCTGGGTTGGGGCGCATGGCAGCAGGTGGTGGTCGGCATGGGCAGTGATTCAGTGGTATTGAAATATCCGGTGGCATTGCTGCCACTGCCGGCGCTTTTATGCGCCGTGGCGATCGGCGTCATGGCGATCGTCGAACTGATTCGCCGTACGCCGCTCGACCTCGGTCACGCCAGCGAAATGGAATGAGGTAGAAAGTCATGTCCAACGAAGCCCTGGCTTTTATCGTTTTCTGCGGCGGCATGCTGGTACTCATGGGTATCGGCATGAATATGGCGCTGGCCCTGGTACTCACCGGCGCCGGCATGGCGTATGTGCTGGATTTCTGGGACACCCAGTTATTGGCGCAGAACCTTGTCGGCGGCGTCGACAGCTTTCCGTTGCTGGCGGTGCCTTTCTTTATCCTCGCCGGTGAACTGATGAATACCGGCGGTATCAGCCGGCGCATCATCGACATGGCGCAGGCCTGGGTCGGTCATATCCGTGGCGGCCTGGGTTATGTCGCCATCGGGGCGGCGATATTGCTTTCCGCGATGTCCGGCTCGGCATTGGCGGACGCGGCGGCCATGTCGTCGATCCTGCTGCCCATGATGCGCAAGAACGGTTATCCGATGGCGTCTTCCGCAGGCCTGATCGCGGCGGGCAGCACCATCGGGCCGATCATTCCACCCTCGATGGCATTCGTGATCTACGGTGTCACGACCAACACATCGATATCTTCGCTGTTCCTGTCCGGCATCGTGCCCGGCCTGATGATGGGCGGCGGTTTGCTGATCGCCTGGCGTGTGGTGCTGCGCAAGATGGATTTGCCTGCCGGCGGCGTGGCGCCCAGCCTGAAGACGCGTTTGGTGACCACCGTCAATGCGGTCTGGGCGCTGCTGATGCCGGTCATCATTATCGGCGGCATGAAGAGCGGCATATTCACTCCGACCGAAGCGGCGGTGGTCGCGGCCTTTTATGCCCTGATTATCTCGCTGGCGGTACACCGCGAAATGAAGTTTGCCGAATTGCGCGGCGTGCTGGTTCGAGCCGCCAAGACGACGGCCATCGTGATGTTTCTCTGCGCAGGGGCGCAGGTGGCCAGCTACATGATTACCCTGGCCGATCTGCCCAGCGTATTGACCGGCTGGCTGGGTCCGTTGGTGGAAAACCCCCGCATTCTGATGTTCGTGATGATGGTGGTATTGGTGCTGGTCGGTACCGCACTCGACCTGACGCCGACGATTCTCATTTTTGCGCCAGTCATGCTGCCGATCGCGGTCAAGGCGGGTATCGACCCGGTGTATTTCGGCCTGATGTTCGTGTTGAATGGCTCCATCGGCCTGATCACGCCGCCGGTCGGCACCGTTTTGAACGTGGTGGCGGGCGTCGGGCGCATGCCTTTGCACCAGGTCATCCGGGGCGTTAATCCATTCCTCATCACCTACACGCTGTTGTTGCTGTTGTTCGTGATTTTTCCGCAGATCGTCACTGCGCCTATTGCCTGGATGCGTTGAGCCCCGGCGAACTTTTAATATAGAACGGAGATATTCATGCAATTCATTCGACGCACGGCGATCACTGCCGGAATCATGGCCGCATGCGCCACGGCGTTCGCACCCTCGGCCGTTTTTGCGCAGGACATCAAGCCCCGCCTGATCCGCTTCGGTTATGGCCTGAACGAGCAGAGTAATCAGGGTCGCGCCGCCAAGGTATTTGTCGACGAGGTCGCCAAGCGCTCCGGTGGCAAGATGAAGGTGCGTGCCATCGGCGCGGCCGCACTCGGCCCGGATAATCAGATGCAGCAGGCGCTGATTGGCGGCGCACAGGAGATGATGGTCGGCTCCACCGCGACCTTGGTGGGTATCTCCAAGGAAATGGCGCTCTGGGACACGCCTTTTCTTTTCACCAACACCAAGGAAGCCGATGCCGTGCTGGACGGCCCGGTCGGCCAGAAGGTAATGGACAAGCTGGCCGACAAGGGCCTGATCGGCCTGGTCTATTGGGAGAATGGTTTCCGCAACCTGACCAATAACAAGCGCCCGGTCGCCAAGATGGAAGACCTGGGCGGCGTCAAGCTGCGGGTCATGCAGAACAACGTCTACCTGGACAGTTTCAAGACCCTCGGCGCCAATGCCATTCCGCTGCCTTTCTCCGAGCTGTTCAGTGCACTCGAAACCAATACCGTGGACGGCCAGGAAAATCCCTACAACACGGTGTTGTCGAGCAAGTTCTACGAGGTGCAGAAGTACCTGAGCATTACCAACCACGTGTATAGCCCGTGGATCGTCACGGTCAGCAAGAAGTGGTGGGACGGCCTGTCGAAAGACGAGCAGAAGGTATTGCGCGATGCCGCCGTCGTCAGCCGCGACTTCGAACGCAAGGACACCCGTGAAGAAGCCGCCAAGGCATTGGCCGACCTGAAGACCAAGGGCATGCAGATCAACGAATTGCCCGCTTCGGAAGTCAATCGCATGCGCGACAAGCTGACCGCCATCAATACCGAGATCGGAAAAACTGTCGGCATGGATCTCTGGAATGAAACCCAGGCCCAGTTGGGCAAGATTCGCGGCGCAAAATAAGCGGGCCGATCCGGCGGTGGTGAGCCGGCTTTCGGCCACCACTCCACAAGCGGAATATGGCTTTCAGAAAAAACAGTGCCCGGGTTTTGCAGGTCTCGACCGTGGTGGCGCTGGCGTGGGGCTACGCCGCACGGGCTGCGACCGCCGATATTCCGGGCGCCACCATCGCCGCCGCACCTGGCGTAGTGGCGGATGACCCTTTCAAGCTCAGCACGGGGCTGTACAGCGTCAACAGTGGAGGCGGCCGGCCATCCGGCCCAGGAGTGGACGTGAACCTGCGGTACACCCGGGACGACCAGCATTTCTGGGTCGGTTACTTTCGCTCGCCGGCGCTCGAGTTTTCGCAGCCGCGCGCCGGCTGGGATGGCGTCTATCGCATCGGCCCCGTGCGTCTGTTGCCGTCCTTGCAGCTGGCTTCGGGCGGCTTCGTCGGTGGCAGCCTGGCGGCCGAAGCCGGTACCCGCTGGTTTGCCGGCGGCGGCCTCGGGCGCACCAATCTGCGCAACTACGCCAACCTCAACTTCGATCCGAACGACGCGGTGACGCTATACGGCGGCTATCGATGGAACGACGCGGACAGCCTGTCGGTGCAATTGGTGCGCGATAACCGGCTGAACCCGGACCAGCAAAATCTGCACTTCATCTGGCGCAACCATTTAGCCGATGGCGAACGTTTCACGATTGATTTGTTGGCCAGGCAGGGCACGGTGGACGACCGCTTCGTGCGGCGTGCCGGGCTATCCCTGAATTACGAGTGGACCCGCTGGTTCGCCCGGGTCGCGTGGGATCCGAAGGTGAATTTCACCGCGCAGAACATGCTGAGGCTGTCGACCGGCGCAAGGTTTTAATCGCACGGCCAAGAAAAAAGCCAGCAGATGGTGACCTGCTGGCTTTTCTTGTTTTGGCTCCTCGACCTGGGCTCGAACCAGGGACCTACGGATTAACAGTCCGGCGCTCTACCGACTGAGCTATCGAGGAACGGTATACAACACACCGCCGGTTGACGGTGGCTGCAAGGTAATCCGACCTTGCAGCGTGATAAATCTGGCTCCTCGACCTGGGCTCGAACCAGGGACCTACGGATTAACAGTCCGGCGCTCTACCAACTGAGCTATCGAGGAACAGCCTCAGAGTATATACCGAAAAAATGCCGCGTCAGAATGCTGCGCGCATGCCGATGCGAAAAGTTCGGGCCGCACCCGGGAACAGGTAAACGTGGCCGTATTGAGAGGGCGATTCGCGCCAGTAGCGGCGGTCGGCCAGGTTGTCGATGTTGGCGGTCCAGGTAATGGCGGTGCCGCCGCCGGTGCGCTGGTCGTAGCGCAGGCCGGCGTCGAGGCGGGTCCAGCCGGGGAGGGCGAGTGAGCCGTCGGGCAACACGCTGCGCTCGCCTTCGTACGACAGACCGCCGTTGAGCTCCAGCCCGGCCATGCCGGGTACCCGCCAGCCGGCCTGGGCGCGCACCACCTGTTTTGGCACGTTGGTCGGGCGCTGGCCGTTCAGCGTCGGGTCTTGTGTGCTGTTGCGGCGCTTGGCGTCGATCAGCGTCACGCCGCCCGCCAGGCGCCAGGGGCCAGGGGTCCACTGGCCGCCGGCCTCGATGCCCTGGTGCACCGCTTCGCCGTCGTTGGCGCCGGTGCAGGGGTCGAGGCCGAGGTTGGCGCAGGCGTCCAGGTTGGTCACGGGGCGGGTGATGCGGAACAGCGCGGTCTGCCACGAAAACTCGCGTTCGCCGCCCTTCAGGCCCAGTTCCCACTGGCGTGATTTGAGGACCGGAAGCGCCACGCCCGCGTTGCTGTACTGCGACCGGTTGGGCACCACCTGCGATTCGACGCCCTGGCCGAAGCTGGCGTACACGATCTGGCCGGGCAGGAAGGCGTAGCTGGCGGCGAGCCAGGGCGTGGTGACGTCCTGGCGGTAGCTGGTGGGCCGGGAGCCGTCGGTGCGCACGCTGTCGCGGTCGAGGTGCGTCTGGCGCACGCCGGCCCAGGTGGTGAAGCGCGGCGTCCAGCGGATCGCGTCCTGCAGCGACAACTCGACGGAGCGTTCGTCCCGGTTGGTGTTCTGGCCGGTCAGCGTGGGATCGGCGGGCGTCACCGCGCTGCCGTCCACCCGCCCCTCGCCGACGTAGTTGTAGGCCTGCATGTCGAAGCGGTTTTTCACCCGGCTGGCCGTGAGTCCGACCGACAGGTCGTGGCGCACGGCACCCGTCATCAATCTGCCCTGCAGGCCGAGGTTGGCGGCCTGCTGCAGGCGGCGCTCGTTTTCGCTGCGGAAGTCGTACAGGTCGTAGGTGCCGTCGGAACAGAAGCGGTCGTAATTGCCCTGCTTGTCGCAGCCGAACGCGTAGGCCAGGCGGTCGTCGCTCTTCAGGCGTTGCTGGCCGACCTGCGCGGACCATTTCCAGTCGCTGTTGATGGCCTGGGTGAAGCGCAGGGTGCCGGTCAGGCCCTCGAACACAGAGGGCTGCGACCAGGGCTGGTTGTTGAGGTTGAGGCGTGGATCGACCGGGGCGGGAATGCGGTTGCCCAGGATGCTGAAAGCCTGCTGGCTGGGCTGCGACTTGCGGCTCCATTCGACTTCGGCCTCCAGCAGCGAATCACCGCTGATGCGCCAGTCGCCGGCCACCGCGGCCAGGCTGCGTTCACCGTCGAGGTTGCGCAATTGCGGGCGCAGGCGCTCCTGTGCCACGTTCAGGCGCAGGCCGAACTGCCGGTTTTCGCCAAAACGGCTGCCGATGTCGGCGGCGCCCAGCAGGCTGGCGCGCGAGGTGGCTTCCACCCGTACTTCGCGGATGTCGCGCTCGGTGGGACGCTTCACCACGTAGTTGACCAGCCCGCCCGGCGCGCTGGTGCCCGCCTGGATGCCGCTGGTGCCCTTGAGCACTTCGATGCGTTCCTTGTTGTCGAGCGGGATGGTGGTCTCGGCGCTGATCGGCAGGCCTTCGCGCCGGTAGTTGAAGCGGTTGTCCAGAACGAAGCCGCGCACGCTGACGAAGTCCCAGTAGCCGGGGGAGGCGTAGGCGTCGCTGACAGAGCTGTCGAAACGGGTGAGATCGGCCAGTCGCCGTGCACCGCTGGCCTGCAGGGCCTGCTGGTCGATGACGGTGGCGGAGATCGGCACCTCGCGTAGCGGCAGGTCGCCGAAACCGGTGATATCGGCCTGTTGCGGCGCACTGCGGGCGGCGTCCACCGTGATGGTGTCCAGGGTGCCGGCCGCCTGCTGCGCCTGGACGGCCGGGGCGGCCAGGGCCAGCGCCAGCAACGCGGCTTGCGCCAGCGGAGAAAGGGAAAAACGGTTGTTGTCGTCGATAACTGCCATCGCATGCCTTAAAACGAACGTTCGGCAGGGGCGGCAGGCGACGGGGAAAACGGCCGTGACGGCGCGAAGCACGTCGATGACGACAGGGCAGGGCACTCGGGCCGGTCCGGCACACGCTTTCCCTGCGCGAGGATTACCTCAATCAGGTTCCAAGGGACTCTCTCAGTCGCAGGACCGGCAGAACCGGACCTCGCAACACCCCCAGCGGACTCGCACCGGGACCGCCGGATACGAGCTGCCAGAATTGTAGCGGCTGATCAGGTTTTGTCAGCGACTGTTTCCGGCACGACGGGACCGAGCGCGGTGTCTGCCGCTGCGGCTTGCCGCTCCTTCCGGGCAGAGGTGAAGATGTCCCAGGCCGCGATGAACATCGCGGCGATGACCGGGCCGATCACGAAGCCGTTCAGCCCGAACAGCGCCATGCCGCCCAGGGTGGAGATCAGCACGACGTAGTCGGGCAGCTTGGTGTCCTTGCCGACCAGCAGAGGGCGCAGGATGTTGTCGACCAGGCCGATAACGAACACGCCGACGAAGATCAGCACCAGCGCCTTGACCACCGCGCCGGTCGCGAGGAAGTACAAGGCCACCGGGGCCCACACGATGGCCGCACCCACCGCCGGCAACAGCGACAGAAACGCCATCAGCACGCCCCACAGCACCGCGCCGTGGATGCCGAGCGCCACGAAGGTGATGCCTCCGATGAGCCCCTGCGCCACTGCGACCGCGATGTTGCCCTTGACGGTGGCGCGGATCACGGTGGTGAACTTGCTGAGCAGCTTGCCCTTGTGGCGCTCTTCGAGGGGAATGGCGTCGCGGATCATCATCGACAACTCACCGCCGTCGCGGATCAGGAAGAACAGCAGGTACATCATGACCGTGAAGCCGACCAGGAAGTCGAAGGTGTTCTGGCCGAAGTTGATGGCCGAGGCGGTGAGGTTGCGGCCGCCCTGGTTGAGCAGGTCCATCACCTTGGCCTGCAACGCACCCATGTCGCCGACACCGAAGCGCTCCAGCAGGCGCATGACCCATTGCGGCAGGTGGTCGAAGATTTCCTGCAGGTAGCTGCCGATGTTGATTTGCCCGGACTGCAGCTTGGCGAAAAGCATCGTGGCTTCCTGCGCCAGCGAGGCGGTGATGAGCGCGGTCGGCAGGATGACGATGACCAGGATCAGGCTCAGCGTGGTGAGCGCGGCCAGGTTGCTGCGCCCCTTGAAACGTTTGCGCAGCCAGCGGAACACTGGCCTGAACAGCATGGCCAGGATGGCCCCCCAGAAAACCGCGCCGTAATACGGAAAGAGGATCCAGCCGAAAGCCAGCGTGACGCCGATCAGCAGCAGGATGAATGTTTTTTGTTCTACGGCGTTTGATTTCATGAGGAAGCCCCGGTGGGGCACTGACAGGCGGCGGCTGCCGCGGTGCTGCATGCTAGCGAGGTTCGCGCCAGGGGTCGCGTCGGACTTCATCTCGATACGCACTCGGCGCTCGCCCTGGCGACAATGCGGCATTCTTCCCATCCGGCCCAGCCGCCTAACGCCCTTGTCCACTCGTCTTCTCCGCAGCCTGGCCTGCATCCTCGTCCTGGCGACCGGGTCCCTGTTCTCGGGTGTCGTCGGCGCCGCTGCCGCCGACGACGCGGCCGCCGCCGAAGCCACCCTGGACGCGGCCCGGGCACAGCTCACCACGATCCAGAAACAGGTCGCCAGCGACAGCCCCATCACCGACGCCACGCTCGCCACGCTGCGCACCGCCGCTCTCGATACCCAGGTGAACGCGGAGCAGGCCGCCAGCACGCTGGAGCCGGCGCTGGCCAATGTGGCGGCCCGTCTCGCCGAACTGGGCGAAGTGCCCGCCGGTACCACCGAGGCGCCCGACATCGCCGCCCAGCGCGCGTCGCTGGAAAAGCAGCGCAAGCAGCTGGACTCGCAGATCAAGCTGGCTCGCCTGCTGTCGCTGGAAAGCACGCAGGCGGCAGACGCGGTGGCCGAGCGCCGGCGCTCGCAATTCAACGCGCAGATCGGCGAGCGAACGGCTTCGATGCTGGCCGCGCCTTTCTGGCAAGAACTGCGCAGCGGCGTGCCCCGTGACATGGTGCGCATCTGGGGCATCGGCCGGCAGATCGCCGCCACGGCTTCCGACACACCCTGGATGGTCTGGATCGGGCTGGCCGCGGCTGCCGTGGCGGTGTTTTTCGCTCAGCAGTTCGCCGGCCGCAAGCTGCTGCGTTTTGCGTCCCAGCGCTTGCCGCACGGTCGGCTGAGGCGTTCGCTGCTGGCGCTCATGAGGGCGCTGCTGGCAGTCGTGGTGCCGGGCGTGGTGACGCACCTGCTGCGGCTCGGCATCACCTGGGGCAGCCCCGCCAGCGAGGAAATCGACAACCTGCTCGCACGCACGGTCGGCATGGTCTGCTTCGGTGCTTTCGTCTGGGGCGTGGGCAAGGCCTTGCTGGCGGCCAACAAGCCCTCGTGGCGGCTGCCGCCGCTGTCGGACGCCATGGCGCAGACGCTGCGCCGGCATCCGCTGATGCTGGCCGTGGCAATGGTGGCCGGCTGGGCGCTGGAACAGCTGGCCGTGCTGGCCAACGGTTCCCTGGCGACCACGGTGGCGCTGGAATGCCTCTACACGCTGGTCTTGGGCGTGCTGTTGACCTCGGCGTTGATCCGGATCCGACACGTGCGGCGCGCCGAAACCCTGGCGGCCGGTGCGCTCGCCCAGAAAGGCGCCGGCGACGCCGCTGCGCCGCCAGCACCGGTCAAGCCGGGCGAACACCTGGCGCGGCTGCCCTGGGTGTCGCTGGCCCTGGGCGGCCTTGGGCTGGTGTTGCTGGTGAGCCTCGTCTGCCTGCTGCTGGGCTATGTGGCGCTGGGCAGCTTCTTCGTCAAGCAGATCGTCTGGAGCGGCACCGTGGCCGCCGTCACCTATCTGTTGGTGGCCTTGCTCGACGACGCTTTCAGCGCGGCGTTCGCGCCGTCGTCCCACCCGGATGCGGCGCCCGACGACGGCACCCTGCGGGTGCGCGCGCAGGCCGGCGTGCTGCTGTCGGCGGTGTCGCGGCTGTCGGTGCTGCTGTTCGCGCTGGTCCTGGTGGCTGCGCCTTTCGGTCAGGGGCCGGACGAACTCATGCAACGCGCCGGGCAGCTGCGCGACGGGTTGGCCATCGGCGAACTCAAGCTCCAGCCCGGCGCGGTGCTGCAGGCGATCTTCGTGTTCGTCCTGGCGACCATCGGCGTGCGGCTGTTGCAGCGCTGGCTGCGCGACCGCTTCCTGCCGACCACCGGGCTGGACGCCGCCATGCGCGACTCCGCCACCACCTTGCTCGGCTTCGTGGGCACCGTCGCGGCGCTGGCCTTCGCGCTGTCGGCGATCGGCCTGGGCCTGGAACGCATTGCATGGGTGGCCAGCGCGTTATCCGTGGGTATCGGTTTCGGCCTGCAGGCGGTGGTGTCCAACTTCGTCTCGGGCCTGATCCTGCTGGCCGAGCGGCCGGTGAAGGTCGGCGACTGGGTTTCCCTGTCGGGTGTCGAAGGCGACATCCGCCGAATCAACGTGCGGGCCACCGAGATCCAGATGGGCGACCGCTCGACCGTCATCGTTCCGAACTCGGAGTTCATCACCAAGATCGTGCGCAACGTCACTCTGGCCAACCCGCTGGGGCAGGTGTCTTTCAAGCTGCCGATGGCGCTCGACACCGACGTGGTGAAGGTGCGGGACATCATCCTGAAGGTGTTCCAGGACAACGAAGGCGTGCTGGCCGAGCCGCCGCCCAAGGTGTTCCTGGAAAGCGTGGAAAACGAGCGACTCATCTTTTCGGCCAACGGCGCGGTGGCATCGCCCCGCCAGAGCTACGCGGTGAAAAGCGCCTTGCTGTTCGAGACGCTGGCCCGGCTCCGGGAGATCGGCCAGTTTCCGGTGAAGGCGACACCCGCCCCGCCGAGCGAGCCTGCCGAACCGGTCCCGCCGCCGACCTCCGCATTGCCGCCGTCGGCGGCCTGACGGCATGGCGTTCACTTCAGGCGCGAGCAATCTTCGCGAACTCACCGGCCAGTTCCCCGAGGCCGGGCGCATCGACGCCATCTGGCTCCGGCCCGAACGGCGCGTGCCGACGGTGTCGGTCGAATCGGTCAGGGCCATCCCCGGGCGCGGTCTGGAAGGCGATCGCAGCACCCAGGCCGTCACCATCGGTGGCAAGCGTCAGGTGACGCTCATCCAGGCGGAACACCTGCCGGTGATCGCCGCCTTTCTGCGGCGCGGCGCGCTCGACGGCTCGCTGCTGCGGCGCAACCTGCTGGTGTCCGGTATCAACCTGATCGCGGCGCGGGCGCTCTTCAAGGACGCGCCGCTGCATCTGCACATCGGACCGGAGGTGGTGCTGGAACTCACCGGCCCGTGCGAGCCCTGTTCCAAGATGGAAGCGCTGCTGGGGCCGGGTGCCTACAACGCGATGCGCGGCCACGGCGGCATGACCGGACGGGTGCTGACGGGGGGTGTGCTGCTGCGAGGAGACGCGGTCACTTGCCGGGCGGTCCAGCCGGGCCTGTTCTAGAGCAGGCTCAGCAGCCCAGCGCGTCGCAGAGCGCGCCCAGTTCCGTGACTTCCAGGTGCGCCCGTGGGCCGAGCACCCAGGCGTGGCCGGAGCGGTTCACCCAGGCCGCCTGCATGCCGGCGTCCAGGGCACCGACGATATCCAGCGCCGCGTCGTCCCCCACGTGCAAGACCGCCCCGACCGGCACGCCGGCCATGCGCGCGGCCGCCTCAAAGATGGCGGCATCGGGCTTGGCGCTGCCGAAATCGTGCGCGGTGATGCGTCCCTTGAAAAGATGGCCCACGCCCACCGTGTGAATGTCGGCATTGCCGTTGCTCAGGGCCACCAGGGGCCAGCGGGCAGACAGACGTTCGAGTGCCTCCAGCGCGTCGGCGTAGAAATCGACGCGCTGGCGCTCCGCAAAGAAAAGGTCGAAACCGGCCTCTGCGAGCGATGGATCCTCGCCGCACTGCCGAAGCGCGCGGCGGATCGATTCGCGCCGGAGTTCGCTGAGGTTGTGCCCGAGATCCGGCAGGTCGATCCCCACCTGCTCCCGGATCTTGCGCAACGCAGCGGGATCGGGAAACGCCGCCGCGGTGGCGGGGGCGTGCTGTGCCAGATAACGGTGCAGCACTTGCTCGGCGCGTTCGATGGCGGGCCAGACCGGCCACAGCGTGTCGTCCAGATCCAGGCTGATAGCTCGGATGGCTGATACATCCAGTGAGTGTTTTTGGTGCATGTCCCGGCGAGAATAGCGCACCGCCGCATTCGCCGGCGCAGCCCCCTCCGAGCCTCCCTTCCTTCGCCTCCCCGTGCCTCCATTCGCGTCCGAACCCACCTACCTGCACGGCCAGCCGCCGCGCACCGCCATTCTTTTTGTCAACCTGGGGACTCCGGACGCGCCGACGGCGCCTGCCGTGCGGCGATATCTCGCTGAATTCCTCTCGGATCCGCGGGTGGTGGAAATTCCGCCGCTGCTCTGGAAAACCATCCTGCACGGCGTCATCCTGCGCACCCGGCCCAGGGCCTCCGCCGCCAAGTACGCCAAGGTCTGGATGGCCGAGGGCTCGCCGCTGGCCGTATGGACGGCCAAGCAGGCCGGCATGCTCGGCGACTGGCTGGGCGAGCACGGCCACCATGTGCTGGTGCGCCATGCCATGCGCTACGGCAATCCGTCGGTCGCCAGCCAGCTCGATGCACTGAAGGCCGAAGGCGCGACCCGCATCCTGGTGCTGCCGGCCTACCCGCAGTATTCCGGCACCACCACCGCCAGCGTCGCCGACGCCGTCTTCGATTGGGGCCGGCAGCAGCGCAACCTGCCGGAGTTGCGATTCGTGCAGCGCTATCACGACGACCCCGGCTACATCGCCGCCCTGGCGGCACGGGTCGAGTCGCATTGGCGGGAACACGGCCGCGGCGAGAAGCTGGTGCTCAGCTTCCACGGCGTTCCGGCGCGCACCTTGCAACTGGGCGATCCATACCACTGCGAATGCCACAAGACGGCGCGGCTGCTGGGCACCGAACTGGGCCTGCATCCCCAGGAGATGCTGGTCACTTTTCAGTCCCGATTCGGCCGCGCGAAGTGGCTGGAGCCCTATACCCAACCGACGCTGGAAACGCTGGCGCGGGAAGGCCTGAAGCGCGTGGACGTGATGTGCCCGGGCTTCACCAGCGACTGCCTCGAAACGCTGGAAGAGATCGACATGGAAGTGCGCGACGCTTTCATCGCGGCCGGCGGCGAGACTTTTCACTACATCCACGCGCTCAACGACAGCCAGCGCTGGATCGCCGCCCTGGCCGGCGTGGCGCAGCAGCACATGGCCGGTTGGTCGACCCGCCAGTTGCCGGACGCGCGGGCGCTCGAGGCCAGCGCCGAGCGCGCACGGGCGATGGGTGCCGTGCGTTAGGACTGCCCGATGGTTAGGACTGCCCTACGAATGGTTGCGGGGCGGCCGTCGGCCGCGTTTATGGTGCGTCGGGGCGACGCGGATGTCGCCCGAGGAAATCTTCACCATGAAAAGCAGCCACCTTTCGACTCTCGCCTTGCTGGCGGCCGGCGCTGTCTCGATGCCGGCCGGCGCCCAGTCGGCTGCCGCGGCGCAGGCCCTTTACCAGCAGCAACTCGCCGCCTGCGACCCGTCCCAGCCGCGGCCGGCCTACAACGCCTGCGTGCGGGCGGCCGGCCTGGCGCTGGACCGTAGCGGCGTCGCCAGCTCGTCCGGGGTGATGGACGAATCGGCCGACGGCCGGGCGACCATCGTGCAAACGCCGGGTGCGCCGGTGCAGTCGATTCCGCCATCGGTGGTGGTGCCGCAGACCTTCACGTCGCAGGACGGCCGTGCCACCTTGCTGGTGCCGAGCGACAGTACGGTGCGCACCGGCCCCTGAGACAGGAGCGCGGTGGCGGTCCGGTGGGCGTCAGTCCCTCGGCCGGAACCCGATGATCAGCGATGACGGAACCCGTCCGTCGACGTCCTTCGGCAGGGTCTCGGTCTTGTCGATGGCTTTCAGCACCGCATCGTCCCAGGCGGCGTTGCCGCTGGACTTGACCAGTTTCTTGCCGACGATGGTGCCGTCCGGCGCGGCCCGCACCTCGACTTCGGCGCGCGGGTTGCCGGGAGCGTCGTCGGTGAAGGTGATGTTGGGCCGTACCCTGGCCGCTACCCGGCCGCCATAGGTCGCGGACGGGCCGGACGACCGCAGGTCCGAACCGGTGGCGCTGGCGCCGCCGGTAGCGCCCGCCAGTCCGGCGATGCGTTTCATCTGCTCGGCACGGTTCTTCTCGGCCTGCGCGGCGTCCCGTTTTGCCTGCTGTTCCTGCTTTTGCCGGTCTTCGGCCGCCTGCTTCTGTTTGTCCTCGGCGGCCTGTTTCTGCTTGTCCAGCTGCTTTTGCTTCTCGGCCTGCTTCTGCTTTTCGAGGGCGGCCTGCTTGTCGAGCGCAGCCTGTTTTTCTGCCTGTTTCCTGGCGTCGGCGGCCTTTTCGCGGCGATCGCGTTCGGCCTGCTCCTGCTTCTCGCGCGCGGCTTCCTCGCGGGCTTCCTGCTGGGCCTTGAGCTTCTTTTGGCGTTCCTGCTCCAGCACCTGCTGGCGCTGCTTTTCCTTGGCCGCTTCTTCCCGGTCCTTCTGGCGCTGCAGGGCGATGTCCGCGTCGCGGGTGTCGGGCGCGGGTGCAGGGGGTGGGGGCGGCGGCGGTGGTACCGGCGCCGGCCGGGGGGCTGGGGGCGGAGGCGGCGAGGGCGGCTCGGGAATCGGCGGCGGAGGCGGCGGTTCGACGGCGCGGGGGGCGGCCTGGCGGGGCGTGGCCGACCAGATCTCGGCCTCGACGGCGGGGGTGTCGGTGTCCTGTTTCCAGCGCACGCCCCAGGTCAGGGCGGCGAGCAGCGCCAGGTGAGCCAGCACCGCGAGCCCGAAGGCGCCGCTGCGCTTGCCCTCGGGTGGCGGGGTGAACTCGGTACGGTCGGCAGTGACGGGCATCTTGGCGCGCTTGCCTCAAGGAACCAGCTGCACGGACAGGCCGACGCGCTGCACGCCGGCGCGCTGCAGCTTGTCCATCACCTTGACCACGGTCTCGTACTTCACCGTGCGATCGGCGCTGATGACCACCGCGCTGTTGCTGCCGGCGACGCCGGGCGTGCCGTCGGCCTGCGCGGGAGGCGTCGGCGCGCTCTGCTGCATCACCTTGACGGCGTTGCCCACGTCGTTGAGCGTGGCCGGCGCGGTGCGGTCGGGGCTCTTGACCTGCAGGGTCTCGTCCTTGCCGACGATCACCTGGATGACCTGGTCCGGCTGCTTGTTGGCCTTGCCGATGGAGGGCAGGTCGATGTTGCTCGGGGTGATGAGCGGTGCGGTGACCATGAAGATGATCAGCAGCACCAGCATGACGTCGATGAACGGCACCATGTTGATCTCGTTGATGGTGCGGCGGCCCCGGCCGCGTGAAGCCATTCCGGGCATGTCAGTGTCCCGATGCGGTGGAAGCCGGCGCGCCGAGGTTGCGCTGCAGGATGTTGGAGAACTCCTCGATGAAGGTCTCCTGCTGGATGGCCACCCGGTCGATGTCGCGTGCGAAGCGGTTGTAGGCGACCACCGCGGGGATGGCGGCGAACAGGCCGATGGCGGTGGCCACCAGGGCCTCGGCGATGCCGGGCGCGACCGTCTGCAAGGTCACCTGCGCCATGGCGCCGAGGCCGGTGAAGGCATGCATGATTCCCCAGACCGTGCCGAACAGGCCGACATACGGCGAGACGGAGCCGACGGTCGCCATGAAGGACAGGCTGGATTCGACCGTGTCCATCTCGCGCTGGAAGCTGGCGCGCATGGCGCGGCGGGCGCCGTCGAGCAGGGTTCCGGGGTCCGAGACGCGGCGTTCGCGCAGTTTTTGATATTCGCGCATGCCGCTGGCGAAGATGCGTTCCATCGGGCCGGCGCTCTTGGCGTTGGCGGCGGCGGCGGAAAACAGGTCGTTGAGGCTGGTGCCGGACCAGAACTCGCGCTCGAACTCCTCGTTGAGCGACTTGACCTTTTTCAGGGCGAAGGTCTTGCGGAAAATGGCTGCCCAGCTGGCGACGGAAACGCCCAGCAACAGCAGCATGACCAGTTGCACCACGAAGCTGGCGTTGAGCACCAGGTGGAGGATGGACATGTCTTGGTTCATGGTGTTTTCAAAGCTTCCAGGATGTCTGCGGGGATACGGGTCGGCCGCATGGTTGAGGCTTCGACCCAGCTGATGCGAATGGTTCCCTCGGCGAGCAACAAAGGCTGCGCTTCGGGTGTGGCGGGCTGCTGAGGGTGCAACCACGCTTGCTGTGCGATTGTCAGCGAGGCGCGGCTGCCGTCCTGCAAGGACGCGTTAACGGTGAGCAAATCGTCCAGGCGCGCCGGTTTGCGGTAGCGCACGGCGGTGTCGGTCACCACGAACATGCCGCCGGTGGTCTCGCGCAGCACCTGCTGCGACAGGCCCAGCGAGCGCAGCCATTCGGTACGGGCCCGCTCGAAGAACTTCAGGTAATTGGCATAGAAGACGATGCCACCGGCGTCGGTGTCTTCCCAGTAGACGCGGATCGGGAACTCGAAAGCCATCGTGCGGAAGTGCGGAAGTGCGGAGGTAAGGTGTCAGGCGAGCAGTGCAGCCAGCCGTGCGGCGGCTTCCTGCAGCTGCTCCATCGAATTGGCGGTCGAGAAGCGGATGCGCCGGGCGGTGTCGGCATTGCCGAAATCGCGGCCCGGCGTGACTGCCAGGTTGGCCTGTTCCATCAGCGCGAACGACAGCTCCCAGCTGTCGCGGACGCCGAGGCGGCGGCAGGCCTCGGTGCAGTCGGCCCAGGCGTAGAAGGCGCCGTCGGGCATGACCGGCACCGGCAGGTGCGCGGCAGCCAGCGCGGGCACGAAGAAGTCGCGCCGGGCCTTGAAGGCGGCTCGGCGGCGTTCGTATTCGGTGATGCTGTCCGGCTCGAAGCACGCCAGCGCCGCGTGCTGCGCCACCGTGCTCGGACAGATGAACAGGTGCGAGGCCATCTTGTCGAGCGTGGCGACCAAGGCGTCGGGCACCACCATCCAGCCCAGGCGCCAGCCGGTCATGTGGAAATATTTGCTGAAGCTGTTGATGCTGACGACGTCGGATTCGGCGCCTTCGAGCGCCAGCACGCTCTGGCCGAAGGAGTCGTCGTAGCTCAGGCCAAGATAGATCTCATCCAGCAGCAGCACGCCGCCGCGCTCGCGCACCACCGAATGGATGCGGCGCAACTCGTCGGGCGCGATGGAGGTGCCGGTCGGGTTGGACGGCGACGCCAGCAGCACGCCCCGGGTGCGCGGGCCCCAGGCGGCCTCGACCTGCGCGGCGCTGAGCTGGAAGCGGTCTTCGGCGGTGGTCGGCAGCAACACTGCGCGGCCCTCGGCGGCGCTGACGAACTGCCGGTTGCAGGGATAGCTCGGGTCCGGCATCAGGATCTCGTCGCCAGCGTCGATCAGGGCCATGCAGGCCAGCTGCAACGCTGCCGAAGCACCGGCGGTGACGACGATGCGGCGGGCCGGCACAGCCACGCCGAAGCGCTCGGCATACCAGTGCGAGATGCGTTCGCGCAGTGCCATCAGGCCCAGCGCGGCGGTGTATTGCGTGGTGCCGCCGCGCACGGCGCGGGCGGCGGCTTCCTGCACCAGGGGCGGTGCGGTGAAATCGGGCTCGCCGACGTTCAGGAAAATCATCGGCCGGTCGCTGCCGGCCAGGTCGACCGCGCGCGCGGCGGCCGCCTTGGCGACCTCCATCACGTAGAACGGTTCGAAGCGCCCGGCGCGGGCGGAAAGCCGCAGGGCGTCGTCGGCGGTGCGGCTCAAGATGCGGCGCGAGGGCTGCGCTGCCGGTCGGCGGAGACTTCGTCCGGGCGCAGTTGCGGTGCCAGGCCGTTGAGTACCGCGTTGACGTACTTGTGGCCGTCGGTGCCACCGAATTCCTTGGCCAGCTCGATGCATTCGTTGAGCACCACGCGCCAGGGCACGTCCAGGCAGTTGCGCAGCTCGTAGACGCCGATCCACATCACCGCGTGTTCGATCGGCGAGATTTCGGCCATCTTGCGGTCGAGCAGCGGGAGGATGAGTGCGTCTTGCGTCTCGGCCTCGGCGATGCAGCCGTGCAGCACCGCGTCGTAGTGGAGCGAGTCGGCCTTGTGGAAGCCGGACAGGTCGCGGGTGAAGCGGTCGATGGCGGCCGGTTCGTTCTTGCCGACCAGGTGCTGGTAAAGCGCCTGCAGGGCGAACTCGCGGGCACGCGTGCGGGCCGATTTGGCAGATGCCTTGCGGGCCCCGGTGGTGGTGCGACCCGGCAGCGCCTTGGGCGCTTCGGGCGCGGCGGCGCCGTCGGTCGGCAGCTCGGAGGGAGTGGTGGGTTCAGTCATGCGATGTCCGTCAGCAGGTTCGCCATCTCGACGGCGACCCGGGCCGCGTCGCGGGCCTTGTCGACCTGGCGCGCCCGCGCCTGTTCGAGGTTTTCGACGGTGAGAATGGCGTTGGCGATCGGCAGTTTGGAGTCGAGGCCGACGCGGGTGATGGCGGTGCCGGATTCGTTGGCGACCAGCTCGAAGTGGTAGGTCTCGCCGCGGATGATGCAACCCAGCGCCACCAGGGCGTCGTATTTGCCGCGCGCGGCGAGATATTGCAGGGCGATGGGCACCTCGAGCGCGCCGGGCACGGTGACGTGGCCGATGCGGTCGGCAGCGACACCCAGCGCGACCAGTTCGGCCTTGCAGGCGTCGGCCATGGCGTCGGTGATGTCTTCGTTGAAACGCGACTGGACGATCCCGATGGAAAGTTTGCGGCCGTCGAGGCGTTGGCCGTGGCCTTTGTTGGCGTCTTGCACGCGGGTTCCTTCAGGTGTTTTTATGGGGTTGGAGGGTGGCTTACCGGCCGGCCTGGTCGGCCTGGTGATAGCCGACCAGCTCGATGCCGTAGCCGGCCATGCTGGGCATGCGGCGCGGCTGGCCCATGAGGTGCATGCGGCGTACGCCGCATTCGCGCAGGATCTGCATCCCGATGCCGTAGGTGCGCAGGTCCATGCGGCCGCGCTCGGGCGCCTGGGCGGCACGGGCGGTGCCCTCGAACTGCGCCAGCAGATCCGCGGCGCTCTCGCCGCAGTTCAGCAGCACCACCACGCCCCGGCCGGCGGCTGCGACATGGCGCAGGCTGGCGTCGAGGCCCCAGGAGTGCATGGCGCGGTCGACTTCCAGCGCGTCCAGCACCGACAGGGGTTCGTGCACCCGGGCCGGAACCGCTTCCTGCTCGTCCCACCGGCCGCAGACCAGTGCCAGGTGCACGCCGCCGCTGGTGTTGTCGCCGAAGGCATGCGCGGTGAACGGGCCGGCCGCCGTACGCATCGGGCGGCTGCTGATGCGCTTGACGAGCGTCTCGTGGCGGCTGCGGTATTCGATCAGGTCGGCGATGGTGCCGATCTTCAGGCCGTGTTCGGCGGCGAACAGCTGCAGGTCGGGCAGGCGCGCCATGGTGCCGTCCTCGTTCATGATTTCGCAGATCACCGAGGCGGGGCTGCAGCCGGCCATGGCCGCGAGGTCGCAGCCCGCCTCGGTATGGCCGGCACGCATCAGCACGCCGCCGTCGACGGCCTGCAAGGGGAAGATGTGGCCGGGCTGCACCAGGTCCGAAGCCTTGGCGCCCGGCGCGACGGCCGCCTGCACCGTACGCGCGCGGTCGCCGGCCGAAATGCCGGTCGTGACGCCCTCTGCGGCTTCGATCGACACGGTGAAGGCGGTGGAATGCTTGGCGCCGTTGCGCACCACCATCGGCGGCAGTTCGAGCCGCTCGCACATCTCGCGCGACAGCGTCAGGCAGATCAGGCCGCGGGCGTGGCGAGCCATGAAGTTGATCGATTCGGCCGTGATGTGATCGGCGGCGATGACGATGTCGCCCTCGTTCTCGCGGTCTTCCTCGTCCACCAGGATGACCATGCGACCGGCCTTGATGTCGGCGCAGATGTCTTCTACGGGGGAGATGCCGACGGGGGCGACGGAGGGCGGAGCGGCGGTCATGCGGGGTTTCCAGTGGCGGGCAACGCGGCATGCCGGAGCGTGCGGACGGCTGCGTTTGCCTTCATGTCGGGTAGCGGGAATCGCGTTGAACCCGGTATTTTCGCAGATCGCGCGGCACGCGTCGGCGGTGGCGGTCGGCCGGGGCCGGTCCGGCTTTTTGCCGGCAGCCGGGGTTGCCGTGCCGCGGGCTGCGGAGCAGGGCGATGAACGTCCGCGCGGGGCCGTCAGGCCTTGTCGCGCGCGCCCAGCAGACGCTCCACGTAACGCGCCACGGTGTCGATCTCGAGGTTGACCGGATCTCCCGTCGACAGCCGCCCCAGCGAGGTGTGCTCCAGCGTGTGGGGGATCAGGTTGATGAAGGCCACGGTGCCGTCGTCGCGATCTTCGACGCGGTTGACGGTGAGGCTCACGCCGTTCACCGTGATCGAGCCCTTGTAAGCCAGGTAGCGGCCGAGTGCCGGCGGCGCCAGTACCCGGAAATCGTGGCTTTCGCCGACCGGCTCCAGGCGCTCGACCCGGCCGATGCCGTCCACGTGGCCCGACACGATATGGCCGCCCATGCGGTCCCCGGCGCGCAGGGCTTTTTCCAGGTTCACACTGTGCAGGCGATCGAGCCCGGAGGTCTTGTCCAGCGATTCGGCAGAAACGTCGATGTGGAAGGTGGCGCCGGGAATGTCGAACTGCGTCACCGTCATGCAGGCGCCGTCGAGGGCGATGCTGTCGCCGGACAGCACGTCGTCGAGGTAGCCCGGCGGGGCCTGGATGGTCAGGCGCTTGCCGAAGGCTGCGGTGGGGCCGAGGTCCTGGACCTCGAGGATGCGGCCGAGGCCAGTGATGATTCCGGTGAACATCCGGCAATTCTGGCAGGAATGTCCATCTGCCGAAGCTGCCGGGATATCGCTGGCGAAGTGTCGGCGGTGGTGAGCGGGCGATTCAGGCCGGCGACGGCGGCATACCGCTTTTCATGTCGCCGTCGCCTCTTTCGGGGCGTGCCGTACCTTCGCTGCTTTTTTCGTCGCGAGGCCGCACCCGTGCCACCACCCGCAGGTCGGGGCCGACGCGCTCCACGCTGTCGTAACTGAGAACGTAAGCCTGCGACAAGGTTGCGAGCGGCCCGAAAGCGGCCATTGCCCGGCCCTCGCCCAGCAGGCAGGGGGCCATGTAGAGGAGCAATTCGTCGACCAGGCCGGCCTGCAGCAATGCGCCGTTGAGTTCGGCGCCGGCCTCGACATGCAGCACCTTGACGCCCTGTGCGGCGAGGTCTTGCAACATGCCGGCCAGATCGACCCGCCCACCTTCGCCGGGCATCGAAACCAAGCGCGCACCGTGTGCCTGCAGGGTCGCTGCGTGAGCCGGATCGGCGCCGCCTGCCGAATAGATATGCAGGCGGCGCTGCAGTCCGAAAATCTGCGCATCGGCCGGCGTGCGCAGGCGGCTGTCGAGCACCACCAGATCGGGCTGGCGGCTGACCGGTGCAAGGCGAACGTCGAGGCGGGGGTCGTCGGCCAACACGGTGCCGATGCCGGTCAATACCGCGTCGGCCCTGCCACGCCATGCGTGACCGTCGGCCCGGGCCTGGGGCGATGTGATCCAGCGGCTTTCGCCATTCGTCAGGGCGGTACGGCCGTCCAGGGAAGCGGCGACTTTCATGCGTACCCAGGGGAGGGCGTAGCGGGCGGGCCTATCGGCTCCAGCAGGTATCGGCGTTGACGGCGGTGGCATCGGGGACATTGAGAATCTCGCGTTGGCCGGTGTGCGAAAGGACGAGGGTACCGCAGCGGTCGTTCGTCTGGACACCCTGCGGCGTGGCCTCCAGCGAAAATTTGGTGCCTTCGCTGTCGATGGTCACGGCCAGCCGGTAATGCCCGCCTTCCACTTTGAGCAGGCCCTGGGGAACGGCATTTTGCTTGGGGTAGCGGCCGCTGGCGGTGGCGGCCCTTTCCAGCCAGTGCGCCGCCTGGGTCAAGGCGACCCGGGCAGCGACGCGGCGCACCCGCGCGACGTACGCGCCATAGGTCGGCAGCGCCACGGACGCCAGGATGCCGGCAATGGCCAGCGCGACCAGCAGTTCGATCAGGCTGAAGCCGCCGCCGCGCGAGACTGGCACCGCTTTCAACGCAGTTGCCGCCAGCCGGCACGCAGCGGTTTGGTGCTGCCGTGTCGAAGCGCGACGATGGGCAAAGAGGCATCGGATGGCTGCGCCACCCGCCATTGCACGCTGCCCTGCGTGAGAAGCAAGCCGCCGGGGTCGACCTCCACCCGGTTGGCCGTGGACGCGTCGGCGCCGGCGTTGGCGCCGGCAGGCAGGGCGGTCAGGGCCGTGAACGTCGGCGTTGCCGGCGTGCGTCCGGTCGAAGCATCGATCACCGTCAGGTAATCCCTTGCGCCGGCGGAGGTGGTGAACAGCATGCGTTGGCCACCCAGGGGACGAGGCGTCTGCAAAACGCGTTCGCCCGGTTGCGGAAGGTCCATGCGCCAGCCACGGAAATTGCCTGGAGCGGGGTTTGTGACGTCGGTGCGCTGGTAAGCCCGCCCCGTCACCGAGAACGCCGCACCTGAACCGAGCACCTGCAGGGAAGCGGGCCGCCGCGGGTCCTGGGGGCCGTTGATGGGCGTACCTCCGTGGAGGGTGACGCCGCCATCGCCGCTGGGGGCCGGCGGCTCGATCAGCACCGTGCTGTCGTCGTGCAGCCCGTACAGCGACTGGACCTGCAGGTCCGTTCGATCGGCTGCGGTCAGCATGCGGCCGGTGCCGAAGCTCAGCATGACACCGCCGCGCGGGTGCGGCATCCAGGCCGGAGCGGCGCTGATGGCTTGAGGCCGGCCCTCGTCGTCGCGGGCGTTGAAGAAAGGCCGGCCCGCGAAGGCGATCTTCCATTTGTCGGCGTCGTCGTTGCTCAGGTCGAACTTCCACAAGTGGCCGAGCAGGTCGCCGGCATAGGCCATATCCGCCTTGCCGTCGCCGTCCACGTCGATGAGCGCCGGCGCCGCGAGCCCGTTGCCGCCCCGATAGCCGCAAGGGGCCGGCAGCGCCGGGCACGTCGGGCCGATACGGATCAGGTCGCGCGGGCCGTCGAGGTACTGGATGAGCAGCACCGGCATTTCGTTCGGGCTGTTGACCCCGTTGCCCATCACCAGTGCCCAGCGTTCGTTGTTGAGCCGTGTGATTTGCGCCGCGCCGGTGCCGCGTTGGTCAGGAGCCGGCGGCGAGACGATGTGGCCGATATCGCGGTCCTGGGTGGCGGTGGTGTCGAGCAGCACGACGGATGCCGCGTCTCCTTCCGAATATCGATCGGGCCGGCTGACATCCAGCACGAAATACCCGCGAGCGCCGGCGCCGGGCGTGCCGGCCAGCACGGTGGCCCAACGGGTGGCCTGGCCGATGCCCGGGATGTTGGCATCGGCGGTAAAGACCGGCCCGCTCATCAACGCGCGGCGCCGCCAGTCCGGACGGCTGAAGGCGGCGATCTGCGGCAGCACGCCGATCGGCAGGTAGGCCAGCCGTTCGGTGCCGTCGCGGGTGTCGAAGCCGTGCAACAGGCCGTCGTTGCCGGCGATGTAGGTCATCGCGGGCCGTTCGGCGATGGCCGGATCGCGGCGCCAGGCATGAAAGCCCGGTTCTGCGACGCGTGTCACGGGTGCGCCGGTCGGCCACGGTTGCGAGCCGACGCTGTCACCCTGCCGGAACGGCCGGCCGTCGGCGTGGCGCACGCGGTCGCGCAGCGGGCCGCCTTGCGCGGCCTCCTGGCGGTGGTCGCCCCGCAGCCAGTCGAGACGTTTGCGGCCGACGGCGGCTCCTTCGGTGGCCGAGAGCAGGGTGCGCATCGCCGCGGAAATTTCGCTCCAGCGCAACGGGCGGCCTGTCGTCCCGTCGGAGGTCAGGATGGTGCGGGCATTGGGGTCGGCCGCATCCAGCCTGGGTGCGCTGTCCCACTCCGGTCGAGCGGACAATGCTCCGGTCCGGGCGTCGACGCGCCAGGCACGCACGCCACCGCTCCAGTCGCGGCTGTCGTAGTAGCTGGAGAGCGCCAACGGCGTACCGTCGGTCGCCGTGCCCGGCATCGCGGAGAAAACGGACACCGGCCAAGCCTCGCTGACCGGCGGCGCCGCCTCGAATACCAGCGGCGCGCAGGCCGCAGCACGCCACGCGAGAACGGCGAATGCCATCGGGACCAGTCCAGGAAGGCGCAGAAATTTCATGGCGGAGGCAAGGCCGGCGTGGGGACGAAAAGCTCGCGCAGCACGACCTGCGTCTCGGGCCGGCGGCCCTCGACAGCCGCCGTGATGCGAAAGACATAGGGTCGGGTGGCATCCGGCTGGTGCCGCGAACCGCCCTCGGCGATGCCGGTGGCCTCGGCGTAGTCCAGCACCTCCACCCAGCAGCGGGCATGGCCGGCCAGATAGGGGTTTTGTGCGGTTCCGCCCGCCTCCACGGTGGCGCCGGTGAAGCGGCCGTAGGTGGCGAAGGTCGCCGGCTTGCTGTCCGTGAGCTCGGCGAAGTATTTCTTGATATCCGCAGCGTCGGTTGGAACCGTCTTGAGCGGCAGGCAGATGCCGTCGCGGCAAGGGAAAACCGGCTCTGTCCCCAGGATGTCCCGCAGCGAATCCATCTGGCCTGCCACGGTGGGAAAGAAGACGCCGCTCGCGCGCGGAAGGCAACCGGCCATGCCACTGGCGCCAGCGGCAATGCCGGAGCCAGCGCCGGCGCAGGAGCTGCCATCGGGCCAGGCGCCGGCGACATCGGTTTCGGCGTCGCGCAACAAGGCGGTGGCTGCAGCGAACGCTCGGGCCTGGTCGGCGGCCAGGCCGACACTCGACTCGTTCAGCGACATCAGCCGCGACACCGCGAGCGCGGTGAAGCATGCCACTACCGTCAGCACCAGCACCACGAGCAGCGCCGATCCCCGCTGCACGGCAATCGACAGGCGATCAGCCGTCATTGTTGACCCGGAATACCGCGCGGACCAGGCGGATCAGCGCCCCCTTTTGCAGGGTGTTCGGAACGGCCTTTCCGTTGCAGTCGAGCGCGTCTGACGTGCCGCGACGTAGATCGCTCGAGACCTGGATGCACGCGGCGACCGCCAGCACCGCCGTGCCGGTCGGCAGCTTGTCGGCATCGACATACACCAGGCTGCCGTCCGCTCCGGGGATGCCGTACTGCAGTTGCAGGTCGTCTACTCCGGCGACCAATGCCTGCTGTTTCGACTTGGGCCGTGCGCCACTGGCGTACAGGGCGCTGCGGCCCGAGTCGGTCTTGTCGGTGGCGACGAAGAATTGGCTGTCGAAATGGTCGAGCTTTCCATCTGCGCCGGTATCGGCAGGTTTGTTGGCCAGGACGCCGAGACCATCGCGGTCGTCATCCGAATCCGGTTCGTAGCTGACACGCAAGGTGTCCGGCTTGCCCGGCCCGCCCTCGACGCCGGATACGGCGGCACCGGTGCCACTCCATCCGCGAAATGCATTGCTGAAGCGATATCCGCCGACGTCCGGCAGTATCCGGACCGAACCCGCCTGCCGCACCTGCCGGCCGATGAGCCGCATCACCATGTCGGCGCGCTGCTGGAGGTCGGCAGCGTCCCGCGCGGCAGCGGCTGCCTGCAGCAGCGAGGCGCTGGCCGCCAGGGCCGACGCGATGACCATCAGGCCGACGGCCACGCCGATCATCAGTTCGACCATGGCGATGCCCCGGGACCGCACCAGGCCGCCGCCGGCCCTACTGCGACACATAGGCCACGTGGCACAGGAATGTCGGCGGACATTGGTGGCCGTCTTTTGCCAGCGTGGTGCCGAGCGCCTCTTGTTGAAGCTCTGCGTCGGCGGTGGTCATCTGGCGCTCGTTGGCGGGCCACGCGATGGCGATGCGGACCTGGCGCGGCACCGAAAGCGTCCGGAACACGCTGGCGGCGGCCCCGGGCAGGGCCGCCTTCAGCATGGCATTCCACTGTGGCGGCAGTTCGCTTTCGGCTAGCTCGAAAGGCGCCGAAGGCGACGCGGGGATGACCGCCAGGTGCTCGGCCGCGGCATCGATGAATTGCAGCGCCACGGCCCGGGCCTGGGTCGACCGGGTCTCGGCCAGTTGGCGCGCGATCGTCTGCCCCAGCCCCAGCAAGGCCAGCGCGAGTACCAGCAACGCAAGGAGCGAGTCGATGAGGACAAAGCCGGCGACGGGCGCCGACACCCGCGTCATTCCTGGCATGTGGCGCCCGCCTCGATGCGGATACGTCCGGCCAGGCCTTGGCAGAGCGCCCGGTTGGCGGGATCGCTCTCAGTGCCGCCGAGGGGCCTGACATAGACGCGCCCCATCTTTTTCGTCATGGTGTCCTGCGGGTCGAAGCAAAAGTGGGCCGGTGAAACGCTCGGCAACACGACGCTGGACGGTAGCCGGTAGGTCCTCAGCGCTACCTGGCCCGCGACGGAGGCGCATGCATCGTCCGGGCTGAGAAAAATCTGCCACCCGGTGGCCGGTTCGTCGAAGTGCATCGCCACCGACATGCCATGCCGCACCGCTTCGGCGCGCGCCCACTGCAGGTCGGCCAGCAGATCCTCGGCCACCACACGCACCTGATGCCTGCGCAACATTTGCTGCATCGACGGCAAGGCAAGGGTAGCCAGGACCGCCACGATCGCCACCACCACCAGCCACTCGACCAGCGAAAAACCCGTGGTGGCGAATCGGCGAATGCGGGAGGAGGGCGGTGGACAGGTGGTCAAGGAACAGGTGGCGATGGGTGGGCCTGCATGGTGCAGCCGGCATGTTAAAAACCGCTGCCGTTCGTCGCCCGGCGCCTACCACCTGTCTGCGACCTGCGTTCGCCCACTGCCTACCAAGAGCCTTCCATGACCCTTCTGCACACCATCGACATCGAAACCGCACCGCATCCCACCGCCACCGTGCTGCTGATGCACGGCCTCGGCGCGGGTGCCGACGATTTCGTGCCCTTCGTGCCACAGCTGGAACTGACGGGTGTGGGACCGGTGCGATTCGTCTTTCCGCAGGCACCGACGATGCCGGTCACCATCAACGGTGGCTACCGCATGCCGTCCTGGTACGACATCCGTGTCACCGACCTCGGCCGCGAAGAAGACGCCGACGGGCTGCGCACCTCGCGCGACGCGATCGAGGCGCTGATCGCACGCGAGAAACAACGCGGTGTCGCTGCCGGCCGCATCGTGCTGGCGGGTTTTTCGCAAGGGTGTGCCATGGCCTTGATGACCGGTTTACGCCATGCCGAGCGGCTGGCGGGCGTGGTCGGCTTGTCGGGCTACCTGCCGATCGCCTCCACCACGGCTGCGGAACGTCACCCGGCCAATGCCGACCTGCCGATTTTCCTGGCCCACGGTACGCGCGACGGCGTGGTGCCCCTGGCGCGCGCCGAAGCCACTCGCGATGCACTCAACGCGCTGGGCCATCCGGTCGAGTGGCATACCTACCCGATGGAGCACACGGTGTGCCCGCCCGAGGTGCGTCAGGTCGACCTTTGGTTGCAACGGGTGCTGGCGCCGGCCGCCTGAACGGATCGGCCGGATCGACCGGGCTGACCGGGCTTACCGCCGCGGTTTCCTGTTCCTGCGGGAGAGGTGCACGATCACCAGGGCTGCACCCAGCACGATAGCGAACCAGCCGACCAGCGAGCTGCCGCCGATGGCCTCGCTGAGGCCGGTGGTACCGAGGAAACGGGGCGCCAGCAACACGGCGATGCCGATGACGATGCAGGCGATGCCGCGGAAGAGAAAATTGTGATTCATGAAATTCGAAAAAGAGTCCGCCGAACGGTGTTTTGGGGATGCCAGACGCCGGCCGAGCGCCGATCCTACGCGCGTGGTACTTTCGCAGCCCCAAAATAACGACAAATGCCCGAGCAGCCCATGACCAGCATCGATCAGCGCCTATCCGCGCTTTCCCCTGAGCGCCTGCAGGGCATGCGTCGCGGCATCGAAAAAGAGAGCCTGCGCTCGCTTGCCGGCGGCGCTCTGGCACTGACGCCGCACCCGCAGCCTCTCGGCTCGGCGCTGACCCACCCGCATATCACCACCGACTTCAGCGAGTCCCAGGTCGAGCTGATCACCGGCGTGCACGCCAGCGCCGAGGAATGCGTCGACGAAATCACGCAGGTGCATCAGTTCGTGCACCGAGCCATGGCCGCCCAGGACGCACACGGCAACGAGAACCTGTGGGTTTCCAGCATGCCTTGCGTGCTGCCGCCCGACGAAACGATTCCGCTGGGCCGCTATGGCACCTCCAACGTCGGACGTGCCAAGAGCGTCTATCGGATGGGGCTGGGCCACCGATATGGGCGGCGCATGCAGACGATTTCGGGCATCCACTACAACTGGTCGCTGCCGGGCGTCACCAGCGAGCAGTATTTCGACCTGATCCGCAACTTCCGCCGGCACGCCTTCCTGTTGCTGACGCTGTTCGGCGCTTCGCCCGCCACCTGCGGCAGCTTCGTCGCGGGGCGGCCCCACGAACTCCAGCCCATCGGCGCTGCCAGCATGTACATGCCGCACGGTACTTCGCTGCGCATGGGGCGACTGGGTTATCAAAGCGATGCGCAGTCGACGCTGGCCGTCAGCTACAACAGCTTGGAAGGCTATGCAGCTTCGCTGCAGGATGCGCTGACACGGCCGTACCCGGCGTACCGCGCCTTGGGCATCCGCAATCCGGGCGGCGAATACAACCAGCTGGCGACCTCGCTGCTGCAGATCGAGAACGAGTTCTACGGCACCATCCGACCCAAACGCACCATCCGGCAAGGCGAGCGCCCGCTGCATGCCTTGCGCGAGCGCGGCGTCGAATACGTCGAGGTGCGCTGCATGGATCTCGATCCGTTCGACCCGGTCGGCATTTCGGCGCAAACCATGCGGTTCATCGACATCTTCCTGCTGCACTGCCTGCTGAGCGATAGCCCGCCCGACACGCCGGAAGAAATCTCGGAGCTGGCCCATAACCAGCACCTGACGGCGGCGCGTGGACGCGAGCCCGGCCTGCAACTGCATCGGGCCGGCAAGGCCGTTGCGCTGACCGACTGGGCGACCGAGATCCTCGACCAGTGCCTGCCGATCGCCCGCGCCATCGATGCGGCGCAAGGCGGTGGCCAATATCTGCAAGCCCTGGAAGCTGCGCGCGATGCCCTGGCCCGTCCCGACGGCCTGCCGTCGGCGCGAGTGCTCCAGACCATGGCCGAAGACTACGGAAACTCTTTCATCGACTGCACACGGGCACAGTCCGTCGCGGCCCGCCAGGCGTTGCTGGACATGCCCTGGACCGCCGAGCAGCAAAGCCGTTTCGAGGCCGCCAGCGCCCTGTCGCTGGCCGAGCAGCAGCGTATTGAGCAAGCCGACACCATGCCTTTCGAGGTGTACCGCGAACGCTACGTGTCGCCCGAGCGCCTGGTGCCTGCCCGCCGCGCTGCCGTGCCCGCCTGAAGCGCATGGCATCCGAGTCTTTTGTCGCGCGGGCAGCGCAGCGGTTTTCTGGCGCCACCGCGTGGGTACGCCGTCACCCGTGGCGCAGCGTGGCGGCACTGCCGGTGCTGCTGGTTCTGTACCTCTTGCTGCTCATCCCGTTCACGCCGAGCGTCGGTGACATCCGCAAGGCACGGGAAGAGCGGCCCGCCGCCGTGCTTTCTTCGGATGGCAAGGTGCTGGCCGAATTTCGGCGCGCCAACCGTGAGTGGGTGACGCTGGCGCAAATTTCCCCCAACGTGGTGGCAGCGCTGGTATCCACCGAAGACCGGCGTTTCTACGACCACGGCGGCATCGACTTTCGCCGCACCGGTGCAGCCGTGCTCAACACGCTGCAAGGCGAGCGCCAGGGCGGCTCCACCCTGACCCAGCAGCTGGCGCGCAACCTGTATCCCGAAGAAATCGGCCGGGCCGTCAGCCTGACACGCAAGGCCAAGGAAGCCATCACAGCACTGAAGATCGAAGCGGTGTACTCCAAGGACGAGATCCTGGAGACTTATCTCAATACCGTGCCTTTCCTCTATAACGCGTTCGGCATCGAGATGGCGGCGCGAACCTATTTCGACACCTCGGCCGCCAAGCTCGATGCGCTGCAGAGCGCCACCCTGGTCGGCATGCTGAAAGGCACCGCCTACTACAACCCGGTCAACAACCCGGGCCGCGCCAAGGACCGTCGCAACATCGTGCTGGCCCAGATGGTGCGTTACGGAGCCTTGCCGCAGGAGCGACTGGCGGCGCTGCAGGCCAGCCCCCTGAAGGTCGATTTCGAGCGGCAGACCGAAGCCGTTGGCGCTGCGCCGCACCTGGCGCGGCAACTGCGCAACTGGTTATTCGACTGGGCCGAACGCAACGGCTACGACCCCTATTCGGACGGCTTGAGAGTGCGCACCACCATCGATTCGCGCCTGCAGGACATGGCCAATCGCGCGGTGCAGAAACATGCCGACCAGCTGCAGCGTTCGGCCGATGCCGCCTGGGGTCCGCGCGCCTGGTCGGCCGGCCGGCCCGAAATACAGGCCATGGTGCGAGAAACCGCCGCCTACAAGGCCGCCCGCGACGCCGGCGCGGACGACACCGCCGCGCTCAAGCAGGTTTTCGCCGATGCGGCGGCCATGCAGGCCCTGCGTGAGTCGAAGACACGGCTGCAGGCCGGCTTCATGGCACTGGACCCGCGCGACGGCCAGGTGCGGGCCTGGGTCGGCAGCCGGGGCTTTGCCCAGGATCAGTTCGACCACGTTTCGCAGGCGCGCCGCCAGCCGGGATCGACCTTCAAGCCTTTCGTCTACGGCGCTGCTTTTGCGCAGGGCATTTCGCCGGACGAGACATTCGTCGACCAACCCATCGAACTGGCGCTGGGTAACGGCCAGGTATGGAAGCCCACCGACGAAAGCGAGCCCAGCTACGGACCGATGAGCCTGCGCGACGGCCTGGCTTTTTCGAAGAACATCATCACTGCCCAGCTGGTGCAGAGGATCGGGCCCGCGAGCGTGGCGCAACTCGCCCGCGCGCTCGGCGTGCGCCAGAGCAAGCTGGAAGAGGTGCCGTCGCTGGCCCTGGGCACCAGTCCGGTGACGCTGAAGGAAATGGTCAGCGCGTACGGTAGCCTGGCCAACAACGGCCGCTATATCGAGCCGGTCGTCGTGCTGCAGGTGGAAGACCGCGACGGCAAGGTTCTCGAGGCTTTTCACGCTGCCGAGCCCGAAACCGCCATGCCCGAAGTCGCGGCGCAGACGCTGGTCGATGTGATGCGGGGCGTCGTCGACCGGGGTACCGGCGCAGCCATCCGCAGCCGCTACGGCATCCGCGGCGACGTGGCAGGCAAGACCGGTACGACGCAGGACAACACCGACGGCTGGTTCATCCTGATGCATCCGCAGTTGGTCGCCGGCGCCTGGGTGGGCTTCAACGACAGCCGCCTGACGATGGGCAGCAGCTGGGGGCAGGGCGCCCGCAGCGCGTTGCCGATGGTGGGCGATTTCGTCGCCTCGGCCTTGCGGGCCAAGGTGGTGGATTCCAACGCCGAGTTCGCCGCGCCGCGTCTTCCGGTGGCGCCCGTGGCCGCACCGGCCGAGCCCGATCCGGCGTCGTGGTTTCAGCAGCCGGTCGAACCGCCGCCCCAGCATCTGTTTCCGCCCAGCCAGGGTGAAGGACCGGGCCAGGTCTCCGCGGCGCCCGCCGCGCCGGGTGCGGTGCCGATGCCGCAAGACATGGCCCCGCCGCCTGCCGCGGTTGCTTACCCGGTGCCGGCGCAGGCGTCGGCCGAGCCGGGTGCGCTGATGCGGGTGTCGCCGACGGATGCGGCGCAACGGATGGCACCGAGTCGCTGACGGTCGCCGGCCGCGGCCTTGCGCAGGGCCTAGAAAACCGACAGGCCGGTGGCGTTCACAAACATCTCCAGCGCCTCCATGCCCAGGGCCGAGTTCCCGCTGTCGTCCAGCCCCGGCGACCAGACGCACAGGCTCAGCGTGTCGGGCACGACCGCCACGATGCCGCCACCCACGCCGCTCTTGCACGGCAGACCGATGCGGTAGGCGAACTCCCCCGCGGCGTCGTAGGTGCCGCAGGTCAGCATCAGCGCGTTGAGGCGGCGAGCCTGGCGGTCGGTGACGACCTGGTTTTCGTCGTTGAGCGGATGCGCGCCGTCGCGGCACAGGTAGCCGGCGGCCCGTGCCACTTGGGCGCAACTCATGGCGATGGCGCACTGGTGAAAGTACATGTCCAGGGCGGCTTCGACCGGGTTGTCGATGCGGCCGAAACTCTTCATGAAGTTGGCCAGCGCGACATTGCGGTAGCCGGTGGCGGCTTCCGACGCGGCCACTTCCTCGTCGAATTCGACGCTTTCGCCGCACAGGCCGGATAGCATCGCCAGCAGCCGCCGCTTGGCGTCGCCATGGGTCACCAGGCGATCGGCCACCGCGATGGCCCCGGCGTTGATGAAAGGGTTGCGTGCCACGCCGCGTTCGCTTTCCAGCTGCACCAGCGAGTTGAAGGGATTGCCCGAAGGTTCACGGCCGATGCGCTGCCAGAGTTCTTGCTCCGGCAGGGTCTGCATCGCCAAGGTGAGGGTGAACAGCTTGGAGATGCTCTGAATGGAAAACGCCAGGTGCGCGTCGCCGGCTGCCGCCTCCGTGCCGTCGCAGGTGCGCAGCGCGATGCCGAAATGCGCCGCCGGCACCCGGGCCAGGGCCGGGATGTAGTCGGCGACCTTGCCGGCGCCCTCGGCGGCGCGGGGCGCCAGCGTGGCGGCGATTTCGTCCAGGATGGCCTGGAAATCGTGGTCGCGCGTCAATTTGCGGGCGCCACGGGAACGGCCGGAGTTGCCGCCGTTGCCGGAGCGGCTGGCGTCGCGGGTGCGTTCAACGTGGGGTTGTGTCGCAGGGCAGGGGTCAGGTAGGGATCGACCAGACCGGTGCGCCACACCAGCGCGAGCAGGCCGATGACGACGAGTCCGGTCGCGAGCCAGGTGCCGACGCCTTTCCTCTCGCGGTAGGCGTCCTCGAACGAGCGCTTGGCTCCGGCCGGGATATGCGCTGTCTGGGACAGCGAAGCGCCCAGCGGCACGTTGACCTTCATGCGGCCGTTGACGGCCCAGCCGGTGGCGTCGAGGATCGGCCCCAGGCTGCGCTGGCGCAGCTTGAGCCAGGCGATCAGCATGCTGGGGCCGGAAATGGCCAGCACGATACCCATGATCGCCAGCGGAATCCAGGCGCCCAGTTCGACGAAGCGACCGAATATGCCGACCAGCACCGCACTGATGCTGCCCATGGCCACGCCGATGGCGGCCACGGTGCCGACGTCCACCTTGCTGCCGGGCAGCTTGGTGAGGGCGGGCGCGGTACCGGCGGCGGCGGTCTTGTCGGCCGTGGTGATATCGCCGGCCAGGGCGGTCATGGTGGTCTGCGCAGCGGTGTCGCTGGCGGCGGCGCGCTTGGCTACCTGCTCCTCGATGGCGCGCAGGAACTTCTTGTAGGGCGAAAAGAAGGCCTGCGAGACGCTGGTCGGGTTGTCGATCAGCTTGGTGATGGTGGCGTCCCAGTCTCGCCCGTCGCGGTCGTAGAAGATGCCGTTGCGGCCGACGAAGAGGAAGTCGGTGTCGCCCGCGGTGAAGGCGGCGACGATCGTCATCTTCTGGCCTTCGCGCACGCACTCGCAGTACGCCAGGCAGGTCTTGGCCATGCCGGCCAGCGCGGCGTGCTTGGCGGCATCGGCCACTTTTACGGTCAGGTCGCAGCTGCGCGCATCCAGGTACAGGCGGCCGGCCTGGAAGATGGCGCCGGTGCGGCGGTAAAAAGCCGAAAACGATACGAAGTTGTTGAGCAGCGCGACCAGGTCGCGCTTGAAGCGCAGCAGCTTTTCCAGGTCGGCGATACGCGCGTTGGCCGGCTCCTCGGCCTCGTCCTGCGCCAGCAATGCGAGCACGCCCGCCTCGGCCTTTTCGGCGGCCAGCACCTGGTCGATATCCAGTTTGCCGAGCACGGCTTGCGGGCGCGCGGCCAGCCAGTCCTTGTAGGGCGTCAGGCGGTCGAGCACCAGCCGCCAGTCTTCTTCGGCGAGGGCGTCGAGCGGGCGGCCGAGCAGGGGCTCCAGCGCCTTTGTCCTCACGCCCGCGAGCGCCGTCGCCCAGGCCGGGTTGACGCCGTCCCTCAGCGGCAGCGCCGTACCCGCGCCCACCGGCGCGAGAGGCAAGGCGGCGATGGACGCGCTGTCGGCGTCGAGTGCGCGCTTGGCGAGCGCCGCGTATTCCTCGGCAGTCGGATTGAGCGATGCGGCGGCGCGGCTGTCGTAGCGGGCCAGCCGCGAGCGGGTAAAGAAGTCCTCGACTTTTTCGCGCACCGCGTTGACCGCCTGGGCAGCGGCCAGGGTGTCGTCGCCCAGGGGCAGGGCGGCGCGGTCGGCCAGGCCGGACTGGTGCCAGGCGATCAGGGCGTGCACGTCGGCGAAAAAGGCTTCGGCGCGTTTGCGGTCGATGCCCGGCTTGCCGTTGCGGTCGGCGGCGGTCCCCCGCGTTTCGCCGATCCAGGTGATGGCTTGCGCAGCGGCGGGGTCGTCGCCGGCCGTTTCGGCGGTGACGATGCCGTCGCCGTTGAAACGCATGGCGGTGAGCAGCTTGCTGCGGTCCGCGACATCGGACAGGGTGATGGTGGTGTCGTCCGGCCGGCCGACCAGGCTCAGCACGCGGCGGGCTTCCTGGTCGAGCAACTGGCCGGCTTCGCCGCGGACATCGATGGCAGACAGGGCGATGGCGTCCCCGCCGGTGACGAGTTCGTTCGCATCGACCAGCCGCTGCACCGCCCACTGGCAGGCCGCGATCAGCTCGGGCGGGCGGATGCGGCCGTCGTGGTCGGTGTCGATCAGGTCGAGCGTGCGGCTGTCGAATTCGAGGCCGCGAGTCGGGCAAGCCAGCGCCACCCACAGTTTCTGGTCGAGTTCGCCGATGCGGGCGACATCCTCGCCGTCGCGGATGAGCACCTGGTCGACGCCGCCTGCGCGGAAGAATTGCCAGGTGTGCGGAGTGCTTGCCATGCGCGAAGATCTTTCGAATGTTTGGACGGCCGGATACAGGGCGGGACGGGCCGCGAGGGCCCGTCGCGACACGTTATTTGGCCCAGTTGTCGCGTAGACCGGATGTGCGGTTGAACACCAGCGCGCCTTGCGGGGAGACAGCCGGGCCGGCGCCGGCGTCGGCGATGAAATAACCGTGGCGCTCGAACTGCAGCGGCGCACCGGCGGCGCGCTCGGCTGTTCCGGGTTCGACGAACCCGTTGCTGCGCGTCAGGCTGTTCGGATTGAGATTCGCCAGGAAGTCACCTTCGCCCGCATCCGGATGCGGCTGGGTGAACAGGCGTTCGTACAGGTTGAAATCCGCGGCGACTGCGTCGGCCACGGACACCCAGGTGATGACACCCTTGACCTTGATCGCGTCGGCGCCGGGCGTGCCGCTCTTGGTGTCGGGAATCAATTTCGCCTGCACCGCGGTGATCTTGCCGTCGGCATCGCGCTCGGCGCCGGTGCACTCGATGACATGGCCGTACTTCAGCCGGACCTTGTTGCCCGGGTACAGGCGGTTGTAGCCCTTGGGCGGCGTGTCTTCGTAGTCGGTGCGTTCGATCCACAGTTCGCGGCCGAAGCGGAAGGCGCGCTGGCCTTGCTCCGGATGGTGCGGATGCACCGGCGCGTGGCAGTCGTCCAGGAAACCCTCGCCCATGATGTCGTCCCAGTTGGTCAGCACCAGGCGCACCGGCTCCAGAACCGCCATGGCGCGGGTCGCGACGGGCTCGAGGGTTTCGCGCAGGGCCGCCTCGATGGCCGAATAGTCGGTCCAGCCGCCGACCTTGGTGACACCCGAGCGCTCGCAGAACAGGCGCAGCGCGGCGGGCGTATAGCCGCGGCGGCGCAGGCCGGCGAGGGTGGGCATGCGGGGGTCGTCCCAGCCGTCGACATGCTTCTCGTCGACCAGCTGCCTGAGCTTGCGTTTGCTGGTCACCATGTAGGTGACGTTGAGCCGCGCGAACTCGTACTGGCGCGGCTGCGGTGCGGCCAGCATGCCGCCTTCGGTCAGGCGCTGCAGCAGCCAGTCGTAGAAGGGACGCTGGTCTTCGAATTCAAGCGTGCAGATGCTGTGCGTGATCTGTTCCAGCGCGTCCTCGATGGGATGCGCGAAGGTGTACATCGGGTAGATGCACCAGCGGTCGCCCGTGTTGTGGTGGGTGGCGCGGCGGATGCGGTAGATGGCCGGATCGCGCAGGTTGATGTTGGGCGAGGCCATGTCGATCCGGGCGCGCAGCACCATGGAGCCGTCGGCGTGCCGGCCGTCGCGCATTTCGCGCAGGCGGGCCAGGTTCTCGGCCGGAGTGCGGCCCCGAAATGGGCTGTCGGTGCCGGGCGTGGTGAAGTCGCCGCGGTTGGCGCGCATCTGCTCGGGTGTCTGCTCGTCCACGTAGGCGTGGCCGGCTTCCACCAGCATCTCCGCCGCGCGATACATCAGGTCGAAATAATTACTGGCGAAGTACTCGTGTTCGCGCTTTTCGCCGGGGGCCGCCGGGTCGTCTGCCAGGAGGGTGTCGTAGCCGAGCCAGCGCACCGTGTCGCGGATCGAATCCACGTACTCCTGGTCTTCCTTCTCGGGGTTGGTATCGTCGAAACGCAGGTGGCAGACGCCGCCGTATTCGGCCGCCAGGCTGAAGTTGAGCCAGATGCTTTTTGCATGGCCGACGTGCAGGTAGCCGTTGGGTTCGGGCGGGAAGCGCATGCGCACCCGGGCGGGGTCGTCGATACCTGCGCCGTGGTGGGCCGCATCGCCCGGACCGCCGCCCCAGCGCCGGGCCGCGTAGTGTCCCTGGGCGAGGTCGGCCTCGACGACATGACGGAGAAAATTGCTGGGCTTGGAGGGTTCCGCGGCGCCGGTGCCGGCGTGCGTCGCGAGAGCGGGAGAATTCATGCACCGATTCTAGGTCGGAGCCAGGGGGTGCAACTGCGGTTACCGAAGGTTCCGCGAGGCCTCATGCGGCGGCGATCGTTACCACCGGTCACGACTCTTCATGAAAACCTGCCATCCGCCGCGAGCTTCCATGCGTTACTGACACAAAGGAAGTTCCGGATCGTCCGGTACGACGCCTTGCACCAGGAGAACAGCATGTCCATTCAACGTAGCGTCCGTGCCGCCTTTGCCGCTCTGGGCGCGGTCTTCGCGCTCGGTGCCGCAGGCGCTGCCCACGCCGGTGGTGGCGTCGCACTGTCCATCGGGGTCGTCACGCCCGGCCTCGTGATCGGTGGTGGCGGCCCGGTGTATGCCGCGCCCCAGCAGTACTACGCGCCGCCGCCACCGGTGTATTACCAGCCGCAGCCGGTCTATGCGCCGCAGCCTGTCTATACGCCGCGTCCGGTGTATTACGCGCCTCCGCCGCCGGTGTATGTGCGGCCCCAGCCGATCTACTACGGCCCGGGATACGGCGGCCCGCGCGGCCATTGGGACGGCCCGCGCCGCGACTGGGGCGGTCACGGACGCGGAAACGGCCACGGCCATGGTCGGGGCGGCTGGGACCGTCGCTGATCGCACGCCTTTCGAGAAGCGCCCCGCGGGGCGCTTTTTTTATCGCGTATCGCCGGGCGGCTCGGCGTGTATGCTCCTGCGCCGTTAGCGCATCTGCCAATTAAAAGGAGTCAATCACGTGTCGTCCTCGCCCCTGAATTTTGTCGAAAGCGGCCGTGGGCCCCTGCTGGTTCTGAGCCATGCCCTGGGGCTGGATCTGTCGATGTGGGATGCCGTGGTGCCACTGCTCGAAAGCCGCTTCACCGTGCTGCGCTACGACCATCGTGGCCACGGGAAATCGCAGGCGGCGGCCAACGGCCCTTTCACCATCGAAGACCTCGCAGACGATGCCGCCGCGCTGATCCGCTCCCGTACCGGTGCACCGGCGATTTTTGTCGGCTTGTCGATGGGCGGCATGACCGCCCAGGCGTTGGCGGTGCGCGCACCGGAGCTGCTGTCGCACATCGTGATCGCCAACTCGTCCGCTTACTACGCTGATCGCACGCCCTGGGCCGCACGGGTGCAACGCGTGCAGGCGGAAGGCGTCCAGGCCATCGCCGACGGTGCGGTAGACCGATGGATCACCCCGGGTTTCCGCGCTACGGCGGCAGGCGGGCAAGTGGCCGCCGCCCTGCGCGCAACGCTGGTCGCAACGCTGGCACCGGCCTACGCTGCCAGCTGCGACGCGGTCGGCTCGATCGATTTCCGGGAAAGCAATCGGCAAATCCGGGTCCCGACCCTGGTGGTGGCCGGCACCCAGGACCTGGCTACGCCGCCTGCCATGTCTGAGGACATCGCCGCGGCAATCCCTGGCGCCCGCCTGGCGAGCATCGATGCCGCCCACATCAGCGCCGTCGAGAAGCCGGCCGAACTGGCCGCCCTGATCCTCGATTTCGTGGGTGCCGCATGAACCGCACCGTCGTAGTCCTCAACGGCCCCAATCTCAACCTCCTGGGCACGCGGGAGCCCGGCATCTACGGTGCCCAGACACTCGACGGCGTGCGCCAATTGTGCGACCAAGCCTGCAACGCGCACGGCTTAACGCTCGACTTTCGCCAAAGCAATCACGAAGGCATGCTGGTGGACTGGCTGCAGGAGGCCGGGCAGGCCGAGGCTGCCGGAAGCGTCGCCGGTGTCGTCATGAACGCCGCCGCATACACCCATACCAGCGTCGCGCTGCGCGACGCTGTCAAGGGCGCCGGCGTCAGCCTGGTGGAACTGCATATCTCCAACGTGCACGCACGCGAGGATTTTCGCCACCACTCCTACCTTTCGGCGGTCGCACGCGGCGTGATGTTCGGCTTCGGCACCGCCGGTTATGCGCTCGCCATCGCGGCGGTGGCCGGCTGGGATGCCGAAAGGCATCCGAAAGTCGTCGCCTAGGCGAGGAGGGGCCCGCCGGCGATCACCGGCGACTCATCGTCGACTTTGACCGTGTGGTCGCGTTCGTAGGTGCCGATGAGAAGGCCGCTCGCAATGCCGTGCGAGCCAAGAATCTCCAGCACCTCGTCGCGTCCCGGACTATCCGAAAACACGGCACCGGGCGAAAGCGCAAACACCTGGAACGCGTAACGGTGAACCCCGTGGCCGGGCGGTGGGTCGGGCGGCAGCCAGGCCGCCTGCAGATATGAATTGCGCCCGGTGCGCGGTTCGTCGGCACCGGCCCCGTCTCGATCGGCAGACGAGGCGTCTTCGTCGTCGCCACCGCTCAAGGCAGCTTCCGCCATGGCCCCGTCACCGGGCGGCAAATCGACGACGATCGCATGCACCAGCGGCTTCGGCGTCGGCGCGTCCGCGTCCTCGACGATCACCAGAACAGAGCCGGTAGCTTCCGGCAGTCCGGCCCACTGAAGCGGCGGCGAGCGACCGTCGCCATCGGCGGTGTACAAGGTTGGAATGGGAGCATGGTCGGCAAACGCCAGGCTGGTGACCGCAATGGCCGATACGCCCTGGCGCAAGTCGACGCGGTTGAACGCGATCGCATCCAGGCCGGCGCGCTGGTTGCGCAGGGCATGACCCAATACATCGGGCAGTTTTTCGAGCATGGAGTCTCCGCGACACGTTTGAAACGGTGGATGAACAGCTGCAGTGTCGCGCGGGTGGCGTCTTTTCGTGTGTCGGCCTGTGCCGGTTTAAAAGTCAGTGGCTGCCGCTTCCATGCTGCGCCATGGTCCGGACCGACTCCAGCAAGGCGCCGATCTTGAAAGGTTTTCGCAGCACGTCGATCGGCCCGAGCGGCTGCATCGTGGCCTCGTGAGCACTGCCCGGCTCGGACGTCATGACGATCACCGGTATGCGCGGGACGGTCGCGAACGCACCTTTTCGCAACTCTGCCAGCAGCGTCATCGCGTCCGGTCCGTCGCCCAGGTCGAGCACCATGCCGACGAACCTGTGTGAAGCCAGAAGGCGCAGGGCCCGGTCGACGCTGGTGGCCTCGTGGAATTCCACCAGACCGAGTTCGCGTGCGACGGTGACGATGGTCCGGCGCAGCACGAACTGCGGTTCGACCAGCAACACGCTCGGAAGAGAGGGCGTCGCGCTCATGATTCCTGCTCCTGGTCGGGCTTGCCGGCCACGCTGTCGTTGACCAGGTCGCGCAAGGCCTGCAATACGGCGATCTCGACGGCGCTTAACTTGCGCGGCTTCTGGTCGAGCACGCACAGCGTGCCGATGCGCTCGCCGCCCGGCGCGTTGAGCGGCGCTCCCGCATAGAAACGCACCTTGGGGCCGCCGGTGACCAGCGGATTGTCTGCAAACCGTTCGTCCAGCGCGGCGTCTTCGACCACAAAAACATCCGGCTGCAAGATGGCGTGGGCGCAAAAGGCGATGTCTCGGGACGTCTCCTGCACATCCAGTCCTTGGCGCGCCTTGAACCATTGGCGATCGTCGTCGACCAGGCTCACCAGGGCGATCGGAACGTCCAGTTGTTCGACGGCGAAACGCACGATGCGATCGTATTTTTCCTCGGGAGGGGAGTCGAGCAGCAGCAGCTCGCGCAATGCACGCAGGCGCTCGGATTCGTCGGGCGGTTGAGGGGCTGAAGTCATGTGTCTGGTTGGTCGCTTCTGAACTCGTGCTTGGAATATTCGCGTTGTCGATGGATTCTGGCAGGACCGGATTGCGCGCGGTCATCCGGCACCCATCAGCCGCTGGATCAGCTCGCCGGTGCTGCCGGCTGAAAATTTCCGCATCAGCCGGGCCCGGTAGATCTCGACGGTGCGGTGGCTGATGCCCAGCATCCGGCCGATCTCCTTGGACGTCTGGCCGTGCAGCAGTTGTGCCGCCACCTCGCGCTCCCGTGCGGTGAGGTCGGCACGGGCGGGCCGCTGTGCGCCCAGGTCCTCGAAAGTCCAGATGCCGGCCTCGTGCGGAGACTCCCGATTGAGGGCGCGGCCGGTGACGTGGCACCAGAAGGTCTCGCCCTTGAGCCGGCCGTCGACACGGCGCATGAGGCGATTGTCCGAATACCGCCCGCGCGCATTCAGGATGGGCGCGATCCGCGCGCCGATGCGCTCGTATTCGTCCAGGCTCGGATAGAGCACCAGAAAAGACCGGCCCACCAACTGCTCTCGTTCGGCACCGAACATCTCGCAAAGCTGGCGGTTGCAATCGACGATGGCCCGGTGGCGGGACAACACCAGGCCGACCGGCGCCAGCTCGAAGGCCTGCCGGTAGTCGCTCTCGGGCAAAGGATCAGGGACTTCCATTAGGAAACACTACGTATGCGGCTAGGTAGTATCGTGCTCGGCAGCAAATCCAGGCTTTCGGTTTCACCCATTCAAGGAGATTTCGTGAACAAGCTTTATCCCTCGGCGGAGGCCGCGCTCAAGGGCGTCGTGGCAGACGGCCAATTGCTGGCGGTCGGCGGCTTCGGCCTCTGCGGTATCCCGGAGGCCCTGATCGACGCCTTGCGCGATTCGGGCGTGCAAAACCTGTCCGTCATTTCCAACAATGCCGGCGTCGACGGTTTCGGCCTCGGCAAGCTGCTGGAAACGCGGCAGATCAAGAAGATGATCTCCAGTTACGTGGGCGAAAACAAGGAGTTCGAGCGCCAGTACCTGGCAGGTGAACTGCAACTCGAATTCACTCCGCAAGGCACGCTGGCCGAAAAGCTGCGCGCTGGCGGCGCGGGCATTCCGGCCTTCTTCACCAAGACCGGCGTCGGCACCCAGGTGGCCGAGGGCAAGGAACTGCGGGACTTCAACGGCGAGACCTACGTCATGGAAGAAGCCCTGATGCCCGACGTCGCCCTGGTCAAGGCCGACGTGGCGGACAAGTCCGGCAACCTGCGCTTCCGTTTGACGGCGCGCAACTTCAATCCCGCCGCCGCCATGGCCGGCAAGGTGTGCATCGTCGAAGTCGAGCGCATCGTCGAAACCGGCGAGATCGCGCCGGACGACGTGCACCTGCCGGGTATCTACGTGCACCGCATCGTCGTCAACCCGACACCGGAGAAACGCATCGAGAAACGCACCCTGAGCGCCGCTGCGCCGGTCGACGTGGCCGCCGCCAAGGTCGAGGCCCAGGCGGTCATCGCGCAGGCCGCTGCGAGCACCAGCGACGTACCCAAGGTGGACGTACCCGCCGCCCAACGCACCCCCCAGCAAGGAGCCTGACATGCCCTGGACCCAGGACCAAATGGCCGCACGTGCGGCACAAGAGCTGGAAGACGGCTTCTACGTGAACCTCGGCATCGGCATCCCGACGCTGGTGGCCAACTTCGTGCCGGAAGACAAGGAGGTATGGCTCCAGTCCGAAAACGGCATGCTCGGCATCGGCCCGTTCCCGACCGAGGAAACGGTCGACGCCGACCTGATCAACGCCGGCAAGCAGACGGTGACCACCATCAGCGGCTCGTCCATCTTCGGCAGCCACGAAAGTTTCGCCATGATTCGCGGCGGCAAGATCAACCTGTCGATCCTCGGCGCCATGCAGGTCAGCGAGAAGGGCGACCTGGCGAACTGGATGATTCCCGGAAAGATGGTCAAGGGCATGGGCGGCGCCATGGATCTGGTGGCGGGCGTCAAGCGTGTCATCGTGCTGATGGAGCACGTGGCGCGCAAGAAGGACGGCACCACCGACCTCAAGATCCTCAAGCAGTGCAGCCTGCCCCTGACGGGTGTCGGAGTGGTCGATCGCATCATCACCGACCTCGCGGTGCTGGACGTCACGGCCGGGGGCCTGAAGGTGATCGAGCTCGCTCCGGACGTCACCTTCGAGCAATTGCAGGAAAAGACCGAGGCCACGTTGCTTCGGTAATGCGGCCGATTTTCTGCAAAACCCCAATAAATCTCACATAAAAGAAAGTCTGTGCGCTAAATTCACCCGAACTGGGTGAGATTAATGGCGCTTCGACGTTCGAAGTGATGGTTTAAAGCGGTTTATTCCGCATGAGGGTCGCCGCATGTACAGGACGAAAGAGGCGTTTGCGGACGTACCCGAAACATCCGCAAAACCACTCGACGCCTGTCTTGCGGACGCATCCGAGCAGCAGGCCTGGCGGATTGCCGCCACCCGGAAGTTGATGGACGACTTGCGTTCCGGCCTGTCGCGCGTGGCGCCGGAGTCCGGAGCCGCCCGGTCTGGGGAAACGGATTCCACCCATCTGGACGAACTTTTCCTGGCCGGCCCGGGGCGCAAGAAGTCCGGCGAACGCCGTCGGCGCATTCTCTCGGGCCTTGTCGAACTGCTGCACGCCCGGCGGGAAGAACGCATCACCACGGCATCGCTGGCCCGACATCTCGAACTGAGCGAGGCGGCGCTCTATCGGCATTTCAGCAGCAAGAGCCAGATACTCGAAAGCCTGATCGGCCTGATCGAGGACGCGGTTTTCGAACAGGTCGGGCAACTGGACAGCCGATTGCGACGGCGTGCCGTCCATGCGCACCTGCACGCCGCCACGCTGGTGTCGATGCTGCTGCGTTTTGCCGAAGCGCACCCGGGCGTCAGCCGTGTCATGGCGGGCGATGCACTGGTGCTCGAAGACGAATTCCTGCGCCTTCGCATGAGCGATTTTTTCGCCCGTTTCGAGGAAGCGTTGGCGACGGTACTCCGGGGGCACGATCACATACCGGCCAGGGCGGCCGAGCAACCGGACGAACCGGATGTGCTGGCCGCCGCCTTGTCCGATTTCTGCGTCGGCCGCTTGCTGGGTTTTGCGCGGTCGGGTTTTCGCAGCCTTCCGTCCAAGGGTCTGGATGCGTGCCTTGCCACCATGCTCCGGTAGGCCGGCCTCATTTATTGGTGCTGTCGCAGCGAAGAGGTGAGCCGGATGCTCGGCGCTATCGGGGCTCGGACTGGTCGCATGACGCTCGGCAGTCGCATGTAGTTTCTATGCGATCGGTACGGCCTCTGCCGGTTGTCGCCGTCCCGACGACTCATGAAGCTATTGATATCGCCAGGCCGTCATTTGCCTGCTTGGCGACACCTTTTCCAAATGGCAGAGGGGCTGACGCAAAAAGCGCCGCCCCTCTGATCGGATGGGTGGGTACGCGGATGCTCAGCGCAGTCCGAAGAACGACAAGACGGCCACGATGACAACGACGAGACCGACGACATAAATGATGGTGTTCAAGGCAAAGCCCTCCAGGGTAGAAGCCTTGACTTTCTGTCACCGTCTTGCGTTGGATTGTCGGCAAGAGACATTCATCTTTGTAGGAGATATGTCGTTCTGCAAAACCGGAGCCAACCCAAGCAACGTTTCAGTTCGTCGTCGAGTGCGCGAAATCGGCCGCGTGCTCCGGCTTCTGCCCGCGCGACCACTCCAGCAGGGTGTCGGCAGTCATCGGGCGGGCAAAGTAGTAGCCCTGGAGTTCGTCGCATTTCATGCCCAGCAGGATGTCGCGCTGGCCCTCGGTTTCGACACCTTCGGCCACCACCAGCAGGCTCAGGGCGTGGGCCAGCTGGATCACCGCTTCGACCACCGCGCGCGCGTCCGAACTGGTCTCCAGATCCTTCACGAAGCTGCGATCGATCTTGAGCTGCTGGGCCGGCAATTGGCGCAGGTAGCTCAGCGACGAGTAGCCAGTGCCGAAATCATCGATCGCCAGGTAGACGCCGATGCCCGCCAGGCTCTCGAACGCGCGCCGGGTGATCTGCATGTCTTCCATGGCCACCGATTCGGTGATCTCGCAGAGCAGCTGCGAGCAGTCGACGCCGTGTCGCTGCAGCGCTGCGTTGACCCGGTCGGCCAGGTCGCTCTCGCGCAGCTGGTGCACCGACAGGTTCACCGCCACCCGCATGCGCAGTCCCTTGCCGCGCCAGGCGGCCATCTGGCGGCATGCCTCGTCGATCACCCATTCGCCGATCCGGCCGATCAGGCCGAAACGTTCGGCCATGCCGATGAACTCGTCCGGCGGCACGTTGCCGCGCTTGGGATGTGTCCAGCGCAGCAGGGCCTCTACGCCGTGGATGCGGTTGCTGGTGCCGCTGACCTTCGGTTGGTAGTGCAGGCTGAACTGGCCGAGTTCCAGCGCGGTGCGCAGGTCGCTCAGCAACTCCAGCTGGGTATTGGCGTCGGCGCCCATGGTGGGTTCGAACATGGCATAGCTGCCACCGCCGGTGCGCTTGGCGGCGTACATGGCGGCGTCCGCGTTGGCGATGAGCTTGTCGCGCTGACCAGTGTCGGGGTACAGCACGATGCCCACCGAACACGAAATCTTGATGCTCCGCTCGCCCATCACGAAGGCGGCCGACAGCAGGTTGATGATCTTGCGGGCGACGAGGGCGCAGCCCGCCGGTCCGGGCACGTCTTCCAGCAACATCAGGAACTCGTCGCCGCCGACACGCGCGACCACCGTATCGCCTTCGCGGGCCTGGCCGCGCAAGCGGTCGGCGACTTCGCTGAGGATGTGGTCGCCGGTGGTGTGGCCGAAGGAATCGTTGATGGGCTTGAAGCCGTCGAGGTCGATGAACAGCACGGCCAGCCGGTTTTCTGTGCGCTCGCGGTTCAGGCGGTCCAGCCGGTCCAGGGCCGCTCTCAGGCGGTCCTCGAACAGCAGGCGGTTGGGCAACTGGGTAAGCGGGTCGGTGAAGGCGCGTTCCTGCAGTTCGGCGTTGGCGGTCTTGAGCTGGGTGTTGGCCTGCATCAAAGATGCGGTCAGCCGCTCGGCGGTGCTCTGCAGGCGCGCGTCCAGCATGGACAGCAGCAGCGTGCTCACCAGCAGGGTCGCCGAGACCAGCAGAACGACGATGGTCAGGCCGGCGCCGCCGAGCTGGTCGACGCTCATGCAGATCGCGCCTACCGGAAAATGCGCGCCGGCCATGCCGACGTAGTGCAGGCCGCAGATGCCCGCCGACAGCACCATCGCCGTGCCCAGCTGGGCCGGCACGCGGCGCCGCGTCGAAATCTTCAACAGCTTGTGGAACAGGAACAGCGCCGTGGCCGACGCCACCAGCGCGATCAGCACCGATATGCCGACCATGCCGAAATCCCACTCGATGGGGGGCGACATGTCGATCGCCGCCATGCCGATGTAGTGCAGTCCGGCGATGCCGAGCGCCATGGCGATGGCGCCGCGGATGAGGTTGCGCGGCCGGTACACCATGCGCCCGGCAACACCCAGGGCCACGGCGGAAGCACCGACGCCGGCCAGCCAGGACAGCAGCGTGTAGCGGGCGTCGTAGCCGATCGCGATCGGCAACTGGAAGGCCTGCATGCCGAGGAAATGCATGGCCCAGATGCCGGTGCCCATGACCCCCGCACCGAACCCCCACCACAGCAGGCTGGCCCGGCCGCGGGTGGCGTGCACGCGGCGTCCCAGGTCGAGCGCGACGTACGACGCCAGCGTGGCGATCACGATGGAGGCCAGCAGGCCCATCGCGTCGTACTGCGCGGGCATTTGGCCGCTGTCGAGAATGGCTAAGGGCACGGTGGTCCTGGAAAAATCGGCTTGCCGTGGTTCCTGCACGCGCAGAGGTGGAGATTGAAGTGTAACGTTGTGAGTTAACTTAGGCGTGTTTGTTACTAGCTTGGATGCCCGGTGTGCGGCTAATTGGACACGTGCGCTTTGAATGCCTTGACCGGCATACGTAATTTGGAGTTGGACGGCATTTGAAATGCCGAGGCCCGCAGGGCAGCCGATTCCCACGACCCTCCCATCTCCAGGCAATTGCCGGCGATCGGCAAACCACCGGTTAACCCCCATGGCTGGATGCCTGAGAATTGCGGATTCTCGACACAACAAACACCGATAGGAACCTCGTACATGGGCGCGCAGTGGAAAGCAAAGGGCAAGGAACTTGCCGCCAACGCCAAGGGACAGCTGTTCGGCAAGCTGGCCAAGGAAATCATGGTCGCGGCACGCGGCGGCGCGGACCCGGCGGCCAACTCGAAACTGCGGCTGGTGCTGGAGCAGGCCCGCAAGGTCTCGATGCCCAAGGACACGCTGGAGCGTGCCATCAAGAAGGGCGCCGGCCTGACCGGTGAAACCGTCAGCTTCGAGCACGTCATCTACGAAGGCTACGCGCCGCACCAGGTGGCGGTGATGGTCGAGTGCCTGACGGACAACGTCAATCGCACCGCGCCCGAAATGCGCGTGCTGTTCCGCAAGGGCCAATTGGGCACGTCCGGCTCGGTCTCCTGGGATTTCGACCACGTCGGCATGATCGAAGCCGAGCCCGCCAACGCGGAGGCCGACGCCGAAGTGGCCGCCATCGAGGCCGGCGCGCAGGACTTCGAGACGCGTGCCCTGGAAGAGGGCGACACGAAAGCCGTCACCCTGTTCATCACCGACCCGACCGACCTCGACCTGGTCAGCCGCGCACTGCCGGCGCAGGGTTTCACCGTGCTGTCGGCCAAGCTCGGCTACAAGCCCAAGAACCCGGTCGATCCGGCCAACCTGAGCGCCGAGGCGCTGGAAGAGGTCGAAGCCTTCCTGGCGGCCATCGATGCCAACGACGACGTGCAGCACATGTACGTCGGCCTGGCGGGTTGAGCCTCCGGCCCGCGCCGTCCGCGGTCGGTGCGGGCCAGCCGCATTTCGACCTGGTGACGGTACGGCTGTTCATCGAGACCGCCGAAACCGGTAGCGTCACCCGCGCTGCCGAGCGCATCGCGCTGGCACCGGCGGCGGCCTCGCGGCGACTGAAGGAGCTGGAGCAGCAATTCGGCGTGCCCCTGTTCCAGCGACTGCCGCACGGCATGGCCCTGACCGACGCCGGCCGCGCCCTGCTGGCCCACGCCCGCAGCATGGCGCACGCGGTGGCGCGCATGCAGGACGACGCGCTGGCCTTTCGCGAGGGCGACATGGGCGTGGTGCGCATCGCGGCCTGCACCTCGGCGGTGTTGCAGTTCCTGCCCGTCGACATCCAGCGCTGCCAGGCGCGGCACCCGGGCATCAAGATCGATCTGCAGGAGCTCAACAGCCAGGGCGTGCTGCAGGCCATCGCCCGGGGCGTGGCCGATATCGGCATCTTCGAAAGCACCATGAGCACGGCTGGCGTGATGCCCGCGCGGCCCTATCACCGCGACCGCCTGGTGCTGGTGGTGCATGCCGAGCACCCCCTGGCCGCGCGCGACGCGGTCGGCCTGGACGACCTGCTGGATTACGACGTGATCGGGCTGACCGAGGGCTCGGCCATCTCGACCACGCTGTCGCGCCTGGCCGCGCAGGCCCGGCGCCCGCTACGCATGCGCATCCGGGTCAGCAGTTTCGACAGCATGGCGGCGATGGTGCGGCAGGGCGTCGGGATCGGCGTGATGCCGCAGCTGGTGGCGCGCTCGGTCGCGGCGGGCCGTCGCTTCGCCCGCATCCGCATCGATGGCGACTGGCCGGCGCGCCAGATGATGCTGAGCCACCAGTCGGAGGCCGCGATGTCGCGCGCCGCGATGGCGACGGTGCGGGCTTTCCTGGGCTGACGCGCCCCGCGGTTTCGCAAAACGCGAAATCTGGATCCAGAAATGAGCGATGGCGCAGGGTGGCGCGCGCTTCTAAAGTCTGGTCACCAAAAACCGGCCGGATGCCTGTGTTGCGCAGAGGCGGCCGAAAGACCAGGAGACACGCCCCATGAAACTCGCCCGCTTCGCGCTGGCCCTGACGCTGCTCGCCGGCAGTCTTGCGCAGGCCCAGACCGCATCATTTCCCAACAAGCCCCTGCGGGTGAACGTCGGCGCCTCGGCCGGCGGCGGCACCGATGTCGTCGCGCGCCTGATGGGCGACAAGATGGGGCCGCTGCTCGGCCAGCCGGTGGTGATCGACAACCGCCCCGGCGCCGCCAACACCATCGCCGCCGACCTGACCGCCAAGGCGCCCGCCGACGGCTACACCCTGCTGATGGCGACCAACTCGCCGCAGGTGATCGCGCCGCACCTGATGAAGCTCAACTTCGATCCGCTGAAGCAGCTCACGCCCGTGGGCATGGTGGTGCTGGTGCCGCATGTGCTCATCGTCAACGCCGCTTCGCCCATCAAGTCGATGCCGGACCTGCTGGCCGAGATCAAGGCCAAGCCGGACAACGTGCGCTATGCATCTTCGGGCATGGGCAGCGTGCAGCACATCGCCGGAGAGCTGTTCATGGCCTCCACCGGCACCCGGATGGTCCACGTGCCGTACAAGGGCAGCTCGCAGGCGCACCAGGACATCCTGGCCGGGCAGGTCGAGCTGATGCTGGACACCACCTCGTCGGCCATGGCGCTGATCAAGGCCGGCAAGTTCCGCCCCATCGCGGTCACCACGGCCAGGCGCGCGGCCGAACTGCCCGACGTGCCCACGCTGGACGAGCTGGGCATCAAGGGCGCCGAGATGAGCACCTGGTACGCCCTGTACGCGCCCACCGGCACGCCGGCACCGGTGATGGACCGCCTGGTCCGCGATTTCGGCAAGAGCCTGCAGATGCCCGAGGTGCAGACCAAGCTGAAAGGCCTGGGTGGCGAACCCTCCACCCTGACCCGGGACCAGTTCATCGCCCTGCAGGCCGCCGACGACAAACGTTTTGCCACCCTCATCCAGCAACGCAACATCAAACTGGACTAATCGAAATGACGCTCCCCCGCATCGCACTCGCCATCGGCGACCCCGCCGGCATCGGCCCGGAAATCATCGCCAGGCTGCTTTCCGACCCGGCCAATACCGGCCGGGCCGAAATCTTCCTGATCGCCACCGACGAAGCCCTGGAAGCCGGCGCCCGCGCGGCCGGCGTGCCGGTGATCCAGCCCGGCCCGATGCTGCACATCGTCGACTGGCCCGGCCGCGCCGGGCGGTTCGAGCCATCCAAAGCCACGGCGGAAAACGGCCGCTTCATCCTCGAGAGCCTGACCTGGGGCACCCGCATGGTCGAGCGAGGCGAGGCCGACGCCCTGTGTTTCGCGCCGCTCAACAAGGGTGCGATGCGCCTGGGCGGCATGCACGAGGAAGACGAAATGCGCTGGTTCGCCAAGCTGCTGAAATACGACGGCCCGTGCGGCGAATTCAATGTGCTGGGGCCGATGTGGACGGCCCGTGTCACCTCGCACGTGGCCTTGAAACATGTCTCCGACCTGCTCAAGCCCGAAGGCGTGGCCGGCGCCATCCGCATGCTGACCAATGCGCTGAAGGCGGCCGGAAACGTTCAGCCCCGCATCGGCGTCTGCGGCCTCAACCCGCACAACGGCGACAACGGCAACTACGGCTCGGAAGAGGGCGACGTGATCATCCCGGGCATCGAACTGGCCGCATCGCAGGGTTTTGCCGCGCAAGGGCCGTACCCGGCAGACACCATCTTTTTGCGGGCCAAAAAAGGCCAGCTGGACGGCATCGTCACCATGTACCACGACCAGGGCCAGATCGCCACCAAGCTGCTGGGCTTCGACATCGGCGTGACGGTGGAGGGCGGCCTGCCGATCCCGGTGACCACCCCGGCGCACGGCACCGCCTACGACATCGTGGGGCAGGGCGTGGCACAGGCGACGGCCATGGCGAGTGCTTTCGACCTGGCATGCCGCATGGGCGCCAGCCACCGTGATCACATGCGGCGGAACTCGGCCAGTTCGCGCGACAGCCTGGAGAACTCCGAAACCAGCGCCGGCGTGGCGCCGTAGAAGACCAGAAACTTGCCGGACAGCGTGCGCACATAGACCCGGGGCGCGATGAGCCATTCGAGCCCCGTCACGCGGATCAGCTTGCAGTAGGCCAGATCGGCCAGCGGCAGGCGCTTATCCCAGATCCAGCGTTGCTCGATCACCGCGCCGGTGATGGCGGTGCGGCTGCGCAGCACGCAGACCCAGGTCCAGAGCATCAGCCCCAGGCCGGCCGCCACCCAGAGCAGGCCGGGGCCGACGGTGATGGCGTCGCGCTGATACAGCCGCCAGATCCAGCCGATGCCGCCGGCGACCAGCACGGTGGCGAGCGACTGGAAGACGCGGGAAAACGCCGGCCCTTCCACCCGTCCGCCCTCGGGCCGGAACACGAAAGGCGGTGGTCCGAGGGCCGAAAACATCGTGGCGGGATTCATTTGGCGGGCTGCTCCGGCGTGGCGGGCACGGCCGGCGTTTCAGGTGCCGGGCCGCCGCTGTTGAACATTTGGTCGATGCGTTTTTGCTGGTCTTCCTCGGACTCTTCGCCTGCGTTCGGCTGGTCGCTCACCGGCGCTTCGATCTTCACGTTGTCGAGGTCGATGACTTCGTCCTTGTCGAGGAAGACGGTCACCGTCTGGGGCACGAAAATCACGATCGCCACCAGCAGCAGCTGCAGCAGCACCCAGGGGATGGAGCCCATGTAGATGTCGCTCGACTTGATCGGCTTGGGAATGCGCTTTTCCTTGAAGAGCGTGTCCGAGATGCCGCGCAGGTAGAACAGCGCGAAGCCGAATGGCGGGTGCATGAAGCTGGTCTGCATGTTCACGCACAGCAGCACGCCGAACCAGACTAGGTCGATGCCCAGCTTGGCGGCCACCGGCCCGAGCATCGGCAGGATGATGAAGGCGATCTCGAAGAAGTCGAGGAAGAACGCCAGGAAGAAGATGAAGACGTTGACCGCGATCAGGAAGCCGATCTGGCCGCCCGGCAGCCCGGACAGCATGTGCTCCACCCACAGTGCGCCGTCGACGCCCTGGAAGACCATCGAGAAGGTGCGCGCGCCGATCAGGATGAACACCACCATGGCGGTGAGGCGCATGGTGCCGACCATGGCGTCCCAGAGCATGCCGCGCGTCAGCCGGCGGTGTAGCAGGGCCAGCAGCAGGGCGCCGACCACGCCCATGGCGCCGGCCTCGGTCGGGGTGGCGATGGCGGTGTCGATGCCCGGCAGGCCGCCCATCGAACCCAGCACCGCGAAGATCAGGATCGCCGAGGGGATGATGCCGCGCAGGCATTTGCCCCACAGCGCCCAGCCGTGCAGGGTGCGTTCGGCCTTGGGCACGCCGGGCAGGTAGTGCGGCTTGAAAACGCCCAGCATGAAGGTATAGGCCGCGAACAGCAGCACCTGCAGGATGGAAGGGCCCCAGGCGCCTTTGTACATGTCGCCCACCGAGCGGCCGAGCTGGTCGGCCATGACGATCAGCACCAGCGACGGCGGCACCAGCTGCGTGATGGTGCCCGAGGCCGCCAGCACGCCGGTGGCGTAGCGCATGTTGTAGCCGTAGCGGATCATCACCGGCAGCGAGATCATCGCCATCGCGATCACCTGGCCGGCCACGGTGCCGGTGATGGCGCCGAGGATGAAGCCCACGATGATCACCGAGTAGCCCAGCCCCCCGCGCACCGGGCCGAAAAGCTGGCCCATGGAATCGAGCATGTCCTCGGCCAGGCCGCATTTTTCGAGGATGGCGCCCATGAAGGTGAAGAACGGGATCGCCAGCAGCAGCTCGTTGCTGAGGATGCCGAACATGTTCAGCGGCAGGTTGGCCATGAAGCTGGCGGGGAACCAGCCCATCTCGATGGCCAGGAAGCCCGAGCCCAGTCCCAGAGCCGCCAGCGAAAAGGCGACGGGAAAGCCGATCAGCATGATCAGCACCAGCCCCAGGAACATGAAGGGCGCGAAGTTTTCCATTTGCATGGTGCTTGTCTCCTGATTTTTATTGTTATTGGTGGATTACTGAAGGGGCTTCTCGTAATGCACATCCATCGAGAACTTGCCGGCGAGATATGCGGCCCGCTTGATGAATTCGGATAATCCCTGGATAAACATCATGCCGAAGCCGACCGGCAGCAGCAGCATCGCGGGCCAGCGGATCAGGCCGCCGGCATTGCCGGACATTTCGTGGCTGAGATACATCTTCAGGAACAGCGGCCAGCTGAGCCAGGTGAGTACCGCCATGACCGGCAGCAGGAATACCAGGATGCCGAACATGTCGACCAGCACCGGGCCTTTACCCTTGAGGCGGCCGTAGAGGATGTCTACTCGAACGTGTTCGTTGAGGTTGAGGACGGTGGGGGCGCCCAGCATCACGGTAGCGGCGAATAGATACCACTGGATTTCCAGCCATCCGTTGGAGCTGATGTCGAAGCCGTAGCGGATGAAGGCGTTTCCAGCCGAGATGAGGGCGGCCGCCAGGACTGTCCAGGCGGCGATCTTGCCGAGGATGGAGGAGAGTTTGTCTACGGCTTTGGCGAAGGCTAGTAGTGCGGGCATGGGGTTTACCTGGGGCGCAAGGTGGCTGCGGGGCGGGTGGATCGTACGGCTTGGGTTTCTTTTGGCGCTGTAGGTTGGCTGACGTGTTTTGTTGGCGTTTTCCCTAGGGGGATTATTCTTTGGCTGCCTTCGGCTTTTTTTCTTCTATTCCCTTCCAGAGTGGAACCCGCTTACCGCGCGGGGGCGGGTCACTTTCTTTTCTGGCAAAAAAGAAAGTAACCAAAGAAAGTTGCCAGGGATCGGACTACGACAAGAATCGGGCTGTCGCTGCGCTCAGCCTGGGGAATGTGTGCGCAGTCCCATGTAGGCGACGATTTGACTCTGCCTCATGTCACCGCACCGCTCCCACATTTACGGGATCGGATAACCAACAAGATTAATCGACCGCCCTGCCAAACAATAAAAATGCAATTAACGCGTAAATTTTAGGCCGCGCCTTATCTTTGCATCCAAAGGCGGGGCGGGGCGGGCGACGGAGAATTGCCTGCATGACGTAGTGCTCAATCAGGGTTGCAGCGGGCCGGCGACACGCCTGTCAATAATCGTCGCTTCCATTTGTAAGCCGGCCCCAGATTAATCTTATCGGTTATCCGATCCCTTAAATGTGGGGGCGGTGAGGTGACATGAGGCATGCTCAAATCGTCGCCTACATGGGTCTCACAACATATTCCCCAGGGTCGAGCGAAGCAAAGACCCGATTCTTGTCGTAGTCCGATCCCTGGCAACTTTCTTTGGTTACTTTCTTTTTTGCCAGAAAAGAAAGTGACCCGCCCCCGCGCGGTAAGCGGGCTCCACCCTGAAAGGGAATAGAAGAATTCAACAAGCCGAAGGCAGCACCCGCTATTATCCCAACCAATCAAAAAACCCCGCCCCGCCCAAAAAACAAAATGAGACTACTTCTAGTAGAAGACGACGTCATGGTAGCCAGCGGCATCAAGCTGGGATTAGCCGACGCCGGCTACGCAGTCGACTGGGTCGGCAGCGGCGAAAGGGCCGAAGACGCCTTGCGACGAGCCCCGTTCGACGCGGTAATAGTCGACATAGGCCTCCCCAGAATGGACGGCCTGGAACTCACCCGCAGGCTCAGAACCGACGGTCACGCCATGCCCGTCCTGATCCTGACCGCCAGGGATGCCCTCGAAGACCGGGTCCAGGGCCTGGATCTGGGCGCCGACGATTACCTCGTCAAGCCGTTCCAGCTCCCGGAACTGCTCGCCAGGCTGCGAGCCCTCCTCAGAAGGTCGCATGCCGCCACCTCGGCCGTCCTCACCTTCGGCCCGATCGAACTCGACACGGCCCAGAGAAGAGGCAGCGTCGCCGGCCACCCGCTGGAACTCGGCCCCCGCGAGTGGACCGTGCTCGAATACCTGCTCCTGCAGGCGCCCAACCCCACCGCCAAAGACAAACTGCTCCAGGCCCTCACCGGCTGGGACCGGGAGATCACCGCCAACGCGGTCGAGGTGCACATCTCGCGCCTGCGCGGCAAGCTCGAACCCTACGGCGTTGCCTTGCGCGCCATCCGCGGCTTCGGCTACCGGCTGGAGTTGCGCGACGACCACCCCGCGGCATGACGGGACGCGAATCCGCTCGCGAACCCGGCCCCCGCCGCCAGGTGTTCCGCGGCTTGCAGCACCGCCTCGTGCTGCTGCTGCTGCTGCCGCTGGTACTGCTGGCCCTGCTGTCCGCGTGGATCGACTACCGGTCAGCCGACAGCGCCGCCTTGCAGCAAGACGCCCAGCTGCTGCGCATGGCGCCGCTGCTGGCCGACAGCATCATCGTGCCGCCCGCCTCGGACGACCGCCTGACCCAGCTGCCGCAGGTGCTGCTGGCGCCGCCGGTCGAAGAGTTCCTGAAGGAGCGCTACGGCATGTCCGCATGGAGCATGTCCGACGATGTCGGCCGGGTGCTGCAGGGCGAGATGTGGCTCGAGTCGCCTGCGCCCGGCACCCGCGAGCCCGAGTTCCTGAGCCGCGAACACGAAGGCGTGGTGTACCGGATCATGGCCTTGCGCATCGTGTCGCCGGCAGGCGATTTCGTCATGCAACTGGCCGACGGCTCGGACCCCCGGCAAAACTGGGGCCGCGCCATCCTGATCCGCGCACTGCTGCCCAACCTGGTGCTGCTGGTGCTGGCCGCATTGGCCATGCAACTGGCGGTGCGAAGCGCGCTCAAGCCGCTGCTGCAAGTCAAGGACGCGGTGGAGCGCCGATCGCCGCGCGACCTGAGCCCGCTCGACGAAGGACCGACGCCCGACGAGGTGCGTCCGCTGGTGCAGTCTCTCAACCGGCTGTTCGGACTGGTCAATGCGCAGAGCGACAGCCAGCGTCGCTTCGTCGCCGACGCGGCGCATCAGTTGCGCACGCCGCTGGCGGCGTTGCAGTCGCAGGTGGAGGCGTGGGCGCATGCCGCCGATGCGCACGGCGTGCGCCTGGGGGCCGATGACGTGCGCCGCATGCGCGACGCCACGCGGCGCACTTCGCAGCTGGCGCACCAGCTGCTGGCCCTGTCGCGCGCCGACTCCCACGCCCTGCACGGCGCGGCCGGAGCGCCGGTCGACCTCAAGGCCCTGTGCCACGCGATGATCGAAATCCACTTTGCCTCCGCTGCCGACCGGCAGGTCGACCTCGGCCTGGACTGCACGTCGGTGACGCTCAACGGACAGGAGTGGCTGCTGCGCGAAATGCTCTCCAACCTGGTCGACAACGCGGTGCGCTACACCCCGGCGGGTGGCAACGTCACCGTGCGTTGCGCGCCGTTGGCCGGGCCCGGCGGGAAAGCATTGGCGATGCTCGAGGTGGAAGACGACGGGCCCGGCATCGCAGCGGAGGAGCGCGAGGCGGTATTGCAGCGTTTTTACCGGGTGCGCGGCACGGTGGGCGAGGGCAACGGCCTGGGCCTGGCCATCGCCGAGGAGATCGCCCGCAGCCACGGCAGCCGGCTGCAACTGGATGCCGGGGCGAACGGCCGCGGGCTGCGGGTGCGCGCGGTGTTCGCGGCGGCCTGAAATCCCACGTTATGCGCAGGCGGCGTAGCTCTTCTAGAATCCGCCCGCGCCCCGTTTCGACGGGGCGTACGTTTTCAGGGCGGGGCGCGATTCCCCACCGGCGGTGATGGCGCACGGGTCTTTCTCCAGAAAAGGTCCTTCGCGCACGAGCCCGCGAGCGTCCACCGCCCTCAGGGTCGGCGGAGTCAGCAGACCCGGTGCGATCCCGGGGCCGACGGTCACAGTCCGGATGCAAGAAAACGTCGGTCCGCGCCTGGCGGCCGAGCCCCGCGCGGGCCGGCCGCAGGCGTGGCCGCATGCCCTGGACCCTGCCGTTTGCCTCTCCGTTCTTTCCGGCCGTCCAATGTCTTCTGTTTCCCTTTTCCGGTCTTCTGCCGCTGCGTCTTCTTCCACGGCGTCGTCCGCCGCCACCGGCCGCATCGCGCTGGTGCATGCCAGCTGGCACCTCGACATCGTTCGCCAGGGCTGCGATGCCTTCGTCGCCGGCATGGCCGAACGAGGCTTCCCCGCCGACCGCATCGACCTGTTCGCGGTGCCGGGAGCCTTCGAGATCCCGTTGCACGCAGCCCGGCTGGCCGCCAGCGGCCGCTATGCCGGCATCGCCACATGCGCCCTGGTGGTGGACGGCGGCATCTACCGCCACGACTTCGTCGCCACCGCCGTGATCGACGGCCTGATGCGTGTCCAGCTCGACAGCGGAGTGCCGGTTTTCTCGGCCGTGCTGACGCCGCACCACTTCCACGAACACGCCGAGCACCGCGACTACTACCTGCGGCATTTCCAGACGAAAGGGCGGGAACTGGCACAGGCCTGCACGGCGACCCTGGACAGCCTGCGGCAACTCGACGAAGCACTGCGCCGCGACTGAAGGCCGGCACAGCCGGTCGGCACCGGCTAAATAAAAACTATCGGCCTTGCGGAAGCGATTGCACACCGCCATCGGCGCCACCAACAATGCAGAAAACCGATCGAAACAATTTTCTGCCGGGGGTGGGATGGATGCCACGTTTGCCACGTACGACAGTCTGGTGCACCAGATCTACGACGCCGCCCTGGAGCCGACACGCTGGACCCAGGTGGTACGGGACATCACCCGCGCCTGCGGCGGTTGCAGCGGCATGCTGTTTACGCCGATGCACGGGCCGCAGCAGGGCGGCATCACCATCGTCGACAACATCCCGCAGTGGACGCTGGAGCACTGGGCGGCCCGCAGCATCCGGGAGGATCCCTACATGTGCGTGGCCAACCAGCGCGGGCTGGTGCGCGAGGGCTTCGTGGTCAACGGCAGCGACCTGGTAACCGAGGAAGAGTTGCTGCAAACCCGCTTCTACCGCGAGTTGTGGGAGCCGATCGAGTTGGCCAAGGTGTGCTCCGGCGTGGTGTTCGACGGCACCGATTCCTTCAAGCTGCCCACCGTACTGTCGATTTTCGGTCGGCTGCAAGATCCGCCTTTCGGGGCTCTGCAGCTGGATTTCATCCAGCGGCTGCTGCCCCACATGTCGCGTGCGCTGGGCGTGATGTACCACCTGCGGGAGAGCCGGCTGCACGAAGCCACTTCGCTGGCGACCCTGGAACGCATGACGTCCGGCGTGGTGCTCCTGGACGGCCAGGGGCGGCTGCATTTCGCCAACGATGCGGCCCGCCGGCAGTTCGGCAACCGCGACCTGTGGAGCGTGCGGCGCCTGCCGGACGGCGGCGAGACGCTGGCGCTCGCCAGCCATTTCCACGTACTCAATGCAGAACTGCAGCGCGCGGTGGCGGTCGCCCTCAACCCTTTGACGGCCAGTGCGCCGGACCACTTCTCCGATGCCCTGGTGCTGTCCGATCCGGCCGGCAAGCCGAGCTGCGTGATCCATGTCGCATCGCTCGGCTCCACCACCGCCGACCGGCAACTGGGCCGTCAGGGCGGGGCGGGCGCGCGGGCCATCCTGTTCCTGTACGACCTGCAGGCAGCTTCCTCGGTGCCGCCGAAGCTGCTGGCCAAGCTTTTCGCACTGACACCGGCGGAATCCCGGGCCGCGCTGCAGTTGCTGCAGGGCGGCAACGTGGACGTGATGGCGGAGCGGCTGGGCGTTGCCGCCAACACGTTGAAGTCGCAGCTCAAAAGCGTCTATGCCAAGACGCACACGCACCGGCAGGCGGACCTGCTGAAGCTGCTGCTGTCGCTCGCCACGCCCACCGTTCCGGTGCTCGTGCCGGAGGCGCCGCCCCGGCCGGCGGTCCACGTGGGCTGACTCACTTCAGGTAGGAGCGCAGCGCGGCGACGACGCCGGCGACGTCTTCCCGGCGCTGTTCCGGCGGGATGTCGTCGCCGCCCAGGTGTTCGCGGATGTGGCCTTCCAGCACCTCCGCCATCAGGCCGTTGACGGCGCCGCGCACCGCCGCGATCTGCTGCAGCAGGGCCAGGCAATCGCCGCCTTCGTCGGACAGTGCGCGCTCCAGCGCCTCGGCCTGGCCGCGGATGCGCCGCACGCGGGTGAGCAGCTGTTTCTGGTTGGTGATGGTGTGTCCCATGGCCCGATGGTAATGCTCGCCGACATACTGGGGTGGGGTATGCATAATCGTGCGCATGAACACCTCGAACCCCATCGCGGCAGACCGTGGCTGGCGCCATTCCCATGTCTTCCACGAAGGCAACCCGCTGGCCGAGCGCAACACCGCCTGGGCGGTCTTGCTGACGGCCTCGATGATGGCGGCCGAGATCGCCGGCGGCTATGTCTTCAACTCGATGGCCCTGCTGGCGGACGGCTGGCACATGAGCTCCCACGCGCTGGCACTCGGCCTGGCCGTGGTCGCCTACGCGGCGGCGCGGCGCTTCGCGGCAGACGGGCGGTTTGCCTTCGGAACCTGGAAGATCGAGGTGCTGGGCGGCTACACCAGCGCGATTTTGCTGTTGCTGGTCGCGGCCCTGATGGTGTGGCAATCGGTGGCGCGGCTGATGGCGCCGTCGCCCATCCACTACGACGAGGCCATCGCGATCGGCGTGCTGGGCCTGGCGGTCAACCTGGCCTGCGCCTGGTTGCTGAGGGGAGGGCACCACCATGGCCATCAACACGGCCCTCAACACGGCCCTCAACACGGCCATCAGCATGGTCACGGACACGGACACGGACACAGCCACGCGCACGGCCAAGGCGAGGCACACCCACACGGCGAAGGCACCGCGCAGGCGCCGGGCGACCTCAACCTGCGCGCCGCCTACCTGCACGTGGTGGCCGATGCCGCCACATCCGTGCTGGCCATCCTGGCGTTGCTCGGCGGCAAGCTGTGGGGCGCCGCCTGGCTCGACCCGCTGATGGGGCTGGTCGGCGCCGCGCTGGTCAGCGTGTGGGCGGCAGGCCTGCTGCGCCAGACCTCGCGGGTGCTGCTCGACGCCGAAATGGACGCGCCGGTGGTCGAGGAAATCCGCGAGGCGATCGCGGCCGGCCCGGTGCCGGCGGTCGTCTGCGACCTGCATGTCTGGCGCGTCGGCACCGGCAAATACGCCTGCATCGTCTCGGTCGCCACCGAGGCGCCGATCGATCCGGACGACATCAAGCGCCTGCTGCGGGTGCACGAGGAGCTGGTGCATATCTCGGTCGAGGTCAACCGCACGGCCTGACCGGCGTCCGTGCTGCGTCTCCGCAGTCGTGACGAAGTGAAACTTGCTGTGTTCGCCGGGACGGCAAAATTGCGGCCATGGACAAAATGGATCTGACCGTATTGCGCGCCTTGCGCGACTGGCGCGCCGCCGGCCGGCATGCACTGCTGGCGACGGTGGTACGCACCTGGGGTTCATCGCCCAGGCCCGTCGGCTCGACGCTCGCCCTGCGCGAAGACGGCGCGGTGGTGGGCTCGGTTTCCGGCGGCTGCATCGAGGACGACCTCATCGCCCGCCACACCGGCGGCGCGTTTCAGGCGCCGCCCGAACTGCTGCGCTACGGCATCGACGCCGACGAAGCCCACCGCTTCGGCCTGCCCTGCGGTGGCACGCTCGAACTGATGCTGGAATTCGACCCGGACGCCGCCGCGCTGGCCTCCCTGGTCGCCTCCCTCGAGTCCGGCCGCCTCATGCGCCGGCGTGTCGCGCTGGCCGACGGCACCGTCAGCCTCGCCGAAACCCACGAGCCGGAAGCCCTGTCGCTGGATGGTCAGGCCCTGGCCGCCACCTTCGGGCCGGAGTTCCGCATGTTGCTGATCGGCGCCGGGGCGCTGTCCGAATACCTGGCCACCATGGCGCAATTCAGCGGTTTTGCAGTGACCGTCTGCGACCCGCGCACCGAGTACAGCGGGCACTGGTCGGTGCCCGGCGTGACCCTGGCGCCCGGCATGCCGGACGACGTCGTCACCGCCTTCCGGCCCGACCGGCGTAGCTGTGTCATCGCGCTCACGCACGACCCGAAGCTGGACGATCTGGCGCTGCTCGAAGCGTTGGGAACCGAGGCTTTCTACGTCGGGGCCATCGGCTCGCGCCGCAACAATGCGGCGCGGCGCGAACGGCTGGCGCAGCATTTCGACATGCCGCCGGAAATCCTGTCCAGGCTGCGCGGCCCGATCGGGCTTTACATCGGCAGCAAGACACCGCCGGAGATCGCCGTGAGTGTCATGGCCGAGGTGCTGGCCGTGAAGAACGGCGTCGTGCTGCCGGCCGAGATGGCGGTGGCAGCCGCCAAGGAAGCCGAAGCGGCCCCCGCGGCCCTGGCCGCCTGACGCAGCGCCTCTTCAGCCGGGCGGCGCCGGCCACTAGGCGCCGGCCGGCAGACGGAAGGTGCCGACCAGCGACGACAGCGATTGCGCCTGGGCGCGCAGACCCTCCGCCGCCGCCGAAGACTCTTCCACCAGCGCCGCGTTTTGCTGCGTCATCTGGTCGAGGTGGGTCACCGCCTCGCTGACCTGGCCCAGCCCGGTGCTCTGCTCGCTGGTGGCCACCGATATCTCGGTGATGATCGCCGTCACCCGCCCGACCGAAGCGACGATCTCGCCCATGGTCACGCCGGCCGCCTGGGCGAGTTCGGTGCCCTCGTTGGCCTGGCGCACGCTGTCGGCGATCAGGCCGCCGATTTCCTTGGACGCCGTGGCCGAACGTTGTGCCAGCGTGCGCACCTCGGCCGCCACCACCGCGAAGCCCCGGCCCTGCTCACCCGCGCGGGCGGCTTCCACGGCGGCGTTGAGCGCCAGGATATTGGTCTGGAACGCGATGCTGTCGATCACGCCGGTGATGTCGGAGATGCGTCGCGCCGAGGTGGCGATACCGTCCATGGTGGCCACCACCCGGGCGACCGCCTCGCGGCCGTGGGTCGCCACGTTACCTGCCGAATCGGCGAGTCCGGCGGCCTGGCGCGCGGCGTCGGCGGTCTGGCGCACGGTGGCCAGCAGCTCTTCCATGCTCGCGGCCACTTCTTCCAGATTGGAAGCGGTCTGTTCGGTACGCGCCGCCAGGTCGTTGTTGCCGGCGGCGATCTCCGAGCTGGCGCCCGCCACGTGGGTGCTGGCGCCGCGCAGGTCGCTCACCAGCGCCACCAGGCGCGCCTGCATGCCGCCCAGTTCAGCCAGCATGGCCTGCACCTCGTCGCGGCTGCCGGCCTGCGGCGCGGGCAGGCGGGAGGTGAGGTCGCCTTGGGAGATCTGTCCCGCCACGCCGGACGCCACCGAAAGCGGCCCCAGGATGGAGTGCGCCAGCGCCCATGCGCACAGTGCGCTGGCGAGCAGGCCCAGCAGCGAGCCTACGACCAGCAATGCCACGCCGAAGCGGGCGTTGCGGTCGGCGTCCGTGCGCGCCTGGGCCACCTGCTCGCGCTGGTGCGCCGCGAAGCCCTCGACTGCGGCGGCGTAGGCGTTTGCGGCGGGGCGCAGATTGCCGGCGATGGCGTTCGCGGGCAGGGGTTCGCCCGCCTTGCGCAGCTTGACCAGGCCGTCGCGGACGACTCGGAAGGCGGTGCCGGCGTTGTCGATATCGCCGAAAAGCCGGCGGGATGTTTCATCGGTCGCGAGTTCTTCGAGGCGCTTTCGTACGACTTCCGAACGGGCGGAGGTGGCTTTGCGGTCGGTGTCGATGCGGGCGGTGTAGGCGGGGTTGTCGGCGACCTCGAGCAGCGTTTCGGCGCGGCTGGCGCTGATGACCACGATGGCCTGGAGTTCACGTGCGAGGAGGGCGCGTTCGGCGGATGGACCGCCGAGGTCGTCGGCGAGGGATTGGAGTTCGGTCAGGCGCCAGACGCCTACGGCTGCGGAGAGCGCCATGACGATACAGACGAGGCCGAATGCGAGCGCCAGTCTTGGCGCCAGCCTTGCACGGGAGAGAAACATCGATTACCGCCAATTTTTTGGGTTGTTCGTGCGGGTGCACGAGGGATGAACCCTTTGGGGGGTTATCGGCTGGTGGGGGGGTAACTTTAGCGTTGGTTATTTGGCTTTTTTGGTGGGGTGATGGGGGTTTTTTTCTTTTGGTTATTTTTTGGTTTTTGGCTGCCTTCGGCTTGATGCTTCTTCTGATCCCCTTCGGGGTGAGACCCTACGCCGGTGGCGGTAACTTTCTTTTCGCAAAAAAGAAAGTCACCAAAGAAA
>Ga0308164_10000482_pt1 | contig 66115 bp, 58 predicted proteins | sample PhyTR2_FD_201031 | JGI IMG/M metagenome (GOLD analysis project Ga0308164, IMG submission 201031) | Phyllosphere microbial communities from UC Gill Tract Community Farm, Albany, California, United States - DLSLT.R2 | ecosystem: Host-associated > Plants > Phyllosphere > Unclassified | place: USA... | reverse complement strand
TAAATTTGGTACAAAAGGAGGCTACAGTTCTTAAAATTTCAATCACTGATCCTATTTCTGACAAATCGGTCGATATTTTAAATAAGCTTGCTGTAAATTATAACCGTGAAGCAATTTTAGATAAGAATTCTGAAGCACAAAAAACAGCTAGTTTTATTGATGAGCGTATTAATCTCATCAGTAAAGAATTAGGTACCGTAGAATCTCAGAAAGAAGATTTTAAGCTTCGGAACAATATTGCCGATATTCAGACTGAAGCACAGCTTTCTTTGGAAACAGCCATGAGCAGTCGCCAGAAGCAGCTTGAGAATGAGTCTCAGCTAGAGTTGGTACAAAGTCTGCTTAGTTCTGTTAACAAACAGGGAACTTATCAGGTTTTACCACTTAATGTTGGTTTGGCTGACCAAAATATTGCCTCTAACATTGCGCTATATAATCAGTTGGTCATTGATAGAAACAGATTACTTGAGAGTTCCACGACAGTCAATCCGGTTGTTCAGAATATTACAAGTCAGATTAACAGCATGCGAAGCTCTGTTATTCAAAGTCTACAGAAAAGCCAATCAGCACTTCAGATCTCAATAGGAACAATTGCTGGTGAACAAAACAAATTGTCGGGTAGAATTTCTAAAATTCCGGTTCAGGAAAAAATGTTCCGTAGTATTGAAAGACAACAAAATATTAAAGAACAGCTCTATATATTATTGCTTCAAAAACGAGAAGAAGCTGCTATATCATTGGCAATTGCTGCTCCTAAAGCTCGGATTGTTGATGATGCTTTAACGAACCCGATTCCGGTCTCTCCGAAAAAAATGATTATTTATCTCGGAGCATTGATTATAGGGTTGCTAGTTCCTTTTGCCATTATTTATCTTTTAGAATTATTTAACAATAAAATTAAAACTAAACAAGATCTTGAAAAACTGCTTGATGGAGGAACTGTAGTTGGAGAGCTTCCGTCGTTACAGAAAGGCGATCCTGAAATTGTTCAACTTAATGATTTATCTCCTTTAGCAGAAGCGTTCAGGATTTTAATTACCAACATTAATTTTATGTTGCCAAAAAACAAAAAAGGCAATGTGATTTTTGTAACCTCAACGGTGAAAGGAGAAGGTAAAACATTTACTTCAGTTAATTTAGCGCTTACCTTAGCATCGCCGCGGAAAAAGGTAATCATTATTGGTTCAGATATTCGAAATCCACAGTTACAGAGATATAATGAAAGCAGAAGAGGATTGATTGGTCTTTCAGAATTTATGTATGATGACCAGATGGATGTTTCAGAAATTATTCATCCCACTTCGTTCAACCCTTATTGTGATGTGATTTATTCAGGAGCTATCACTCCAAATCCTACAGAATTATTATCTAATGGAAGATACCAGGAACTGGTAGAATCATTAAAACCAATGTATGATTACATCTTATTAGATACAGCTCCTTTAATGCTGGTAACAGATTCATTTTTAATTGCTGATGTGGCAGATATTACAGTGTATGTTACCCGTTCTGGTTATACTGAAAAAGAATTGATAAGCTTTATCAATAAGCAAATCAAGGATAAAAAAATAAAAAATGTAGGTTTGGTACTGAATGATGTTAGTAAAATGAATAGCGGATATGGCTATGGTTATAAATATGGCTATGGTTACAGTGCTGATTCGGATAAATCATGGTGGAAGAAACTATTCAAAAAATAAAATTAATTAAAAATATGTTTATAAGTTGATATCCATCAGCGATAAGCAGATAAATATGCCCAAATTATTATTTGTCAATATTCAGTAATAATCTTAGGTCGTTAAAAGAATGGAAAAAGAGCAAAAAATTGTAATAATTGGTCTTGGCTACGTAGGGTTACCTTTAGCCAGGCTTTTTGCAACAAAATATCCTGTTGTTGGATTTGATATAAATTCGCTCAGAATTCAGGATCTTCAAAAGGGAAAGGATAGTACTTTTGAAGTGGATGATGCGGTATTACAGAAGGTTTTATTAAAGGAAAACCCTTTCTCCAGTAATAATACAAAAGGTCTTTTTTGTTCTGCAAACATTGATGATATGCAAGATGCAAACATCTATATTATTACGGTTCCTACTCCTGTAGATAAACATAATCGTCCAGATTTAACGCCTTTATACAAATCCAGCGAGACAGTAGGAAAAGTTCTTCAAAAAAATGATATTGTTATTTATGAATCTACAGTTTATCCTGGTGTAACAGAGGAAGAATGTGTTCCTGTTTTAGAAAAAGTTTCTGGGTTGAAGTTTAACAAAGATTTTTTTGTTGGGTATTCACCGGAACGTATTAATCCTGGAGATAAAGAGCATACTGTAGAAAAGATTTTAAAAGTAACATCTGGTTCAACTCCGGAAATTGGAAAGGTAGTTGACGATCTATATAGATCTGTTATTATTGCAGGGACACATTTAGCTCCTACAATTAAAGTTGCGGAAGCTTCAAAGGTGATTGAAAACTCACAAAGAGATATCAATATTGCTTTTATGAACGAACTTGCCAAGATTTTTTCTTTAATGGATATTGACACGCATGACGTATTAGAAGCTGCCGGAACAAAATGGAATTTTTTAAAATTTAAACCAGGATTAGTGGGAGGGCATTGTATAGGAGTAGATCCTTTTTATCTGGCTCAAAAAGCTCAGGAAATAGGTTACTATTCTGAACTGATATTAGCAGCAAGAAGATTAAATGACTCTATGGGGGCTTTTGTAGCTTCTCAGGTCGTTAAGCTGATGATAAAAAATGACATCAAAGTAAAGGGAGCTAAAATTTTAAACCTAGGGATTACCTTTAAGGAAAATTGCCCGGATATTAGAAATTCTAAAGCAATTGATGTTATTACAAATCTACAGGATTATGGTGCTGAAGTAATTACTTATGATCCTTGGGTTGATCCTAAAGAAGTTTTAGAAGAATATGGTATTGTTTCTCACTTAAACCTAAAAGATGCTCTCGAAACTGAATTTGATGCAGTTATTCTTACGGTTGCACACCAAGAATTCTTAGATATTGATTTTAATAGTTTAATTAAAAAAAATGGAATAGTTTACGATGTAAAGGGGGTATTACCAAAACACAACATCGACAAACGTTTATAAAATAGAAATCTTTTAAGATTTTAAATTTAACTACGATTTTTGATTATCATATAATTAAAAAATCGTTAAAGTATATAATATGAATATTCTAAGTTTAATTGGCAGAACAAATGAGCTTTTTTCAAATGATATTAATAATAGTGAGAAAGAGCTTGCCTCAATAGTTTCAAATTCTAAATTTTTGGTAATTGGAGGAGCCGGTTCTATTGGTTCTGCTACCACAAAAGAAATATTTAAACGCCATCCGAAAAAACTCCATGTTGTTGATATTAGTGAAAATAATATGGTAGAGTTGGTGCGTGATATTCGAAGTTCTTTTGGATATATCGACGGAGATTTTCAAACCTTTGCTTTAGATATCGGATCGATAGAATATGATGCATTTTGGGAAGCTGACGGAGATTACGATTATGTCCTAAATCTGTCTGCACTTAAACATGTTCGTAGCGAAAAAGATCCTTACACTTTGATGAGAATGATTGATGTAAATATTTTCAATACAGACAAAACATTGCAGCAATCTATAGATAAAGGCGTTAAAAAATATTTCTGTGTTTCTACAGATAAAGCAGCCAATCCTGTAAATATGATGGGGGCATCAAAACGTATTATGGAAATGTTTTTAATGCGTAAAAGCAAAGAAATTACGATTTCCACTGCGCGCTTTGCAAATGTAGCTTTTTCAGACGGCTCATTATTGCACGGATTTAACAAGAGAATCGAAAAAAAGCAGCCAATTGTTGCTCCAAACGACATTAAACGTTATTTTGTTATTCCAAAAGAATCTGGAGAATTGTGTTTAATGTCCTGCATTTTTGGTGAAAATAGAGATATATTCTTTCCAAAATTAAGCGAAAATTTACACTTAATTACATTTGCTGAAATTGCTGTAAAATATCTTGCGGAAATAGGTTATGAAGCTTATTTATGTAAAGATGAAGAAGAAGCAAGAGCATTAGTTGAGACATTACCTCAAGAAGGAAAATGGCCTTGTTTGTTTACATCAAGCGATACAACAGGTGAAAAAGATTTTGAGGAATTTTTTACCGATAAAGAAACTTTAGATATGGAGCGTTTCGAAAATTTAGGAGTCATAAAAAACGAACTAAATATCGAAGAAGAAAAGCTTAATTTATTTGAAACTAAAATCAATGAATTAAAAATCGCTCGCAAATGGAATAAAGAAGAGATTGTTAAATTGTTCTTCACGATGATTCCAGATTTCGGACACAAAGAGACGGGTAAGTATTTAGATTCTAAAATGTAACCATGGATAATATTCAAAATATGGTCTCTTTCGTTAGAGATCATTTCAATACAGACAAATTCGTTCCGCTTCACGAACCACGTTTCAGAGGGAATGAAAAAAAATACTTAGCAGAAACCATTGATTCTACATTCGTTTCTTCAGTAGGTGCATTTGTTGATCAATTTGAAAATATGATGCAGGATATTACTGGTGCAGCAAAATCTGTTGCGGTGGTTAATGGATCTGCATCTTTGCAGGTAGCTTTGAGATTAGCAGGTGTGAAAAAAAACGAAGAAGTCATTACACAGGCACTGACTTTTATTGCAACAGCTAATGCAATCGCCTATAATAATGCAATTCCTGTTTTTTTAGATGTAGATTTAGATACAATGGGACTTTCTCCAAAGGCGCTCGAAGTTTTTTTAGAAGAATTCGGGGAACTTCGTGAAGACGGTTGTTATAATAAATCGACAGGAAGAAGAATTGCTGCTTGTATGCCGATGCATACTTTTGGTTTTCCTGTTCATTTAGATGAATTAATTGTTGTCTGCAATAAATGGAATATTCCATTGGTGGAAGATGCAGCTGAGTCTTTAGGAAGTTATTACAAAGGAAAGCATACTGGAACTATTGGATTAATTAGTGGTTTTTCATTTAACGGAAACAAAGTGGTAACCAGCGGTGGAGGGGGTGCTATTGTAACCAATGATATTGAATTAGGAACGCAAGCAAAATATTTGACGACAACAGCAAAACGTCCGCATCCATACGAGTTTTTCCACGATGAAATGGGTTATAATTTCAGAATGCCCAATCTGAATGCAGCTTTGGCTTGTGCACAATTGGAATCCCTAAACGGTTTTCTTGAAGACAAAAGAATTTTAGCGAACAAATATGCCGAGTTTTTTAATGGTTCAGGAATTAAATTTAGACAAGAAACTGCCGACACAAAAGCAAACTATTGGTTGATGTGCGTAGAGCTTAATAATAAAGTTGAAAGAGAAGAATTTCTTAAATATACCAACGAACATGGCGTAATGACACGCCCGATTTGGAACTTAATGTACCGTTTGCCAATGTATGCACATTGTCAGCGTGATGCTCAGACAAATGCCGAGTTTTTAGAAGAAAGAATTGTAAATATTCCAAGCAGTGCCAGGTAAATATTCCATAGCAATAATAGGATACTCAGGACATTCTTTTGTCGTTTTAGATGCGGCAAAGCTGATGGGTTTGGATGTGGAATATTATTGTGAAAGAAATCAAGTTTCGTTCAATCCGTTCGAAATTAACTATTTAGGAGATGAAGGAAGCGTTTTTTTTGATTGGAGGTCTATCGACCAGTTTATATTAGGAATTGGTGATAATAGAATTCGTCAGAAAGTGGCAGATTTAATTTTATCTCAGAAAAAAGCAATATTAAATGTTATTCATCCGTCCTCAATTATAAGTAATTATGCGACCTTTGGAACGGGAAATTTCATTGCAGCAAGTGTTACAGTTAATGCTTTAGCAAAAATTGCAGATAATTGTATTTTAAACACAGGATGCATTGTAGAACACGAATGTAGTATTGAAAGTGGAGCTCACATTGCACCAGGGACAGTTTTAGCGGGGAATGTTACAGTAGGTAAAAATTCATTTATTGGAGCAAATACTGTTGTGAAACAAGGAGTAAAAATCGGAGACGGTGTAACAATAGGAGCAGGAAGTGTAGTAATTAAGGATATTCCTGATAACGAAATTTGGGTAGGAAATCCAGCAAAAAAACTAAAGTAGATGAGTAAAGTTTTAATTATCGCAGAAGCTGGTGTAAACCATAATGGAAATTTAGATAACGCATTTAAACTAATTGATGCAGCAGTAGACGCAGGTGTGGATTATGTGAAATTTCAAACATTTAAATCTGAAAATTTAGTTTCAAAATCAGCTAAGAAAGCAGATTATCAAATTCAAAATACTGGAAATTCAACAGATTCGCAATATGAAATGTTGAAGAAATTGGAACTTTCTCACCAAAACCACGAGTTGTTAATTGATTACTGTAAACAGAAAAATATCCAATTTTTTTCTACAGCTTTCGATTTAGACTCTTTACAATATTTAAAAGAAATAGGATTAGATTTGGTAAAAATCCCTTCGGGTGAAATTACTAATCTGCCCTATTTAAGAAAAGCAGCACAACTTTTCAAAAAAGTAATTCTTTCTACAGGAATGTGTACCATGGAAGATATTGAAGCTGCAATTAATGTTTTCTTAGCGGAAGATATTTCAAAAGATGATATTACGATTCTTCATTGCAACACAGAATATCCTACGCCAATGAATGATGTGAATCTTAGAGCAATGCTTTCCATTCAGCACGAATTCGAAACTGAAATTGGATATTCCGACCATACTTTAGGAATTGAAGTTCCAATTGCAGCAGTTGCTTTGGGCGCTTCGGTAATTGAAAAACATTTTACTTTAGACAATACAATGGAAGGTCCAGACCACGCTGCGTCTTTGGAACCTCAACAATTGAAAGAAATGGTAAAAGCCATTCGAAATATAGAACAAGCCATTTCCGGTGATGGACTTAAAAAACCAAGCGCTTCGGAAATGAAAAATATAGAAATTGCACGTAAAAGCATAGTTGCTTCAACATCAATTTCAAAAGGAGAAATTTTTACTCAAGAAAATTTAACGATCAAAAGACCCGGAACCGGAATTTCACCAATGGAATGGGATGAAGTGATTGGGAAAGTGGCATCAAAGGATTATTCAACAGACGATTTAATAGAGATATGAAAAAAGTTTGTGTAATAAGCGCTACTCGAGCAGAATATGGTTTGCTAAAACCATTGATGCAACTGATTAAAGAATCCAACCAATTGCAATTACAAATTATTGCAACAGGTGCACATTTGTCACCAGAGTTTGGATTAACATATAAAAATATTGAAAACGATGGTTTCATTATTGATGAAAAAGTAGAAATTCTTCTATCATCCGACACAGCTGCAAGCATTGCAAAAACCATGGGAATGGCAATGATGGGAATGGCAGATGTTTTACCAAGGCTGAAACCTGATTTAATTGTTATTTTAGGAGACCGATACGAAATGTTATCAATTGCTTCGGCGGCTACAATTTTTAAAATTCCGATTGCACATTTACACGGTGGCGAAATTACAGAGGGAGCGTATGATGATGCAATCAGGCATTCTATTACCAAAATGAGTCATCTTCATTTTACTTCCACCGAGGAGTATAAAAAAAGGGTCATTCAAATGGGGGAAAATCCTGAAAATGTCTTTAATGTTGGAGCAATAGGTTTGGATAACATTCGAGATTTAAAATTGCTTTCAAAAGAAGAATTAGAAACAGATTTAGATATTAAATTCAAAAAATACAATTATCAGGTCACTTTCCATCCTGAAACTTTAGGAAATTTATCTTCTGCTGAGCAATTTCAAAATTTATTATATGTTATTGAAAAGCAGGAAGACAGTTTTTTTATTTTTACAAAAGCAAATGCAGATACTGATGGACGGATCATTAACCAAATGATTGATGATTTTGTGAAAAAACATGCAGACATTGCAAAAGCTTTTAATTCTTTAGGAACTTTACGGTTTTTATCTACTGTGAGAATATGTACTGCGATAGTTGGAAACAGCTCTAGCGGTATTTTAGAAGCTCCATCATTATGTACGCCAACCATTAATATTGGTGACAGACAAAAAGGAAGAACCCAAGCTTCTAGTATTATAAATGTAGATAACTCAGAAAAAAGTATTTTTTCAGGATTTCAATTGGTGAAAAATTTAATAATTGAAAATAAAATTTCTGAGGTGAAAAATCCTTACGATAATGGTGGTGCAGCTCAGGAAATTTTGAATAAAATTCTAGAGTTCAAAACTATTAAAACTAATAAACCTTTTTATAATTTATCATGAGTATAGTTGAAAAACATATTATTTATCAGAAGCAATCTGTGAGAGAGGCTTTAATAAATCTTGACCAGCTAGCATCTGATGCAATTCTTTTTGTTGCAAGTGAAGATTTGAAACTTGTTGGTTCTCTGACGGATGGTGATCTAAGAAGAGGATTTATTAAGGGTCTTGGATTCGAAGATTCTATCTTGAGTTTTATTCAAGGAAATCCAAAGTTTATTTACGAGGATGAATACGATCCAACTAAAATAGAAAATTTCAAGAAGAGTAATTTGAAAATTATTCCTGTCTTATCGAGAGGAGGTAAAATTGTAGATATTCTTAATTTCAGAACTAAAAGTGCTCTAATTCCGGCCGATGCTGTTTTAATGGCAGGTGGTGAAGGAAAAAGATTACGTCCATTAACAGAGAAAACTCCAAAACCTTTATTGATGGTAGGCGAGAAACCTATTATTGAATATAATATTGATCGTTTGATTAATTTTGGAATTAAAAAGATTAATTTAAGCATTAATTATTTAGGGGAGCAGTTGGTCGACTATTTTAAAGACGGATCCTCGAAAGGAATTGAAATTAAATATGTAAAAGAAGATAAGCCGTTAGGAACAATAGGATCTGTTTTATTAGTTGAAAGTTTTTATAATGATGATATCATTGTGATGAACAGTGATTTGTTAACCAATATCGATTTTTCAGACTTTTTCAAAACTTACAAAGAATCAGATGCTGATATGGCAGTTGCAACAACGTCTTATCATGTAGATGTACCGTATGCAGTATTGGAAGTTGGGGATGACGGGACTGCAGTAAAATCTTTGAAAGAAAAACCAAGGTATACTTATTATTCAAATGCAGGAATATATATCATGAAGAAAAAACTGTTGAAAATGATTCCGGAAAATGAATTTTATGATATTACAGATCTTATGGATCGTGTTTTGGAGATGAATCTAAAATTAATTACTTATCCTATCAATGGTTACTGGCTAGATGTGGGTAAACACGAAGATTTCAAAAAGGCTCAAGAAGATATAAAACACATTAAATTATAAAATTTGAAAAGAATAGTATCGCTTGATTATCTGAGAGGAGTATGTGCTCTATTAATTTTAACATACCACTATTATATTTGGACATTTGGAGAAGTTGGTTCTAACACATTTTTAGGTAGAATGGGTATTTATGGAGTGAGTATATTCTACGTCCTAAGTGGGATGACCTTACATATAGTTTATAAGAATATTTCATTTAGTATATTGTCAAATATTATTAAATTCTTTACAAAAAGAATTTTAAGAATATATCCGCTAATGTGGTTTGTCACAGTTTGTACAATAATAATATCTTTTACAGTACCTGAACCTTTAAAACTTTTTTTAAATCTTACAGGCTTGTTTGGTTTTTTTCAGTGGGATAATTACTTTGCTACAGGTTTGTGGTCAATTGGTAATGAATTAGTCTTCTATACATTTATCCCAATATTCTTCTTACTATACAAGACAAATAGAAATTATTTATTTTTATTAGGTGTTGTAATTTTAATAATTACAGCATATTTTTCTTTCTTCAAACTAAACATTGAAAATACTTTATCGGAGCAATGGAGGAATTATATTAATCCTCTTAATCAACTAATATTTTTCTATTGTGGATTTACAATTCCTATAATATTTGAAAAAGCAAATTTTAAGTTCAAAGCTTTATTATTTTCTTTTTTATTATGTGTAATCATCTTTATTTTTTATCCAGTTGAAGGTGATCAAATATTTATTGTAACCAAATGGAATAGACTTATCTTTATTTTATTATCATGTACAATCTGCATTATTACCTACAAATTGTGTGATTATAAACTTCCAGGAGTTTTAGATGAAATTTTCGTCTATTTAGGAGAAATTAGTTATTCTGTTTACTTAATTCATCCAATTGTATACACAGTTAATAATATTATTAATAACAAATTATTTAACATTGATAAAACTTTTGTTATTGTATTTTCTGTTATTTTAACGATACTTTTAAGCCATTTTTCATTTAAATATATTGAGAATATATTTAAATCAATTTCCATGAAATTAAAGTTTGTAAAAAAGAGTTTTATCTAATATACTATTTACTATTATAATAAAAATGAAGGGTCTAGTTACAATATGTGCACGCGGTGGTTCTAAGGGAATTCCCGGGAAAAATATAAAACTCATCAATGGAAAACCATTGATAGCTTATTCTATTGATGTTGCAAAAAAATTATCAGAGAAATATGATTTAGATATTTTTCTTTCTACTGATTCTGATGAAATAAAAAAAGTTGTCACTACGTTGGGATTTTCCAATATAAATGTAGACTATAAAAGGCCATATTTCTTAGCAAACGATACAGCCGGAAAATTAGACGCTATTTCGGATGTTTATCAATATGCAGAAAAAACTAATAATAAAATCTATGATTTTGTCTTAGATTTAGATGTTACTTCACCCTTGCGTAATGTTAAGGATCTGTCTGATTCTATAAAAATGTTATTCGCTAATAACGAAGCTCTTGATATTTTTTCTGTGAGTCCGGCCAATAGAAATCCATATTTTAACATGGTAGAAGATAAGCAAAATGGTTTTTTTGAATTATGCAAAAAAGGACAGTTTTTAACAAGGCAGTCTGCACCAAAAGTTTTTGATATGAATGCGTCTTTTTATATATTCAAGAAAGAATTTTTCATAAACAAGCACAAAACAGTAATTACTGATAAAAGCTTAATCTACGAGGTACCGCATCTTTGTTTTGATTTAGACCATCAAATAGATTTTGAATTCATGTCTTTTCTATTAGAAAACAGAAAACTTGATTTTGATTTTAATTATTAAGTGAATGAAAGTTTTAATTATAGGTTTAGGGTCTATTGCAAAAAAGCATATTGCTGCCATTATACAATTAGAGGAGGCAGCCGAGATTTTTGCGTTGAGAAGTAATCATAAAAGCAAGAGCAATATTTCGGAAGTTATTGATGTTTATGATATTAATGATATGGCAGTTAAAGATTTAGATTTTATTTTAATATCAAATCCTACTTCAGAGCATTTTTCTACCATTCAGAAATTAGCTGAATTTAATAAGCCATTATTTATAGAAAAACCATTGTTTTCTCAGATAAATGAAGAAACCGAAGCTCTTGTTGATAATATTGAAAAAAAAGGATTTCCTACCTATGTAGCATGTAATCTTAGATTTTTAGATTGTATAAAGGAATTAAAGAATCTTTTGAAGAAAGAAAGAATTAATGAAGTGAATGTTTACTGTGGCTCTTTTCTTCCAGATTGGAGATCAGGAGTAGATTTCAGAAAGGTTTATAGCGCCAATAAAGAAATGGGGGGTGGTGTTCATATTGATTTGATTCATGAATTGGATTATGTTTATTGGCTATTTGGAGAACCTAACCAAACAAATTCTTTTTTTACGAACGTTTCTTCTCTTAATATCTCTTCGTACGATTATGCTAATTATTTATGGACGTATAAAAACTTTTCTGCATCCATAATTTTAAATTATTTCAGAAAGGAAGCCAAAAGGTCAATTGAAGTAGTTACAGATAATGGAATCTATTATGTTGATTTATTGAAAAATTCAATTGAATTTAATAATAACTGTATCTTTGCATCACAAAGAAAAATAGCGGATACTTATTCCAGCCAAATGGAATTTTTTTGTGAGAATATTTTAAAAGGAAAAAAAAAATTTAATACAATTAAAGAAGCAAATACGATCTTAGAATTATGTATGAAGGGTTAAAAGATAAGGTAATTATACTAACGGGTGCAGGTGGTTTAATAGGACAGCAATCATTAAAGCATTTAGTAAAATATGGAGCTAAGGTAATTGCAGTAGATGTTAAAGTAATCGACTGTGAAGCAGATTTATTTTTGACAAATGATATTACTCAACCAAAAGCAATAGATAAACTGCTTCAAACTGTTCTGGATAAATTTGGTAGAATAGATGGCCTCATTAATCTAGCCTATCCGAGAACAGATGATTGGGGGGCTAAATTTGAAGATATTCCCTATGATTCTTGGGCAAGAAATGTTGATATGCAACTTAATGCCGTGTTTTATATTTGTCAAAAAGCAATAGATATTATGAAGAAACAAAATTCTGGTTCTATTGTTAATATAGCATCAATTTACGGAGTAGTAGGTAACGATTTTACTTTATACGAAGAATATGGAGGAACTTCTCCAGCAGCATACGCTGCTATAAAGGGAGGAGTAATTAATTTTTCAAGATATCTCGCATCCTATAATGGGAAATACAATATACGTGTAAATTGTGTTTCACCAGGTGGTGTATTGGACGAGAAAAATCAGAATCCTTCTTTTATTAAAAAGTATAGTAAAAAATCTCCATTAAAAAGATTGGGAAATCCCGAGGAAATGGCACCGGCTATTTCTTTCCTTCTTTCTGATGATGCATCTTTTATTACGGGACATAATTTAATGGTTGATGGTGGTTGGACCAGTATATAACATTATATGTTTAAAAAAGTTTCTGTAATTTATTCAATAAGCTCTGTTTTCAAAGCCGGTATTCAGATGCTAGTGGGTTTAAGTATTGCTAAGTATATAACTCCTGAGGATTATGGAATTTGGGGTTCGCTTAACTTGGTTATTACTTATGCTATGGTATTACAACTTGGGACAATAAATGGAGTTAATTTAAATCTTCCAATTGCGATAGGTGAAAAAAATAATGATAAAGCAAAAAATATTATTGAGACTTCTCAATCTTATATTTTAGTGTGTATGATTATTATACTCCTATTAGGGGGGGCATATTTGATGGTTTTTGGTGATAACTTATCAAGTAAGTTTTTTTGGGGAATTTTTGCGATAACATTTTTAATAGCTTTAACTTTCTATCAGGACTTTTTAACTGCAACATTTCGAACACCAAATTCATTTAGAAAATTTTCATTCATTAATATTGTTCAAGCGTTAGTCAATTTTTTAACAATAGGCCTGATCGTATATTATAGTTTTTTCGGCCTAATATTTAAAAGTGTATTAGTAATAATATTTTACGTTGTATTACTGCACTTTCATAGACCATACAAGGTTACAGTAAAATTTAATTTAAAGAGCTGGCTGGAATTGGTGAAAGTTGGACTCCCTATATTTCTTTTATCTTATATCCAAGGGTCGGCCTTGAGTTTTGACAGGATTTTACTAATAAAGTATACAAATCTTAAAGATGTAGGAATTTATACTTTTGCTTATCTTGCATTTAGTTCAGTAACATTACTTTCGTCATCAGTTGCAAGTTACATATATCCAACTATGTCACATATGTACGCAGAGAATGGTAGTAAAAAACAACTATGGAAATATCTTAAAAGAAACATTACTTACATTTTTCTTGGTCTATTTGGTCTAGCAATAATGGGAACGATTATAACTCCATATGTAATAAATATATTTTTTAATCAATACTCGTCTTCCGTTCCAGTTATGCAAATTCTTTTCTTTGCCGGTGCTTTTAATGGGGGCGTAATTGGTGTGAATGTACTATTGAGTATGAAAAAATGGAAATACATTTTATTTTATCATTTGTTCTTCGCCTCCCTTCTTATAATATGTCCTCTAATATTTATGAATCTTTATGAAACTAAAATTTTAGGTATAGCTTGTGGGGTATTAGTAGCGAATATTATTAATTTTATTTCAGCCTATAGTTTAGTTTACTTAGCATTACTCAAAGGTCAGAACGATGAATAATAACTTAAAAATATCTGATCTAATTTTACAGTTAGAAGAAAATGAAGATCTTTTCAAATGGCAGATTCAAAATGTTTTTGTCTGGGAAATAATAAGGGTGAAACTTTTTTTGCGGATTCAGGAACTATCTGTTTCAGAATCTTATGGCGAAAATGAAAATCATAGTTTTTTGAAAATTATGAAACGCTTAATAATAAGAATAGTAAAAAATTGTGTTTTTCGAAATCCATTTCTTTCTTTTAAAAGAAAAGATGTTTTACTATTTGAAAGTGGTAGGAAGTATTTATACAATGATACATATATTGATATTTATACCTATTTCATCGAATCAAAGATTAAAAAAGACAAAAAATCAATTGAATGTTATGAAACTAATTTTTTGTATGATTCAGTAGGAGCGTCGAGAAAATTTCACAATGATTTTATCTCAATTTTTTCAAAAGGTCTTTCTAAATTTATTGGGGTGAATTTTTCTAGATATGATTTGGATCAAATGGCTAAAATCGAAAATTATATTTTAAAAACAGCAAATCTTGATATAAAACTAGAAAAAATTATTAGTGAAGAGATTAAGTTATTTAGTGTTCAGAATTTTTTTTATGGAAGATTACTAGATTTAAGAAAACCTAAAGAAATTTATTTTGTAAATTATCTGAATTATTTTGCCTTAGTAAATCAAGCGAAAAAAAGAAATATTAAAGTTATCGAGTTGCAGCACGGCTTGATAATTAGGGATGCACTTATGTATCATTTTCCTCATTGTATTGAAAATAGTTTAAAATATTTCCCTACATATTTTCTTTTATGGAAAGGTTTTTCAGGTGTAAATGGCAAATTACCGCTTTCAAGAAAATATCTAATAGAGCATGATTTTAATCATTTAGAAAATATTAAAAGTACTTTTAGTTATGTAAAAAGGGAAGATAAATCAATTTTAGTTGCATCACAACCTTTTTTTTCGAATAGAATCATAACTTATATTTTAAAGAATGCCCCTCTAATGGAAAATTATTTGTTTTATTACAAATTACATCCTATGCAATTTGATAATTTTTTTGAAAATCCTTCAGCTATAAAGTTATTAAATATTAAAAATGTTAAAATAATTAAAAATGAGTTATCTGTATATGAGCTATTGAGTAAGTGCAAATATACAATTGGAATTTATTCAACAGTTTTATTTGAAGCATCAATTTTTAATTCCAAACCCTTATTATTACTTACAGATGAAACTAAGTACGCGTCTTCATTAATTGAAAATAATGAAGGGACAGCCATTTCTGAACAAGAACAGTTACTTCAAATCTTAGAATTATGATTATTTTATTTTGTGCTTTTCTTCTTCTATTCTTATTTCTAATGAAAGGTCGATCTCTTTCGTTACTATTTACATGTATAATACTTATATCAATCTTTTTTGGTTTTTTCTTGGGACGAAAACTTATAATTGAGTCATTTAGTGATTTGTCTATTATTATTTTAATTATCTTTCTTTTAATGAGCCTTATTATTCCGTGGAATAATTATAAAAACATTAAATCAATTTCAGGTATCAACAAACTTAAATTAAAAAAGATTACAATTTTCTTGATTGCAATTAATATTTTAATATTTATTGTTTTTTTGATAACAACAATTACTGTAATGACTTTTGTAACTGATATAAATGATTTTAAATATTCAACAGGTGTAGCAACAGATTTTTATTACAAGTTTTTACCATTTCCGCCGGTATTTTTTAATTTGGCCATTTTATTTTATTGTTTTTCTTATTTTATATTTCCTTTACATTTTTACTACTTGTATAAAAAAAGGTATTACTTATCATTTATTTGCTTTATTCTTTCATTAAATATTGTTTTGTACGGCTTAACATTCTTTTCTCGGGCTGTTGTAATACAATACATACTAATGTATATGTCTATGACTTGGCTGTTATATGCTACATTGAGTGAAAAAGTGAAAAAAGCTTTAAGAATATTTTCCATAATTGTTGGAGCTGTTTCTATCATTTATTTTATTGATGTTTCTATTAGTAGATTTAAGGATGACAAATCGGCTGCTGCAAAGGAATATTATAATGCTATTCCTGTCGAATCGATAATTCAGGATCCGGTAATATATAGCTACTTTGATTATACTTCACAATGGATCTTCAATGGATTTGAGGTTTTAAAACTCTATAATTATGAAGGATTTAATGGTGAAATTAGCTACGGCGCAATAGCTAATTTAGCAGATACATTTGGAATAATTGATTATAATACAAAGGAATATAGTGATAAAAGGAAAAAATTATGGCCGCGCCCATATTACTACACTTTCAATGGTTACGCTGCATATTCAGTTTATGATTATGGTATTATCGGTAGTGTCATATTCTCTTTCATTTATATAGCTGGAGTGAATAAAATGAAGCCCCGGAATAATACTATAAAATTGAGAGATTTATTTTTAATAACATTGATGATACAAATACCAGCACTTGCTATTTTCTATTCTCAAGTAGGTGTAATAATAGTTACCTTTATTATTTGGGTATTTCTTTATATTTATCTAAAATATAATATTGTAAAATGAAAGTATTAGTAGTAGGAACATATTTGGATGAAAATTTAATCGAAAGATATAATAATCTTTCAAAATCAGATAGTAAGATATCGGTAGCAGCTATAAAGTATAGTAAATTTATTTATGATGGTTTTATTGACAACATTTCAGAAGATACCGATCAAATTTTTTTACCTTCAATAGGAATGTATCCTTCTTGTAAGGTTTTTTATTGGAGTAAGGGAAAGATTAGCAATATAAAATATATAAAGTTTATTAATATTATTTTTTTTAAACAACTATCTATTTGCTTCTATCTTATTTATAAAATTTCACTTTGGGCTTTTAAAAATAGGGGAAAACAGCGAGTTGTAATATTTACTTTTTTATACATACCATTCCAGTTTTCCATTCCCTTTATCAAGTTTCTAAATAAAGTGAAGTTTGTATCTTTTGTGCCTGACTTGCCTGAGTATGGATTTACGTATACAGATAATAAAAAAACTCTTAAAAGCTTATTTATACCGTTGTATGTGAAGCTATCTTCTTGGATATCTTCTTTTAGTGATTTTTTTGTTTTTATTACTGACCATATGAAGGTCTTTTTCCCCAATAAGGATTATTGGGTTATAGAGGGCTTTACAGATTGTGACAAAACGGACATTACTACTCAAGAGATTGTAATAGAAAGTAATGCATTAATGTATTCGGGTGCACTTTACGAAAAGTTTGGTATAGACAATTTATTACAGGCTTATCAAAAAACGACTGATGATTCTGAGCTTTGGTTATTTGGTTCTGGCGACATGGTAGAAAAAATAATTAAAGCTTCAAAACATGATAATAGGATTAAATATTTTGGTGTTAAGTCAAATTCTTATGTTAGAGATATGCAAAAGAAAGCGAAAATACTCATAAATCCTCGTTTTTCAAATGAAGAATATACAAAGTATTCTTTTCCATCGAAACTTTTAGAGTATTTATCATCAGGAACTCCAGTTCTGACGACGCGTTTGAAGGGTATTCCTTCTGAATATAATGATAAATTTTATTTTATTACAGATGAAAGTGTTGACGGAATGCGAATGGCAATAACAACTCATATAAATAAAGATAAAAGAGAACTAGTGCTTTTTGGAGAAAATGCTCGTAAATTTGCGTTAGATAATAAAAACTACAAAATACAGATTAAAAATTTAATTAAAGTTATCTCAAAAAAATTATGAAAAAAACATTTTTTTTCTTATTATTTTTATTTCTATCCAACTTTTTTCTCTATGCGAAAAAAAGCATTTCTATAAAAGAGTTTGGTGTTGATGGTGTAGATTATAAAAATGAATATCAGATAGATAAGTATAATAGATATCTTAAAATTAAGTCTGCTTTTGAATATTGTTTAGCAAAAGAATTCGACTTGTTTTTCCCGAGGGGAACGTATGATGTTGGGGATAGGAATTTTCCATTTAGAACGAAAGAAGATTTAGCAACTGATAAATTGCTAGATTGTCATGGTATGATGATATATGGGGAAAAAGGGACTGTTTTTAAAACCCATTCTAGAAATGGTGCTGATGTTCTTCAGCTTAATAAAATTAAAAACTTAAAAATCAAGAATGTTGAAATTACTGCTGATTTAGAAGGATTTACAATGTCGGGATCTAATGGTATATCTATCACGAACGGTTTTGATAATATATTTCTAGAAAATATAAAAATTTATAATCTTCCAAGTGTAGATAAAACTTCTTATATAGATGGTGGAAAGGCATTAACATTACAATTTAGTAAAGGTAGTAAGAGTTATAAGGGTTTATTAATAGCAAAAAATATCAATATCAATAATTGTCCCTATGGTTTTAGGATGGATGGTGCTGATATCTGTGATGTGTTAGATAAGAGTGTTAACAATATCGATTTGTTTTTAGACTTAACAATAAATAATACCTTTCAAGGTTTTTCAATACAGTTTGGTTCAGCAACTAAGAATATCGGCTCTCAAGAAAAATTAAAAATTAATGCAAAAGCACTAATTAAAAACAGTCAACAGTTTGTAAGGTTGTCACGAGTTTTGGGTGGGGATTTTAATTTTAGGGTTGTAAAGGATAAATCTTTTGTAAAAAAGAAATGGAGCAAATCGGACTCTATGAGTTTTGCTTTTTTGGGTAATTACGTCAAAAATTTAAAGATGTCGATTAATGGAAATGTTGGTGTTATTCAAAATAAAATAATCCTAGGAGCAGTAGGATCAATAGTTGAACCATATAATTTAGGGAATAAAACAGAAAACTCATATCTAAATATTGATGTTCAAGGTATTTCTTTAGAAAAGGATTTTAAAATAATTGAATATAATGGTGATTCGATCAGCAATACAACAGTTAATCTTACAGATCGGACTCTTGATAAAAATATACATTTGAAATTAGGTATTACAAATAAGCTTAATGTAACTCGAAAGGTTTATCAAAACAAAAGCTTATAAGTTTTTTTAAGATAAAAATAAATGAAACCACAAATTGCGATACCAGAAGGTGAAGGTATAACATAAAATCTTAAAAAAAGATGGCAAAAAAACAATAAATAAAAAATTTATCGAAAAAAATATAAGGTATTAATGTTAAGGTAGTCGTTTATCAAGTTTTTGTAAAGGAATTAAGTAAAAATGCCCGACTCAATATTTTCAAAAAGAGCGAATGAACATATGATAATAGAATTTGAAGACTTTATCAATTCGCATTTCATAATAAAAAATACTTTTAAAAAAACTATTTATAATAAATCCTAACTTAAATATAATAAATGAAAATTTTACATACAGTTTCATCTTTTGGTAAAGAATCTTATGGTTTAGGTAGTATAAGCATGGGATTAGCTAAGGCTCAGCTTGATTTAGGCGAAGATGTTTATGTCTGGAGTTCAGATAGTGAAGAAAATATTACTTGGGCTTCGGAGATCTATGATTTTCCTAAAGATAGATTGTTAGGATTTCCACCTAACATCCCTCTTCTTAAAATTTCAAGTGTTGAAATAAGAAAAGCATTGAAAAATCAGACCTTTGAAGTAATTCATCAGCATAGTTTATGGACCTCTAAATCCCTTATAACTTATTTGTTAAATAAAGGTGGTGCTAAAACATGTGTTGCAGCACATGGTACATTATCTGAGTTTGCATTAAATAAGTCAAAACTAAAAAAAGAAATTGCCTTAGCATTATTTGAACGCAAGAATTTAAATAAATCCTCTGTTTTACATGCTACTTCAGAATATGAAATTGAAGATTATAGAAGAATTGGCCTAAAAAATCCTATTGCATATGTAGAAAATGGTGTTGGATCAGCAACTACGTTGGAGAAAGGAAATGGTGAAAAGTTTAAATCGGATTATCAACTACCAAAAGATAAAAAGCTTTTACTTTATTTGTCAAGAATAACTCCCAAAAAAGGTTTGGATATGCTCCTTTTAGCAATTGCTGAAATAAAACAAAATTTTAATAATTGGATCTTGGTTATTGTAGGTAACGACGAGTTTAATTATAAAGTAAAAGTTGAAAAGATAATTCAAGAACTAAATTTACAAGATAAAATTTTTATTATTGAACCTCAGTATGGTAATGCTAAATATAATGCTTTTGATGCTGCCGATTTTTTTATTTTGCCATCATATTCTGAAGGATCACCAATGGTCGTTGTAGATGCTTTAGCTTATGGTATACCTGTGATAACAACTAAATCTTCAAGTTGGAAAGATTTAAATGAAAATGAATGTGGATTTTGGGTCGATATAAATAAAGATGCAATAAAAGAATCTTTGTTAAGGATGATTGCTTTAAATAATACACAGTTATTAGAATATGGAGAAAATGCAAAAAATTTAGTGACCAATAAATATTTATGGAGTGAAATTTCAAAAAAAACTATTTTACTTTACAATTGGATGATTAATGATGATTTGAAACCTGATTTTATTTATTAAAATATGAAATATATTATACTTGGTGGGAATGGCTTTATTGGTTCTTACATTATAGATGTCTTACTCAAAAACGGTAATGAAGTCACTGTTTTTGATCTTGGAAAAGAAAGATTTAGAAATAAATTGTCTAATGTTGATTATGTGTATGGAAATATTGATGATCATAATCTAATAAAAGAAACATTTAGAGAAAAAGATATTCTAATACACTGTGTAAGCACAACTGTGCCGCTCACTTCAAATAATGATATTGACTTTGATATTGAAACAAATTTAATAAATTCAGTAAAAATATTTAGAATTGCTTGTGAACAGAATATTAAAAGGATAATTTATTTATCAAGCGGAGGAGCTATTTATGGTGAAACTAAAATTACGCCAATTTCTGAATACTCTCCAACAAACCCAATATCATCTTATGGAATTGTTAAGCTTGCAATAGAAAAATATTTAGCATATTTCTCATCAACATATGGAATTGAATATAATATTATTAGACCATCTAACCCTTATGGGCCGAGGCAAAATCCTTTCGGGAACCAGGGGGTTATTTCCGTTTTTTTAGGTAAAATTTTAAGAGATGAGAATATTCAAGTTTGGGGTGATGGAAAAGTATCAAAAGATTATGTTTTTATAACAGATCTTGCAGAATCAATATATGAAGCATCAATATCTAAAAATACATCTCAAATATTTAATATTGGTAGTGGAATTGAGATCTCGATTAATGAAATTATTAATACAATTAAAGATGTTACAAAAAAGGAAATGACTGTAATTTATCACCCATCAAATATATTTGATGTACATAACGTATGTCTTGATATCAATAATGCTAAAAATATATTAAACTATAAACCTAAAGTCGACCTAAAAGATGGCATTAGAAAAACTTGGGAGTTTGTCAAAAGCTTAAAATAAAATAATTATGCAAATTAAAAATAAAACTCTTCTTATCACGGGAGGTACTGGTTCATTCGGAACAGCTGTTCTCAACCGGTTTTTACAAACCGATCACTTTAAAGAAATCCGTATTTTTTCTCGCGACGAAAAGAAACAGGATGATATGAGAAATTTATATAAAAATGATAAGATCAAATATTATATTGGTGATGTAAGAGATTTTTCAAGTGTAGAACCTGCTACAAGAGGAGTAGATTATATTTTCCACGCTGCGGCGTTGAAGCAGGTGCCATCTTGCGAATTCTTTCCGATGCAGGCGGTTAAAACTAATGTGGAAGGCACCCAGAATGTTATCCGTGCAGCAACCGGTAACAAAGTTCAGAAAGTTATCTGCCTGTCAACCGATAAAGCAGCCTATCCTATTAATGCTATGGGAATTTCTAAAGCAATGATGGAAAAAGTGGCAGTGGCAGAGTCAAGAAATAATTCTGAAACGGTAGTCTGTCTTACGCGTTACGGAAATGTGATGGCTTCAAGAGGTTCTGTAATTCCTTTGTTTTTGAATCAGATTCAAAAGGGGGAACCCATTACGGTTACCGATCCCAATATGTCCCGTTTCTTTATGTCACTCGAAGATGCTGTCGATCTGGTATTGTTTGCTTTTGAACACGCCAATCCCGGAGATTTATTTGTAAATAAAGCTCCTGCAGGAAGTATTGGTGATTTAGCTAAAGCTTTAATTGAACTCACGGGGAAGGAAGTTCCTGTAAAAGTGATAGGAACTCGTCATGGAGAAAAGTTGTATGAGACCCTTTGTACACGAGAAGAAATGGCAAAAGCTGAAGATATGGGAGACTTTTATCGTGTTCCTGCAGATAACCGTGACCTGAATTATGCACAGTATTTTTCTGAAGGTGAAGAAGAGGTGGCAGAAATTGAAGATTATCATTCACACAACACTGAACAGCAAGGAGTAGAAGGTTTGAAAAAACTGATTTCTACTTTACCACTAATTCGAAAAGAAGTTTTCGGGGAAAATGTAATGCAGTATCCTTACTAAAAAAGTAAAAAGTTGAAGTGCCAAGTGAAATGTAAAGTTAAAAGAAAGATTCATGCTTTTAGAAGGAAAGAAACATCAGGACGATAGAGGAGTTATTACTTTTAATAACGATTTTGATGCTTCACAGATTAAAAGAATATATACGATAGAAAATCATTCAACAGATTTTATCCGCGGTTGGCAAGGTCATAAAATCGAGCAACGATGGTTTGCCTGTATGAAAGGAAGTTTTGAGATTTCTGTAATTGAAGTAGATGATTTTACAGAACCTTCAAGAGATTTAACAATTCAGAAATATCTTTTAAAAGAAGATGCATTAACTTACCTGCATATTCCTGCAGGATGCATTACTGCAATTCAGTCTAAAATAGAAAACAGCAAATTGCTGGTCTTGGCAGATTACGGATTGGGAGAAATTAATGATGAATACAGATTTGATTTAGATTATTTTAATAATAATCTATAAAAAATAAAACAGAGTACATGAAAAAAATCGGAATTACCGGTCAGAATGGTTTTGTCGGAAGACATTTACACAATACTTTAGGGCTGTTTCCTGAAGATTTTCAGAGAATTGATTTTCAGAAAGAATTTTTTGAAGACGAAAATAAATTAGACAAGTTCGTTGGAGAATGTGATGTTATTGTGCATCTCGCAGCAATGAACCGTCACGAAAGTGAACAATTCATCTATGATACAAATGTGGGTTTAGCTCATAAATTAGTTGATTCACTGAAAAGAACACACTCAAAAGCTCATGTGATGATTTCCTCTTCGACTCAGGAAGAAAGAGATAATCTTTACGGAAGATCAAAAAAAGATGGCAGACAAGCTTTGGCAAACTGGGCAAATGAAAATGGCGGAAAAATTACTGGCTTAATTATTCCTAATGTTTTTGGAGCATTCGGAAAACCTTTTTACAACTCATTTATTGCAACTTTCTGTCACCAGTTAACGCATGGTGAAACTCCAAATATTGCTAATGATGGTGAGGTTAAATTAATTTACGTTCAGGAGTTGGTAGAAATTATCATCAGCGAAATAAGAAAAGGCAACAACAAAGCTGAATATTTTGTGGAACCTACTGCAACTAAAAAAGTGTCTAAAGTTTTAGAGTTATTGAATGACTATAAAACAAAATATTTTGACGGAGGTGAAATTCCAGCAATCAATGATTCATTTGAACATAATTTGTTCAATACCTATCGTTCTTATATCGATCATAAAACACATTATCCGGTAAAATTTACCCAACATACAGATCCTCGAGGAGCCTTTGTTGAGGTGATCAGATTAGGAATTGGCGGGCAGTGCTCATTTTCGACTACTGTTCCTAATATTACTCGAGGAAATCATTATCACACCAGAAAAATAGAACGTTTTGCGGTGATTAAAGGAAAAGCATTGATTCAGTTAAGAAAAATCGATACTGACGAAGTTTTAGATTTTTATCTTGATGGAAGCGAACCTGCCTATGTAGATATGCCGATTTGGTACACCCATAATATCACAAATATAGGAGAAGAAGAATTATACACAATTTTCTGGATTAATGAAGCATTTAACCCAGAAAACGCAGATACTTATTTTCTGGAAGTATAGTCTGTTGAGATTAAAAATTATCACATGAAAAACATCATCATCACCGGCGGAGCGGGATTTATAGGTTCACACGTTGTAAGAGAATTTGTAAAAAATAATCCTGATTCTAAGATCATCAATCTTGATGCGTTGACTTATGCCGGGAATCTTGAAAATTTAAAAGATATCGAAAACGAACCTAACTATGTTTTCGAAAAAGCAGATATCACTAAACCTGAAGAACTAAGAAAGGTTTTTGAAAAATACAATCCGGATGCAGTAGTTCATTTAGCGGCAGAAAGTCACGTTGACCGAAGCATTACAGATCCAAACGCATTCATCAACACCAACGTCAATGGAACGGCCAATCTTTTGAATTTATGCATCGAATTCTGGACATTAAATCCGGATCACACACACGGAAGATTTCCAAATGAGGCGAGAAAAAACTTATTTTACCACGTTTCTACAGATGAAGTTTATGGAAGTCTTGGAGAGACAGGATTTTTCCTAGAAACAACTCCCTACGATCCGCAATCACCTTATTCAGCAAGTAAAGCAGCATCCGACCATTTAGTAAGAGCCTATGGGAACACGTACGGAATGCCGTTTATTTTATCAAACTGCTCCAATAATTACGGTCCCAATCATTTTCCGGAGAAGTTGATTCCGCTTTGTATTTCTAATATTATTAATGAAAAACCACTGCCAATTTACGGTGACGGAAAATATACAAGAGACTGGCTGTTTGTGATCGATCACGCCAAAGCAATTTACCAGATTTTCAACGAATCCAAAACCGGAGAAACGTACAACATCGGCGGTTTCAACGAGTGGCAGAACATTGATTTGGTGAAAGAATTAATTAAGCAGATGGATGAAAAGCTGGGAAATCCTGCAGGTTATTCAGAAAAACTGATTACGTACGTAAAAGACAGACCTGGTCATGACAAACGTTATGCAATTGATGCATCAAAACTGAATAAAGATTTGGGTTGGAAACCTTCTGTAACATTTGAACAAGGATTAGGAAAAACAATCGATTGGTTCCTTGAAAATAAAGAATGGCTGGAAAATGTGACTTCCGGAGAGTATCAGAAATATTACGACGGGCAGTATAATTAATACAAAACACCAAATTCATGAAAGGAATTATTTTAGCAGGCGGTTCGGGAACAAGATTATTCCCTCTTACAATTGCCGTAAGTAAGCAACTGATGCCGGTTTATGACAAGCCGATGATTTACTACCCGCTTTCAACATTGTTGTTGGCAGGAATTAAAGATATCCTCATCATCACAACTCCCCATGACCAGGCCGGATTTGTCAAACTTTTAGGAGACGGTTCACAAATAGGGTGTAATATCGAATATGTAGTTCAGCCAAGTCCTGACGGTCTTGCACAGGCTTTTATTTTGGGTGATCAATTTATTGGTAACGATTCTGCAGCATTGGTTTTGGGAGACAATATCTTCTATGGTTCAGAAATGGGAACTTTATTAAAAAATAAAACCAACCCTGATGGCGGTGTCGTTTTCGCTTATCACGTTGCCGATCCGGAAAGATATGGCGTGGTAGAATTTGACGATCAGTTTAAAGCTGTTTCTATTGAAGAGAAACCTACGCAGCCAAAATCAAATTATGCTGTTCCCGGATTATATTTTTATGATAATGAAGTGGTAGAAATCGCTAAAAATATTAAACCTTCCCCCAGAGGCGAATTGGAAATAACGGACATCAATAATGTTTATTTAAGTAAAGGTAAGCTTGAAGTTGGTGTTTTAGACCGTGGTACTGCCTGGCTTGATACCGGAACATTTGATTCTTTAAATGACGCTTCAGAATTTGTACGCGTGATTGAAAAAAGACAGGGTTTCAAAATTGGATGTATTGAAGAAATCGCTTTCAGAAACGGATTCATCAATGAAGAAAAACTGCTTGAAACTGCTTTGAAGTATGGTAAAAGTGGTTATGGAGAATATTTAAAGAAAATAGTTAAATTATAATTTAAACACTTGATACATAAAGTTGATAGTAAAAAAATATACAATGAAAAAACTTAAAGTAATGACGGTGGTAGGTACCCGTCCCGAAATTATTAGACTATCAAGAGTTTTAGATGCTTTAGATGCTTCTGAAGCTGTTGAACATATTATCGTTCATACAGGACAAAATTATGATTACGAATTGAACCAAATCTTTTTTGACGATTTAGGACTTCGTAAACCCGATTATTTCTTGGAAGCTGCAGGAAAAACTGCAACAGAAACCGTTGGAAATATTTTAATTAAAATTGATCCTTTATTGGAAGAATTAAAGCCGGATGCATTTTTAGTGTTAGGAGATACCAATTCTTGTTTGTGTGCAATTCCTGCTAAAAAAAGACATATTCCTATCTTCCATATGGAAGCAGGAAACAGATGTTTTGATCAGAGAGTTCCTGAGGAAACCAATCGTAAAATTGTAGATCATACTTCGGATATTAATTTAACCTATTCAGATATTGCCAGAGAATATTTGTTGAGAGAAGGTCTTCCTGCAGACCGCATCATCAAAACCGGCTCTCCGATTTTTGAAGTTTTGAATCATTATTTACCTCAAATTGATGCTTCACCGGTTCTTGAAAAATTAAATTTAGAAGAAGGAAAGTTTTTTGTAGTGTCTTCTCACCGTGAGGAAAACATTAATTCCGAGAAAAACTTCAGAGGTTTAATGGATTCTTTAAATGCTATCGCAGAAAAATATCAGTATCCGATCATCGTTTCTACACATCCGCGTACGAAAAATATGATTGACAAAATGCAGATTGAGATGCAACCTGAGATTCAGTTTTTGAAACCTCTAGGTTTTCATGATTATAATGCCTTACAAAAAAGAGCATACGCTGTACTGTCAGATTCCGGAACAATTTCTGAAGAATCATCAATATTAAATTTCAGAGCCTTAAACATCCGTCAGGCACATGAGAGACCGGAGGCGATGGAAGAAGCAAGTGTAATGATGGTAGGTCTTTCTCCTGAACGTATTCTGCAGGGATTAACGCAGGTTTTGCAGCAAAAAGTAGGAGCTGAAAGAAACTTCAGACCTGTTTCAGATTATTCTATGCCGAATGTTTCAGATAAAGTGGTAAGAATTATTATTTCTTATACAGATTATATTAAAAGAACTGTTTGGTCAGAAGAGATTTAATTAACGTGAAGATTTTAATAGTTACCCAATATTTTTATCCTGAAAATTTTAAAAGCAATGATTTGGCTTTTGAAATGAAAAACCGTGGGCATGACGTTACTGTACTTACTGGTCTTCCAAACTATCCCGAAGGTAAAATATTCGACGGGTATGGTGCATTTAAAAATAGAAAACAAATCATCAATGGCGTTAAAATAATCAGATCACTCTTATTGCCACGAGGTAAAGGCGGAGGTCTGCGTCTATTCATCAACTACTATAGTTTTGTCTTTTTTGCGTCAGTAAAAGCTTTTTTCTTGGGTTTGAATAATCGTTTTGATGCAGTAATTGTACATGAACCTTCTCCAATTACACAGTATTACCCGGCCTTATTAATAAATAAAATTTGGAAAACACCGGTTTATTTTTGGGTAATGGACTTATGGCCAGAAAGTTTATCTATAGCAGGTGGTGTCAAAAATAAGTTTGTTCTGAATTATTATACCAAAGTTGTAAAAAAATTCTACAGAAATTCAGAAAAAATTCTAATAACTTCGAAGGGTTTCCGAGGGGCTATTAATGAAAAAGGAAATTTCGATGATAAAATAGTTTACTTTCCCAATTGGGCTGAAGATTCAATCTCTGAAGGAAACAAAGATTATCCCATTCCCCAGATGCCTGAAGGATTTAAAGTAATGTTTGCAGGAAATATTGGAGAATCTCAGGATCTTGATAATATTATGAAAGCAGCCCAAGAACTGAAAGATAAAGAACATATTCAGTTTATTTTGGTGGGAGATGGTAGAAAAATGCCATTTGTTAAAGAATTCGTTGAACAAAACGATCTGAATGACACAGTACATATCATGGGAAGGTTTCCGGTTGAATCTATGTCAAGTTTTTTTGATAAAGCAGACGTAATGTTGGTAACACTGAAAGATGATTCTATTTTTAATCTTACAGTACCTGCGAAGTTACAGGCATATATGAGTGCATCAAAACCAATTGTGGCAATGCTCAATGGCGAAGGTTCAGAAAATATCATTGATGCTGATTGCGGTTTTACAGTTCCGGCAGGAGATTATGTGGGGTTATCAGAAACTATAGTTAAGGCGTCTCTTTTATCTCAGGATAAATTACAAACTTTAGGACAGAACAGCAGATTATATTATGAACGTTACTTCAAAATGTCTGCATGTATTTCAAATCTGGAAGATATAATATCCAAATCATAATAATAACTGGTTAGTAAAGAATTATCAATGAATGTTATCATAACGGGAGCTACAGGTTTTGTCGGACAAAATCTTTCAAAATATCTACAAGGCCAAAACCATCATGTTCAGGCATTGTCATTAAGAAACTCTTGGGTTTTAGATAAAGATAGCGATGCCATTATTCATCTTGCAGGTAAAGCCCATGACACTGCCAATACATCCTCTGAAGAAGAATATTTTAAAGTGAATAGGGATTTGACGATTCAGCTTTTTGAAGAGTACCTAAATTCAAATTGCAGAGACTTTTTCTATTTCAGTTCTGTAAAAGCAACGGCAGATACTATAGATGGAATTTTACATGAAATTCATCAATCAGACCCGAAAACAGCTTACGGAAAATCAAAATTAGAAGCAGAAAACTATTTGTTATCGCAAAAATTACCCGATAATAAAAGGCTTTTTATCATTCGTCCATGTATGATTCACGGTCCTGGCAATAAAGGGAATCTTAATCTTCTATATAAAGTGGTAGAAAAAGGAATTCCATGGCCATTGGCCGGTTTTGAAAATAAAAGATCTTTTCTTAGCATAGATAATCTTAATTTTTTAATGGGTAAGATGCTTTTGAAAGAGGAGTTGCCAAATGGAATCTATAATTTTGCTGATGATAAAGCAATTTCTACCAATGAATTGATCGCAACCGTAAATGAAGCTCTGCGTAAAAAACCTAAATTGTGGAATATTTCTAAAAATTTAATCGAAAAAATTGCTTTTTTTGGAGATAAATTACATTTACCTTTAAACTCTGAAAGATTGAAAAAGCTTACCGAATCTTACGTGGTGAGCAACCGGAAAGTAAAATCTGAGCTGGGAATTGAAAAGCTTCCTTTTTCTGCTGAAGAAGGGCTTATAAAAACGATAAAAAGTTTTAAAACCAAATAATTTAATATTTGAACTAAACATATGATACGCATATTTGATTTTCTTTTTTCATTCGTTGGTCTACTATTTTTGTGGCCTGTCGGAGTAATTCTTTATATCATCGGATTATTCGATACAGGATCGCCGATTTTTGTACAGGAGAGAGTAGGGAGATATAAAAAACCTTTTAAGCTTTTAAAATTCCGTACGATGCCAGTGAACACAAAATCTGTGGCTACACATCTTTCTAAGGATATCACGATTACTAAATTCGGAAGTTTTCTTCGCAAATCGAAATTGGATGAGTTACCACAGCTTGTAAATGTTTTAATTGGAGATATGAGTTTAGTAGGGCCAAGACCCAATTTGTTTAACCAAACGGAATTGATTCAGGAAAGAGATAAAAGAGGGGTTTACAATGCAGTTCCGGGAATTACGGGGCTTGCACAAATTAATGAAATCGACATGTCAACTCCTATTGAACTGGCAGAAAAAGATTCCGAGATGCTTAAAAGTTTAACGGCATCAGATTATTTTAAATATATTTTTGCTACAGTTGGTGGAAAGGGGCAGGGAGATAGGATTAAGTAAATTAATAAAGTGAAAAATATCGCTATCAATGGTAGTCAAAAATTTAGCGAATCTTATTTTGTAAGAGAATTTATAAAAAATAATCACTTTTTCCATAGGATTTTACTGTACTGCTTAAAAATTCCTTGCCTTTGAACGTTATTCTCATATGCCCCCAAAAGTACCTGGACTTAAGCTATGGATATACTAATAAAAATTTCAATATTACCTAACATGTATTTTGTTTTTTTTTGACTATTAAACTTTTCTAAAGCATGGTAATTTAGGGTGCTGAGTCGGTATTTTTTCTTGTACCATATTTAGATGTATTTGAAGACTTCCGGCTCTATTGTGCTGGCATCTTTTTTCCATAATCCATTATTTTTATGCTCACCTTATCTGGATGCTAAATTAGTCTATCTAGTAGGTTTATATAAAATTTTTCTAATTTGTTTACAATACCAAATTACGCTTTGCCATAGAGTTCTTCAAAAAGTTCTCCCGATCTCTTACCAATGGCTTTTTCAATTAGGATCAATTCGTATGCTTCTAGGGCACCTTTTCTGAAATATAGTTCAGCAAGCCTAATTTCTGAAATACCAGTTTTTGCAGAAATTTCTTCTAATGAGTTCGTAGAGATTTCATACTTATTCATTAATGTACCAAATATATTCCTATTCTTTGGTTGGTATTTCTTTATATTTTTTTCTTGTAGGTGAGGATAAATTATTGATATTGCTGTTGAAAACTTGTCTCCAAAAGCTTGAATTAATAGATAAAAAGTTTCTGCAGATAGCTTTTCTATGGAACCGTTTTTTAACTTGCTTATTTGGCTCTTAGATAAAGTGGATTTTTCAACTAATATTTTATCCTGCCAATTAAGTTCTGCTAATCTTTTAGTAATATATTTATCTATTTGATGTGTCATAAGATTTTTTTAATTTCATTGTTTTAATATTTTGTAATTAAGAAACTTAATTGTATATTTGCTGTAGCGATTTGATTATTAAGGTGTCAAGCACCATAATTGACGATGTTTTCTCGTACTGCAAAGTCCTATTTAGCCAACGAGAGAGTCGTGAAATCGCTCCATGTCAAAAAGTTTCTTACTTTTGCATACGGCATGCGAGCGGTTCTCACGTAAGCTTTCAATGGCAGCCATGTAGTTTCAAAACTGAGTGGCAGGGTCGTAGGACACCCGCAGTTTGAAAGTGTGAGGCCGTTCCATGCTATTTTGCATTTAACTCCTCATCCTAAAGGCATCGTTCCATATAAAATATATGATGAGGACGACATTTTCAACCATGCTGCTTATTTGCCCACCGGAATAGTTCGTTGGCAATGCAGATGAAAAAAACTTACAGCTCTATACCAACACTACCCGCAATAAAGCAGAAGGTGAGGTATAGCCTCACTAATTATCACGACACTCCGAAATTCCTTTAATAGTAAAAGGAAAGATAAAGTACGCTTTAAACTGACACCTTAAAAGTACTCGCTTTCTTTTAATTTTCCAAATTATTTTCAGTACGAAGGGAATTTAATACAAAAAATAAATAGTGAACGAATCTGCTCGGCCAGAAGGATAGAGCTGTTTTTATTGATTATCAGATGAAATTCCTTATTTGAGATGCATGATACAATAGGGTGTACAACCTATTGCAGCTTTTAAAGCTTACACGGGACAAATTTTCATACCTATTAATTAATGCTTTCCGGTGTCTTTTGGTCACTGCTCAAAGACCTCACCATGTCCTTTTTCAAACCAAAAGGCACTTAGGAAAGTTTTGTTTTCAAATACATGAATCCGGTAGTTATGGCTTCGGCAGGCTCAGCCTGACCATCCGCAGCCTGTTAAATTAAAGAAAAATGAAATAGAACATCAGGCTCAGCCTGACAAGAAAAGTACTCAATAAAAAAGCCCCTTCCATAAAGTTTGAGACCTGGGAAGGAGCATTGGATTGAATCGTTTAATTAAAAACATTACAAAACTATGAAAAAATCCTATAATACTATAGGAAGTATTGGCTTTGCCTGTATGTTGACCCTTGTTTACGGCAGCCTAAAGGCCCAGACCAAAACCGTCACGGGAACAGTAACCGTGAATGACCAGCCTCTTTCAGGAGTTTCAGTCTCCCAGGAAGGAAGTGATCAGACCACTGTCACGGGTATCCAAGGCAACTACCAACTCCAGATCACAGGAGAATACCCTGTTCTTATCTTCAGACATCCTGAATATGCAGAACAGAGAATCTCCGTCAACAACCGGTCCGTCATCAGCATCACCCTCGACCATAAAGTAAAAGCCATCGAAGAAGTCGTCCTCAACGCCGGCTACTACAAAGTCAAAGACAAAGAAAGAACCGGAAGCATTGCCAGGATCTCCGCTAAGGATATCGAAAACCAACCTGTGACCAATGTTTTAGCAGCAGCGCAGGGGAGAATGGCGGGAGTGAATATCAGTCAGAATGGGGGAGCACCGGGAGGAGGATATCAGATCCAGATCCGTGGCAGAAACAGTCTCCGGACAAGATCCAATTCGGAGTTTGATGGAAACCAGCCTCTGTATGTAGTGGATGGAGTAGTGCTGGGTGGAGAAGTTCGTACTTTATATGCGGGATCATCGATTCCTACGGGGAGTATTAATCCACTGAACAGTATTAATCCAAATGATATCGAAAGCTTTGAAATCCTGAAGGACGCCGATGCTACAGCCATCTATGGTTCAAGAGGGGCCAATGGAGTAGTACTGATCACGACGAAAAGAGGAAAAGCAGGAAAGATCAGTTTTTCTTTTACGAGTAATTATGGGCTGAGTTCTGTCATTTCCAATCTGAAGATGATGAACACCGAGCAGTACCTCGGTATGCGCCGCAAGGCTTTTGCGAACAGCAATGTATCCGTTTTTCCTGCAAATGCTTATGATGTGAACGGTAAATGGGATCCCTTGCGCAATACGGATTGGCCTGATCAATTGATCGGTAATACCACCACGATTTCTGATATCAGAGCGTCAGTAAGTGGTGGAAGTGAACAGACCGGATTTTTGGTAAGCTATGGGCATACAGAACAGACGACTCCTTTCGGGAATAGTTTCCGATACAAGACCAATACGCTATCATCATCAGTCTCTCACCGTTCCAAAGACCGGAAATTTGATCTGAGTGTTTCCAATATATTTTCAGTCCTGGATAATAATATCGTCAATGCCGATATTACAAGACAGGCTTATCTGTTATCACCCAATGCGCCTGCATTATATCTTCCTGATGGCAACGTCAACTGGGAAAACGGAACTTTTACCAATCCCGTTGCTGCGTACAAAAGCACGTACAGCAATGAGAGCAAACAGATGATGACTAATATTACGGCATCGTATGAGATCCTTAAAAATCTGCGGTTGAAGTTAAGCAGCGGGATCAATTATCAGAATTTTGAAGAATGGTCATTGCAGCCGCATACGATGTACAGTCCCACGACAAGTCTGGGAATTTCAAGTGCTACCTCAAGAGCCTATCAAAGCAATCAGAGCAGATTTTCGTTGATGCTTGAACCACAGCTGACATGGGATTTTGAACAATTGAACCATAAGATCAGTGTTATTGCCGGATCAACGATTCAGCAGGACAGTTATGATCAAGGATCTATGACCGGCACAGGATTCGAAAGCAATGTCTTTATCCAAAATATTGCTGCTGCCAAAGTTAAGACGATCGGTGATCATCTGACGACAGAATATAAATATGCTGCGGTTTTTGCTAGATTCAATTATCAGTACCGCGATAAATACATCGTTAACCTGACAGGGAGAAGGGATGGCAGTAGCCGTTTCGGACCCAATAATAGATTTGCGAACTTTGGAGCAATAGGTGCGGCTTGGTTATTTTCAAAGGAGAATTTCTTTAAAGATGTAAACTGGCTGAGCTTTGCTAAACTGAGAGGAAGCTATGGGGTGACGGGAAGTGATAACATCGGGGACTATCAGTATCTGGATACCTATACCGTTTCCACATTAATTTATAATGGAACTGCAGGATTGATCCCGTCACGATTGTATAATCCTGATTACAGCTGGGAAAATACTTTCAAACTGGAGACTGCCGTGGAAGCAGGATTCTTTAAAAACAGACTGAACCTAACCGCATCATGGTATCGAAACCGATCTTCAAATCAATTGGTGGGGTATCAGCTTCCTGCGATGACCGGATTTACGTCCGTGCTTGCCAATCTTCCCGCTGAGGTTGAAAACAAAGGCTGGGAATTTGAACTGAATGCGGACCCTTTGAAAGATACGGAACTGAAATGGAATACTTCTTTTAACATCAGTTTTCCGAAGAATACGCTGCGCTCTTTTCCGGGATTGGAAGGATCGACTTACTCCAATACATACATGATCGGAATGCCAATCACGATTGTTAAGCTGTATAATCTGGAAGGGATAGATCCCAAAACTGGAAAATATATTTTCACCGATTATAACGGGGATGGAAAAATTTCAGCACCGGATGACAATAAGGCGGTAGAGAACTTGGGTGTCAGGTATTTTGGAGGGTGGTCTAACAGGATTAATTACAAAAACTTTGAGCTCTCATTTCTGTTTCAGTTTGTCAAGCAGAAGAGCCGAAATTTTAATTCCATTATGCCCTCACCGGGATTGATGAATAATCTTCCGGTAGATGTTCTGAATGTGTGGTCAGCAGAAAATCCGGATGGAATTTATATGCCTTATCAGTCTTCTGTCAATACGCTTCATACGACGTTCCAGAGTTCAACGGCATCCGTTTCTGATGCATCGTTTATCCGTCTGAAAAATGTTCAGCTGGGGTATCAGATTCCAGTATCCCATACCTTTTTCAGAAATGCAAGAATCTATGTTCAGGGTCAGAATCTTTTAACCTTTACAAAATACTTTGGCTATGATCCCGAGTATCCTTCCATGAGCTTTATTCCTCCTTTAAAAACCTGGTCGATGGGCGTGCAGCTGACTTTCTAGTGAATAGGAATGAACCCTGTTTTTTAAAATTTTTAATTATTTAATCTCTTTGCGCAAACAATGAAAACAACAATAAAAACCTTATTATATGCAGGACTGATCGGTACTATGAGTATTGCAGTATCCTGTGAGAAGATGATCGATGCAGAAATTCCTGCCAATCATATTGCTTCTGAAATGGTCTTTGCAGACGCACAGACCGCAGAGGCAGCTTTAGCAGGAATCTATGCCGGACTTTGGAGCAATTCTCCTGTTGCAGGAGATCAGCTCAGTCTTTTGCTGAGCCTCTATACCGATGATCTGGATTTCTATGCGCCCTCAGCAACCAATGGGGTGAATGAGATCTTCCGCAACCAGTTGATCCCGTCCAATATTGTGGTCTACGGACAGTGGGCATCCGCTTACCAACTGATTTATTCTTGTAATGCAGTCATTGAAGGCTGTGAAAATTCAGCATCGATGTCTGTTCAGGATAAGAACAGGATCAGTGCAGAGGCACTCCTGATACGGTCGCTTCTTTTTTCATATCTACAGCAGGTTTTTGGTGATATCCCGTATCCGGTCACAACCAATTACCTGATCAATCAGTCAATCTCCAAAACTCCCTCTGCTGAAGTATTGGAAAGGATAGAAAGCGATCTTGATGATGTGATTCCTGCTCTTTCTGATCAGTACCGAAATACTGAACGGATCTATCTGAATAAAAAATCAGCGCAGCTGTTGCTTGCAAAAGTGTGTATGCTTCGAAATAAATACTCAGAGGCAGAAGATCATCTGAAAACGGTGATTCAAAGTCCGCTGTATCAGGTTCAGAATGATCTGACCAAAACATTTAAAAAAAGCAGCACCAATATCATCTGGCAGCTGAAGCCTGCGAACAGTGGAGATGCAACGAAGGAGATCTTTGCCTATTACTTTGATTATGTTCCACCCTATAACTATGCCCTGTCCAATGCTTTGGTCAGCAGTTTTTCAACAGCTGACCAAAGAAAGTTACGGTGGATGATCCCTGTTACGGTTGGATCTACGACCTGGTATAGAGCTGCCAAATATAAAAATCTGACCGGAAATACAGATGAATATTCGGTGGTACTGAGAATTGAGGAAGCTTATCTCCTGCTGGCTGAATCACTGGCAAAGCAAGGCAAAATAGCAGAAGCAGTTCCGTATCTGAATACCATACGGCAGCGGGCTGGTCTGAACGCATTACCTGTAACCGTGGCGCCAGACGTGCTGCTCTCTGAGATTTTGACAGAAAACAGAAAGGAGTTCTTCACAGAGACCGGGCATCGTTTCTTTGATCTGAAGCGGTTGAATCAACTCGATCAGCTGAGCAGTGTGAAGCCCAACTGGAAAGCCAGTTTCGAATTATGGCCTATTCCCGAAAAAGAGCTGCTTCTCAATCCTAATTTAAAACCGCAGAACAATGGATATTAAACGAAGGTGGATGCGCTTAGCCGTGTTGTTGAATGTGCTTTTTACTTACTGTTGTTTTGGGCAATCGATCAGTAAAGTTCCGGATTCTGAAGAGAAGGGATACAATACCTATAGAAATCTTCAGCTTTCAGAAAAAGGACAGTGGCTGACGGTAAGGAAATATTATAAGTCTAATTTAGATACGATATTGGTTTTTAATACTGCGAAGAGTAATCGGATTTGGACGAAATTGAATAAGATGAATGTCAGTCAGGGTTTTTTAGGCGAAAAGGCATTGTTTGCTCAGGGAAATGGAGTCGCCGAATATATTCAGCTTAAATCTCTTAAAAAAGTTGGATATCAGAATGTCCTCAAATCGGAAGTTCTTTCGTTGTTGCGAAGGTATGTTATTCTAAGCAGCGACCAAGTCTTATCAGTATTTAATGATGATTCCAGTAAGATGATGGAGGTTAAGGATGTCGTTGATTATGCTACGGATGGTCAATCTGTTTTAACAGCTATAACCAAAAAGGGCAAGTTGTATGAGATCGTTACTATCAAAGATGTTCAACCTGTAAGTGTGTATCAGTCAGTTAATGAGCTGTCTGCCATTCCGCAATTTGAGGTAGGTAAATATTCTGCCTTTACTGAAAAGGACGGGGCAAAGGGTAAAATCAGAACTGTACTGATCAACACTGAAAATTCGTCGGTCAGCATTCCTCTTAAAGATTATTATACAGATGCTGATTTTTTAAAAGTAACTCCGATAAATCACACCGATCTGGTATTGATTGAATCGGATAAAAAAAAGAGACCTGAGAAAAGTTTTTCAGAGATTAGATACGGCAATGATCCTTATCTGGGATTTCGGAGGAGAGGGTTGTCAGAAAGTCAATATTGGATTTGGAATAGCCAGACGGGACTTACGGAGATACTTCCTATGACTCTTTATTCTGACTATATTCCCATAAACAATGAGCGCTATTTATTAGCTATCAATAAAAAAGAGCAGTTTGATTATAGGTTTTCCAAGTCTCTTTTCGCACTCTTTTTATATGATCGTATCATGAAGACTTCTTTAGAGATAGCTACGGGAATCCGAACTGTTATCATCTCAGATCGTGGACGTTATGTGGTGATGGAAAATGAACTGAATGACGAGTGGGAGTTGTATGATACGGATCAGAAAACTAAAAAGATGCTGGGTAAGAATATGACGCAACCTGTTTTTTCTGACGATCAGAGAATGGTAGCCTTTGAAAGTACAGATGGGATCAAAGTGTATAATTTGACAGATGATAATTTTTTGCCGTCTCCGCTATCGGGTCGTAGCATCAGCATTAAAAAGAAGAATTTTTCATCTGTTTTCGGAAAATACCAAACAGATTTTACAATCAGTAAAGAAAAGTTTTCTGAATGTCTGGTCGTTAGGTCGTTACAAAAAGAAAATAATATAACTTCTTTTTATCATTGGAACGGTAAAAAGATGAAGCGTATCACTCATGAAAATCCAAATTTCACAATAGATTTTAAAAATGGCGGGCTTTTTAGTGACACAGCTTTCTCCATAGAAGAATTTTATAATAAAAGCCCTGAGGTATTTCGGTATAATGCAAAGACGGGAGATAAACAATGTCTGACATGCAGTTCCGGAGTTCAATCTGATCTTGGATTTACGAGACAATTGGTAAGTTTTAAAAATTCATCGGGGCAGAATTTGAAAGGGTTGGTGTTTTTCCCTGTTGACATGAAGCCTAATCAAAAGTATCCAATGGTTGTAAGAATTTATATGAGACAGGGTGATATGAGTAATAAGTATCTGCACCATGGTGGAGATGCAGGATTTAATGCAAGAAAGCTGCTGGAAAAAGGATATATTGTTTACTTCCCAGATATTGTGATAGATCAAAAAGGAAGTGGTCTTTCGGCATTGGATTGTGTGCATCACTCATTGGATGCCTTGGCCGGAAATGAGCACATTGATTTTGATCGTATTGGACTGACGGGGCATTCGTTTGGAGGGTATGAAACGAATTTTATCGCCACTCATTCCGACCGTTTTAAGGCTTACATTTCCTCAGCAGGAGTAGCTAATCTCGTCAGTCAGTATTACACCTATAACTTAGATTTTGAGATTAATGAATATTCAAGAATTGAAAACGGACAATACGGAATGAAAAAGAGTTACGCAGATGATCCGCAGTTGTACAACAACAATAATCCAATTTTATTTGCTGATCAGGTGAAAGCTCCAATATTTTTGTGGTCGGGTGAGAAAGATGGAAATATTTTACCTTCCCAAAGTCTGCAGTTCTTTACCGCATTGATGAGATATAGGAAAGATGTAGTTGCTATTATTTACGCAGATCAGGGACATGGATTGTCTAAAGGAAGTTTGGCTCATAAGGATGCATTGGAGAAATCGATGGAATGGTGGGATTATTTTTTGAAAGGAAAAAAGAATGTTGACTGGATTAATAAGCAGATGATAAATGAACATGATTAAACGGCATATAATGATAGTAAATAAGTTAATTAGTATCTAACAGTTGTTTCCTGTTTTTAGATTAAGTTAATGGAAAAGGACGCTTTAAGCGTCCTCCTTTGTTATTTAGTTTCTGGAATTTTGTACAGAAATGATCCGCACATGGTAGGGTTATCCGGACTGTGCAACTGTGTAACACCGTCCACATTCCATGTGCAAATTTCGTCTGATTCTACATTATCGCACTGTTGCTGTGCGTTTACGCATACGGTCTCGTTGGGACCTACGTTAACAATTCTGTAGCCTGCAGTTAATGCTTTGGCTTTCACACTGTTTGCATTTCCTGCAAACGCTGCTCCTGATCCCAGTGATACCAGGATGGCAGGAAGAATGAACTTTTTCATAGTAATAAAAGTATTGATGATTTGCGCCTACTCTTGGTCAGGGTTTTCGGCGTTCCCCTTTCTGAAGTACTTCGTAATTAATCCGGATATTTTATATTTTGTCAGCTGATTTTCATTGATGGTGAACAGTAAATCATCTTTAATGAAAAAGGTGCTTAATTTTTTGCTGTTTTTTCGGTAGATGTAAAAGCTGCCTACATACAATTGTGAATCCGTTTTGTACACATCAATAACATCAGCATTGTCCCATGTAGATTGGGATTCTAGTTTCCCCATTCTCAATGAGTGAATAAAGAGTAGTCCTCGATGAGCAAAAGAATGATTATTGATTTTTATAGGTGGCTGACCCATTTTCCTACTGCCATCTTTCAACGTAACACTTTTAATATGAGCGGTGGTTACGGTGTCGACCGTATGCAGCTTATGTTTGATGTTCAACTGATGATCCATGACAATGAACTGATTTCTGTATGCATGGACATATAGTATTTCTTTTTGATGTTGGTCATTGAGTAGCATTCCATCCAAATCAAAAACGCCGTCAACCTGTTTTTCGAGAATATTTGAATGCATGATAAATTTGGGATTTTTATGTAAATCTAATTGTCCAAGCACAAAATTTTTAGTCTGGGCACTCTGAGCACGAACAACAAATGATGTTGAATTAATTATACCGATGTTATTAAAGTATGCATCATGAAAACTAATAACCTGAGCAGTGTCCGCTTCGATGTCTCCTCTGTAAATAATGGGAACTGTACCGTCAGTGATGTATACATTTGAGCCGTTGACCTTTAATGATATATTCCTGAATTCAAATTTTGATGGATTAAGTTTTACATAACGTTTAGCGAGTTGAGATAAATCCGTATCGGTTTTAGTTATGGATAGGGGAAAAATTCTGTTACCCAAATAGATATTACCATTATGTTCTCCTGCAAAATAATAGGATTGATTGTCGAGCGTCATGTTTTTCGTTTCAGTAATGGGGGGAAGTAAATATCTTCTCTGAAAAGCGTTTTCCGCTTTGATGAGACGTTCAGATGAAAGGAACATGATAACAACTGTTCCAATGCTCACAATATTTGTTACACTGAGCCAAAATAAAGATTGTTTGTTAGATTGTTGTTTTAAGTGACGGTCAATCAAAATTCCAATTATTCCTGAAATGACACAGATGATATTAAAAATAAGATGTTCTGTCCATCCAAGCTTTTCAAGAATACCGCCGCATGAACAAGGAACAAAATCACTGTAGTTGAGAATAAGGTAGATATAGATTGTAAATGCTGACATCAATGCAGTAGATGAGTATAATCCTAAGAGATTGCTCTTAGGAAATATGAGCAGAACAACTATTACAATTTCTAAAACAATAACTGCAAATGAAACAACTCCTGCATAGGCACTAAGAAGTGGAGATTGTGCAATCTGAACCTGAAAATTCTCAAAATCGATTGCCTTACTGATAGCAGCATAGCAAAAAAGTAAAATGAAAAAAGAAACCACAAAAACCGGGAAGTATTTTAGAAAATTTTTCATAACCATTTTTTTAATAATTAAAGTCATTTATCCGGCGAATACTAAGACCCATCGTACTTTAGTTCCACAGTAGCTGGGCATTTTCATTCCTTTTGAAAGGGGAACGGTCGTCTTAAAATACCCCATACTCTGCCAAATACCACTGATCGGACATGGTTGACCTGTTGTACAAAAAGAAGAAGTATGGGGATTCATTGATAATAAAGTTTTACAAAGTGAAAAAAATAGGGATAAACGGATAAAACGACCTTAACCATCGTCCCTTAAACTACAGGAAAGTGCCTCCCTTTTTCATGCTGAGCCTCTCGAATTGCAGACTGTAGGAAAGTGTCTCCCTTTAGGGCTGGGGAAAGGCATTTTCTACTACCCAGTCATGCCCATCCCGTATCGGGGGATCAGTATCCAGGTGTACATCTTTCAGGGAATCCGATTCCTTCATCTGTACTTGCGACTCTGAATGAAATGAATCTTGCTCTTCTAAAAGTTCTTCGTCGGAAGATCTGCACTGATGAATGATAAGGGTACATAGCGATAAACTGAATATTAAAATTGATTTTTTCATGTTGTTTGGAATTTTGATTAAAAAAATTCCGGCCGGATCATTGAGAATTCTGAAGTCAAATGTAGAAGGGTACTGAGCAAATAAAAAGCGTTTCAGGGAGCCTTTCGTGAATAAAGACGTCTTGATTTGCGAATGAGGACAGACAAAAAATAGGCTTGAGATCCTTTAAAAAGGCGCAATCTTTTACAAATGGCTTCATGGGAACGACTTCCCGTCACTTCTGATGGATAGAGAAGAATTTTTTTTTAATTTTGAATAAACCCCATGCACTTCATATGATAAACCGTTCTGTTTTTTTTCTCATTACATTCCTGTTTTCTGCTTCTGTATTTTCGCAGAAGACTTCTGGTAATTCATATATCGGGATAAGAAAAAATTACGAAAAAATGGACACGGATGATGAAAAGGCTTTACCGTTTGTTCGTCAATATATCTCAAAAGCGAAAGCCGAAAAGAACTATGAAAAATGGGTACAGGGGTATAGGGATGGGGTTCAGTTTTCAAAGAAAGTTGACAAAAAAATGAACTATGCCGATTCTACAATTGCTGTGGCATTACGATCCAAAAATGCAGGTTTAATAGCCAACGCCTACTTGGGCAAAGGAATTGTGTTCTATTTCAATATCAAAAAGTTCAAACCGGCATTGGATCAGTACTTGATAGCACAGGAGTATGCAGACCAGACAGATGATGGATACCTTAAAAATAAGGTTTTATACCACATCGGAGTGGTAAAGTCTTATTTGGGTTACTATGATGAAGCATCTGAACACTTCAGGCAATGCCTGATCTATTCCGAAAAACAGATGGAGAAGGAAAAGAATGCGGAGACAGTATATAATTACAAAAAGGCCTCTTTCAATAGTATGCACCAGCTGGCGGTTACGTACAGGCACCTTAACAAATTTTCGGAAGCAGATAGTATAATTAGAAAAGGGTTGATGATGTCAGATAATGCGGATTATCAACTGGAGCATGCCTATTTTTTGAAATGCAGAGGCATAATGGAATACCGGAAAAAAAATTACAATGATGGAATCTACTATCTTGAAAAGTCTTTACCGAAAATTTTGGAAAGAAATGATTTCGCATGGGCTTCGGTAATTTATTATTACCTCGGAAATACCTATTGGATAAATGGAGATAAAGAAAAAGCACTGAAAAATTACAGGAAGGTAGATTCTGTCTTTACTGTCCATCAGTTTATACTTCCTGAGATCAGGAAAACTTACGCATCAATGATCCAATACTATGAAGAGAAAAAGGATGTAAAAAAAGAACTTTTTTATACCAAACAATTGCTGAAGGTAGATAATCTGCTTCAAAAGGATTTTGCTTATTTATCATCAAAGATTCACCGTGAATATGATCAGAAAAAATTACTCGGTGAAAAAAAGAAATTGGAAAAATCAAACCTTACCGGTTTTAGGCTGATGCTCTTTTTTATTGTTCTGTCAATCATATTTATGGGTGTTTTGATCATTAATAGGAAAAATAAAAAAGAAATAGCACGGAAATATGAGGTGTTACAACAGAAATTTCAGGAAGGGAAAATGAAAAACAATGAAGAATCTAAGGAAAAGAGAAAGACAGCTTTACCTGAAGATACATTGAACGATATCTCAGTAAAGCTGAAAAAATTTGAAGAGGATGGAGGTTTTAGATTGGTGGGATTAACATTACATGGGTTGGCGAAAAAATTGGGTACCAATTCAAAATACCTCTCAGCCTATATCAACGATGTTAAGGGGGTGAATTTTAAAACCTATATTAATGAATTACGAATCGGTTATATCATAAAATTATTGAATGAAGATGATCAGTGTATCAAATACACCATTTCGGCCATGGGCAGAGAAGTGGGATTTCAGTACAGACAAAAATTTTCCGACGCATTTCTGGAAGTCACCGGCATCCGCCCCACCGACTTCATCAAACAAAAAAAACAGGAAAACTCCAATCCACCCTCATCTTAGCCCCTAAGCCCTAACCTCCAAACCTTGAACCTCCAACTCGGTGGCTGAGAGTAGCCGAAGCTACCAATTACTAGGAAAGTGCCTCCATTTTTCATGCTGAGCTTGTCGAAGTAAGGGTCGGGTAAAGCACTTGATACTGTTGAGGTCTTGTCGTTCCGGTGGCTGAAATCCTTTCTTAGGTGTCTAAGGCATTGTGATTCCGATGGCTGAGTATAGCCGAAGCTATAATGGTGATTTCGACTCCGCTCAATCACCAACAAAAAATCCCGCCCATCAGGAAATAAAAAAAAATGAAACCAAAATAAAGTGCTTAACCAACTCGTAAAAACCGACCTGGGAATAATTGACGTTAAAAATTTCCACTGTTTGAAGAGCGACACAAAGTACGAACCGAAAAACCAATATTGATTTCGCTCAAGTTTTGGAAATTTTAGATTGGAATATAAAGTTTGAGTCAATTAATCCAAGTCTTGAACTTTTGGTTCTTTTGTTTCAAGACAAACCTTGAAAAGGTTCGCTGAATCAAATAAAACAATAAACAGGAATAGAAGCAAAAGAACAGAAATCCCCCCTGATCATTAATTATATTTTTTTATTAAACAATAAATCCATTAAACCTCAACCCCTCAACCATTTTCGTAATTTTCCAAAAAAAATCGGACATGGTACAAAAAACACTTTTTAAAAAAATTCAGGATTTACATGATAAACTCCTTCAAAACATCAAAGAAGCAAATACACAGTATGATAATTGGATTGGCATCTGTGAAGCGTCCTTAATGAAAGTAGATGAATCAGTAAGGATCTTGAAGTCATTGATTGTTGATAATCAATTTCAAAGTATTGCAGATGAAGTTCATTTTTTCAAAGATTGGAAACCTCTTTTTATTTCAAAATTCAATTATTATTCAAAAATTTTAAGCATTGAATCCTATAGACCTGAGGCTGGGGATAAAGTTTTGAGAAAATATTATGAAAACGAACAGGAGAAATTAAAATCCTTTTACAGAGATAATGCAGATTTTTACAGTTACTACAGACGGAATGCCACCTATCTGGATCATAAATACTTTGTGAGAAATTCTTATGATATGAAGATGAAGCTGTCTTTCAGTTTTTACAATTTCGACTCGGGATTCACAACCTCTCATGATCAGTATATTGCCCATATTATAGCAAATAACAGGATCGAAGAATACCTGCGAGATGAGATGGATAAGATTGGAAATGCTGTTTCAGAAAAAAGCACCTTTATTTCACCATTATCATGGTCTTCATCAAAAGTTTCCCTGATTGAGCTCATATACGGTCTGCATTTAATGAGGTGTTTCAACGGCGGAAATATAGAATTAAGCGAAATTACAAGAACATTTGAAAAAATGCTGGGAGTAGATTTAAGCAATTTCCATAAAATTCTCGGGGAAATCAGGCTTCGGAAAACAGGACGTACAAAATTCCTCCATTTGCTGGAAGAAAATCTCGAACAGCATTTCACCGACCTTGATGGATAAAAATGGCTCATTAATAAACCAAAATAACACAAGAACAACAACATCAATAGCCGGCATTTTGCCGGTTTTTGTAATTCAGAATGTGACGAAGTGAAATAAAGAATCTCATTTTCATTCGAGATCCCTCCCTCTTAATCAGATAAAAAAATGACACCAAATGAAGTGCCTCATCGCCTTGTAAAAACTGACCTTAACTTTTAGCGTAGGCAAATTGAAAAGCAAAAACCACTGAGAAAAGTTTATTTTTTAACCTGTTGGCAATTATTAAAGTAAATGGTGGGGTATAATGGAGATAATAATAGAGAGAATGTACTTTTCTGATGGAACCAACGGGAAAATACTTCACAACGGTAAATTGATCTGCCACAGCATACAACTGCCTTGGAAGAACAATGAGAAACGGGTTTCATGTATTCCGGAAGGAATCTACACCCTTAGGAAACGCTACAGTCGGAAGTTCAAAGCACATATTGAAATCACAGGAGTGCCGGAAAGATCTTTCATTCTTTTTCATTCTGCCAATAATGCGATGAAGGAACTTAACGGCTGTATAGCACCAGTGACCAAAATCGCTGGGGCAGGTTTGGGATCGCAGTCTAGATGGGCTTTCGAAAAACTTAGAACTTGGGTGTATACCGCTCTTGATAATAATGAGAAAGTGATTCTGGTAATAAAATCAGAAAAACAAAAGAGATGAATATTATAAAGAGAGCGAAAGCACCGACCCCTAAGTTCTTTAGAATTCTACGCAATATAAGACTGCTCTTGGCAGGAATTGGTGGTATAGTCATCGCCTCACCAGTAGTTTCTAAACTCTTGTATGATATAGGCAGCTATATGGTACTCGTGGGTGGAGTGATTTCTGCTGTGAGTCAGATAACAGTCGATGATCCTAAAGAAGAGAGCCATGAAACAGACTTTCACATAAAATGAAATGAGATGAATAGCATGAATCTAAAAATGGGAATAACGGTAGGCACTTTGTTCAGCATGGTGTCGACGGTAAATGCAGGAAATCTCTTAGAAACTGCCATGATGGCGGCGGTAGGCGCCAGTGTAAGTTTCGGATTGTCACTCATCTGGAAATTCTTATGGAGGAAAAACCGGAATAAGTAATGGGTATTGAATAAATCTTTAGACCCTCTCCTGAAAAGGAGAGGTTTTTTACTTAATTAAACCCATCCGTACTTTAGCTTCGGTGGCTGAAACTCTCAAAACCACAAACCAGAGGAAAGCACCTCCCTTTCTGATGCTGAGCCTGTCAAAGTAAGGGTTGGGGAAAAGGACCTGCTGATTGGAGTGCTGGGGTTCTCAATGTCAAAAACTAATTACTGAAAGAAAAGAATCATGATAACTTGGAAAAAAAAACATTTTATTTCAATGGAGATATATTAAATTTGCTTTTTTAAAATAATTCCATGCAAAATAAAATATGGCTTTCATCTCCACATCTTTCGGGAAGAGAAATATTTTTTATTGAGGATGCTTTTGAAAAAAACTGGGTTACCTCCCAGGGAGAAAACATTAATGAATTTGAACAGTCACTGTCGTTATTTCTAAAAAATGATGTTAGAATTTGTGCTTTAAATTCGGCGACTTCTGCTATCCATCTTTCATTATTAATGTTAGGAGTTAAATGTGATGACGAAGTTATAACATCTACTTTCAGCTTCTGCGCATCTGCAAATCCAATTACTTACTGCGGAGCAATTCCCGTTTTTATAGATTCAGAAAAAGATACCTGGAATATGTGTCCGCTCGCTTTAGAGGAAGCCATTGAAGACAGAATTTCTAAAGGTAAAAAGCCAAAAGCTATTATTGTTGTTCACCTGTACGGGATGCCGGCCAAAATGGATGAAATTTTGGCAATCGCTCAGAAGCATGGTATTCCTGTGATAGAAGATGCTGCCGAAGCGTTAGGTTCTACTTACAAAGGGACAGCTTGCGGAACTTTCGGTCGTTTCGGGATATTATCATTTAATGGAAATAAAATCATTACAACTTCTGGCGGGGGTGCATTGGTTTGCCATAATCAGGCAGATAAAGACCAGGCCGTATTTTTGTCTACCCAGGCAAGAGATAATGCGCCTCATTATCAGCATTCGCACATTGGCTACAATTACCGCATGAGTAATATCGTTGCAGGAATCGGTCGTGGACAAATGGAAGTTTTACGCGATAGAGTTGAAGCTCGCAGAAAAATGCATGACTTTTATGTTGATATTTTTAAAGACATCGATGGGGTAGATGTTTTTTCTGAACCTAATGAAGATTTTTATTCTAATCACTGGTTGTCTGCAATTGTAATTGATGAAAAGACAGCAGGAAAAACCCGTGAAGATCTAAGGTTGGTATTATGGGAAGATAATATAGAATCAAGACCTTTGTGGAAGCCCATGCACTTACAGCCGGTCTTTGCTGAAGCTCCGTATTATGGAACAGATGTAGCCGAAAAATTATTTGATAATGGCTTATGTTTGCCTTCAGGATCTAATCTTTCCGATGATGACAGAATAAGAATCGGAAAAGTGATAGGACTTTTTTTACGGAAATGATCATAGCCGCAAATAACTAAGATACTTGCCAAAACTAGAGCAGCAACATTTTGCTCTTCTAGTTTTTTATGATGAATTTGATCCTCATATGAGTAACTACATTCGTGTTGTTGAAATACAGATGCAAAAATTCTTTGGGGTTACCGTCTCTAAAAAATGAAATGGGATAACTTCAGGAACCGTTGGAATAGATACGTCTCTCATTTCCAAAGAGCATGAGTATTTGCTCTTGATTTTTCCCTACGGCCATATTTGACGAAGAACATCTTGGATTAAATTTTTTCTTTTTTCAGGGCGAGATTTCCAGACACCACTGTCGAAAGTTTGATAGCGTAAATTAAAATAAGCAATTATCTTCTTCAGCATCGTAAAAATAATAGTTTATGATTTTTGATTTAATAAAGATAATACTATTTATTAAATTTAATGTTAAATAATGGGTAAATTTTAGCAGCAGATTATAGTGGTATCTGTATTTAAAAAAAATATATGATTGTCCGCAATCTGTCATCATTGAAGATACTTTGTATTGAGTTTACGCCTTTGTACAACTTAAAACAATGAGTATTCAAAATTCTTTGTTTGACCTTGCGTTACATTAAGCATTATGAAACATAGCGGATATTTAAAAAAATAGAACTTCAATTTGAAAATCATCATCTTTCCATATATTTGTAATCGATTTGGTACAGGTGAAAAAATACCCATGGTGGAAAGCAGTGATGGACTACGGACTAAGTTTCGCAGCGATGATTGTTTTAATGCCTTTTTTGCTTGTTTTATTTACTGTGGCATCTGTAGATACAGGTTTCCCCGGAATTTTTAGACAGAAAAGAATTGGAAGAGTTGGTAAAATTTTTATCATTTACAAATTTAAAACCTATCATTCTAAAACATTCACCAAATCAAAAATTGGTTGCTGGCTGCGAAAAACTAAATTGGATGAACTTCCACAGCTCTTTAATGTTTTGAAAGGAGATATGTCTTTAGTAGGACCGCGTCCCGATATTCCGGGATACTATGACGAGCTGAAAGGGGAAGACCGATTGGTGTTACAGTTAAAACCCGGTTTGACGAGTGAAGCAGGTATTGAATTTCGAAATGAAGAAGATCTTTTAGATCAACAAAAAAATCCGCTTAGGTTTAATGACGAAATTCTGTTTCCAGCAAAGGTAAAAATGAACTTAAATTACTATCATCATCTCTCTTTTAAAAAAGATGCACAGATTTTGCTTACGACATTCTCGGTTTTGAGTAAATAAGACCATCTAAAATTATGATGTATACAATGCGGTTGTTTTCGAAAATGACTTTTACCCTGGCGTTTTTCTTAATTCTTAACGTCAATGCCCAAACAGAATTAAAAGTGAATGCCCCTTTTTTACCCGTAGGAATGATTAACCTAGCAGTGGAGAAATCTTTAAATAGCAAATTTTCTTTACAGGCAGAAGGTTTTATATCACCTTGGAAATCGTTTGCAGGCAAAAATCTTCAAATCTACATGGGGACTTTAGAAGGAAGATATTATTTCAAAGAAATGATGAAAGGCTGGTATGTGGGTGCTTATGGAAGTATTGCTGCCTACAATCTTCAGAAATGGAATTATTTAAAAGCAGAACCGGTCTTAAATGATGACGGGACTCCGCAATTGTTAGCAGATGGAACGGTACGCATCACGGAAAGATATCAAAAAGGACTGGCTCTAATTATGGGTATAAGTGGCGGATACCACTTTACCATCAGCGAGAAATTAGGATTGGATGTATATGCAGGTATAGGAACGAGCCAGTCAATTTACAGAGGATATTTCAAAGATAATAACCAACGCTACGACAAAGCGGCCAATTGGAATAAAAGTGGAGAAGTCATCCCAACGAGAGGAGGGTTGATGTTGACGTATCAATTGAATTGATTTTTGAGTCAAAATATAGGTACTCTATATTCACCATAATTATTTTATATGATAAGTGAATATTCATTATGATTATTGAATTATAATTAAAAATTCAGATTAATACCTGCCTTTTGTAAAATATAGATATATTTGCAACGTTTAAAAAAAACATTTAAAATAAATCATAATCTCAAAAATATAGTCCAACAGATGGATCAAAAAAAAGGCAAGGAAATTAATATTAAAGAACTTATAGCTCCGTATTTAAAAAATTGGAAGTATTTTGTTGGGACCGTTTTCTTAATGTTGTTGATGGCAGTTTATTACATAAAATCAACATCTCCAATATATAAAGCTCAAACATCTGTTCTAATTAAAGATGCCAAAAAAATGTCGGCGGCGTCAGGAGATATTGGTGTTCTGCAAAGTATTGGTGGGCTAAGCGGTATGGGAACCAACAGTATTGAAAATGAAGTCGGTGTTTTTGAATCTAAGACCATTGTTTCTGATGTTGTAAAGGATCATAATTTTCAGACTCCTCTTTATGCAAAACAGACATTCAATAATCTTGAACTATACGGAGAAACAAGTCCGTATATCATCAATGTTATTCAGGAAAAAAAAGATAATGAATTGCCAAAAAAGTCAATATCAATAAAAGCGAAAGGCAATAATGTGATTCTTTCTTCTGATGAGTGGGACAAGGGCATATCCACTTCATTTGGTAAAAGTACCAGTTTGCCGTTTGCCGTAATTATGATCCGCAAAAATCCGGAATATAAAGTACAGAAAAAAGTAGACTTATCAGAGGTGTACTTTAATTATAGTGATTTTGATAATACAGTTAATGATTTTCAAGAAGCTTTAAATGTTGATTTATTAGATAAGGACGGAACGATTATAAGTCTATCTGTGGATTTTGAAAATAAAGCTAAAGCTAAAGATTTTCTGAATGGTTTAGTAAGACAATATAATGTCTACGCAATCAGTGATAAAAATATTGAGTCTAAAAGAACGAAAGATTTTATTGATAGAAGAATTATGCTGATATCAAGAGAATTAGGGGATGTTGAAACTCAGAAAGAAGGTTTTAAATCAGGCAATAACATAGTTGATCTTGGTACTGAAGCTAAGATTAATCTACAGCTGAAGGAGCAGAGTAAAGCGCAGATGCTGGAGTTAGGGACGCAAATTGAATTGACCAGAATGTTACAGGGTGCTCTGAACAGAAAAGGGAGTGGTGATGTTTTACCTCTTAATATTGGTTTGGAAAGTGAAGCTGCAGGTCAGGCAATTCAGGAATATAACGCACTTGTTTTACAGAGGAATAAATATTTAGAACAGGCTACTCCGGATAACCCTTTGGTGATAACTGCTACGAAGCAGATAGAAGAAATGAAGTCTTCCTTAACACAGTCTCTTCAAAGAAATGCAACTACATTAGAGTTGGCGAAGAGAAAAGTGGAAACTCAGCTAGGCGGCTCTGAACAGATGATTAGTAAAATCCCGTCTCAGGAAAAACTGTTCAGAAGTATTGAGAGACAGCAGCAAATCAAAGAAAATCTATATTTACTGCTTTTACAGAAAAGAGAGGAAGCTGCAATCAGCATGGAAATTACTGCTGAAAAAGCCAGAGTATTAGACAAAGCATTTATATTTAAAAAACCGGTTGCTCCAAGAAAAATGTTTACGTTGGGAGTATTTCTTTTTTTAGGTCTGGTAATACCATTTGCAATCATTTATTTAAGACAGCTTCTTCAGAGCACAATCATTAGACGATCAGATCTTACGAAACTTACAGACCTTCCAGTAATAGCGGAAATTCCTAGATTGAAAAATAAAGAGGATGCGCTTCTAACATTTAACGACGTTTCACCTATGGCTGAAGCTTTCAGGATCTTTGTTACCAATTTAAGATTTTTACTGCCGGTAAAGGAAACTACTCAGGTGATTATGGTTACGTCATCTGTGAAAGGTGAGGGAAAAACATTTGTATCATCAAATCTTTCAATCATACTGGCCTCTTCCCGTAACAAAGTATTGGTAATTGGTGCGGATGTGAGAAATCCACAGCTCCAGCGTTATAATCCCTCTATGAAAACAGCGAATGGTTTAACTGAGTTTATGAGTGGAGATGAAACTTCGGTTGAAGGGATCATTCATCCGAGCGGATACAATGAAAACTGTGATTTTATTTACTCAGGCTCTATTCCTCCAAATCCGACAGATTTATTGCAGAACGGTAGACTAGAAGAGCTTTTGTCGATTCTAAAAGAACTAAACAAATATAAATATATTGTTCTGGATACTGCTCCTCTTTTATTAGTGACAGATTCATTCCTTATTTCTGATATGGCAGATGTTATAGTATATGTTACAAGATCTGAAGTTACAGAAAAAAGTTATCTGGAGTTTTTAAATAATTCTGTTAAAGATAATAAACTTAAAAATGTAGGAATTGTATTAAACGAAGTTAAAGAATCAAATTTCGGATATGGAAACAAGTATGGATATGGCTATCAGGCAGAAGAAAAAAAATGGTGGAAAAAATAATTTAGTTAAATATCAAATCTTTATATTTAATTAAAATTATTTTTTGCAAAATGCTATGCTGTCTTTAATACATAATAAATGAATTTTTCTTCAAAAAAACTTACAATTAATGCCATGTCGGCTGTTATACAAGTTATTTTTACAGCTTTTTTGTATTTTTTTTTGTATAAATATTTATTAAGATCCATTGGTGTAGAACAATTAGGAATTTGGTCGCTAATATTATCATTTTCTTCGATTGCTAACTTGGCTAATATGGGGCTAACTTCAGGATTAGTAAAATTTGTTGCGGAATATATACTAGAAGATGATAAAAGTAAACTAGGCAAACTCATTTTTACTTCTATTGTATCGATGTCCATTTTATTTATATTTCTTAGTTTAGTTATCCTTTCCGGAGCGCAATTTTTCTTAGGATATGTAATTGATAAAAAATTTTTGGATATTGCATTAGTAATACTCCCATATTCATTAGGCTCTTTGTGTATTAATGCAATAGGAGGCGTGTTTACGTCTGTATTAGAAGGCCATCAGAAAAATTACATCAGAAACTTTATATATATTATTTCTGGTATTGTAATGTATGTAGGGGCTATTTTATTAACGCCGTTATACCAGCTAAAAGGTGTTGCTATTGCACAACTTTTACAATCGGGTTTTATTTTTTTAGCAGCCATGATCTATACTATAAAAATTAATCCAAATAATAAAATCCGTCATTGGAAATGGAGTACACAATCTTTCAAAGAACTATTCAATTATGGCTATAAATTCCAATTGGTTTCCGTATGCCAAATGCTCTATGAACCTGCAACAAAGTTGCTACTAGGTAAATATGGAGGGCTAGTATTTCTTGGACATTATGAGATGGCAAACAAAGTAGTGAGCCAGTTCAGAGCTTTGTTAACCAATGCAAATCAGGTTGTAGTTCCTGTTGTTGCAGAAAAAGCAAAATTAGAAGAAGCTTCTTTCATGCAAGCTTTTTATATAAAAATGAATCGTGTTTTGCTTTTATTTAATTTACCATTATCAACATCATTAATTATAGCCGCACCTTTAATTTCTTTATTATGGCTTGGTAATTTTAATTTTGATTTTATTTTTTCTGTATTAATTCTCTCCGTAGCAACTTTTTTTAATGTGATGTGTGGTCCGGCTTATTTCAGTTCGATGGGGCAAGGTAGATTAAATATATTAGTATTAGTACATATAGGAATGGCGTTTGCAAATATTGTAATTGGGATAATTTTAGGACTTTATGCAGGTGGATATGGAATTATTATTGCATGGGCTATTGCTCTTGCTGGCGGTTCTTTGGTTCTGATTTTCAATTATAATAGAACACTGAAAATTAGTATATTCGACGTTTTTCAAAAAGAAGAATTTAAGTTAATATTAGTTGGTTTGGGAATTATTATTTTTAATATTTTATTTTATCAATTCGTACCTATTGACAATAAAATTATTAAAATAGCCATTAGCTTATCTACACTTTTTCTATATTTACCTTTCATTTTAAAGAATGAAAACGTTAAAGAAACAATTTCATCCGTAAAAAGTAAAAAATATGTTTGATAGATCATATTTACAAAGTCCATTTCGAGAATATCTTAATTGGATAGTGACTAAAATAAAATACCAGTCTAAGTATAAATATCTTCGCGTTGGGTACATGTCAAAATTATTCAATACTACTTTCGGGAAATATAATTGGACTGGGAATAATGTATTAATGATAAATTCTTCTATAGGCGATTTTTCATATATATCTGATGGTTCAGTTATTAATGAAACAATTATGGGCAAGTTTTGTTCAATAGGACCCAATGTCAGAACAGCACCAGGAAAACATCCAACACATACTTTTGTTAGTACTCATCCTGCAATATATTCTAATCCAGACTGTTGTCTCAAAAATTTTCAAGCCAAAGATCATCATAATCCAACAAGAAATGTTGTGATAGGTAACGATGTTTGGCTTTGTGCCAATGCAGTGATTGCGGATGGAGTAAAAATTGGAGATGGAGCTATTATCGCTGCAAATGCAGTTGTAACAGCAGATGTTGAGCCTTATTCGATAATGGGTGGTATTCCTGCAAAATTTATCAGAAAAAGATTTAAAGACGAACAGATAGATATTTTGAATGAATCTAAATGGTGGGATAAAAATATTGATTGGATTGATGAAAATGCTCAATTATTTTTGAATATAGAAGATTATTGTCATTTTCATAAAAAGTAAAATTATGACATTAATATATAATTTGATATTAATTTTTAACAGTAAGTGGCATAGACTTAAGGCTGTTTTTTGGTATCGGTTTTTATTTAAAAAAATTGGAAAATATTGTGTTGTAATAAACCCATTAAAGATTACTCCAGAATCAATTATTTTGGGTGACAGAGTTTCTATAGGAAATAATGCAAGAATAGAAGGCGTACAACACTATGAAGCTGAAAAATTTGATCCGAAGATTATTCTTAATGATGGTGTAACTATTCAACAAAATCTACATTTGACTTGTGCAGAATCTATAGAAATTGGTAAAAATACTGCAATTGCGGCCAATGTAACCATAACGGATATTCATCATCCTTATGATGATATTCATTTGCCAATAGAACAACAAAATATAACAACAAAACCTGTATATATAGGAGAAGGGTGTAAAATTTATAATAATGTTGTTATAATGCAAGGAACAAAAATTGGAAAACATTGTACAATAGGAGCTAATAGTGTAGTTTCCGGATGTTTTGACGATTATTGTGTCATCGTTGGTGCGCCAGCGAAAATTGTTAAAAAGTACAATTCAGAAACTAAAATTTGGGAGAAAATATAAATAAGATGGACTTGTTTAAAGTAAATTTATAAGCACAATAGCCACAAAAGATTTAAGAAAATAAATGAAGTTTTAAAGTTAAAAAAGGTAGTTTCTTTTTAAACTTTAAAGAGAAACCTATAAACTCAAATAACTTTTGTGCGTAAAAAATGAATTGCATTTTACCTTAAGCAAGTACTGTATAAAAAAAATAACTAACATGAAAGAAATCAGAAAAAACTGCCCTGTATGTGGCGACAATCGTATTGATTTTTACACAAATACATACGATAAACATTATGGGCACACAGAAAAAAATTACGATGTTTATTCTTGCACAAAATGTAAATTGCTTTTTCTGAATCCGATGATTGATGACAGCGAATTATTTGCACTATATCCAGAAGATTATTATGATACAAGCATGCAAACAGCAAATGATATTATAAAAAAAAGTCAACCAAATTTTCTTAAGGATTTTTTAATAGGAGCAAAAGCAAAAGATTTGAAATTGTCTTTTGCTGGGAAGAAAGTGCTTGATTTGGGTGTAGGAGATTGCGAACAACTTTATGTCCTTCACAAGCAAGGTGCCGAAGCGTATGGAACGGAAATTCGAGAATCAGCCTGCATAATCGGAGAAAAGCTGGGTCTAAAAGTATCGAAAGGCACCTTGTTTGAGGCAAATTACCAATCGGATTTTTTTGATTATATAAGAAGTAATCATTCTTTTGAACACATTACCGAACCTCGCGAATTGTTAGAAGAAATTAATAGAATTTTAAAAGAAAAAGGGAGGCTTTTTATTGGCGTACCAAACACAAAAAGTTGGACATTTCGTTTGTTTGGAAAAAATTGGTATTATCTGGGTGTTCCTTTCCATCCATTTTCATATAACCCAGACAATCTTATCCAATTATTCGAACAATATGGATTCAAAATGGAAAAGATCAACTACAATGCTAATTATTCTAGTTTTGTTAGCGGTATACAGATTTTGCTTAATTTAAAAAACAAGAAAAAAAGTAGTGATGGATGGTTTCATAGTAAATATAATAGAATCATCTTTCATCAAATAGCTCGATTAAGCAATTTATTCAAACGAGGTGACTGTATGGAAATTACTTTTGTCAAAACAGAGACAGTGTCTAGATGAAAAATATATTGATTACTGGTGGCGCAGGTTTTATAGGCTCAAATATCGCCTTGAAACTTATTGATAAAGGATTGAATGTAACCGTTTTGGATAATCTGTCACCACAAATTCATGGAGACAATCCAGAAATCACTTCACCACTTTACAGAAGTATCATCAATAAAGTTAATTTTATTAATGGCTCTGTAACATCCAAAGAAAAATGGGCTGAAGCTATTGATGAACAAGACGCAATTATACATCTAGCCGCTGAAACAGGAACCGGACAATCTATGTATGAAATTCAAAAATATATTGATGTCAATATTGGTGGGACGGCAATAATGCTGGATTTACTTGCAAACAATCCTCATAAAATTAAAAAAATTGTTGTTGCTGTCTCAAGAGCTATTTATGGAGAAGGAAAATATAAATGTATTGAACATGGAATAGTTTATCCAACAGAGAGATTGGATGAAGATATGGCAAAAGGTGATTTCCAGTGCAAATGTCCGATATGTTATAATACTGTCGAAATACTTTCAACAACAGAAGATAGCAAAATTCATCCTACATCAGTTTACGGAATTACCAAACAAAATCAAGAGCAAATGGTCTTGACGGTTTGCAAATCTTTAGGGATTGCAGCGGTAGGTTACAGATATCAAAATGTATATGGACCGGGACAATCCTTGTCCAATCCATACACTGGCATTTTATCCATTTTTTCGACCAGAATCAAAAACGGAAATTCTATTAATATTTTTGAAGATGGTAAAGAAACAAGAGATTTTGTCTTTATAGATGATATTGCTGAGGCTACAATTTTAGGATTAGAAAAAGATGAAGCTAATGGTCAGGTTTATAATGTTGGGACAGGTGTTGCAATAGATGTGATAACTGTAGCAAACACTTTATCAAAATTTTATAATAAAGAGATTCCGATACAAATCTCTGGTAACTATAGATTGGGAGATATAAGACATAATTTTGCAGATATTTCAAAAATAAAATCTGAATTAGGTTTTGAGCCAAAATGGAGTTTTGAAAAAGGTATTCGAGCATTTACAATTTGGGTTAATGAGCAAGAAATACCAGAAGATAAGTATGAATTATCGATCGAGGAAATGAAAAACAAAGGCTTGTACAAATGAGTAGAAAAATAGGTGTAGTAACCGTTTTATACAATAGCGAAACTGTTCTCGAAGAATTTTTCAGGACTTTGAATAATCAGACATACAAGAACTTTACATTGTATGTGGTGGATAATTTGTCGCCCGATAATTCTTTGGAATTAAGCCAGAAATTAGCTTCGGAATATCAGTTTGAAACCGTAATTATTGCAAACGATGCCAATTATGGTGTTGCAAAAGGTAATAATATTGGGATTAGAAAAGCAATAATGGATCAATGTGATTTGGTTTTGTTATCCAATAATGATATAGCTTTGGAAGATGACTCTATCGAAAAGCTTTTGATAGGTATGGATCAACATAACGCAGATATGGTGGTTCCCAAAATCTATTTTTATGGAACGAATAAAATATGGTGCGCTGGTGGCGGTTATAAAAAGCGCAATGGTCTCACGATACATTATGGACAGGGAGAAGAGGACAAAGGACAGTTTGATAAAAACCACGATGTGACCTATTCACCCACTTGTTTTATGCTGATCAAAAAAGAAATTTTTGACAGTGTAGGTTTAATGGATGAGAACTATTTTGTCTATTATGATGACACAGACTTTGTTCACAGGGCTATCCAAAAAAATAAGAAACTCTGGTATACCTATGAGTCGCTCATCCATCATAACGAATCTAATTCTACGGAAAAAATGAGTGATTTTTATGTTAAGTTTTTGTGGCGGAATTTAGTCTATTTTTCATTGAAGAATTATAGTTTTTTCTATGCGCGATATGTTGTGTTATATAATTTTTTGTATATATTAATCATATTATATTTTAAATATCCAAGTAATCAGTGGCACCTTGCTTTGAAATCTTATAAAGAGGGATTGGAGTTGTATTTGAACAGTAAGCCCGCGTACGGATAATTTATAAACGAATCTATTGGATACTCAAAATCAATTTGAAAGAAAGATTTTTTTAGTAGATTTCATAAAAAAATACATCAATAATATACAATAATTTATGCAGCCGACTTTTAGTACAACGTATTCTTATCCATATATTATCCTTTTCTTGATATTTTTTGTTCTTTTTCTTTGGGAAAATAAAATAAGAAAGAAAGAAGGGGATATCAAGATGGTAAGATACTTATGTATGTTAGTCTTTTTTGTTTTCTTTGGGTTTAGAGGCTATTTGGATACAGATTTTACAGTATATTATCCACTTTATGAAATGGCCCCAACCATCGATGATAGCAAAGGAATTACAAAATTTTTCTCTGGCATCCATGAAGACGTTTTATTGAAAATTGAACCAGGTTTCAAAGTCATTTTAGTCTTGTTAAAAAGTGTCAATGAAGATTATTTAACACTCCAGATTTTCTCTTCATTTGTAAACGTTCTTTTTCTCAATTATTTTTTCAAGAAATATTCTCCTCAGTATGTTTTAGGTTTTATTATGTACTTAATTTTTTCTGGATTAATTATAGAAATCAATTTGTTACGAAACTCCAAGGCTATATTTCTTTTTATATATTCACTTCAATATATCAAAGAAAGAAATGCTGTGAAATTTTTTATATGCAATGGCATCGGGATTTTATTTCATTCATCAGCAATTTTCTTTTTTCCAATGTATTTCTTTTTGCATAAAAAAATTCCAATGCCTTTTGTTTGGGGCACATTTCTATTAGGGAATGTTCTGTTTTTGGGACAAATCAAATACATAAGCCCCATTGTAATTGCTGTAGGAGATTTTTTTGGTGGTGTATACTCTTTAATGGCAGAAGGCTATTCTAATAATAAGTTATACAACAGTAGTTATAGTATTTCTGTTGGTTATCTAGAAAAGGTATTCACTTTTATCATTTTATATCAATTCTATAAGAAAATTGGTGAAAAGATAAAGGACGAAAATACACTTAATATCTTTTATAATTCATTTTTTCTTTATGCCGTCAGTTATTTCTTTTTGTCAGAATATTCTGTTTTTATAGACAGAATCACAACCTTGTTTATTTTCTCCTATTGGATATTATACCCTTATCTGTATGAAACGCTAAAACAGGAGCTAAAAGTTGTGTTTACGGTAGTGTTATTGTTTTTTGGGATTTACAAAATGGTTTATTCCAATAATAATATATTAAGGAATTACGAAAATATTTTGTGGGATAAACCAACTATTACCAAAGCGTATTTCAATTTTAATAAGCATGTGGACAAAATACTTGACCCTAGAAAGAAATAATAAACATGAAAATTGCCTTCTTATCTACATTTGCTTTGGATGCCAATGTATCTCTTATAAATGCACTGAAACAAAACAATGATGTTTATTTTTTTACGGAAGCATTGTACGAAATATTTAATTTTCTTGATAAAAAAAAATTAACGAAGACCATATCCAAAGGAACAGAAGTCGATCAACTAGAATGTTTTCGAGATTTGATTGATCTTGACAAAACTTTTGTAATCAAAGGAACTCGAAATTCCAATGTTATTAAAAAGCTTTATATATCTTACCAAATCCATCAATATCTAAAAGAAATCAATCCGGATGTTGTCATCATCGATAACAATATGCTCACTTATTTTGTTTCCACATTAGCTTTCAGAAAAAAAATGTTGCTGGTAGTACATGATCCTTTTTTACATTCTGGAGAAGATTTTTTCATAGACAGATATTTGAGGAAAATACATTTTAGCTTGATTAAACAAAAAATGCTTTTGAATGAAAATCAAAAAAATGAATTTATAGCGCATTATAATTATAATCCAAAAGATATTCATACGTCTTTTCTGAGTGTGTACGATTTTCTGAATTATTTCAAAACGAAAGAATTTGTTGTTTCTGATAATTGTAACATCTTATTTTTTGGTCGAATATCCCCTTATAAAGGAATCAAATTCCTGCTGGATGCTTTTGTAGAAATTCTATCAACCAAAAAATATCCAAATATTACTTTGACAATTGCAGGCAGCGGAAATTTTGATTTTGAACATTACAGACAATATCCAGAAATTAAAATTCTGAATGAGTATATTTATCCGGAAAATCTTGCCAATCTTATTTTCAATTCTTCTGTAGTTGTTTGTCCATATATCGATGCGACACAAAGTGGGGTGGTGATGTCTGCCTATGCTTTCAAAAAACCTGTCATTGCAACCAATGTCGGTGGTTTGCCAGAAATGGTTAAAGATAAATTGACTGGGATTATCATTGATCCCAAAAACTCACAAGCAATCAAGAATGCCATACTGGAACTGTATAATAACAGTGATTTATTAGAAAAAATGTCTCAGAATATTGAAAAATTGTATTTTTCAGGAGAAAAAAGTTGGGCAAGCTCTGCTGATCGATTTGTAGAAGCACTTGAAAAAATAAAATAATTTACTAAACGCATTTTAGATTTATGAAAAATCCTTTAATAACTGTAATTATACCTATTTATAAAGTAGAGCAATATTTGGAGAAATGTGTAGATAGTGTAATCAATCAAGAGTATCCAGATTTGGAAATTTTTTTAGTAGATGATGGTTCTCCAGATAAATGTGGTGATATATGTGAATCTTATGCAAAAAAAGATTCTAGAATCAAAGTGATTCATAAAAAAAATGGAGGTCTTTCTGATGCTAGAAACGTAGCAATAGATGTGGCATTAGGAGAATATATTACATTTGTTGACAGTGATGATTATATTAGTGATGATTATGTTTCTACTTTATATGGATTAATAAAAAAGAATGACTGTAAAATATCTGTATCTGGTTATATAAGATTTGGAGAAGATGATAAATTAAAAGATGGTAATAAGGTCATAAAAGAATATGTTTTTTCTCCAGACAACGCTATCAAAGAAATGTTTTATCAAAAAAAATTTGATACTAGTGCTTGGGCAAAATTGTATCATAGATCTTTGTTTTCAGATGGACTACGCTATCCATTAGGACTATTGTATGAAGACTTACCAACGACATATAAGCTTTTTCAAAAAAGTGATAAAGTTGCTTTTTCAACCAAAGAAACTTATTTTTATTTAAGAAGATCCACTAGCATAGAAGGGTCGCCATTTAGTCAAAAAAAAATCGATAGTACTATTAAAATAATAAATCAACTAGAATCTGATTTTAATAATGCTCCTCAATTTAAGAAAGCTCTAAGTTCGAGAATTTTAAATTTTAGTTTTCATATTTTACTTTCAATGCCATTCGGTAATGAAAATCGGTTATTTTTAATTAATAAAATAAATTCTTATAGGTCAACTGTAATAAAGGACAAAGAAGCGAAAATAAGATCAAGAATTACCTCTTTACTATCTTATTTCGGAATTAATAATGTAATTAGAATTTTAAAAATAATTAAATAAAAAATTATGATTTTAATTAAATTGTATTTTCATTTGAATGCTTATTTGTTATTATTTTTATATAAAATAATATATCGTAAATCATTTCAATTTGGAAAAAAAATTACTTTTAGAAAAGGATTTACTCTCATGATAGGAGGTGAAGAAGGAAAAGTCATTATTTCTGATGGTGTTTTTTTTAATAATTATTGTTCTGTTTGCGCGATCAATAAAATAGAAATAGGAAAGAATACAATTTTTGGAGAAAATGTGAAAATTTATGACCATAACCATAATTATAAAAACACATCTGTTCTTATTAAAAACCAAGGCTTTAATTCTAAGCCAATTATCATTGGCGAAAACTGTTGGATAGGCTCCAATGTTATGATTTTAAAAGGAGTTAAAATCGGAGATAATTCTGTGATCGGAGCTGGATGTGTCGTTTTTAAAGATGTGGAGCCAGGTTCTGTCATTGTTAATCAGCAAAGCCTTATCAATATTTAGGTTTTGAGAGAACTTATAAATCAATTAAATTTTAAAAAAATGATTTTAGCACATTTGAATAAAAAACTTTTTTTGTTTATTATCTTTTTTTTTATGTTTGTTTTTGTCAAAAGTCAAAGAATCAAAGACTCGGTAAAAGTAGAAGTTGATTTTAGCCAAAAAATTGGAAATGTAAACTCTATGTCTGGGTTTTTACATTACGATAATATTAGAGTTCTTGAAAAAAACATAAAAGAACTCAGACCAAAATATTGGCGTATTGGTATTGGCTGGTCTCACAAATCTCCAGATGACATACCATATCTAAGAAGTTTTGGGATAACTCCTATCTTGGTAATCTCGGATTTGTACGGCTATCCCGGAAAAAAAAATAATAAATTATGGCCACATCCATTAGAAGGAGATAAATTCAAAGCCATAATAACTGCAGAATATCAGAAATTCAAAAATACAGTAATTTATGATATTTGGAATGAGCCTTTTCACCAAGCAGGGTTTGGCGATTTTGACAAAAAAGAATTTTATCAGATATTTAAAAAAGGACATGATATCATAAGATCTCTTCCCGGCGGAGATAAAGCAATGATTACGGGGCCATCTCTTGATAATTATAACGAAAAAGAAATGGAAGATTTTCTTAATTTTTGTAACTCAAATAGCGTAAGGGTAGATGTGTTGAGCTGGCATGAGTTTCGTGATAAGGAATACCTAAAAGATTTCACTAAAGATGTAAAAAAATTAAGAACAACAATTCTTCCAAAATATCCAAAAGTAGGTGTTAAAAAAATTATTTTGACAGAAATACTTAACCAATATGTCATGTTTTCGGCATCAGAAATTTTACAAAATTTTAAATATTTTGAAAATAATAGTATAGATGGCACTTGCAAAAGTTGTTGGGCAGAAAGCGATGGTGTTTTTAATTGTAATAATTCTATGAATGGATTGCTAGATAAAAACGGGAATCCCAGATCCATATATTGGGCTTATAAAATCTATAATCAAAGTTTAAAAAACAGGGTAAAAGAAACGATTAATTATGAGCAATTTGCCGTATTTGCCTCTTATGATCAAAAAGGTGGATATGTAATTGTGGCAAACAATAGCGGTAATAAAGTAATCAATACAAAAGTTATTCTTAAAAATTTACAAGTAGTTTTTGGAAAAATAAAACATCTGGATTTGAATATTTATGAGATTCCAAATATTGGTGAAGCGCCTTTGGGAAATATGATTTTTAATAAAAAACAAAAAATTGAAATAAGCAATAATTCTTCAGAAATTGTGATGCCATCAATGAACCCCAAGTCAGTATATTATCTGTCAATTCCAAAATAATTGAAGAAATTAATTTCTGTGTATTTTTCCAAATTTAGAAGAATACCTTTTTATAACCACTATTTCTAAGTTTTATAATTTTTTTTGATTTCTTTCAGAATTAATTAAATAAATTTAATAAGAAATTGCTAAGGCAATATTTCTTCAGATATAATATTTTCACTAAAAAAATAATTTTAATAACTCTACATGAAATTAGCTTTGATTCACGATTGGTTTGACAAATATGGAGGTGCAGAGAGAGTCATAAATTCTATAGATAAATGCATGTCGTTTGATTATTATTTTGCTTATGCAGATATAATGAAGAAAAAGGATAAGCTAATAATGTTTAATGGGAAGAATCCAGAAATAAACACAAGTTATTTGTTGAAATTTTTGGGAAATAAATTTAGATTTGCGTTGCCTTTTTTTCCTTTAGTTACTAAAAATTTTAATTCGCAAAATCGTAAAAAATATTCTGTAGATTTAGTAATCAGTTCATCATGGTGTTTATCCAAAGGCTTTAGAATTGGAAATGAAACGCATATATGTTATATACAAGCACGAAATTTTAAATACGTGTGGGATGAATATGATAATTATTTTCCCGGTATATTAGGCCTGATATTTTTGCCATTTAGAAAATATCTTCAAAGATTTGATAAAAAAATGGCTAAAAATCCCGATTACATCATAGTAAATTCTATGTATGTTCAAAATTGGATTGAAAAAAACTACAAAGTCAAATCGTCTGTTATTTATCCCCCAGTTTCAATAGAGAATTTTAATTTGCGCACAATAAATATTTCCGATTCAGAATATTATGTAACCGTTGGACGACTTGTGAAATATAAAAGATTTGATTTGTTGGTAAAGGCATTTATAAAATTGAATAAAAAATTAATTGTAATTGGTGATGGTCCAGAAAAATCAAAATTAGAACAATCAGCAAAAAACTCAGATAAAATAATTTTTACTGGGTATCTATCATCTACTGAAATCAATAATTATATAACTAACGCAAAAGCATTTGTGTTTTCATCATTAGAGGATTTTGGAATTGCACCAGTAGAAGCTCAGGCATGTGGAACCCCAGTAATAGCTTATGGCAAGGGAGGTGTTTTAGAAACCATAATTGAAGGGAAAACGGGTGTCTTTTTTTATAAACAACAAGTTGATAACATAATTGAGGCTGTAGAAAACTTTGAGAAAAATATAAAGGATTTTAATCCTATTGTTATTCGTGAAAATTCGAAAAAATTTAGTGAAGAAGTTTTTATAAAAAAGCTGAACTTATTTGTTGAAGAAAACATATCATAAATAAAAATCTTTCTTGCTTTTTATTTTGCAATTTTTTGAGTTCTTGCGATTTCTTCTTATTTTTGTAATAACAACGATAAAACTTATGAAAACACAAAAGGTTGGAATTCCCTTCTCATCATTTGATTTGCTAAATGAGGGGCACATAAAAATGCTAGAAGAAGCCAAAACTGCTTGTGATTATTTAATAGTCGGACTACAGCTAGACTCTACATTAGATTGTCTGAACAAAAACAAACTTTTCCAAACTATTGTTGAGCGTTATACAGCTAAAAGTTTGTAAAGATGTGGACGAGATAATTCGTTATAATACAGAACAAGATTTGATGGATATTTTACAATCTTTTGTAATAGATGTACGTAGCATCGGAAGCAATTACAAGGATAACAACTTCACTTGAAAAGACTATTGCGATGAGAAGGGAATAGAGATATTCTATAATAAAAGAGATCATAGGTTCTCTAGCTCAGCCTTAAAAAAAGAAGTTTTCGAACAAGAACAAAAAAAATAGATTCCAAATTAGGAAAGCAAGTCGTATGAAAATAAAAGAAACTCCTCTAAAAGACTGTTACATCATTGAACCTACTGTTTTCGAGGATGACAGAGGTTATTTTTACGAAAAATATAATGAGCAAAAATTTGAACAATTGACAAGATTGAATGGACACTTCGTTCAGGATAATATTTCTAAATCTTCATATGGAGTTTTAAGAGGTCTGCATTTACAAAAAGGGGATAAAGCACAGGCAAAATTAGTGTCATGTTTAGAAGGAAAAGTTCTAGATGTAGCAGTTGATTTGCGCGAAGATTCTCCCACTTTTGGACAATGGTTTTCTCTTGAATTGACAGGTGAAAATAAATTACAGCTTTATATTCCAAGAGGTTTTGGGCATGGCTTTTCGGTATTAAGTGATAATGCAGTTTTTTCTTATAAATGTGATAATTTTTATGATAAAGCATCAGAAGGGGGAGTTCTTTGGAATGATTCTGATCTTAATATCGATTGGAAACTCCCTTTAGAAGATATTATTTTATCTGATAAAGATCAAGTCTTACCAACATTTGCTTTGAAAAATTTTTAATATATTAGAAACTTATTAAAAGCTGAAAATATAAGTACTTAATTTTATTAATTTTTAAATGCTGTCACAAATGGTTGTAAAGATTGTATGTTAGTTTATTTTTTTAAACATCTGCCTAGAATATTTTTGATAATAGATTATATTATTATCAACTTCTTGTTTGTTTTCGGAGAATTTTATTTTTTTGGATTCAATCAAAAAGATTTTGCTCAGAAATATAAAATCCAGCTATTTCTCCTCAATATATCATGGTTTATTATAACCATAATTACCAAACCTTATAAAAGTTTAAAGGTTAAAGAATCATCCTTGCATTTTAATTCGTTAACGAAGGCTTTTGCATTATTCATAATTACTACCATTGTTTTCCTGTTTCTTATCTTTTCTATTAAAATCAACTATAGAAATGTAATTCTCTATTTCATTTTTGTCGGTTTTTTTATGGCTCTTACTCGGTTTTTACTTTTTCTGTACAGAAAAAAAAATAGAGTAAAATTAGGAAGAAAGCTTTATTCTTTTAATACTGTATTGGTCGGTGAAAATAAATTGTCCACAACAT
>Ga0308164_10000480_pt1 | contig 66337 bp, 56 predicted proteins | sample PhyTR2_FD_201031 | JGI IMG/M metagenome (GOLD analysis project Ga0308164, IMG submission 201031) | Phyllosphere microbial communities from UC Gill Tract Community Farm, Albany, California, United States - DLSLT.R2 | ecosystem: Host-associated > Plants > Phyllosphere > Unclassified | place: USA... | reverse complement strand
GACCCGATGTGCGGTTCCGGCACCATCCTGTGCGAAGCGGCGCAAATGGTGCAGGGCGTGCCGCCCGGCGCGCGCCGCCGCTTTGCGTTCGAAGCGTTCAACGACTTCGATCCGGCGCCGTGGAACGCCATGAAAAACGCGATCAAGCCCAATCCGCTGCCTAGCGAGCCGACCATCTTCGGCTCCGACATCTCGGGCGACATGGTGGCCATGACGCGTCATAACCTGCGCCAGGCCGGCATCATGTTCGACGTGCCGCTCAAGCAGATCGAAGCGCAGGAAGTGAAGGCGCCCACCGAACTGCCGGGCATCGTGCTCACCAACCCGCCGTACGGCGAACGGATCGGCGTGCGCGGCGACAGCTCGCTGGGCGAGGACGAACTGGCCAAGAGTTTTTACTCGGACTTCAGCGGCACGCTCAAGCAACGCTTCGCCGGCTGGACCGTGTACCTGTTCACGGCCGACCTGGGCCTGCCGAAAATGCTGCGCTTGAAAGAGTCGCGCAAGACGCCATTCTTCAACGGCGCACTGGAATGCCGCCTGTTCCGCTTCGACATGGTGGCAGGCTTCAACCGCCGCGAAGCCGCCAAACCGAAAGACCTCTGATTTGCCGCCGACGCGCCGCCATTAACCTGCCGCGACCGCCGGGGTCAGACCCCACAGCCGGGGCCGCTGGGGTCTGACCCTACAGCTGGGACTGCTGGGGTCTGACCCCGGCAGTCTCGGCGTTCCTGGCAGGATGTAGGGGGAGGGTGCAGGCGTAATCTATTTGGAAACGTTTTATGTACCCGACTCCGCCCGATAATCTGCTGCCCGATCCTCCCAAGGCCGTTCCGCCGCCGCCACCGTCCACGCCCAAGGTCTTGAGCGCCACCGCGCTGGCGGTGATCCTGGCGCTGCTGTCGATGATCGGACCGTTCTCGATCGACGCCTACCTGCCGGCCTTTCCGAACATTCAGGAAACGCTGGGCGCCACCCCGCTCGAAGTGCAGCAAAGCCTCACGTTCTACATGCTGGCGTTTGCGGGCATGGTGCTGTGGCATGGCGCGATATCGGACGCCTTTGGCCGGCGCAACGTGATCCTGGTGTCGCTGGTGCTGTTCGCGATCGGTACGCTGGGCTGCGCGTCGGTGCACTCGGTGCCGTACCTGTGGGCGTTCCGCGTGATGCAAGGCCTGTCGGCCGGCGCCGGCGTGGTGGTGGGGCGCGCCATCATCCGCGACCTGTATCACGATGCGGCGGCGGCGCGCCTGCTGTCGCTGGTGACGATGATTTTTTCCATCGCGCCGGCCATTGCCCCCATTCTGGGCGGCTGGATCGTCACCCTGTTCGACTGGCGCGCGATTTTCCTGTCGCTGCTGGTGTACAGCGTGCTGCTGTTCATCTACTGCTACCGCAACCTGCCCGAAACCCTGCCGCCGCACAAGCGCCAGCCGTTCAACCCGCGCCACCTGGCGCGCAACTACGGCGAAATCCTGCGCTCCAAATTGTTCCACCTGAAGTCGGGCGTGGTGGCGCTCAACTTCGGCGGGCTGTTCCTGTTCATCGCGGCCGCGCCCGAGTTCCTGCCCAAGTCGCTCGGCCTGGGCGCCAGCGGTTTCGGCTGGCTGTTCATTCCATCGGTGAGCGGAATTTTCCTGGGCGCGCTGGCAGCCAACCGGATTGCCGGCAAGATGACGTTCGAGCGCCAGATCGGCATCGGCTTCTGTTTCCTGATCTGCGCTGCCGTGTGCATGACGCTGTACCACAGCTTCCTGCCGCCGGCGCTGCCGTGGACCGTGCTGCCGATGCTGTTCTACACCTTCGGCATGTCGATCGTGGCGCCGGCCGCTACCCTCATGGCGCTCGACCTGTTCCCGCACATTCGCGGCACGGTGGCGTCGTGCCAGGCATTCGCCACCACCATGATGGGCGCCATTGTGGCGGGGGTGATCGCACCGGCGTTGTCGCATTCGGTGTTGTTGTTGGCCCTCGGACAACTGGTATTTACAGGCTCTGCGCTCGTTTTATGGTTGACGGCGCGTCGTTACCGGCGCATTCTGTTACCCCAACCGGGACAATAACAATTTACATCAGGAAATGCCGGCAATCTTCGCACGGTTGGTAGCAAGTGCTAAGTTGCCATCATACTTTATGCTAATATAAATTCTTTCTCGGCACTATTCGTTTCCGGATTGACTTGATATTGGTGGTATGACGATGCTTCAACCTGACCATGACATACGCAATCGGCTCCTGATCGCCCGCCTGCCGGCGATGCCGCAGATATTGATCAAGCTGATCGAGCACCTGCAGGCGGACGACGCCGGCATGCCGGAGCTGGCCGCCCTGATCGCCAAGGATGCGGCGATGACCAGCAAGATCCTCACCGTGGCCAACAGCTCCGCCTTCCACCGCAGCGGCAGCGCGCGCGTGGCCGGCCTGGAACAGTCGCTGGTGGCGCTTGGCACCGACATGATCAAGACCCTCGTGATCAGCGAATCGGTGTTCCAGACCTTTAACAGTTTTCCCCATTCCGGCAGTATCGACCTGCGCGCTTTCTGGAAAAGCTCGCTCACCGCTGCCGTCATCGCGCGCGACATTGCGCGCCAGATGGCGTACCCGCACCTGGAAGAAGCGTACCTGGCCGGCCTGCTGCACAACGTGGGCCGCCTGGCCCTGCTGGCCACCGCGCCCAAGGAATATGGCGTCAACTTCATGGCGCGCGACGACGAAGACCTGTGCGCGGTCGAGCAGCGCACCATGCAGATCACCCACTCGGAAGCGGGCGCCTGGCTGATCGAACGCTGGCAGCTCGACTCGTTCCTGGCCGACAGCGTGCTCTATCACCACGAACCGGTGGCGCGCCTGGCCGCATCGCACCCGCTGATCCGGCTGGTGCGCCTGGCCCACCTGCTGGGCTGTCACGGCGACCTGCTGGACGCCGACAGCGCGGTCATGACCGAGGCCGCGCAGCTGTGCGGCCTGGCCGACGACGTGCTGCAGGCCATCCGTGCCAACGCCGCGCGCCAGGTGGATAAATCGGCCGCCTTCCTCGGCATCGACCTGTCTGGCGCCGACGATATCGTGGCGCCGCCCGCTTACCTGCCGCCGCCACCGGTCGATCCGGTGCAGCAGCGCCTGTCGGACGAAGTGCGCAACATGATGCTGGTGTCGGAGATGGCGCAGACCTTTGCGCGCAAGCGCGGCGAGGGCGGCGAGACCGGCCTGCTCGACGCCATCACGCGCTCGGCGCGCATCCTGTTCGATTTCGATAACGTGCTGGTGATGCTGGAAAATCCCACCGGCCAGGCGCTGCTGGGCACTGCCACCGGCAACCAGCCGGGCCGGCTGGCCGAATTCATGATCACGCTGGACCCCAGCCAGGGCGGCCCGGTGGCGCAGGCGGCGCGGGCGCGCCAGACCGCTTACCTGTCGCGGGTTGCGCATGCACCGCGTGCCGACGGCAGCGCCACGCCGGAAGACCGGGCGCCGGTGCTGGGCGTGGCCGAAGAGCAGCTGTTCCGCATTGCCGGCAGCGAAGCGATGGTCTGCGTACCGCTGGTGGCCAACCAGCGCTGCCTGGGGGTGCTGATCGGCGGGCTGCCGGCCTGGCGGGTGGCCGACAGCAAGAAGCGCGAACGCTTCATGCTGTCGTTTGCCACCCAGGCGGCCGGCGCGCTGGAGACCGCGCTGAGCGAGCGCGGTCACGCGCGGCGCCAACTGGCGCAGGTGGCCGACGAATACCGCGAAGCGTCGCGCCGCGTGGTCCACGAAGTAAACAATCCGCTGTCGATCATCAAGAACTACCTGTCCATCCTCGACAGCAAGCTGGCGCGGCGCGAGCCGGTGGTGGGCGAAATGTCGATCCTCAACGAAGAAATCGACCGCGTGGGACAACTGATCAACGGCCTGGCCGACCTGCAGCCCACCGCCGCATCGGGCGCTGCATCGCGCATCACCGATGTGGGCGCGGTGATCGACGACGTGCTGCGGCTGTTCCGCGCCACCGAATTCGTGCCGGCGTCGGTGCAGATGGTGGTGCGCACGCCGGAAGGCCCGGGCGCGGTCGAAGCAGACGCCGACCAGCTCAAGCAAATCCTGGTCAACCTGGTCAAGAACGCGGTGGAGGCCATGCCTGGCGGCGGACGGATCGAGATCGCCAATCGCGGCCACGTGAACCGCGAGCGCAAGCTGTACCTGGAACTGGTGGTGAGCGACACCGGTCCCGGCCTGTCGGCCGACCTGCTGGCCAACCTGTTCGCACCGGTCCAGAGCACCAAGCCGGGGGCGCACCATGGCCTGGGCCTGTCCATCGTGCACGGCCTGGTGCAAAAAATGCAGGGCCTGATCGCCTGCCGCTCGGGCAAGACCGGCACCTCGTTCGAAATCCTGCTGCCCGCTGTCAGCGCCAATGCCAGTACCCATGCCAATGCCGGCCAAACCCCCCGGTTGATGGATTCCGTTTAAGGCCATGATGAACCCGAACTTTCCGGACGACCCAAACCCTGTCGCCCTTGCCCATGATGCCCGTCCGCGCCTGCTGCTGGTCGACGACGAGCCTCGCCTGTTGTCGTCGCTGTACGAGCTGCTGCGCGGCCACGACTACCACCTGGTGACCGCCACCTGCGGCGCCGAGGCGCTGGCCCACCTGGGCAAACTGAAATTCGACCTGATCCTGCTCGACCTGCGCCTGCCCGACATGAGCGGCCACGACATTATGGACTTCATGAACGCGCGCAGCATCGACGGCGACGTGATCGTGATGAGCGGCGAGGTGGGCATCGATGCCGCCATCGGCGCCCTGAAGCGCGGCGCCTACGATTACCTGCGCAAGCCGTACAGCCGCGAGGAGCTGCTCAAGACGGTGCAGAACGTGCTGCAAAAACGCCGCCTGGCGATCGAGAACGAGCGCATCGCCGCGCAGCTGGAAACGTCGGAAAAAATGTACCGCTACCTGGTGGACAGCTCGCCCGACATCATTTACACCCTGAATCACGAAGGCCGCATCACGTTCGTCAACGACCGCGTGCAGCAGGTGCTGGGCTTCGAGCGCGACGAGCTGCTGGGGCACCACTACTCGGTGCTCGTGCGCGACGAGGACCAGGATCGCGCCCGCCGCGCCTTCGGCGACGACCGCGATCCGGCGCGCGGCATCGGCCGGCGCCTGACCACCGGCACCCACACGGCCGAACTGCGCCTGAAGTGCAAGAGCGGCACGGATCGCACCTTCAGCATTACGCTCAAGGCTATGGCGCCCAACGCCATCGGCATGCATGCGGACGGCCTGGCGCCGGTAAGGCATGAGTTCTACGGCACCTACGGCGTGGCGCGCGACATCACCGACCGCAAGCGCGCCGAGGAGATGATCTCGTACCAGGCCTATCACGACGTGCTGACCGACCTGCCCAACCGGGTGCTGTTCAAGGATCGCCTCGGGCTGGCCGTGATCCAGGCCAAGCGCAAGCTCACCGAGCTGGCCGTAATGTTCATCGATCTCGATCGCTTCAAGCTGGTGAACGATACGCTGGGCCACGTGAAGGGCGACGAGCTGCTGCAGCAGGTGGCGCGCCGCCTCAAGGACTGCCTGCGCCGCGGCGACACGCTGGCGCGCCAGGGCGGCGACGAATTCACCATCGTGCTGCCGGAACTCAGTGACCGCGACGACGCCCGGGTGATCGCCGACAATTTCCTGGAAAGCCTGCAGGCGCCATTCGATCTCGATGGCCACCAGGTGCACATCTCGGCCTCGATCGGCATCGCCATCTACCCGCACGACGGCGAGACCATCGACGAACTGCTGCGCCACGCCGATATCGCCATGTACCAGGTGAAGGGCCAGGGCAAGAACGGCCACAGTTTTTACCAGGCGTCGATGCAGGACGCGTCGCACCAGAAGATTGCGCTCGAACGCAGCCTGCGCAAGGCGCTGGAGCTGAACCAGCTGGAGATGTACTACCAGCCGCAGATCGACGTCGCCACCGGCCGCATCGTGGGGGCGGAAGGGCTGATGCGCTGGAACCATCCGCAGCGCGGCCTGCTGTCGGCCGGCGAGTTCCTGCCGTTCGCCGAAGACAACGGCCTGATGCTGCCCATCTCGGACTGGATGCTGGGCGCCCTGTGCCGCGACGTGGTGCAGTGGAACGCGGCCGGCGGCGAGCATATCCGGCTGTCGCTGAACCTGTCGCCGCAGTACCTCGACCGCGGCGACTTTTTCGAAAAGATGCGCGGCGCGCTCACGCGCTATGGCATTTCGCCGGCGCAGATCGAAGTGGAGATCACCGAGAACATCTGCATCCGCAACCCGCAGTACGCGATCGAGCAACTGAATAAACTGTGCCAGCTGGGCGTGTCGGTGGCGATCGACGATTTCGGCACCGGCTATTCGTCGCTGTCGTACCTGCACCGCTTCCCCATCCACACCATCAAGATCGACCAGTCGTTCGTCAAGGAGATCCACGACGAGGACGGCCACTACCCGGTGATCCTGGCGATCATCTCGATTGCGCGCGGCCTTGGGCTGCACCTGGTTGCCGAAGGCGTGGAAACCGAGGTGCAGGCGCGCTACCTGCAGGCCAACGGCTGCGCCACCATGCAGGGTTACCTGTACCACCGGCCCATTGCGCTGCCGCGCTTTATCGAGGTGCTGCAGGACCCGGTGCGCCCGGCGTCGCCAGCCCCGGCGTCGCCAGCCCCGGTATCGGCCACGCTGCACGCCCACCCCACGCTGCTGGCGATCCAGGCATAAATGGCTACCGCATGACCAGACCTCCCACCCAGGACCCGGCACCGCGCCCGTTGCACACGGCGGAATTCCTGCGCACCAAGGGCCTGGCCGAACGCGGCGTGGCCAGCGCCCAGCACAGCCTGGGCTTCATGTACTTCAACGGCCAGGGCGTGGCGCACAGCTACGAGATGGCCGTGGTGTGGTACCGCCAGGCGGCGCTGCAGGGCCTCGAACACGCGCAGTACAACCTGGGCGTGATGTTCCAGAAAGGGCAGGGCGTGGCGCAGGACTTCCAGGAAGCGGCCGCGTGGTACCAGCAGGCCGCCGCCAAGGGCTACGCGGCCGCGCAGTACAACCTGGGCTGGCTGTACGCCAAGGGCCAGGGCGTGGAGGCCGACACCGGCAAGGCGATGCACTGGTTCAGCAAGGCCGCCGAGCAGGGCGACGCCGGCGCCCAGAACAACCTGGCCATGATGTACGACACCGGCAAGGGCGTGCCGCAGGACGCCGCCAAGGCGCTGCACTGGTACCGCAAGGCGGCCGAGCAGGGCTACGCACGGGCCCAGTATCAACTGGGACTGCGCTACGAGAACAACCAGGGCCTGCATCCGGAGTTGCACGATATCGGCCAGGCCCTGTCGTGGTACCGCAAGGCGGCCGAACAGGGCTACGCGCCGGCCCAGTTCAACCTGGCGCTGCGCTTCGACAAGGGCGACGGCGTGGCGCAGGACAGCCAGAAAGCCATCCTCTGGTACCGCCGCGCCGCCGAGCAGGAGCATGCCAGTTCGCAGTTCAACCTGGGCCTGATCTACGATAACGGCCAGGGCGTGCCGCGCGACGAACACAAGGCGCTCGACTGGTATCGCAAGGCCGCCGCGCAAGGCCATGCCGGGGCCCAGAACAACCTCGGGCTGCGCTACCACCACGGCCACGGCGTGCCGCAGGATTACGCGGCGGCCCATGACTGGTACGGCAAGGCGGCAGCGCAAGGCTTCCCGGGCGCCCAGTACCAGCTAGGCCAGTTGCACGACGCCGGCCACGGCGTGCCGGCCGACGCCAGCGAAGCCGTGTTCTGGTACCGCAAGGCGGCCGACCAGGGCCACTTGCGCGCCCAGTTCGACCTCGGCCTGCGTTACGAAACGGGACGCGGCGTGCCGCGCGACGACCGCCAGGCGCTGGCCTGGTACCGCCGCGCCGCCGACCAGGATTACGCGGCAGCCCAATACCACCTGGGCCTGCTGCTCGACCGCGACGACGGGCCGCAGCCCGACACCGCGCAAGCGACCCACTGGTACACGCAGGCGGCGCAACAGGGCCACACGCTGGCCCAGTTCGCGCTTGGCCTGCGCTACGACAACGGCCAGGGATTAACGCAGGATTACGCCCGGGCGCTGCACTGGTACGCGCTGGCCGCAGCGCAGGGCCATGCCCGCGCCCAGTTCAACCTGGGGTTGATGTACCTGACCGGCCAGGGCGCGCGCGCCGACGCCGTGCAAGCCTGGACCTGGCTGGCGCTGGCCGACCGCGCCGGCTTCGGCGCCGCAGCGCGCTACCTGGCCGGCGCTGCCGCGCGGCTCGACCAGGAACAACTGGCGCTGGCGCGGCGCCAGCTCGACGCTGCCCCGGCCTGACGCTCTCCGGGCGCTACCGCCGGTAGCGCGCAGCGATACCTGCATTGCCGGCCCGCTCAAATTGCCAAAACGAAATATATAATCAGCAACATCATTTCTTCGTCGAGGATCATCATGTTGCGTACTCCATTTGCGTTGCGGCGCCAGGCACTGGCGTTGTCCCTGTGTGTGATCATCGCGCCCGGCTGGGCGCAGACCGAGGCGCCGGCCACGCCGGTTGAGCCGCCGCTGCCGCCCGTGCAGCAGGCGCAGCCTGCCGCCACCGAGGACGCGCCCCTGATGGACACCGTCCTGGTCACCGGCCAGCGTCCCGGCCCCGGCCTGTGGAAGGTGTCGAAAGGCGACCACGTGCTGTGGGTGTTCGGCACCTACACGCCGCTGCCCACCAGGATGGAGTGGCGCTCGCAGCAGGTGGAGGCGATCCTGGCGCAGTCGCAGGAGTACCTGCAGCCGCCCAATGCGGAAGCCGACGTGGGATTTTTTAGCAAGGTGGCGATGCTGCCGTTTGCCATCGGCTTCAAGAAAAATCCCGGCGGCGCGCACCTGAAGGACCTGGTGGCCGCGCCGGACTATGCGCGCTGGCTGGTGCTCAAGTCCAAATACCTGGGCGACGATGACGGCATCGAGCGCGAGCGGCCGATCTTTGCCGCCAATGCCCTGTACCGCAAGGCGCTCGAGCAGGCCGGCCTGAATGGTGGGCCGGCGGCAGCCAAGACGCTGGAAAAGCTGATCAAGAAAAGCGGTATCAGGCAGACCGGCACCGGCATCAAGCTGGCGGTGGACGACCCGGTGACCATGCTGCGCGAATTCAAGAAGACGCCGCTGGAAGATGCGGCCTGTTTTGCCCACACGCTGACGCGGCTCGAAGTCGATATCGAAGCCATGCGAGTGCGCGCCAACGCCTGGGCCGTCGGCGACCTGCCCACCATCGAAAAGCTCAGCTACGCGGGCGTGCAGGGCGCCTGCAACGCCGCCATCATGAACAGCAGCGTGGTGCAGCGGCGGCCGGGCATGCAGGCCGTGGAGGCGCGCATCCTCGAGAGCTGGCTGGCGGCCGCCGAAAAATCGCTGGCAACCAATACGTCCACCTTTGCCACGCTGCAGCTCAAGGACATGCTCGACCCGAAAGGCTATATGGCGGCATTGCAGGCCAGGGGCTACGTGGTGGAAAAGCCGGAGTAGGGCCTATGCTACGACCGCTCCCAGCGACGCGGCCGGCGCGCCATCGGCAAACGACCAGTCCTCCTCGCGCGCGGGCAGGATGGTGACCATCACGTCCTGCGGCCGCACACCCGGCGATTGCGCCAGGCGCTCCACCAGCTGGCGATAGAACGCCTGCTTGACGGCGGCGGTGCGCGGCTTGCCGATGGTAATGGCGAATACCAGCCAGTCGGCGGAGCGCGGCGCGCCGGCGGCAACCTCGTAGTGCGGGTCGCAACTCATTTCATGCGCCTCGTGCTGGTGGAACAGCTGGAAGCGGTCGGTGGCCGGCACGTTGAATGCCGCCACCATGGCGGCGTGCAGGCTGTCGCCCACGGCGCGCAGGTAGTCGGGGGATTTTCCTTTGAGAAGCGAGATACGGACAAGTGGCATGATGAATTCTCCGGTGATTGACAGCGCCACGATACCGGACTAACTTCATCCTGAAAATCGGGAAGTTTAGAATGAACGGTTCGATAAAACGGGATGGTCATGCGAAAAATTACCTTGGAGCTCGACGTGCTGCGCACGTTTGTCGCCGGCGTGGAACTGGGCAGCTTTGCCCGTGCCGCCAACCGCCTGGGCCGCTCCACCTCGGCCGTCAGCGCCCAGCTGAAAAAACTCGAGCAGCAGCTGGACCAGCCGGTGCTGCGCAAGTCCGGGCGCGGCATGGCGCTCACGCCGGCGGGCGAAACCTTGCTGGCGTATGCGCGCCGGCTGCTGGCGCTCAACGACGAAGCGGTGGCCGCACTGCGTAGCGCCACGCTGGCGGGCAGCGTGCGGCTCGGCATGCAACAGGATTTCGGCGAACTTCTGCTGACCGACGTGCTGGGGCGTTTTGCCCGCGCCCATCCCCAGGTGCTGATCGACGCGCGCATGGCGCGCAACGTCCAGCTGCTCGAACAGGTGGGCGCCGGTCAGCTTGACCTGGCGCTGGCGTGGGACTCCGGTGGCAGCTGGCCGTACGCCCAGGCGCTGGGCCGGTTGCCGCTGCACTGGCTGGCCGGCGCCGATGCGGCATTTTCCCTGCACCAGCACCAGGCGCCGCTGCCGCTGGTGGTGCTCGACGCACCGTGCCTGATGCGCACGGCCGCCATCGACGCGCTGGACCGCGCCGGCATCGCCTGGCGCATCGCCTTTACCAGCACCAGCCTGTCGGGCGTGTGGGCGGCGGTGGGGGCCGACCTCGGTGTGACGGTACGCACCGCCGTGGGCTTGCCCGCCAGCGTGCGCCCGCTGCCAGCGTCGTCGTTACCGGCGCTGCCCACGATCGGCGTCCAGCTGCTGCAGGCGGAAGCGCAACCGGGGCCGGTCGCGCAGCGGCTGCGCGAGATCGTGCTCGCGGCGGTGGTGCCGGTGCTGGCGGCCGCCGGCGCCGGCGCAGCAGCGGTCGGCGTTACTGCTTGACGCGCACGCCGGCCAGTTGCGCCACGCCCGACAGCGTGGTCTGGGCCGCGTTCAGTCCCAGCATGAAGTCCGCGTCCGAGAAGTTTTTGTACAGGTCCGTCGGCTGGTGCCAGTGCGGATCCCAGCCGGCGCCGATCTGCTGCCCGCGCTCGTTCTCGCGCAGCGAAATCGACGGCACCAGGTCCATGAACGGCGTCGAATCGGTATTGGTCATGTGGAAGCCGACAGCGGCCGGGTAACGGGTCGCGTACTTGTCGTTGGCGCTGCGGAAGTGCCAGGCCAGCTTGGCCGAGCCGTCGGCCTGCTTCGACTGCGACTGGTACTCGATATTTACATCCGCTTCCAGGCGCTGCTCGGGCGGCGCCACGAACACCGGCTGGCCGTGTTCGTCCACTACCGGCTTGCCGTAGCCGTCGATTTTCTGGAACGGCATGCCGTGGTCGAACAGCATCATGTCGTGCTGGATCATGCCCAGCCACTTCGGTTCCGGGTATTTGCCGGAACCCTTGGGCGACTCTTTCCCTTGCAGGTGCTGGCGCTGGGCCACGTACGCGGCGGCGCCGTTCAGGCCTGTCTCTTCGTTGTTCCATAAAATGAAGCGGATCGAACGGTCGGTCTCCACGCCCGGGGCGCTGAAGATGCGCGCCAGTTCCATCACCAGCGCCGTGCCGGAACCGTCGTCGTTGGCCGCTTCGCCAAAACCGATGCCGTCCATGTGGGCGCTGACGATGTACATCTCGTCGGGATGCTTGCTGCCCACCTTGGTGCAATAGACATTCTCGCGCAGCGACGTGCCCACCGGTGTCTGCTCGGCGTTCAGCGCGCGCAGCTTTTCATCGGGCTGTTTGAACGGATCGGTATTCACGCCGGTCTTGATGCGGTTGCCGAACAGCGTGCTGCCGCCCTGGCCGGGCGGCCCGCCGGCGCCGCCGCTGGCGATGCCGGGTGCGCGTTTTGGACGCGGCGCATCGGGCGCCAGCTCGGTGTACTGGTACTGCAGGCGTTCGGTGTTGGTGCAGCCGTACGATTTGAGTTGCGCCTCGATCCAGTCGAGCGCGTCGCGGTTGCGCTGGGTGCCCTGGCGGCGGTCGCCGAACAGCGTCAGGCTCTTGATGGTGGCCTTGTATTTTTCCAGTTCCAGCTGGCCAACCAGGGTGGCGACCGGATCGACGGTTGCAGCGGTGGCCAGGGCTGGTGCTGGTGCTGGGACTGGGGTCTGGGCATGGGCCAGAGGCGCGGCAAACGCCAGCGCAACCATGGACGCAACAACTGATTTCATGGAAAGTCCTTTTTGCGGGTAAAAGTAGCTTTGCCATTTTGCATCAGTGGCGATTCCTTGCACAGTTCAAGCGTGCGCGGCCCCTGGCGGTTCAGAAGCGGGGCAGGCGGTCAAGCGTGATCACGTGCGGATGTCGATACACCTGGCGCTTGTGGGCGTTGGTGTTGTACTGCTCGCCGGTCCAGAAATTGTCGGCGTGGCTCACGCCGGCGGGACCGGCGCCGTCGTTCCACACCATGAACCACAACCACCGGGCGCCGTCGTGCGCCATCGCGTCCGGCGCGGGGATGTAGCTGGTTTCGGTGAGCGCCACCGGTTTCGGTTCGGTTGCCATGGCAGCCGTCCTGCGGTAAGTCGATACCTGCGAGCGGTAGGCCTTGTTGTCGCTGGTGTCGTACACATCGTAGCCGACGATATCGACCACGTCGTCGCCCGGATACCAGGCGGCGTCCTGGCCGTTCCACACCCAGATCAGGTTGTGCAGGCCGTGCACGCGCACCAGCCGGTCAAACATGTGGCGCCACAGCGCGATATGGGCGGCAGCATTGGACTGGCCATCGGCGCGCGCGCGCCCCCACCAGAACCAGCCGTCGCCGTTGTTGCCGGAGGCTTCGTGCAGCGGGCGCCACAGCACGGTCACGCCGGCGTCCTGCAGCCGTTTGAGCTGCGCTGCCACCAGGTCGATGCCGTCGTTCAGTTGGGCGTAAGCGGGACTGGTCTGGTCGAGCGCGCCATGGGCCATGGGAATGGTAAAGCCGGTGCGTTTGGCGGGATCGTCCCCGCCCGCGTAGAACTGGGCCTGGTTCACCTGCGCCGTGTGCAGCAGCGCCGGATCGCGCCAGTGCCAGTGGAACGTCACCAGGCCGCCGCGTTTGGCAAACGCGATGGCCTCTTCGACCTGGTGCTGGCCCGCGATGCCGGGGCCGGTCATGCCGTAGTTCATGAAGTCGTAGCCCATCAGCGCCGGATACTTGCCGGTGTCGGCATGCACACGCTCGGCCATGTCGATGCGGTCGTCCCAGGTCAGGTCGGCCTGGCCGGCCAGCGTGGCATGGCCCCAGGTGTTGCGCAAATACGTGTAGATGGCGCGGGTGGTGGGGCTGGCGTCGGGATCGACAGGGGCGGTGCGCGCGGCGGGCACGGCAGGCAGTGCGGCGGCGGTGACCGGCTCCAGCGCGGCAAGCGCGAGCAGCGACAGGGTGGCGAGAATTTTCAGGGGCATCGGGCGATCCGCAAACGGTTGGGCAGCGCACAATGTAGCGCTGCCGTGTGGCAACTTCAAGCAATCCCCCGTTTGGCGCCCGTGTTTAGCGGTGTCGCAGTGATGTCGGGTAACTGCGCGGCATCCGGCGTTTGCATGTTGTCAACGGCAGCAAAAACCGCGTAAAATGCCGGACACGCGGGTGTAGTTCAATGGTAGAACGGCAGCTTCCCAAGCCCCGCCGCCTTGTTAAAACCCACTGTTCATGCGGGTTTCAGACGCATGAATATGCGATCACACCAAAATCCCACTTTAATCAACAAGTTATCTGCCATCACATTTTCGACCCCACATCTAGTCGAAAAAGCTGACGATGGGGTGTGATGGCTGACTTAAAATATCACGCTGTTTTAGTGTTCATCAATCAGCTCGAATGGCAATACCCATCTCCTCACCAGAAGCCCCTTATGCGCCTGTGACTAGGGCTGGTGCTGACACCGGATTTACAAGTTCGTGATCTTTTTCAATGCACCGTACTGCAAGCCATTGAATGACGGGGATCGCATATCGAATGACGTTTGAGGACTGCGAATACGGCTCGAATGACGGAGTCGGAACACCTCGTCGTGTCTTCTTTGAATGAATGACCGCACACCGAATCTCATAAAGCCATCGCGCCAACTCATGCCGCATGTCAGGCGAATGGGTTACCCGCGCAATTATTAGCCCAGATGAGGTGGGAAGATCGGCCATGATTGCATGAGAAACGGGGGCTGGTAGCTTCGAGAAGAAAGTTCCAACATCTGTAGCTGTCGAAATTAGGTCGATAACGCACTTCAATTGAGGTAGCTCAGTCGATACGGAGGTCCCCATGATGCGGGGAGCCTCTTCGAAGTAATACTCCAATACGTTATAGAAGCCGACAAACGCTTTCAACGGATTGAGTTCCTTCAATCCGGAAAAGTAGTGCGATAGCATAATCGGACTGTACTGTTTGGAAGCAGCTACTTGAAGCAGGGGAAGATCTTGGCAGGCTCTATCTCCATCGGTAGCAATTAGCTTGACTGAAGTGGCTGCTGGTGGGATGGAGCGCAGCGAGATATTGGATAGTCCTTCCGCTTGTTCTCGGGTGATTAGACCATACCCCGGTTTGACCACTCGAAGCTTTCCCATATAGCCGTCTCTATGTTCACTAGGACTTACGAATGCTTTCACCTTCTTCTCAAGTAACGCGCTCATGGAAGCCTTGTACGGTTCGAAAGCTTCTCGAGCAAAGTTGCGCCCAATGTCCCAATCGGTGAGATCTACACGGTCATTAGGGTCGATAGCATCAATAGAATGCACATGCTCGTCGTTCATTACATCCAAGACAAGCACTTCGGTATCTCGCTGGTCTTTGCAATTTGAAGAATTAGTTCTGATCCAGCAGACCTAAGTAGATCGGCGAACATCCACGATTCAATTGTTGGGAAAAAATGAAGTGCGCTCATGTTATTTTTGAAAGTAATTCCATCTCCCCAGTCTTCTATTACTTCATGTTGAGAAAACATGAAGTCCACATTACGACACATGCTATCTTTATCCGACAGTGCTACTTGGGCTAGTAGGTCGCTCAGTGACACCATAAAACGTTGCTGAACGTTTCCGCTATAGATCGCTTCGACGAAAGTTGCTCTATAATGGTTCGGTAGGGTATGAAAAGATAAGGATTTTATTAGGTTTAATAAAAGTCCACCTTCTGCGGATGAACCTTTCCATCCATCCAAAGTGTATGTGTCCAACACTGCGTCCTCTATCCGTTTTGATACTCCGTCTAGAGGGCTAACCCATAGCTTGGGACCAGCCCTTTTTAAATTCAGCTGAGAATGTTTAATACCAAGATTTTTGGAAGCTCGGGCGAGCGGTGTGATCTTCAAAAAAAGTCCTCCAATCCATTCGCATAATCCTGAAAATTTCATGGTGAAATTTCAGATCTCCACAAAGATAAGACTTTTTTTATCGCAGGAAGGAGAGGTCGTTCTGTTCCATCGGCAAGCTTTGCAAACACAAATGCGGCTTCCGAAAAAACACCCTCGCCAAAGGGGGCGGCGAATAACCCCATACAGGAAGAGATTTGTTGCGAAGATAAAATATCTCGTGGAGCGCGATTAGTTTTTTTTGAAATGCAAAGTTTTGCGTGTTTAGTGACATCTGCAATATCCTGGATAAATTGAAAATCTGGAGACAATACAAACATCTTTGATCGAGTTTCCTTTATAAGGGCGTCCATTACTGACTTATCCGTCGATGTGCAATGTTGAAGGGCCGTATGATCTGTCATATGATTTAGTACTACAGCGGCCAGCAGCCCTCGACGTATATCTAGCGGAGATTTAAAGAATTCCTCAACAGTCGGCTCAACCATAAAGAGAAAAAATTCTTTCGATTGTGAGTACATTTTATGCTCTGCGATGACTTTTTCTTGGATTAGAATAAAGGTTTTTTTGGCTAATATTGCGTCGATTATTTACACATAAGATTACGGTTCGTAAGCCGTGGGGCGGAAGATCGTCGGCTTCCCCTTTTCATTCCGCTCTGCGACGCAGTCTTTGACCAGGACGTAGTACTTTGCCTGTATCCGGCCTTCGAACCATTCGGAGCGCATCTCGCCACCGCACTCGAACCGAATCGTTGTTCCCTTGCCTTCGATGATCTCAGGAGGGCCGGGACAGTTCGGCATGCACACGACATTGCGTGACAGGGCATTATCACGTTGCGCTTCAAGAATCTTCATGTACCCTGATCGCTTCATATCGGCGGCAAATGACGACTGGCTTGCTAACAACGCGATGACGATCAGGGCGGTTTTCATACGAAGTCCCTACGATTACTTGATGAGGAACTGATTCTTGTCTTTGCCTTCGAGCCATTTAGGCGACCGGCCACGGCCGGTCCAGGTCTCGCCAGTGACATCATCACGATACTTTGCAGCAACAGGGTTGCGTACCTTCGGCGCTTTCGCCGTCTTCGACTCGGAGCGCGTGAGATCGGCCACGGTCAGGCCGTATTCCTTCATGATCGAAGCGATCTGTTCTTTTGCATCAGCGATTTCGTTTTTGCGTGCTGCTTCCGCCAGTTGCTGCAATTCGGCGATTTTAGCGGCGTACTCTTGATAAGTGGACATAGATTTCCTTCAATGTAAAGATGTCATATTACTTTACAGTTGTGTGCAGGTGAGAGAGACATTTCATCTGTGGTTTGCAAATTTGATATCTGGCATTGCCAACGTAATGCTGTACCCATACACTTAGTCGTACTCTAGCCTATTGTACTGGGTTAGCGGTTGGCAAAACGTAGTCGTTCACAAAATCATTCCCCAATTTCCCTCTTCATCGTGGGATTTTTTGAGACTCAAAGGTTTAAAGATGGGTTTATACACTAACCAAAAATGGCTTATCTTTCGAACCAAAATCCTTGCGATTGACAATGAACAATGTGTGGAGTGCGGTCGATCTCCGCTTGATGGCGTTGTATTGCAAGTCCATCACAAGCGATACATTAAGAACAGAAAGCCATGGGAATACTCATTTGATGACTGTGAAACGCTGTGTAAAGGATGTCATGCTCGTGAGCATGGGGAAATTAGGCCTGCACATGGTTGGAATTATGATGGAGAAAGTGATCTAGGCGAACTATCTGGAAGCTGTGAGTTGTGTGGTACTTCTATTCGGTATGTGCATTATATATCCCATGAACACTGGGAACCCATGGAGGTCGGGACTGACTGCTGTGGTAACTTGATTGGAACAGAAGAGGCTAGTGATGCAAGAAAAAAGTTTGCTAGACTGAGACGATTTTTGTTGCCGAGTCGATGGGTAATAAGTGTTGATTCTGAGAAGACGGTATTCAAGAATTTTTCCGTTGAAGTGCTGAGAAATGGGAAATCAAATTTTTACATTAAAGTCAACGGGAAGAAAGGGCAGAAAAAATTTTCAAATTGCGCAAAAGCAAAGGAGCATGCTTTTAATGCCATCGATAGCGAGGAAATGACGAGATATTTCCAAAAGTTTTCATAGGTGTATTTAAATAAGAATTTTTTGCTTCCAGGAAAAAAATAACATTCATAATTTTTTTCTAAAAATTGAAATTTATAAGGCCAATTAAATAAACATGAATAACTATGAATCTTATAAGTTTAATGTCGTATCCGACGTTAGAACTGTTCTTTCGCAAGCTAATTGCCAACCTATTTTATTTATTGGCTCTGGTTTTTCTAAAAGATATGCGGATGCCCCAAACTGGGATCAATTATTAAAAAAATTGGCCGAGCTTTGTCCGAATGTCGAGAGACCATATGGCTATTATAAGCAAACTGTTGCAGATTTGATCGATATAGGTTCGGTTTTTGCTGAGAAATTTCAAGACTGGGCTTGGGGCGATGGTCGTTCATATTTTCCGGAAAATTACTTTCAAGGTAAGCGGGCTGCTAATTCGTTTATAAAATATGCAGTTACCAAAATTCTACGAAATCTTGGCGAAGAGTACGAGGCGAAACTTCACAAAGATTTGGAGAGGGAGATTCGCCTCCTTAAATCAATTCGTCCTCACGCGGTTATTACTACGAACTACGACACTATACTTGAGAATATTTTCCCAAACTATGAAGTAATAATTGGGCAGAAAATTTTAAGAAAGCCTTTCTTGTCTATTGGAGAGATTTTCAAGATTCATGGTTGCGTAACTGATCCAGATTCGTTGGTTCTTACCCGTGAGGACTATAACGAGTTTAATGATGATAAAAAATATTTAAGCGCAAAACTTTTAACCTATTTTGCCGAGCATCCAATTTTGTTCATAGGGTACTCTGCACAAGATCCGAACATAAAGAACGTTTTGTATGATTTAAGTCGGATGTTTCGTCCGGCGCTTGAGTTGAGTCCGAATATTTACGTGGTCGAGTGGGCGGATTCGATTCAGCCTGATGCTACTCCCCCTCGCGAGCGAGTGTTACTTGTTGGCGAAAACACTGAGGTCAGGATTAAGAGTATTTCCGCAAGTGATTTTCAATGGATTTATGAAGCTTTTGGTGCAAATGGTGCACTTGAGAAGGTTGACTTAAAGACTCTGAGATCTTTAATGGCGAGAACGGTTAATCTTATACGCAGCGATATTCCGACGAGGAACATCAATGTTAATTACACTACATTGGAGCAAGCGGTTCAATCGTCTGAAAATTTTGGGAATTTACTTGGAGTGACGCTTCTGGATGGCCCGTCAAATATTAATGCTCAATTTCCGTACACTGGAACCATGCTAGGCCAAAAACTTGGGTATAAGGATTTCAATGGATTGAATCAACTTTTGAATTTGCTGAAGCGACAGACCGGCGTTGATGTTAAAGAGTTTGATAACATATATCATTTTAAACTTAAGACTGGAGCGGCGGAAAAAAGCTTCACTAGAAAATATTCTGATGCAACGTTTTTATTGTTGCAAGCGCTGAAAAATGGTGAAGCCGTCGAATTGCCGAAGAGCGTGATAGATGCGTATAACGATTTATTATGATAGACGAGTTTGTCTAACTTGGAAACCAAGCCTGATAGGCCATCACACTTCGGTTAAAGTGGCCATCTCATTTTCGATCACAGCAACCTTGCGTTAAGGTTGCCAACAACGTGCAAACCCGCATAGAATGCGGGGCACGCGGGTGTAGTTCAATGGTAGAACGGCAGCTTCCCAAGCTTCATACGAGGGTTCGATTCCCTTCACCCGCTCCATAGTGCCGGTCCACGCAGCTGCCTGCCATCTTGCTGTGCGTCCCCATCTTCACGCCCCGCGAGTTCCGCTTGAAACCACCCAGAGCACGGTTAAAACGACTGCGCCCCGGCGGTCCGAAGACGCACAGGGGCGCAATGCTCTTACAGCGTGGTCAGCGGCAAATCAATGCACGAACAACGCAATCAGAATCACGATCGGCAGCGGAATGCCAATTAACAGCAACAGGATCGAGCGCATGGTGTTCTCCTTCGATTAAATGGTGGTGCGCACGTACACGCGCGCATGGTCGCGGTGGCGACCGCCGACGGTGGCCAGCAGGCTGGCAACGAATGCGCCCAGCAGCAGGGCCACGAACATCCACAGCGCCGAATGGGCAGCGGCTTTGCGTGCTTCCTCAGCAGCAGCCTGGGCTTTGGCCTTGGCGTCGGCAGCAGCTTGCTTGGCTTGAGCGTAGATCAGGTCGATACGTTGCTCGGCTTCGGCTTGCGTCAGGCCGGTGCGCTTGGCGATGGTTTGCGCCAGGTAGTTGCGGTCGTCGGCGTTGATCTTGCCGTTGGCCAGGTCGGCCAGCAGGATGCGGTTCACTTCGGCGCGTTCGGCGTCGGTGGCCGGCGTGCCGTTCGGGGCGCGCAGTACCATGTCGGAGAAGTAGTTGCTGCCATCGTCTTTCGCTTGGCCGGCCACAGCGGCGGCGCCGGCGGTGACGGCAGGGGCGGCAGCACCGGCGGTGTCGATCGCACCGCTCATCACGGCGCGCACGCCGCCAGCCAGTACGGCAACGGTGACCAGGGTGGCCACGGCCCAGGCCAGCAGGCCGTGGGCGGTGTCGCGGAAGTGCACTTCATCGGTTTGCACGCCGGCCCACTTGGCGCGCAGGCGGCCGGCCATGTAGCCGCCGATACCAGCCGCAGCCAGCTGGGTAAACGCGATCCAGACGATGGCGGCAGTGCCGATCGGACCGTTGTTGTACTCGTACGGCGAGACCGACGACAAACCGAGACCCATGCCGAGGATCAGCAGGATGAACGACAGCGTGGCGGCAGCGGCAGCGCCGGCCAGGATCGCGCCCCAGGAAACGCCGGAGGAGAAATTCTCGCCGGTGTCGCGGCTGACCACCGCGGCGCCAGGTATTACAGGTTGTGCTTGCATGATTACTCCTTGTGATTATTGATCTTGATGCGGATGTGAGTGCCAAGCCATCATGCTCCACTGTGGTGCAATCGTATGTTAGCGCTCGTACCCTCGCGCCGGATTGTTTCGGCTGTGCACGTCTTGCAGGCGCTTGCCGTATAGTTAACGCCCCAGCTCGCCTACTTTTCGGAATGTTCATGCACGTCGGTCCCCCGCAACGCCGCTCCACCCGTCTCGCTTTTCTTGCCTCCGGTTTGGCCATGGCTGCCTGGGCGCCGCTGGTGCCGTTTGCCAAGTCGCGGCTGGCGCTGGGCGAAGCCGATCTCGGCTTGCTGCTGCTGTGCCTGGGCGCCGGGTCGTTGCTGGCGATGCCGGCCATCGGCCTGATGACGGCACGCTTCGGTTGCCGTAGGGTGATACTGGCGGCCGGTGTGTGCGTGTGCCTGGTCTTGCCGGTCCTGGCGTTCGCGTCCACGCCGTTTGCGCTCGGTTGTGCGCTGTTCGGCTTTGGCGCGTCGCTCGGTGCGCTCGACGTGGCGATGAATGTGCAGGCGGTCATCGTCGAACGCGCCAGTGGCGGTGCGCTGATGTCCGGTTTTCATGGCCTGTTCAGCGTCGGTGGTTTCATTGGCGCCGGGCTGATGGCCGCGCTGTTGTGGCTGGGCCTGAGCCCGGTTGCGGCCACGGTGTTGATTGCGGCGCTGGTGGCGCTGTCGCTGCTGCTGGGTGCGCCGGATTTCCTGCGTGAACCCGAGGCGGCGGACCGCGAGGCGCCGCTGTTCGTGGTGCCGCACGGCGCCGTGATCCTGATCGGTGTGCTGTGTTTCCTGTGCTTCCTGGCCGAAGGCGCGATCCTCGACTGGAGCGCCTTGCTCCTGACGTCGGAGCAGGGCATGGACGCCGCCCGTGCCGGTCTCGGCTATGCGGCATTCGCGGTGGCGATGACGGTCGGCCGCCTGACCGGCGACCGCGTAGTGGCCAGGCTGGGCGGCAAGCGGGTGCTGCTGCTGGGCGGACTGTGCGCCGCGCTGGGCTTCTTCACGGCCGTAACGGCCTCGTCGGTGGGGCTGGCGCTGCTGGGCTTTTTGCTGGTGGGCCTGGGCGCCTCGAACGTGGTGCCGATCCTGTTTACGGCCGCCGGCAACCAGCGCGCCATGCCGGCTGCGCTGGCGATTGGCGCCATCACCACGCTCGGGTATGCCGGCATCCTGGCCGGGCCGGCGGTGATCGGTTTCGTGGCCCATGCGTCGAGCCTGAACCTGGCCTTTGGCGGGCTCGGTTGTGCGATGCTGGTGATTGCCGCCAGCGCCAGGCTCGGCACTGCAAAAAACAGCTAGGCCGTCTTGCGCTGGCCCTGTTGCAGGTAATGCTCGATCAAGGCCCGGTGCGCAGGCAGGTCGCCCATGGCGCGGTACGACATCTGCTCGATCATCTGGAATTCCTTTTGCGCCTCGGCGTAACGGCCCAACGTCAGGCGGTTGGCGTACTGCGCGGTCGGATATTCCATACCGTATAAAACATATTGCCAGCTCGACGTCGGATACATCTCGTAGTCGGCCACGAAGTCCATCCGGTGCGGCGCGCGGCTGCGCCACATCGACAGCTTGTCGCGCAAGGTGGCGGGGATGCTGGCCGGATCGGTATTGTCGCGCCAGAACGCGTGGTCGGTGCGCTGCGTGAGGCAGTAGTGCAGCTTGACGAAGTCGACGATGCGGGCATACCGCGCGCTCATCACCTCGTTGTAGGTGCGGGCGGCGGCCGCCAGGTCGCCGTCGTGCGGGAACAGGTAGCCGACCAGGTAGGCGGCGGTTTCGATCAGGCCGATGCCCGACGATTCCAGCGGTTCCAGGAACCCCCCCGACAGGCCCACTGCCGCGCAATTTTTTACCCAGTGCCGGGCCCGGTAACCGACATCGAGTTTTAACTGGCGCGGCGACAACGCATCGGCAGCGGCGCCGATATAACCGCGCAATATCTGCTCGGCGCGGTCGTCGCTCGTGTGGCGGCTCGAATACACGTAGCCGATACCGCGCCGCCCGTGCAGGCCGATGTCCCAGGTCCAGCCGGCCTCGTGTGCCGTGGCAATCGTGTACGACGGGATCGGCGCATCGGGCTTGTCATACGGTACCTGCATGGCCAGTGCGCGGTCGACGAACAGCACGTCGTCCACGCGCTGGAACTCGCTGCCCAGTGCGTCGCCGATCAGGGCCGCGCGAAACCCCGTGCAGTCGATGTACAGGTCGGCCGTGAGCGCACCCGCCTCGCGCGTGTGGACGGCGCCGATGGCGCCGTCGGCATCGAGCTCCACCCGTTCCACGGTCGCCAGCACGTGCTGCACGCCAAGCCGGCGCGCGTGGCTGGCCAGCAGCGTGGCAAACTTGCCGGCATCGAAATGGTACGCGTAGTTGAGCGGTCCCATGAAGTCGAGGTCGGTGGTTCGCTTCGGTGCGCGCGACGCATCGGCCACGCGCTTTTGCATGGTGGCGGCAGCGGCAAAGCCGGCGCCCGGGGCGGCGGCGCCTTGCAGCCAGTAGGGCAGCAGGTCGGGGCCGCCGGGCCGCTGGCTTGGCAGGCTGAACGGGTGAAAATAATGGTCGGCGCCCGGCATTCCCGCAGGGCGCACCCAGTCGGCAAACTTGATGCCCTGCTTGAAGGTGGCATCGCACGAGCGGATGAATTCGCCTTCGTCGATGCCGATCGCGGCCAGCGTGCCGCGGATCGACGGAAACGTGCCTTCGCCCACGCCGATGATGCCGATTTCCTTCGATTCCACCAGCGTGATGTGGACGCTGGCGTCATCGGCCCCCGCGCCCAGCGTGCGCGCCAGGAAGGCGGCGGTGAGCCAGCCGGCGGTGCCGCCGCCGACGATCAGCACGCGCCGGACGCGGCGTGGCACTGGAATTGTGGTGCTGGTATGCATGACGTGCTGGTCTCCCTTGGGCAAGGCGTTGTCGCTTGCGGGTTACAAGCATCAGTAACCAGGAAACAACATTGCCGTAAATTTTAAATTGACATCGTCGAGTTGTAGTATGTACCATGAAAACGATTTCAAAAACAAAGAAAACGATTTCAAGACAACAGAAAACGTTTTCACAACAGTTTGGTTATCCACGATAAATGCAGCGCCGTCCCGGCGCTGCGCAAAAGGAGACATATGAACGTCCAGGTACCGCAGTCCGGCAAACGCTTGCCGACCCCGATTCAACTGGCCATCGTGGCCTTGCTGGCTGGCGCCGGCAGCGTGGCGCACGCCCAGACGACGGCCACGCCCGCCGCTGGCGCCGAAGCATCCGAGAAAATCACGGAGGTGTACGTGACCGCCACCAAGCGCTCGACCTCGCTGCAAAAAACCCCGGTGGCCGTGACCGCGCTCAACGCTGCTGCGCTTGACGACAACCACGTGCAGACCATCCAGGACGTGGTGAACCTGGTGCCGGGCTTCTCGGCCACCGGCCAGGGTGACCATGGCGTCATTACCATGACCCTGCGCGGCGTGGGCAACGACAGCGCCAAGACCGAATACGCCGACCCCGAAGTCGGTACCTTTGTCGACGGCATTTATTCGCCGCGGCCGGAAGGCGCGACCGCGCTGCTGTTCGACCTCGATTCGATCGAAGTGCTGCGCGGCCCGCAAGGCACGCTGTGGGGCCGCAACTCCACCGTGGGCGCGGTCAACATGCAAACCGTGAAGCCGGAAATCGGCAGCAGCGCGGGCAGCTTTGAAGGCGGCTACGGCAACTATGCGCGCTTCGGTGCGCGCGGCGCGATCAACATCCCGATCAACGACAAGGCCGCCCTGCGCGTGGCGTTCGTGCACGAGCAGCACGACGGCTATGTCGATTACCAGGCTGCACCGAATATCTCGATCGCCGACCAGCAGGCCGCCGCCGCCCCCGTCATCGCTGCCTGGAATGCCGCGCATCCCGGTAATCCGATCGCCTTCCGCCCGATCAATCCGAACGACTTCGTGCGCAACGCCACCAAGTACAGCGCCCAGGACCAGAGCGCGGCACGGGTGAGCCTGCTGCTGAAACCCACGGCCGACCTGCGCTGGAACGTGTCGTACGAACACTACGCGGACCGTGGCACGCCCAGCATGAATTTGATGCAGGAACCGCGCGCCGGCGAAAAACTGTGGTCGGCCCTGATCGACGTGGCGCCCAGCGTGGTGCGCGATTCGAACTCGGTGCGCAGCCGCGTCGACTGGGACTTTACGCCCGGCATGAGCCTGAACTACACGGCCGGCTATTCGCGCTTCAACGGCTCCTCGACCTTCGACCAGGACGGCGGCGCCCGCTTGCCCACCAGCTTTACTACCGGTGGCAAGTACCAGGCCAATAACACGGTGTTCTCGAAATACAAGAACTACAGCCACGAGCTGCAACTGCAATCGACGGGCCAGAACCAGGTCGACTGGTTGCTGGGCCTGTACTACGCCAACGAAAACAATGCGATCCGCTTCGACATCCCGATCATCAACGGCACCGAGAACGGCACCGTCGACTGGCAGGGCTCGTTCATCCAGCCGAAGCAGACGGTCGACTCGAAAGCCGCGTTCGGCCAGACCACGTGGAACGTGACCGACAGCCTGCACCTGACCGGCGGCCTGCGCTACACCTCGGACCGGCGCGAAAACATCGGCGGCACCAACAATGGCTGGAGCGACCTGGACGCGCCGCAGATCCCCGTCAATCCATCGATGAATCCGCTGGCGCCCGGCTCGGGCTTCTCGATTTCGCAGCGTAACGATGGCGTGTTCAAGGACAGCAAAGTCACCGGCCTGCTGCGCGTGAGCTACGACCTGGACAAGACCAACATGGTCTACGCCAGCGTGGCCACCGGCTACAAGTCGGGCGGCCTGCAGGATGGCGGCCAGCCGTACGGTTCCGAATCGCTCACCACCTACGAGATCGGCAGCAAGAGCACCTTCCTCGGCGGCGCCGTGCGCATGAACAATGCCGCGTACTACTCGAAGTTCAAGGACTTCCAGTTCAGCGCGCCGGTCACGTACCCGGACGGCAATCGCGGCCTGGCTACCAGCAATGCCGAAGGCGCCAAGATCTGGGGCCTGGAAACGGAAATCGCCGCGAAAATCACGCCGGTGGACCGGGTGCAGGTCACGGCCGCGTACACCAATGCCACGCTCAAGCACCTGATCGGCGGCAGCAACGATTACGTGCTGCCGGCGTGCTCGGTACCGGGCATCAGCACCTGCCTGGACGTTTCCGGCAACACCATGCCGCACTCGCCGAAGTTCAGCACCCAGATCATGTACCAGCATTCGTTCCAACTGGCGAACGGTACTTTGATCCCGCGCATCAGTGCTCACTACGAAACTGCAAGTTGGTTGAGCGTGTTTAACCTGGGCGAACCGGACCGTCAAAAATCGTACACGCGCACCGATCTCGGCCTGCGTTACGACGCCGACAGCCGCTGGTATTTCGATGCCTTCATCCGCAACGCGGAAGACAAGAACATCAAGACCAGCGCCATGAATGCGAATGGTCCATGGCAAGCCCAGTACTTGCCGCCACGTACTTTCGGCATCAACGTGGGCAAGAATTTTTAACAGGTTTTTCGAGTAGTCCAGTGTTGTCTGTGGTCTTGCAGCCTCGCGGCCTTTTTTGGCTCGCGAGGTTTTTTTTTGCCCGTGCTACCATGATGCACCCCATTTTGTTTCTGAATTGAAAGTTCACATGCGCTTTGTTTCTCCGTTTCTGCTGGCCTTGTCGCTCGGCGCCAGCGCGCCACAGGCGGTGGCGGTCGAACGGCTGGCGGTGGGCGCAAACTTCAGCCGCATCTTCGAACAGGGCAGCGATGGCCAGTGGCGCGGACTCGGCGTGGACGTGTTGCGCACGCTGGCTGCGCGCGCGGGCGACACGGTGCGCTTCCAGTCCTACCCGTGGCCACGGGCCCAGGCCATGGTCGAGCGCGGCCAGGCCGACATCCTGATCGGCCCGTATCGTTCCCCCGTCCGCCTCAAGCAGTTCGCCTTTCTCGACCAGCCGTTTTACCGCGATCGCCTGGTGTTTTATGCGCGTAGCCGCAACCCCGTGACGTGGGCCGGCGACGTGGGCAGCCTGACCGGGCGCCGCATCGTGGCGGTGCGCGGCTGGCATTACGGCGCCCGCTTCGACCAGGCCCGGCCGCTGCTCGATGTGAGCGAAGTGGCGCAGGTGGAAAATGGCTTGCAGATGCTGGCGTATGGCCGCGTCGATCTGCTGGCGACCAACGAGCGCAATACCACGGCGCTGGTGGAGAGCCTGCACCTGCGCGAATCGGTCACGGTGCTGTGTCCCGAGATCAGCCGGCTGGACGGCTACCTGGCCTTTCCGCGCACCGCCGCGTTTGCCCCGGTACGGCAGCAGTACAACAACCTGTTCAACCAGATGGTGCGCTCGGGCGAGTTGCTCAAGCTGGGCGTGCGCAACGGCGTGCTGGTGCCCACCGTGGACCTGGCGCCGGACCTCGGTCCTGCAGGATGCAAGTAAGTAACAGGGGGGAAGCGGCGGCCGCTCAGAGCGACAGCGCCGGTGCGCCATGCGTGCACGTGCGGTGCGTGCACGGCACCGCATCTTGCGCTAGGCTAGAGCCTTGGCATGAACCCGGAGAACACCATGACACCCGAGCTGGACAGGCGGCAGCGGCAGCCCTCAACGTCGGACACGGCAGGCTGGCACTCGTTTGATTTCATCGTGCGCCAGGCACTGGCGGTGCAGCGCGATATCGGCACCCCGGGGGCGGTGGAGATGTTGCAAAACATCGGCCTCAACCCGCAAGTGATTGCCCGCGTGCTCAGCCCGGACCGCAAGATCCGCGCCGAAGACCTCGACGCGGTATCGGGCCAGGCCTGATTCAATCCTCTTTGTGGTGGAACGGGGCGAACCAGGTCACCAGGAATGACGGAATGGTGGCTGCCATCACCAGCCAGAAGTAGTGCACATAGCCCAGCGCCTGTTGCAGGTGCCCGCTCACCACGCCGGTGACCATCATGCACAACCCCATCAGCCCGGTGCCGAACGCATAGTGCGTGGTGCTGTATTTACCGGGCGCCAGTTGCTGCATCAGGTAAATCATGAAGCCCACCGAGCCGAAGCCGTAAAAGAATTTCTCGATCGCCACGCCGGCGCTGATCACCCACAGGCTCTCGGGCTGGTACATGCTCATCAGGAGGAACGTGACGTTCGGGATATTCACCGCGCAGCACAGGGTCAACAGCGTGGCCGGCAACCCCCGGCGCGAGACGAAGATCCCGCCCAGCAGCGACCCCACTAGCACCGCGATCAGGCCATAGGTGCCGTACACCAGCCCCAGCATTTCATTCGACAGGCCGAGCCCCCCCTTGGCCACCGGATCGACCATGAAGAACGGGCCGATTTTTTCCAGCAAGCCTATGCTGAGGCGGAACACGAAGGCGAAACCCACCATCAGCCACACGTCGCGCTTCTGGAAAAAGGTCTTGAACGAATCCCACAGGATGAAGCCCGCTTCGCCCACCGATTTCGGCGCGTTTTCGGCGCGCGCGCCGTCCGGCATCACGCGCAAATGCCAGATGGCGGCGACGATGATGATGGCCGCCACGATGAAGAAAATCACGCGCCACGCATCGATCCACTGCGGGCCGAACTCGCCGGCCGCGTGGTGGAAGTAGTGGGTGTGCAGCCAGCCGCTCAGGTACACCATGCCGCCCGAGGCAACGATGGGACCGATATTCCAGCTCAGGCTCTGGATGCCGCAGAACAGCGATTGCGCGCGCGAGTCGAGCGACGTCACGTACACGCCGTCGGCAGCGATGTCCTGGGTGGCGCCCACCAGCGACAGCAGCCCGAACAGGAACACCATGACAACCATGTAGTTCGGCAGCGACATTGCCAGCGCCACGCCGGCAAAGCCGATGCCGACGATGACCTGGGTCACCAGCACGAAGAATTTCTTGGTCCGGTACATTTCCACGAACGGCGCGAACAGCGGCTTGATGGTGTAGGCCAGGATCAGGTAGCTGGCGTATTCGGCGGCCTGGCCGTTGTCCATGCCCAGGTTCTTGAACATGATCGACGTGACGCTGGTGAGCATCACGTACGTGAGCGCCATGGCGAAATAGCTGCTCGGCACCCACAGCATCGGCGTGCCGGGGCGGAACATGGCGGCCAGCAGGGAAGGGTGTTCGGCGCCGGGTGGCAGGCGCGGTTCCGGCCGCTGCTGGCTTTCCTGTTGTTGCGGGGTTTCTTGCTGCGCTACAGGCTGCATGGTGTCGTCCTCGTTATTCTCTGTGGAGTATAGCTGCGCAGGCGGGCTCTGCGGCCACTCTGCGGGGCCTCCGGCGATCACGCCGGAGGGTACTACGGTTGCGTTGCCCGGTGCGTTGCTGCCCGCTTAGGCTGCTGCGCTCATTTCGGCACTGGCGCGCTGCTGCACCAGATAGTCGCGGTACCACAGCGCGCTGTGCTTCAGGGTGCGCTGCTGGGTTTCATAATCGACGTGGACGATGCCGAAGCGCTTGGCGTAGCCCGAGTTCCATTCGAAGTTGTCGAGCAAGCTCCACAGGAAGTAACCCTGGATATCCACGCCTTGCAGACGGGCATCGTTGATCGCCTTCAGGTGGCGCAGCACGAAGTCGATCCGCGCCTCGTCGGCGATTTCGCCATCGACCACGATGTCGGCATTGGCCATGCCGTTTTCGGTGATGTAGATCGGTGGCAGGTCGTAATCGGCGTGCAGCTTGAGCAGCAGTTCGGTCAGGCCGTCCGGGTAGATTTCCCAGCCCATGTCGGTGGTGCCCAGCTTGTTTTCAGGCTGGCGCGGCGGCACTTCGGCGCTGCAGAACGAGCGGAAATAGTAATTCAGGCCCATGAAGTCGAGCTTGCCCTGGATGATGGCCAGGTCGCCGTCCTGCACGTCGGGCGCGTTGGCGCCGTGAACTTTCAGCGCCAGCGCCGGGTAGTGGCCCTTGAAGATCGGGTCCATGAACCACTCGACCGAGCGCGAGTATTCGAATTCGGCCATGGCGATGTCGGCCGCGCTGTCGGTGGCCGGGTGCGCGGGCCACTGGTTCAGCACGATGCCGAGCTGGGCGCTGCTGCCCACGGCGCGCATGGCGCGCATCGCCAGCCCGTGCGACAGCAGCAGGTGGTGCGACACCTGCACCGACTGCTTGATGTCGGCCACGCCCGGTGCGAACTGGGCGTTGCCGTAGCCGAGGTTGGCCGTGCACCATGGTTCGTTATGCGTTGCAATCGTTTTCACGCGGTTGCCGAAGCGCCGCGCCACCTCCGCCGCGTACTCGGCAAAGCGGTACGCGGTGTCGCGGTTGAGCCAGCCGCCGTCGTCTTGCAGGCCCTGCGGCAAATCCCAGTGGTACAAGGTGACGTGGGCGGCGATACCTTTGCCTTCCAGTTCGGTCAGCAGGCGGTCGTAAAACGCGAAGCCCGCTTCGTTCCAGGCGCCCTTGCCCTGCGGCTGCACGCGCGCCCAGGCAATCGAAAAGCGGTAGGCGTCCACGCCCAGGCCGGCCATGATGGCCACGTCTTCCGGATAGCGGTGGTAGTGGTCGCAGGCGACATCGCCGTTGCTGCCGTCGATGACCGCGCCGGGCGTGTGGCTGAAGGTGTCCCAGATCGACGGCCCCTTGCCGTCGGCCGTGGCGGCGCCTTCGATCTGGAAGGAACTGGTGGCGACGCCCCAGGTGAACGAGGGTGGAAATTGGGTGAAGGCGAGGGTCGAATCGAGCGTGGAAGCGGTCATGGGTGCAGTATCGGCTGATGAGAGAGGGTTTGAAAACGATTTCAAACGGATGCACAGATTAAACCCGAACTCGAATGTGGTGTCAATCATTTGATAACGCACTGATATAATGCCGCCTCACTCTTTATTCTGTGCCCCTATCATGTCTTCCGATACTCCCAAAGACGCCCCGGCACGGGGCATGCTCTACGACCCGACCGAACACCGCATCCGCAGCTTCGTTACCCGGGCCGGCCGCCTGTCCACCGCCCAGGCGCGCGCACTGGAAGAGCAGGGGCCGCAGTTCCTGATCGGCTACACCAAGGCGCCGCTCGACTACGCGCAGGCCTTCGGCCGCCAGGCGCCCACGGTGCTGGAAATCGGCTTCGGCATGGGCGGCACCACGGCCCATATTGCTGCCGCCATGCCCGACAAGGATTTTATCGGCGTGGAAGTGCACACCCCGGGCGTGGGCAGCCTGCTCAAGCTGATCGGCGAGCAGGGGCTCACCAACCTCAAGGCGATCCAGCACGACGCCGTCGAAGTACTGAACCACATGATTCCCGATGGTTCGCTGCACGGCGTGCACATCTTCTTCCCGGACCCGTGGCACAAGGCGCGCCACAACAAGCGCCGCCTGATCCAGGCGCCGTTCGTCAAGCTGCTGGTGCAAAAGCTGGCGCCCGGCGGCTACCTGCATTGCGCCACCGACTGGGAAGACTACGCGGTGCAGATGCTGGAAGTATTGAGCGCGGAAGAGGGACTGCAAAATACTGCCGACGGCTACGCGCCGCAACCGGCTTACCGCCCGCTGACCAAGTTCGAAAACCGTGGCATCAAGCTGGGCCACGGCGTGTGGGACCTGGTGTTCTCGAAGAAGTAATCAGTGGTGCGGCGGGGCGAGGGCGGCGTTCAGGCGCTGCAGCACCTCGTCCGGCACCGCTTTGGTACACCACAGCCGGCGTTCGCCGTGGCTGTCGCGATAAATCACGTTTGACAACTTGCCGCGCTGCTCGCGTCCGGGCAGGTCCACCCAGCTCAGCATGCAGGCCGGCATCCGGTTTTCGTTCAAGATGACCAACTGCTGCTTGGCTGGCGTGCTGCGCACCGCGTAACCGATGCCGGCCGTTTTCAATGCCGCCAGCACCGGCAGTGCCGCATCCCCAACCAAGACTCCTTGCTGCGTGTAGTGCCATGGCGCCCGCTCGCTGTAGTGGATGGTCAGGCTCGGCCCGGCCGCGCCGGCCTGCGTGGCGCACAGCATCCACAACAGGGTGGAAACACGCTTCATCGTTTTTCCAGCGGCTCCAGGTCCAGCACCACGTGGTACGACAGGCGCGCGGTTTGCCACAGGCCGCCGCCGCGTATTTCGGCGTCGCAGCTGGTCAGCTGGCCTTCGAAGCCGTCGCGTTTCAAACGGGCACGGAAGATCACGGCCGCCTTGGCGTCGAGATAGCCGACCATGCGCCCGCCCAGAAACACGGCCACGGCCGCATCTTCATACGCATTGCGGTCGTCGGGAAACAGCATGGCCTGGTACGGCGCGTGCGCGGCCGCCTCGCCATGGTCGCCGGCCAGCTCCTTGAGTACCGGCTGGTAGCGCGATTCGTTGACCACTTCCACCAGCAAGCGGCCGCCATCGGACCAGTGGTGCACCACCGGCGTGTCGGGCAGCACCGGCGTGTAGGGCGCGGCCGGCAGCGGCGGCAGCGCCACCTTTTTTGCGGGATTGGATTTGATGATCCGGTACACCACCAGTGCGGTGATGGCGATAATCAACAGGGACAGGAAGATTTTCATGGTCGCCATCTTACCGCATGGCGTCGGCCTGATACACGATCTTGCCGCCCACGACAGTCTGCAGCACCTTGATGTTGGCAATGTCCTCGGCGTCGATGGTCATGAAGTTGCGGTCGAGGACGATGAAGTCGGCCAGCTTGCCCGGTTCCAGCGAGCCGGTCAGTTTTTCCTGGCGCAGCGTGTAGGCCGCGTTCAGCGTGATGGCCCGCAGCGCGGCCGCGCGCGGCATGCCCGGCTGCGTGCCGAGCCGGCCGGCAAATTCCGGACCGGCGTCCGGCGCGGCGGTGCGGGTCACGCCCACCTTGAGCGCGAACCACAAATCGAGCGGATCCACTGGCCAGTCGCTGCCGTAGGCGATGCGCGCACCGGCGTTCAGCAGCACCGCTTGCGGCTCCACCAGCGCGTAGCGTTGCGGTCCCATGTACGGGGCCAGGGCGCCGAGCGTATCGGGCGCCGGCTTGGCCCACTGGAACGACAGCACCGGCGTCACGTCCAGCCGGGCAAAGCGCGGGTAGTCGGCCGGCGCCACGATTTCGTCGTGCGCCAGCACGGGGCGCACTTTTTTGCCGGCCGGCGTGCCGCGCAGCCAGGCGACGGCGTCGAGCGTGTCGCGCACGGCGCGGTCGCCATCGACGTGGATGTGCGGATCGATGCGGGCCCGCGCCAGCAAATCCAGCGTGGAGCGCAGCGCCGCCTGCGAGAAATACGTGGCCGGGCCGTGGTTGTGACCGGGCTGCCAGTTCGGCGCCTGTTCCGTGCCCTGGTTTTCCAGGTACGGTGCCAGCATGGCGCCGGTAAAGGCGGGGGCCGAAATCACGCCGTCCATGAATAGCTTGGCGTGGCGCACCTGCAGCGACGGCGCCACCCTGGTTGGCCCCTGGTCGAACTGTTTTTGCTGTTTCAACAGGTCGGCGACGGCCGCCTGCGGCGTGGCGCCTTTATCGAGGTCGATCAGTACCGCGAAGTGGGCGCGCGCGGTCAGCTTGCCCTGGCGTTGCAGGTCGGTGAACGCGGTCATGGTTTCGGGATCGGTGTACGCATCGAGGAACGACGTGATGCCTTGCCGGCGCAGCGCGTCGAGCGCCTTGGTGGACGCGGCCAGGTTTTCGGCCACCGTCAGCGGCGGCAGCAAGTTCATGGCCATGTCCTGCGCGGCGTCTTCCAGCAGGCCGGTGGCCGCACCGGTGCTGTCGCGGGCAATCTTGCCGCCGGCCGGGTCTTGCGTCGTGGCCGTGATGCCGGCCGTGGCGATGCCCTTGCTGTTGAGTTGCACCGAGTGGCCGAACGACGAGCGCACCAGGATCGGCCGGTCGGTTTTTAGAGCGTCAAGGGTGGCGGCGGACGTGGCCACGCCATCGGGCAGCATGCCCTGCTGGAACCAGTTGACTACCACCAGCCAGCGCCCGGAATCGGCCTTGCCGGCGCGCGCGTCGGTGTCGAGGCAGGCCTGGATCCGGGCCTGGAATTGCGGCACCGTCAGCGGCAGGTAATCGAGGCTGCAATTGAGCAGGCGGCTGCCGCCCGATTGCGGGTGCATATGGCCGTCGATCAGGCCCGGCATCAGCATCTTGCCACCGAGGTCGATCACCTTGGTGTGTTGGCCTTGCAATTTGGCGGTGCCCGCATCGCTGCCCACGTAAACGATGCGCCCGCCGCGCACGGCCAGCGCCTGCTGCACGCTGTCCTGGGCATCGACGGTGTAGACGTAGCCGTTGCGATAAACCGTATCGGCGGGCTGGGCGGCGGCGTAGGTGAACGTCAGCGCCAGGAATGTAAACAAGCCGGTACGGGTCATGCAATCTCCAGAGGTCAGGCGGCTCCCATCAATCTGGCGCGCACGGACGGCGGCAGAAACGCCAGCACATTCCCCGCCAGCACCAGCGCCAGCCCGCACAGCGCCAGCGGCGTCCATTGGTAGCCTTCGTAAATGGTTGAAATCGTCAACGCGACGATGGGGAATAATACCGTGGAATAAGCCGCCCGGTCGGGCCCGATGCGGCCCACCAGCATCAGGTACGCGGTAAACCCGATCACCGAGCCGGGAATGGCCAGGTACAGCAGCGCACCGAGGTAGCGCGGCGACGGCTCGACCGTGAACGGCATGCCCAGCGCCAGCGCCCCGGCACCGAGCGTGGTGGCGCCGATCAGCATGGCCCAGGTGTTGGTGAGCCAGGGTGTCAGGCCCAGCCCCTGCATTTTGCTCGACAGCAGGTTGCCGCAGGCGAAGCACCAGGTGCCGCCCAGCGACAGCGCCAGGCCCAGCAGCACGCTGCCGTCGGCCCAGTGGCCCGTCATCTGCGGCGCGAATAGCAGCACGATGCCGGCCAGGCCCAGCCCGGCGCCAGCCAGTACCTGCGGCCGCAGCGGGCGGCCGAGGAACAGCCGGCCAGCCAGCGCGATCCACAGCGGCGCGGTGGAAAACACCACGGCTTCCTGGCCGCTGGTGATGTATTGCGCGGCATAATAAAAGCACAGGAAATTCAGGCAGAACAGGGCGATGCCCTGCGCGAACAAATAGGGCCAGGCCCGGCGCGGCGGCCACCAGGTTTTGCGCGCCAGCAGCAGCCCGGCCAGCAGCACGGCCGCGGCAATCCAGAAACGGTACGCGATCGACACCGGCGCCGGCACCACGCCCAGCTGAAAAGTAATGGCGATCCAGGTGGTACCCCAGATCAGGACGGTCAACAGGTAGAGGAAAATATTCATGTCGCCAGCATGCGGGCAACGGCGCGCGGGCGCTTGTCTGAAATTGCGCATCGTAAAGCAGGGACCGCTTTGGCCGGCAGCACGCATGCTAGACTTTGTCCATGTCCCGTCCTCTTGATCTGCCTGCCACGCTGCTGTCCCCGTCCGGTTTGCCGGAAGGCCGGCTGTCGCGCTCGGTATTCAAGACCATGTCCGAGACCGACGCCGAGCTTGAGCGCTTTACCTGGCTCGGCGACGAGCTGGCGCTGGCGATCTGGCGGCGCGACACGCCGTGCGCCGAAACCTCGTATTGCCAGCCGGGCCACCACACGCTGTCGTACTACATGGGCGGCGGCTACCGCACCGAGCGCGGCGAGTTGCCCGGCCTGTACGGCGCGCCACAGCGCCTGTGCACGCTGCCGGACTGGCACGAGTCGAGCTGGACCGTGCGCGGCCCGCTGCGCTTCCTGCACGTGTATTTTTTACCGGAACATTTTACCCGCCGCGCGGTGGTCGAACTGGACCGCGAACCGCGCGCGCTCACGCTGGCGGACCGTACGTATTTCGAACATGAACGGATCGGCCAGCTGTGCGCGCAACTGGCTGCGATGGGGTGGGAGGGGGCCGACGCCCGGCTGCGCGCCAACGAAATGACGCACGAAACGCTGTCGCACCTGCTGCACGCGCAGTCGCTGCCACGGCACCAGCCGCAGGTGCGCGGCGGCCTGGCGCCGGCCGTGCGGCGGCGGCTGGCCGAACATATCGAAGCGCACCTGGCGCAGCCGATGACCTTGCAGACGTTGGCGCAGCTGGCGTGTTTGTCCGAGTATCACCTGCTGCGGATGTTCAAGGTCTCGTTCGGCATGACGCCGTCGGCGTGGATTGCCGCGCGCCGCATCGAGCACGCGCGCCAGTTGCTCAAGCACACGGGGCTACCGTTGCAGCAGGTTGCCGACGCCTGTGGCTATGCGGACCTGTCGCATTTCAGCCACCGCTTCCGCGATGCCACCGGGGCGGCGCCCGGTCGCTACCGCAGCGTGGTCACGACCTGAATTAGTCGAATTCGCGGATCAGCTCGACGATCTGGTCGCCGTACGACGCCAGTTTTTTCTCGCCCACGCCGGAAATGCCGCGCAGGTCGTCGAGCGCCGTGGGACGGGCCTTGGCGATTTCGCGCAGCGTGGCGTCGTTGAAGATGATGTAGGCAGCGACGTTGTGTTCGCGTGCCGTGCCCATGCGCCAGGTGCGCAGGCGGTCGAAGATTTTTTCTTCTGCCGAGGACAGATCGCTTTCCACGTAGCCTTTCGAGGCGCGCGGGGTCTTTTGCTTGACCGGCTTCTGGTACTGGCGCAGCTGCACTTTTTGCCCGCCTTTGAGTACCGGCCGCGCGGCGTCGGTGAGCTTGAGCGAGCTGTATTGTTCGTGATCCACCGTGAGCAAGCCCAGCGCGATCATCTGGCGCAAGATGGCGCGCCACTCGTGCTCGCTGCGGTCGGCGCCGATGCCGAACACCGACAGGCTGTCGTGGTGCCAGGTCTTGATGCGCTCGGTCTCCACGCCGCGCAGCACTTCGATCACGTGGCCGGCGGCAAAGCGCTGGTCGACGCGGTACACGGCCGACAGCAGTTTTTGCACCGGCACCGTGCCGTCGAACGACACCGGTGGAATCAAACAGGTGTCACAGTTGCCGCACGGACCCGATTGTTCGCCGAAATAATCGAGCAGGCGCACACGGCGGCAGCTCAGGGTTTCGCACAGGCCCAGCATGGCGTCGAGCTTGTTGCCGAGCACGCGTTTGAAGGTTTCGTCGGCTTCCGATTCGTCGATCATGCGCCGTTGCAGCACCACGTCCTGCAGTCCATACGCCATCCAGGCGCTGGCGGGACCGCCGTCGCGGCCGGCGCGGCCCGTTTCCTGGTAATAGCCCTCGATGCTTTTCGGCAGATCGAGGTGGCACACAAAGCGCACGTCAGGCTTGTCGATGCCCATGCCGAACGCGATGGTGGCGCACATCACGATGTTTTCTTCGCGCAGGAAGCGGGCCTGGTTGGCGGCGCGCTTGGCGTGGTCCATGCCGGCGTGGTACGCCAGCGCGCGGATGCCGTTATCGTTCAGGAACTCGGCGGTCTCTTCCACTTTTTTGCGCGACAGGCAGTAGACGATGCCGCAGTCGCCCGTGTGTTCGGTGGTGATGAAGTCGAGCAGCTGCTTGCGGCCGTTGGCCTTTTCGACGATCTGGTAGCGGATGTTGGGACGGTCGAACGACGACACGAACTGCGCCGCGTCGCCGAGCTGCAGGCGGTGCACGATTTCGGCGCGGGTTTGCGGGTCGGCGGTGGCGGTGAGGGCAATGCGTGGCACGTCGGGAAACTGCTCGTGCAGCACCGACAAGCGGATGTATTCGGGACGGAAGTCATGGCCCCATTGCGATACGCAGTGCGCCTCGTCGATCGCGAACAGGGCGATCTTGGAGTCCTGGAACAAATTCAGGCAGCGCTCGGTCATCAGGCGCTCGGGCGCCACGTACACCAGGTCGATCTGGCCGGTGCGCACCAGCCGCTCGATGCGGTTGGCTTCTTCGTAGGTCTGGGTGGAATTGAGGAAGGCGGCGCGCACGCCCACTTCTTCCAGCGCATCGACCTGGTCCTGCATCAGCGCAATCAGGGGCGAGACGACGACGCCGACGCCGTCGCGCAGCAGGGCGGGGATTTGATAACACAGCGACTTGCCGCCGCCGGTAGGCATCAGGACCAGGGCGTCGCCGCCATTGCTCACGTGATCGACGATCTCGGCCTGTTGGCCGCGAAAGGCCGGATAGCCGAACACGGTTTCCAGCAAGTGGAGTGCGCGCTCCTGGTTTTCCTGATTCATTTATTACTACTCGTTTCTACAACAAAGGTGTGATGGTGTTAGTCGGCCCAGACAATGATGCCATAGTAACCGGTAACCAGCACGATCAGGCCAAACACGATCCGATACCAGGCAAAAACCACGAAGGTATGGGTCATGATGTAGCGCAGCAGCCAGCGGATGCACAGGAACGCCGAGATGAACGCGGCCACGGTGCCGATGGTAAAGAACGACAGGTCGTCCATCGACAACAGCGCGCGGTCCTTGTACAGCGAGTACACGGTGGCGCCGATCAGGGTGGGAATGGCCAGGAAGAACGAGAACTCGGTGGCCACCTTGCGCGAGAAGCCGAAGATCATGCTGCCCATGATGGTCGCGCCGGAGCGGCTGGTGCCGGGAATCAGCGCAAAGGCCTGGGCCAGGCCGATTTTCAGCGCATCGACCGGGGTGATCTGGTCGAGCGACGTGATGCGTTCCACGGCAGGATTGTCCTTGGCCCGTTTTTCCACCCACAGGATGATCAAGCCGCCGATGATGAATGCGGCCGCGACCGGAATGGGGGCAAACAGGTGTTCCTTGATCGACGACGCGAATATCAGTCCCAGGATCGCCGCGGGCAGGAAGGCGATCAGCACATTGAGTGCAAAGCGCTGCTGGACGCGGTCGTTGAAGATGCCTGCCAGTACCAGGCCGATGCGCGCGCGGAATTCCCAGATCACCGCCATCATGGCGCCGGCCTGGATCACGATTTCAAACACTTTCATTTTATCTTCCATGCCTGCAAACCCCAGCAGGTGTTCGGTCAGGATCAGGTGACCCGTGGAAGAGATCGGCAGGAATTCCGTGAGACCTTCAACCACGCCCATGATGATGGCTTTAATGACGAGAACAATATCCATGTATTTAAATATAAAGGGTTGGAAGTAAAAGGAATGGCTGCTAAAAGTGAACGCACCGGGGCCGAAGCTTACCATGTTCAGCGTGCACTATTTGCAATCTGTCGGAGCGGTAATGTTAACTTTTTGCTGATTGGTGCACTGCGGAAATAATATGCGGCACCGCGCGGTGCCTGTCGGGCTAGGGGCGCGCGCCGCGCCGCAACAAATGGTGGTGGCCGCACGCCGGCCGGCAGCGGTTTCAGCGCAACCGCAGCAGGCGCGCCAGTTCACCGCTTTTTTCGATGGCGTCGATTGCCGCGTTTACTTCAGCCACGCGCAGGGTACCCTGGCGGGCAATGGCGCAGCCGGTCTTTTCTTCGCTGATCACCAGCTGGCTGAAGCCGGCGGCCAGCTCGCCGCTGGCAAACTGGCGTTCCACCGTCACGCCGGTGGCGAGGAAGTAGTCGAAGCGCCCGCCCTGCCATTTGCGCAAGGTCAGTTCGAGCGACGGCGCATCGTCGCGCACGAAGCCGGCGCCGAGGCGGCGCTGCACTTCCGGATAATTAAAGCCGAGCACCGTGCCCACGGTTTTGCCGCGGACGTCTTCGAGCGTGGTTGGCGCCGGCACCCGGCGCGAGGCGATCAGTACTTCGGACGTGGGAATGAACGGGCGGGTCCAGTCGACGTCGCCTTTGAACCAGGCCGGCGAATAACCGCACACGATATCGCCCTCGGCCGACTCCAGCACGCCCATCATGCGCTTGCGCGGCAGCGGCATCAGTTTGACCGGCCGCTGCAGCTGACGCCCGAACGCCGCCGCCATCGCCTGCTGGAAACCGGAGCGGCGCGAAGCCGGGGTTTTGCCCGGCGCGTCTTCGACCTTGTGCACATAGCGGATGGTGGCCGGCGGCGCGGCCAGTACTGTCAACGGTGCAGCCAGTAAAGTCAGCGACGCGGCCAGCGCCAGCGATGGAACAGACGAGGTACGGAAGAGTGCAATCATGCAGCGGGCCCGGGAAGTTGTCTGCGGCAACGGTAGCTGATTCTTGTTATCGAGTCAATTTGTATCGGGCACGCGGGGGGACATTCCTGCCCCTCAGTGCGGTGTTTCCGGCAAGGTTGCACGCTCCAGGTCGGCCAGCCAGTACATCGCATGGGCGCGGCTGTCGCCGCACATTTCGTGCGACGGTTGCAGGCCGCCGCAAAACGCCGGCCGCTCGGGCCGGCCGAAAATCAGGCAGCGCTGGTCGTCGCCCAGTTGCACGCAGCGCACGCCGGCCGGCTTGCCGTTGGGCATACCGGGGATAGCGCTGGTAATCGAGGGCGCGGTGCAGCAGGCGCCGCAACCGGCGCGGCATAGGGCGGGGGAGGCATTCATGGCGGCGATTATACAGTCGCCGGCCCGGCTGCTGCAGCGCATCCGCCGCTGCCTAGTTTATAATAAGAATCATTACTATTTAGATCAGGTACTCCGCTTCGCTGCTATCCGTACCATGCCAGCCTGCGAGCAGTCCCTGCGCCATTGCGTCGTGTTAGAGCGTTATTACCGAGAAATCCTCAGCTTCCTGTCCGGCCAGGTGTCCGACCGCAGCATGGCGGCCGACCTGGCGCAGGAGAGCTATGCACGGGTGTATGCGGCGCAACTGGCCGGCGCCGGCATCGTCAATCCGCGCGCGCTGCTGTACCGCACTGCGCGCAACCTCGTGATCGACCACTACCGCCATGCCGAGGTCCGCACCGGCGTCGAGTTGCCGGCCTGCGAGGACGAGGTTGCGCAGGTGCACGGACCGCGCAGCCTGGAACCGGAAGTGGCCGCCGCGTCGCAGCAGGGGATCGCGGCATTGGCGCACGCTATCGACAACTTGCCGCCGCGCTGCCGCCAAGCATTCATGCTGAACCGGATCGAAGGTCTCAGCTATGCCGACGTGTCGGCCCGCATGGGGATCTCGGTCAAGATGGTGGAGCAACACCTGAAGCTGGCGCTCGACGCCTGCGACCGCTGCCTGGCGCAAACGCAAGGTAAAGGCGACGGCCAGGCCACTGCGCCGGTGGCGGCCCGGCCGCGCCGCAAGGCGGTGGCGCTGGGCGCCTATGCGCTGATGGCGCTCGGTTCCGGCGCCTGGTTCTGGGACTACCGGCACGCGCGGCCGATCTACGTGCAAGCATTCCGCACCGGCCGTGGCGAGCAGAGCGATGTGCCGCTGCCCGACGGCACCACGCTGCGCCTCGATACCGCCACCCGGGTGGAAGTGGCGTATTACCGCCAGCGGCGCGAGCTGACGCTGCTCGAAGGGCAGATATATCTGGCCGTGCACCACGATGCGAACAGCCCGTTCCAGGTGCGGGCCGGTGCGGTCCGGGTCACCGTGCTTGGCACGCGGTTTGCCGTGCGCCACACGCCGGGCCAGCCCGGCGCCGACGGCGTGGCAGTGGTGGTGACCGAGGGCCGCGTCAGTGTGGAAGGTGCGGCCGGCGCCGCTGCGAGCCGGCCATCCACGGTGATCCTGACTGCCGGCCAGCAGGTGGCAGGCGACCGCCACGGCGTGCTCGGCCCCGTGCGGCCCGTGACTGCGGCGCAGGCCGCTCAGTTTTCCTCGTGGCAGCACTACCAGCTACGTTTCGATAACCGCCGGCTCGACCACGTGCTGGCCGAGCTGGCGCGGTACGGCGACTGGCCGCTGGTGATCCGCGATCCGCGCGTGGCGGCCTTGCGCCTCACCGCCGTGGTCGATCCGCGCGACGTGGCCACGTTCCAGCGCGCGCTGCCGCTGTCGCTGCCGGTGCGGCTGGTGGACCTGGATGGCCGCCGCAAGGAGCTGGTACTACGGTAGCGATATTATTTTCAGGCCAACCTAGGGAATACCGTTTGCAGCCCGTCCTCTTGAATGAGAACCATTCTTTTTAACTCAGGAGGATTTGCATGTACCACCCCGCGCTGCGCCCCGCGCCGCTTGCCCTTGCCATTACCTTAGCGCTGGTTGCCGTCCCCGCGCTGGCCCAGAACCCCGGCGCACCCGGCGCCACCGTGACATTCAACCTGGCCGCGCAACCGCTGGCCGACGCGCTCGGCGACTGGGCGCTGCACACGCGCACCCAGCTCATCATCGCGCCGGAACTGGTGCGCGGCAAGACCGCGCCGGCCGTCCAGGGCCAGCTGTCCGCGCGCGATGCCCTGCAACGGTTGCTGGCCGGCAGCGGCCTGGTCGCGCGCACGGAAGGCAACGCCGTGGTGATCACCGCTGCCGAACCGGCAGCGGCCGTCAGCACCTTGCCAGCCGTGACCGCTATCGCCAGCGCCGACACGGCCACCGAACACAGCGGCTCGTACACCACGAGCGCCACCAGCACTGCCACCAAGCTCAACCTGTCGATCCGCGAAACTCCGCAGACCATCAGCGTGATCACGCGCCAGCGCCTGGAAGACCAGGGCATCAACAGCATGGCCGAAGTGCTGAACCAGGTGCCGGGCGTGACCATGTCGCAGGACGGCCAGCGCTACAACATTTATTCGCGCGGCAGCGCCATCAACACGTACCAGTTCGACGGCGTCAGCACGGCGCAGGAAAACCAGACGCGCCACATGCCCAACACCTTTCTCGACATGGCCCTGTACGACCATATCGAAGTAGTGCGCGGCGCCACCGGCCTGATGACGGGCGCGGGCGAGCCGGGCGGCATCGTCAACCTGGTGCGCAAAAAGCCGACCAGACAATTCCAGGCCCACGTGCAGGCCAGCGCCGGTTCGTGGGATACCTACCGCGCCGACGGCGATGTGTCCGGCGCGCTCAACAATACAGGGAGCGTGCGCGGCCGCGCCGTGCTGTCGCGCCAGAGCGGCAACAGCTATATCGACCGCTACCAGCTCGACAAGGACATTGCCTACGGCGTGGTGGAAGCGGACCTGGGTAACACCACGCTGCTGCGTTTCTCGGTGGACTACCAAAAATACAAGCCGCGCGGCGCCACCGGCGTGCCGCTGCTGTTCGACAATGGCGTCGCCACGCATTTTCCCCGGTCGACCAGCGTGGCCACGGTGTGGAACAGCGATGCGATGGACACCTATAACTACACGGCCACGCTGGAACAAAAGCTGGGCCGGCAATGGAAGCTGCGGGTGGCAGCCAACTACATGGACGGCGAGCGCAATGTGCTGGGCGGGAATTACTCGAGTTCGAGCGGCCGCTCGTACATCAGCCAGGAAACCGGGCTGGCTGAAATCAGCCTCGGGCGCGCCCACAGCCACCAGGTACAAAAAGGCGTGGACATCAACCTGCAGGGGCCGTTCACCTTGTTCGGCCGCCAGCACGAGCTGACCGCCGGCTTCAATTACGGCGACTACGATTCGCGCTACACCTACGGCGATGGCCAGGACGCGTACGTCGGTCTGATCGGTTGGGACGGCCAGCTGGCGCAGCCGGCCAACACGGGCGTGGTGGAATCGGTGTTCAACGTGGCCAGCCGCCAGCGCGGCGGCTATGTCGCCACCCGCCTCAACGTGGCCGACGACCTCAACGTGTTCCTGGGCAGCCGCGTCTCCGACTACGACTACGATTACCTGTTCACCATGGCCGCCACCAACTATGCCCAGCTCTATGGCATGCGCGAGCGCGGCAAGGTCACGCCGTACGGCGCCGTCACGTACGACCTGACGCCGCAGCAAACCGTGTACGCGAGCTATACCGACATCTTCAAGCCGCAGTCGAGCCGCGACCGCAACGGCAAGGTGCTCGACCCCGTGGTCGGCAAGAATTATGAGCTGGGCTGGAAAGGCGAATACTTCGGCGGCCTGCTCAACGCCACCGCCGCCGTGTTCCGCATCGACCGCGACAACCTGGCCGCCGACGATACCGGCTACACCGTGCCAGGCACGACCGACACGGCCGCGCGCGCCATCAAGGGCGCGCAAACCAAGGGCGTGGACCTCGAAGTGTCGGGCGAACTGACGCCGGGCTGGAACCTGCAGACCAGCTACAGCCACGCCACCACGCGCGACGACAAGGGCGCGCGCACCTTGCTGCACATGGCCGCCTCGACGGCGCGGCTGTGGACCACGTACCAGCTGCCCGGCGCCTGGGACGGCTTGACGGTCGGTGGCGGCGCCAGCTGGAATTCCAGCAGCTCGCTGGCGTTTTCGCGCTACCAGTCGGTGATCCGCCAGCCGGCCTACGCCACGGCCAGCGTGATGGCGCGCTACCGTTTCAGCCGCCAGCTGGTGGCCACGCTCAACGTCAACAACCTGTTCGACAAGCGTTATTACTCGGGCATGACGGGCAGCATGGGCCACTTCGGCGATCCACGTAACGCGACCCTGACGGCGCGTTACGACTTCTGATGCGGCGCCACCCACTGCGCCACCCGCGCCGCCACCCACGCGCCATCGTCGAGCGGCAGGTCGTGGCCGGCGTCCGGATGCACGTGGTGCTCGGCCTGCCACGCGTGCGCCAGCTGTTGCGAGCAGCGTGGATCGACCAGCGCGTCGCCGGCGGACGACAGCACCAGCAGCGGTGCGGCTGGCCGCGTGGCCGGGGCGCGGTAGCGGGCGGCGGCCCACAACTGGCGCAGCGCGTTGGCGCGCGCGACCGGATAATCGCGCTGGTAACCGAGCCAGCGTTGCAGCAATCCCGCGCGCTCGGCGGCGTCGCCGTGGCGGCTGGTCAGGCGCAGGATCAGCCGTTCCTGCGCCGCCACCGTGCCGTCCAGCAGGGTGCGCACGATGTCCGGGTAGTTGCGCCAGCGCAGGCGCTGGTGGAAGCGGCTGTACGGCCGCATGCTGGTGTTGATCAGCACCGCGCGGTCGATCTCGCCGGGGTAAAGGCTGGCCCATTCGACTGCCACCATGCCGCCCAGCGACAGCGCCAGCAGGCAATAGGGCGGCTGCAGCCCGCGCGCCTGCAACTCGTGGCGGCAAAATTCCACCATCTCCGCCACGGTCGTGGGACTGGCCAGCCCGTGATGGACGCCGTTGCCGGGCAGGTCTGGCGTGACGATGGTGACGTCCGGCAGCGCTTCGCGCAACTGGCCGGGAAAGCGGCCCCAGTGCCGTTGTTCGCGCATCAGGCCGCGCAGCAGGATCCAGGTTGCCATGGTTATGCGTCGTACCACTGCACCAGCGCGCGCCGGTGCTGCTGCTTGCGCGCCAGGCCTTCCGGGATCCAGCGGCCATGGCTGTTGGCGGCGCGCATTAAAAAATCGAACCAGATCAGGTGCCGGCGCAGCACCCGTTGCAGCCGGTGCGTGGCGGTGGGGTTGAACATGGCCACGCGGTCGAACAGCTGGCGCGGGTTCTTTTTCACCCACAGCCACGACCCCATCTCGAGCGTGAGCGGCAAAAAGGTGCGTCCGCTATAGCTGGTGCCGTTCAGGTACAGGTAATCCCACAGGTCGCCGTGGGTGCGGTACTGGCGGCTTTGCGGTTCGAACACGTAGTTGTGGTTGGGGTAGCTCTCGCTGAACAGCGCTTCCAGTGCGCCGATGTCGGCCAGGTGAGCGATCGGCGCTGGCGTGTGGGCATGCGGGAACCAGATGCGGTCGCGCAGGCCGAAGCCCGAGTGGCAATCGAGCGCCATGCTGAACTGGCGCGTCAGCAGTTCGCGCTCGACCACTTCGCACACGGCCTGGCTTTCCGGCTCCATCGGCGCGCCGGCCGGACCGCGGTACCACGGCAGGCGCGCACTGTAGCGCTGGCCACCGAGCATGAACGGCACCCGGTCCACGGCGGACAGCGGCGCATTGCGCATCAGGTCCACGCCCTGCGGATTGCAGCGCGTCGCTTGCCACATGCCGCCGGGGTTCACCAGCGGCATGAACACCAGCCGCATCGATTCGAGCTGCTGGTGCAGGGTGCTGTCCCAGCGCAAGCGCGCCAGGATACTTTCCATGAACGACAGGATGACCTGGGTGCCGATCCGTTCCAGCCCGTGGATGCCGCCAAAAAAGCCGAGCGCCGGCACGTCGAGGCTGGGATTACCGAGCGCGATTGAGTACACGGGAAATGCGCGGCCGTCCATGGCGATGGTGCAATGGGTGTCGACCTGCATATGCTTGCCGCCGGCGTCGATCAGACGTTTCAGGGTGATCAGTTCTGGCAGGTTCTTCTCGGGCATAGGGCGAGGACACTGGACGCGGGAACGCCAGTGTAGCTGAATTTGATTTGGCGCCATTGCCGCGCACGTTTTGTTTGAGCCAGTGACATGGCAAGGCGCCGCACCGCCGATAAGCTGTGCCATCTTGCACTTAGGAAAATACTGAAGGAGCTGACATCCGTTCGCCACCGTTTACCAGAATTCCAACCAATGGGTGCTGGATCCGGATAACTTGCGGTATGCTGGCCGGATCAATACCGTCCGCGGTCGACTCGCTGCGGGACTTCCTGCATCTGCGCCATGGATGGGGCATGCGGGAAATCAGCGGCGGGCGCTAGCATGATCATCTGATTTTAAAAGTAACTTGACGAAATCGTTTACCTTCCCTTAGCCTTGCTCTTGGAGACACTCTTCACAATAACTAAAAGGGTAAACGATGACACACGTTTCACGCCGCCTGGCCTTGTTGCTGACCGCCGTTCTGGCCACCGGTGCAGTCCACGCCGAAGGGCCGTACCGTAACACCGACAACAAAAAGCTCGACGACACCAGCGAAGGCACCTACCCGGTACCCTACAAAAAGCCCACCGAGGCGGAAATCACCGGCGCCCTCGACCGCGTGCGCGGCTACGTGGACAGCATCACGCCCACCCGCATCGTCGACAAGACCACCAAACAGCCGATTACCGACCTGAAAAAACCGGTGGCCGGCGCCGTGTTCGAGCCGTCACCCAACGATTTCGGCCTGATGGTGTATGAAATGGGCGTGATCCATTCCGGCCTGCTCAAGGCCGCCGAAGTAACGGGCGACAAACGCTATACCGACATGACGCGCCGCCACTTCCAGTTCTTCAAGGACAGCAAGCCATACTTCCGCGCCCAGGAAGACCAGTTCAAGCTGAAACGCGACAACAGCTTCACCCGCTTCCTGCAACCGATGTCGCTCGACGACAGCGGTTCGATGTGCGCGGCGCTGGTGCGCGCGCGCTTTGCCAAGGTGGGGCCGGACCTGAAGGACATGATCGATACCTGCAGCCGGTACGTGCAAAAGCAGCAGTACCGGCTCGATGATGGCACCTTTGCCCGCAAGCGCCCGCAAGCGTCGTCACTGTGGGCCGACGATATGTACATGGGCATCCCGGCGCTGGCAGAAATGGGCCACCTGACCGGCGATAAGGCGTGGTTCGACGATGCGGCCTCGAACGTGCTGACCATGGCCGAGCACCTGTACAACAAGCAGAACAACCTGTTTACCCACGGCTGGAACGCCAACAATCCGGATGCACCGCGCTTTTACTGGGCGCGCGCCAACGGCTGGGCCGTGCTGTCGATGAGCGACCTGCTCGACGTGCTGCCGAAAGACCATCCGTCGTACAACAAGGTGCTGGCACAATTGCGCGCCAGCCTGCACGGCATTGCCGAAACCCAGTCCGGCACCGGCCTGTGGCACCAGATGCTCGACCGTAACGATTCGTACCTGGAAACCTCGGCGTCCGCCATTTTCACCTACGTGTTCGCGCACGCGATCAACGAAGGCTGGATCAGCCCGACCACGTACGGCTCCATTGCCCAGGCCGGCTGGGTGGGCGTGAGCACCCGCATCAACGCCAAGGGACAGGTGGAAGGCACTTGCGTGGGCACCACGTTTGCCAGCGACCAGATTTATTATTACAACCGCCCCACCAGCGTCGATGCCATGCATGGTTACGGCCCGGTATTGCTGGCCGGCGCCGAAATGTTGCGCATGCTGAAAAATCCGGCCATCGACATCCAGTACAAGCTGCGCACCTACCACTATGTGCCGCGCGAGCACGGCAAGGCCATCAGCGACCATTGATGAAGTCGGCGGTCGGCTATAGTAGCGGTCGACCGTTTATTTATCAAAGGAACACGATGCGCCCTGAAACCATGACCGGCCTGGAATTGCTGCAAGCAGCCATCTCGGGCCAATTCCCCCGTCCGCCGATGTCGGACACGATACCGATGGAAATCACGGAAGCGCGCGAGGGCTACATCCTCGGCACCGCGCGCGCCGACGAGCGCCACATCAACGTGATGGGCGGCGTGCACGGCGGCTTTGCCGCCACCATCCTCGACTCGGCCACCGGCTGCGCAGTGCATTCGATGCTGGAAGCGGGCGTCGGTTACGGCACCACCGACCTCAGCGTAAAAATGTTCCGCCCGGTGCCCAAAGGTGAAACCCTGGTCGTCGAGGGCAAGATCATCAACCTGTCGCGCAGCCTCGGTGTGTCCGAAGGCACGCTCAAGACGGCCGACGGCAAGCTGCTGGCGCACGCCACGGCGACCTGTTTTATTCTGCGCCGCTAACTTCATACCCACTAAGGCAGAGACCATGACCTCCGTACGTCACCGCGGTTTTGTTGCACTCCTGTGTGCGGGCTTGCTGTCCGCCGCAACTGCGGCCTGGGCCGCCGTACCGGTGGGCGCCGACCATGCCAACCTGCAGTACACGGGGCGCATCGACTTTGCCGACCGCACGGCGCCGGTCCTGTCGTGGCCCGGCACCAGCATCGAAGGCAATTTCACCGGCACCAGCCTGGCGCTCAAGCTCGACGACCAATACGGCAAGAACTGGTTCAACGTCTTCATCGACGGCAATCTGGCCCAGCCGGTCGTGATCGGTGCGGACAAGGGCGGCAAGACGTACCAGGTGGCCACCGGCTTGCCGGCCGGCCCGCACCGCTTTCTGCTGACCAAGCGCACCGAAGGCGAGGAGGGCGCGACCGTGTTTGGCGGACTGGAACTGGCCGATGGTGGTCAACTGCTGGCGCCGCCGCCGCGCAAGGGGCGCCGCATCGCCTTCTTTGGCGACTCGATCACGAGCGGCATGGGCAACGAGTCGCCCGACGACGGTCCCGACCACCTGGCCAAGGACAAGAACAACTTCATGGCCTACGACGCCATCACGGCCCGCGCGCTCGACGCCGAAATGCACGTGGTGTCGCAAAGCGGCATCGGCGTAATGATCAGCTGGTTCCCGTTCATCATGCCGCAGTTTTACAACCAGCTGAGCGCGGTGGGCGTGAACGACAGCCGCTGGGACTTTACCCAGTGGACGCCGGACGTGGTGGTGATCAACCTGTTCCAGAACGACAAGTGGCTGATCGACCGCGAACAGCGGCTGCAACCGGTACCGACTGATGCCCAGCGCATTGCCGCCTACAAGGACTTTGTCAAAAAGATCCGCGCCGTGTATCCGCGCGCCTACATCGTGTGCGCGCTGGGCAGCATGGATGCGGTGAGCCCCGGCAGCAAATGGCCAGGATACGTAACGAGCGCGGTGGCGCAGTTAAAGGAAGAGCAGGACGCGCGTATCGACACCCTGTTTTTCGACTACACAGGCTACGACAAGCACCCGCGCGTAAAACACCACGCAGCCAACGCACAGAAGCTAACGGCGTTTATCCGGGCAAAGATGGGCTGGTAATTCAACTTCGGGTTAAAACTCTTCCCAATCGCCGTCGCTGCTGGCGGCCGGCTTGCTGCGGGCTGGTTTGTCGCTCAACTTCAGCGCCGGTGCCTTGGCGGCTGGCTTGGCGGCCATCGGGCGGGCGGCCGGTGCCGGACGAGCGGCAGGCGCTGCGGCTGCACGTGGTGCGGCGGCGCGCGCCGGGCTGCCTGCCACCTGGAATACGCTCACCATTTCGGCCAGTTTCACGGCCTGTTCCTGCATCGCTTGCGAGGCGGCGGCGGCTTCTTCCACCAGCGCGGCATTTTGCTGGGTCACGGTGTCCATCTCGGCCACGGCGGTGTTGATCTGCTCGATGCCCAGTTCCTGCTCGCGGCCGGCAGAGCTGATCTCGCCCATGATTTGCGTCACGCGGCGCACGCTGGTGACGATTTCCGTCATCGTGGTGCCGGCTTCGTTGACCAGCGCGCTGCCGGTGCCTACTTTTTCAACCGAGTCGGTAATCAGCTGCTTGATGTCCTTGGCGGCGCTGGCCGAGCGGTGCGCCAGGTTGCGCACCTCGGTCGCCACCACGGCGAAGCCACGGCCCTGTTCGCCAGCGCGCGCCGCTTCCACGGCCGCATTCAAGGCCAGGATGTTGGTCTGGAACGCGATGCCGTCGATTACGCCGATGATGTCGGCAATCTTGTCCGACGATTCCGTGATCGAGGCCATGGTGTCGACCACGCGCGCGACCAGCTCGCCACCCTTGACGGCGATGTCCGAGGCCGAACCGACCAGCTGGTTGGCCTGGCGGGCGTTATCCGAGTTCTGCTTGACGGTCGACGTCAGTTCTTCCAGCGACGACGCGGTTTCTTCCAGGCTGGCCGCCTGCTGCTCGGTGCGGCGCGACAGGTCCATATTGCCGGCAGCGATTTCGTTGCTGGCGGTGGCAATCGCATCGCTACCGTCGCGGACGCTGCGCACGGTGTCGGCCAGGCGGTCCTGCATCTGGTGCAGACCGGTCATCAGCGCGCCCATTTCGTCCTTGCGGCCGAGGTCGATGGTATTGGCCAGGTTGCCGTCGGAGATGGCATTGAAGTGCTTGAGCGCCTCGCCGAGCGGGTTCATCACGGCGCGCAGCAGCAGGACCGACGACACCAGCGCTACGATCAGGCCCAGCACGATGGCGACGATGGCAAAGGTCATGTTGCGGTTGTAAGCAGACTGGCTGTCTTCATATTGCTTGGCGGTCGATTCGAGCTGGTACACCGACAGCTTTTCGGCGGCATCCGTATACAGGCGGAACAGGCGCGTCACTTCGCTCAGCATCATGCGGTCGATTTCGGGCTGGTTCTTGTCGCGCAGCGCCTTGATGGCCGCTTGCACGCCATCCTTGATCAGCGTGGTGCGCGCGGCGCCGGTCTGGTCGGCCAGCGCCTTTTCGCCTTCGCCGAAGGGTAGCGCGGTATAGCGCGCCCAGGCCTTGTCGCTCGCTTCGAGGAAATTCTGGGCGCGGGTGATGGTTTCTTCCGCGTTCGGCGCGTCGGGTTTCAACGCCACGCGGTCGATCGACAGGCGGGCGCGGTCGATCTGGATCTGGGCGTCGGCGATTGCCTTCATCGACACCATGGAATTCTGGTAGACGTCCTTGAGCACGTTGTTCGTGTGACTGAGCGCCGTGATGCCGCGCACGCCGATGAAGATCATCAGGGCGCCGAGCAGGAGCATGGTACCGATCAGGCGGGTACGGATAGTGAGATTAGCAAACATGGTGTGGGTCCATTTCGAGAGGTATCGCAAGGCCAAAATACGGTCAACGTGAGCACGATTGCAATGTCAACAGCGGTAACGGACCGGACAGCAAGGGGTCGGTTACGGAAAGTCGGTCTTACACGCTGGACGCCCGGCAAGCGGACGGCAGCAATGCGGCGGGGGCGTGGGCCACATGAAGTTTGGGTCACTGCGGCGGGGGCAGGGCCGGCAGAAAACGCTCATCCGCAAAGGGGAATGAGCAGAGTGACATTGATCGGCGTCAGTCTAGCCGATTAATTTCTGGTGGGCAATCGAAATGAATGTGACAGAAGGCGGAAAGGCGATTTAACGACACTTTGCCCGCCCTCGGGCAAGGACGGGCGTCACTACTGAAATGCTAGCGGGGCCGGGCTGGGTTGCCCATGACAGTGACCCCGGGCGCGACGTCGCGCGTGACCACGCTGCCGGCGCCGATCAGCGCATCGTCACCGATGGTCACACCGGGCATGATCAGGGCGCCAGCGCCAATCCACACGTTCTTGCCGATCCTGATGGGCCGCCCGAATTCCAGTCCCTGAGCGCGCAGTGCCGGCTCGCGCGGGTGGTCGGCCGTGAGGATTTGCACACCGGGGCCGATCTGGGTGCCGGCGCCGATGTCCACCTGCACCACGTCGAGGATCACGCAATTGAAATTCATGAACACGCCGCTGCCCAGCGTGATGTTGTAGCCGTAGTCGAAGTGGAACGGCGGCCGCACCACGCAGTTGTCGCCGACCGCGCCCAGCCCTTGCTGCAGCAGCTCCGCGTGCTGCTCGGGCGACAGGCCGACGGTGCGGTTATAGCGCTCCATCCAGCGCCGCGCGGCGGCCTGATCGGCTTGCAGTTCATCGTCCACAGCAGTGTAGAACTCGCCTGCCAGCATTTTTTGTTTTTCCGTCCGGGTCACCATCATCTCCTTCTTTGCAAGAATGACGATTCTGCCACATGGCAGCCGGCATCAGGCGCGCGGCCTTGACGTTGCCCGGGGTTGCGCTTATATTAATGACTTGCAAGTAAGTAACAATCAGATAAAAGTCGATTTCCCATCCCATGCAAGCCCCTCAAGATACCAAGCCACGCTGGGAGCGGCGCAAGGACGCCCGTCCGCAAGAATTGCTGGCGGCCGCGCTGGACCAGTTTGTCGAACGCGGCTATGCCGCCACCCGGCTGGAAGACGTGGCCAGGCGCGCCGGCGTGTCCAAGGGCACGCTCTACCTGTATTTCACCAACAAGGAAGAATTGTTCAAAGCGGTCGTGCGCGGCACCATCGTTGAGACCATCGGCGAGGCCGAGCAGGATGCGGCCGGCTTCGACGGCCATAGCGCGGAGCTGATGCGCGCGCTGCTGATGCGCTGGTGGAACCAGTGCTGCTCGAGCCAGCTGGCCGGGATCACCAAGCTGATGTTTGCAGAAGGCAACAATTTTCCGGAACTGGCGCATTTCTACAACGAGGAAGTCGTGACGCGCGGCACCCGCCTGATCCATAGTGTGCTGGTGCGCGGCATTGCCCGCGGCGAATTTCGCGCCGTCGATCCCGACATCATGACGCCGGTGCTGGTGGCGCCGGTCATGATGCTGATGATGTGGACCCAGTCGTTCATGCCTGCCTGCGAGATGCCGCCCATCGATCCGCAAGCGTACATGGACACCTTCATTACCACTACCCTGGCCGGCCTGACAGCCCCGCCACCGTGACCGCGCGCCGCCAGCTTGCCGTTTCGGCCAGTTCAACCCCCTTAAATTGCAGACTGTCGCAATTTTCCACGATCCGACCGTCATATCGTTAATATGTCCCCCGATGTCAGTTCAACGATAAAATGACGGATTATTTAATCCCGACCCGAGTCAACAGATGAATATTGAACAAGCCCGCTTCAACATGATCGAACAGCAAATCCGTCCATGGGACGTCCTGGACATCGAAGTGCTCGACTTGCTGCACGTGGTCAAGCGTGAGAATTTCGTCCCGGCCGCCCACAAGGCGCTGGCGTTTGTCGATACCGAAATTCCACTGGCCGGCGGCGAGAACATGTTGTTCCCCAAGATCGAAGCGCGCCTGCTGCAGGATGTCACCGTCAAGAAGCATGAGTCGGTGCTGGAAATCGGTACCGGATCGGGCTACATGGCAGCGCTGCTGGCGCACCGCGCCCGTCACGTGACCACCGTGGAAATTTCGCCGGAACTGAAAACCCTGGCCGAGCAAAACCTGGCTGCCAACGGCGTCACCAATGTCACCGTCGAGCTCGGCGATGGCGCACAAGGCTGGGCCAATGGCGCCCCGTTCGATGTGATCGTGGTCTCGGGTTCGCTGCCGGAACTGCCGCCGGTACTGCTGCAGCAGCTGAAGGTGGGCGGTCGTCTGGCCGTCATCATCGGCCAGGCGCCGGCCATGAAAGCGCAACTGATCACCCGCACCGGCGAAGCCGGCTACGACACCCGCACGCTGTTCGAAACGTCGGTCAAGCCGCTGCTGCTGGCGAACCAGCCGTCGGCCTTCAAGTTCTGATCGGGATCCGCCATGCAGATGATTACCGCACCGGAACTGGCGGCCTGGCTGGCCGATGACACGCGCGCCAAGCCGGTGCTGCTCGATGTGCGCGAAAACTGGGAATTCGAGACCTGCCATATCGACGGCTCGGTCCTGATGCCGATGAACACCATTCCGGCGCGCATTGACGACCTTGATGAAGACGCGGAGATCGTCTGCATCTGCCACCACGGCGCGCGCAGCATGAACGTGGCAGCGTTCCTCGAACGTAACGGCTTCGGCAAGATGGTCAACCTGACGGGCGGCATCCATGCCTGGGCATTGCAGGTGGACGGGGCGATGGCAAAGTATTGAGCGTGTATTGACAGTATGAAGCGCGCGCCGCCAACCGGCGGCGCGGCGGCAGCAGTGTGTGATTCGATCAACTAACAAGACTCCAACGGAGAAAGCAATGCAGAGACCCCTTATCGCCGTGCTGCTGTCCGGCGCTTTCCTGACCCTGGCTGCATCGGGCGCACGCGCTGCCGATCTGATCCAGGTGTATCAGCAAGCGCTTGCCAACGACGCCACCTACGCCAGCGCCCGCTCGTCGCTGGACGCGGGCCGCGAGCGCACCACGCAGGGACGCGCCGGCTTGCTGCCGTTTATCTCGGCACAGGGCAGCAACACGCGCAACGATGGCGATTTCCGCCCGTTCAACGAGGGGCAATTGGGATCGGTGGGCGGTGTGCCCGGCATCGTCACGCGCCAGAACCAGGATAACCACGTCAACAGCTATTCGGTCACGCTGAGCCAGCCGCTGTTCAACTGGGCCGCCTGGCAAACCTACCAGCAGAGCAAGCTCACCCAGGCCATCTCCGAGGCCACGTTTGCCCAGGCGCGCCAGGATCTGATCACCCGCGTGGCGCAGGCATACTTCGACGTGCTGACGGCGCAAGACAATCTGACCGCCACCCAGGCCCAGAAGACCGCTACCACCGAACAGCTGGCCTCTGCCAAGCGCAATTTTGAAGTGGGCACCCAGACCATCACCGACACCCACGAGGCGCAAGCCGCGTACGACCTGGTGGTGGCGCAGGAGTTTGCCGCGATTACCGATCTGGACAACAAGCGCACGGCGCTGCAAGTGATCACCGGCAAACCAACGGGCGAGCTGGCGCCGCTGCGCACCGGCGTGACGATCTCGGCGCCGGAGCCGGCCGCCATCGATCCGTGGGTCAGCTCGGCCGAAGGCCAGAACTTCTCGGTGATCGCTTCGCAGCTGCAACTGGAAATTTCCAAGCGCGAAATCGCGCGCAACCGCGCCGGCCATATGCCCACGCTGAACCTGGCGGCGTCCACCGGCCATACCAGCACCACGGCCTACGGCACGCAGAAAAACAATGCAATCGGCGTCACCTGGTCGGTACCGATCTTTAGCGGCTTTGCCGTCACCAGCCAGGTGCGCGAAGCCATCGCGCTGGAAGACAAGGCCCGCAACGACCTTGAAGCCACCAAGCGGCTGGCAGCGCAAAACGCCCGCGTGGCGTTCCTGGGCATGAACAGCGGCCTGGCGCAAGTAAAAGCGCTGGAAGCGGCGGAAGTGTCGAGCAAGTCATCGCTCGATTCCAACAAGCTTGGCTACCAGGTGGGCGTGCGCATCAATATCGACGTGCTGAACGCCCAGCGCCAGCTGTATGCCACCCAGAAAGACCTGTCCAAGGCGCGCTACGACACGGTCATGAACGGTCTGCGCCTGCGCGCGGCGGCCGGCACCCTGAAGGAAGAAGACCTGGGCCCGGTCAACGCGCTGCTCGTGCACTGACCGGAACTCTGGCGCGGGCAGGGCAGGGCTGCAGTAAAAATATTTTGGGTTGACTGCATCCAAAGTGGTTCCTCGTGGGTAGTGCCTGGGTACGCTTGCCGTTTTCACGGCGGCGGCACCCATCACCACTACAGGAGCCACGACCATGCCTACCCTGCCTTTTGCCCAATTATTGCTTGTTTCCGCCGTTTCTCTCACGCTCGTCGCCTGCGGCGGCAGCGATGACGATATCGGTACCGTGACGCCCACCCCGCCGCCAGTCGCGGCGGCCGGCGATGTCTACGTGCTGACCGCCAGCAACAAGTTGCTGTCGTTCGACCGCGCCACCCCGGACACGATACGCACCACGGCCACCGTCACGGGCCTGCAAGCGGGCGAAACCCTGGTCGGCATCGATGTCCGCCCGGCTGACGGCATGCTGTACGGCGTGGGCAGTACCGGCCGCATCTACACCCTGAACGGCACCACGGGCGCGGCCACCGTCAAGTCCACGCTGGCGGCCGATGCTGCCGATACCACGGCGCCGTTCACGGCGCTGGCCGGCACGGAATTCGGCGTCGATTTCAACCCGGTGGCCGACCGCCTGCGCATCGTCAGCAACACCGGGCAAAGCCTGCGCATCAATGTCGATACGGGCGCCACCACCACCGACGGCAGCATCAACGGCGGCGCCGTCAACACGGCGATTTCTGCTGCCGCCTACACCAACAGCTTTGCCGGCACCACGGCCACCACGCTGTTCGTGATCGACGGCGCCAACGGCACCCTGTACACGCAAAATCCACCGAACAACGGCACCCTGGCGCTGCCGGTGCCGCTGGGCCTGACGGCCACCAGCGTGGCCGGCTTCGATATCGATGCGCGCAACAATACCGGCTACGCGGTCATGACCGTGGGCGGCGTGCGCGGCCTGTACACCCTGAACCTGGCCGCCACGACCGCGCCCGCCACCTTGGTGGCAGCGGTCAATGTGACCGAGGAATTGCGCGGCATCGCCGTCGCCACGCCAGCGGCGCCAATCGCCTATGGCCTGACCGACGACAGCCGCCTGGTCACGTTCAAAACAGCCACCCCGAATACGCTGGACGCCAACGTGGCGATCACCGGGCTGGCGTCGGGCGAACGCCTGCTGGGCATCGACATCCGGCCGAAGGATGGCTTGTTGTACGGGATTTCGTCGACGGCGCGCCTGGTCACCATCGACCCGGCCACGGGCGCCGCCACCGTCAAGACCACGCTGGCGGCTGACGCGGCCGACACCACGGCGCCGTACACGGCAATTGCTGGCACCGCGTTCGCGGTCGATTTCAACCCGGTGGCCGACCGCCTGCGCGTGATCGGCAATACCGGCCAGAGCCTGCGCATCAATGTTGACACGGGCGCCACCACCACCGACGGCGCCATCAACGGCAGCGGTACACCGGTGGTGACGGCGGCGGCCTACACCAACAGCTTTGCCGGCACGACCGCGACCCAGTTGTTCGACATCGACACGGCCAGCGCCAGCCTGGCGCTGCAAAATCCGCCCAACGACGGCACGCTGGTGAGCGTGGGCCTGCTGAACCTGGCGGTGGCGGGCGACGCTGCGTTCGATATCGCCGGCGGCGCCAACGGCCTGGCGCTGGCAGCGCTGCGTACTTCGGCCACCGGTCCGAGTTCGCTGTACAAGATCGACCTGGCAACCGGGGCGGCCGTGCTGGCGAATGGCGCGGCCACGCCGGCCATGTCGGCCATCGGTGGCGGTGCGGTGGGGCTGGTCGATCTGGCGATCGCCATCAAGTAAAGTGGCAGACGAAAAAAATGGCGGACTTCAGAGTCCGCCATTTTTTTTCGCAGTGGTCGTACCTTACAGGCCGCCGCCGGCGCCGTCGAAGCTGCGTTCGATCAGCTCGATCTTGTAGCCATCGGGATCGGTAACAAACGCGATCACCGTGCTGCCGCCCTTGACCGGACCCGGCTCGCGGGTAACGGCGCCGCCATTGGCCCGTACCGATTCGGCGGCGGCATAAATGTCGTCGGCCGAAATGGCGATATGGCCATAGGCAGTGCCGAGGTCGTAGCTGGTGGTGCCGTAGTTATACGTCAGCTCCAGCTCGGCGTGGTCCGGGTTGGAACCGTAGCCGAGGAACGCCAGCGAGTACTGGTACTCCGGGTTGTCGCTGGTGCGCAGCAATTTCATGCCCAGCACCTTGGTGTAAAAATCGATGGAGCGTTGCAGATCGCCGACTCGCAGCATCGTATGCAGAATGCGCATGGTGGTCTTTCATGATGACGGACAAGCGGCGATTTTATGCGATTTACCCCGATCCCGCTTACGCCACCAGTTTTGCGTCCAGCGTGATCTCGGCTTTGAGCAGCTTCGAGACCGGGCAATTGACCTTGGCCTTTTGCGCCGCTTCGTCGAACTTGGCCTGGTCGGCGCCAGGGATGGTGGCCACCAATGTCAGGTGCACCTTGGTGATGGCAAAGCCGCCATCGACCTTGTCGAGCGTGACGGCAGCCGTGGTCTCCAGTTTTTGCGCGGTGAGGCCCGCTTCGGCCAGCACGCCGGACAATGCCATCGTGTAGCAACCGGCATGGGCGGCGCCGATCAGTTCCTCGGGGTTGGTGCCCGGGCCGTCCTCGAAGCGCGCCTTGAAGCCGTACGGCGCTTCGCTGAGTACGCCGGTTTGCGTGGAAATGCTGCCGATGCCGTCTTTCAGACCGCCACTCCATACTGCCGAACCGCTGTGTTGACTGCTCATGTGAAATCTCCCGTTGGTTGAAGGTTTATTTGCTGGCGGTGGTAGCCGCCGTTGCGTTGGCCGGCGCCACGCGCCAGATGATATTGCCCACGTCGTCGGCCACCAGCAGCGCGCCCGGCTTGTCCACCGCCACGCCGACCGGACGACCCTGGGCCTTGCCCTTGGCGTCGAGGAAGCCGGTGAGGAAATCCTGCGGCGGACCCGACGGTTTGCCGTTGGCGAACGGCACATACACGACCTTGTAACCGCTGTACGGCTTGCGGTTCCACGAGCCATGCTGGCCGATGAAGGCGCCGCCCTGGTACGCTTGCGGCAGCAGCTTGCCTTCGTAGAACACCAGCCCCAGCGAGGCCGTGTGGCCGCCCAGTGCATAGTCGGGCACGATGGCCTTGGCCACCAGGTCGGGCTTGGCCGGCTTGATGCGGGTATCGACGTTCTGGCCGAAGTAGCTGTACGGCCAGCCGTAGAAGCCGCCGTCGCGCACCGAGGTCAGGTAGTCGGGTACCAGGTCGTTGCCCAGTTCGTCACGCTCGTTGACGACCGTCCACAGCGCCTTGGTTTGCGGCTCGAAACCCATGCCGTTCGGGTTGCGCAGGCCGGTGCCGAACAGGCGCGCCTTGCCACTGGCGATGTCGAGCTGCCAGATGGCGGCGCGGCCTTCTTCCTCTTCCATGCCGTTTTCGCCCACGTTGCTGTTGGAGCCCACCGTGACGTACAGGTGCTTGCCATCCGGGCTGGCGATGATGTTCTTGGTCCAGTGGTGGTTGCGGGTGCCGGCCGGCAAGTCCATTACCTTGGTGCCGGCAGCGGTAATCGTGGTGTCGCCTTCCTTGTACGGGAAGCGCACCACGGCGTCGCTGTTGGCCACGTACAGGTTGTTGCCCACCAGCGCCATGCCGAACGGCGAATTCAGGCCTTTTAACAACACGGTGCGGGTTTGCGCCACGCCCTTGGCGTCGAGCCCGCGCAGCAGCGTGATGCGGTTGGCCGATTCGGTGACCGCGCCCGCTTTTTTCATCTGGTGCTGCATGACCTTGCCCTTGATGCCCTTGCTGTCGTCGGGCTTGGGCGGGGCATTGGTTTCCGCGACCAGCACGTCGCCGTTGGGCAGCGTGTAAATCCAGCGTGGATGGTCGAGGCCGCGCGCATAGGCGGTCACCGTGAAGCCGGCAGCGGCACGCGGGGTTTCCTGGTCGGTCCAGCGGTCGACCGGCGCCACGTTGACGGTGGGGATCAGCGAGCTGTCGGGCTTGGGCAACACCGGGTTGGGGCCGAAGCCGACCGGGTAGGCTGCGGTTTGGGCCAGGGCGACGGCCGAGGCCAGGGTGGTGAGGGCAAAGACGGCGGTGCGGGCAGTGGTGGTTTTCATGTGTGTTGATCAGTCCTGTTTGGTGCCGGGCAGCGGTTTGGCGGTGGCTTCGCGCGGATGTGGCGTCTGTACTTTTTCCACGCCGGGCTTGTTGTGCAGGTCGGTATCGACCATGCCGCTGTCCACGTCGGCAGCAGCCTGTTTCATGATGGAGCGCTCGGCCGGCTTCTGGCCTTCGGGAGACTCGTCGCGTTCGTGCGGCAAACGCTCCACGCCATCGTTCTTGATCTTCTCGTCGGTATTGATTTTTTCTTGCGTAGACATGTGATTCTCCGGTGATTCGTTGTTTCAACGATATTAGCCAGTTGTCATCACGTCAGTCGCCACATTGAATTTTGACAACTTATGTCCGAAGTCGTTTATTATTTAGACACTTTTTCATGGGACGGGTGCGGGCATGAGCAATGCGGTGAATGCGGGACCGGGCGACGCGGTGGTCGACAAGACCTGCCCCAACTGCGAGGCGGTAGCGAGCGGGCATTACTGCGCCAACTGTGGCCAGGAAACCCATCTGCACCATGCCAGCACGCGCGAATTCCTGCACGAGTTCATCGGCCATTACGTGGCGCTCGAAGGCAAGCTGTGGGGCACGCTGAAGCGGCTGATCCTGCGCCCGGGCGAGCTGACCAATGAATACATTCGTGGCCGCCGCGTGCGCTATGTGCAGCCGCTGCGCATCTATCTGACCTTCAGCGTGATTTTCTTCGTGCTGCTCAAGCTCACCGGCGGCTTCGACCAGCGCATGGAGGACGAATCGCACAAGGCCGGCGACCGGCCGGTGGTCAGCATCCACGGCGAACCCGTACGCGGCGGCGCGCTCGAGGGCGACGACATCGACGCGGCGCTGAAAGGGTGGCCTTCCGTCCAGCAAAAAGTGGAGGCGCTCGAGGAGATGTCGAACGAAGACCAGCTCAAGCTGTTCAAGGATGGCATCCTGCACTATGCGCCGTACGCGATCTTTTGCCTGATGCCCGTGTTTGCCTTGCTGCTCAAGATCCTGTACCTGGGCTCGGGCCGTCGTTTTGGCGAGCACATGCTGTTTGCGCTGCATACCAATGCGTTCGCGTTTTTCGTCTATTCGCTGATCCTGCTGATCAACGTCGGGCCGGTCGGCTTCATCCTGTGGGTGTGGCTGCTCGCCTACCTGCCGTGGGCCATGCGCCGCGTGTACCACCGCAGCCGTTTCGGCACTTTCTGGCGCTGGATCCTGCTGATGTTCTTCTTTACGCTGGCCATCGCGCTGGCGGTGCTGGCGTCGGCCATGATCGGACTGATGAGCGCGCATTGATCCTGCGGTGCTTGCAGTCTGGGCAACCGCACACTATACTGCGCGAAATACTGTTCATATGTACAGCAATGAGAGGTTGGCTGCAGGGTGGCGTGACATGGCGGAAGCCCACGTTATCGGTTACCCTGCTGCGTGTCGCCGCCGCCAACTTTTGCCGAGATTGTTATGACTACCATGCACGCCGCCTTTCACACCATCGCACTGGTCGTGCGCAAGAATACCGACGGCATTGCCGCCTCGGTGGGCAGCGTGGTCGATTTCCTGCGCAAGGGCGGCTACACGGTCGTGTTCGAAGAGCAAACCGCGCTCGACCTGGCGCCGCACTTTGCCGACATGCGCGCCATGACGGCGGCCGAGATCGGCGCCGAGGCGGACCTCGCCATCGTCATGGGCGGCGACGGCACCATGCTGGGCATTGCACGCCAGCTGGCGCCGTTCAATGTGCCGCTGATCGGCATCAACCAGGGCCGCCTGGGCTTCATTACCGATATTCCGCTCGAAGGCATGTTCGACGTGCTCACCCGCATGCTGGCGGGCAGTTATAAAGCAGAACGCCGTACTTTGCTCGAGGGCAGCGTGCGGCGGGAAGGCGCCAATATCCACTTGGGCCTGGCCGTCAACGACGTGGTAGTGGCGCGCGGCGCCGGCGCCGGCATGGTGGAACTGCGCGTGGATGTCGACAACCAGTTCATGTACAACCAGCGTTCGGACGGGCTGATCATCTCCACTGCCACCGGTTCCACCGCGTATGCGCTGTCGGCCGGCGGGCCGCTGCTGCACCCCAGCCTGGGCGGCATCGTGATGGTGCCGATTGCCCCGCACGCGCTGTCCAACCGGCCCATCGTGCTGCCCGAGGGCAGCGAGATCGTGGTGGAAATCGTGCGCGGGCGTGACATCAGCGTCAACTTCGACATGCAAACCTTTGCCAGCCTGGTGCCGCAAGACCAGATCGTGATCCGCCGCTCGCCGCACACGATCACGTTCCTGCACCCGGAAAACTGGAGCTACTACAACACCCTGCGCGAAAAGCTCCACTGGAACGAGTATCCGTCGGGCGAAGGCAAACTCAGTTAATTCTCACGCAGCTAAACCTACTTTTCCAGGCCTCCATGCTCCGCACCCTGTCCATCCGTGATTTCGTCATCGTCGACTCGATCGAACTGGAATTTTCCGCAGGTTTTACCGTGTTTACCGGCGAGACCGGGGCCGGCAAGTCGATCCTGATCGATGCGCTCACGCTGGCGCTTGGCGGCCGCGGCGACGCCAGCGTGGTGCGCGAGGGAGCGGCGAAGGCCGACATCACGGCCGATTTTTCGCCCACCGCGCAAGCGGCCGAATGGTTGCAGGCGCACGAGTTCGCGGTGGAAGAGGGCGGTGCGCTGCTGCGCCGCGTGATCGACAATGCCGGCCGCAGCAAGGCCTACATCAACGGCGTGGCGGCCACCGCGGCCCAGTTGCGCGAACTGGGCGACCTGCTGGTGGACATCCACGGCCAGCACGCGCACCAGTCGCTGATGAAAGCCGAGGCCCAGCGCGCGCTGCTCGACGGCCAGGCCGGCGCCGACACCCGCGCGGTTGCCGGCGCCTACAAGGCGTGGCGCGCGGTGGCCAAACAGCTGGAAGAATTCGAGACCAACGCTGCCAACGTGCTGTACGAGCGCGAGCGCCTGGAATGGCAGGTCAATGAACTGGAAAAGCTGGCCGTCAAACCGGGCGAGTGGCTTGACGTCACCAACGAGCAGAGCCGGCTGTCGCACGCGGCCAGCCTGCTCGAAGGGGCGCAGGAAGCGCTGACCGTGCTGTCCGAGGCGGAAGAGCATCCGATCATTTCGCAACTGTCGTCACTGAATCAAAAGCTGGGCAAGCTGGCTGGCGTGGATGCCGGCTTGCAGGCCGTGGTGGACCTGATCGAACCGGCGCGCATCCAGTTGCAGGAAGCGGTGTACGCGATCAACGATTACCTCGACCGCGTCGATCTCGATCCGCAGCGGCTGCGCTCGGTGGAAGCGCGGATGGAAGCGATCCACTCGGCCGCCCGCAAGTTCCGGGTGACGGAAGAAGAACTGCCCGACGAACACGCGCGCCAGGCCGAACGGCTGGCGCAACTGGCCGACGCCAGCGACGTCGAAGGCTTGCGCAAGCACGAAGAAAAACTCAAGGCCGCGTACCTGGCCGTGGCCCATAAACTGAGCGCCGTGCGCGCCCGCACCGGCCGCCAGCTGGCCGACGCCGTCACCAAGGCCATGCAGGAGCTGAGCATGACCGGCGGCCGGTTCGAGATCGCCTTGCATCCGTGCGAACCGGGCGCGCACGGCGTGGAGCAGGTGGAATTTTTGGTGGCCGGTCACGCCGGCGTGGCGGCGCGGCCGCTGGCGAAAGTGGCGTCGGGCGGCGAGCTGGCACGCATTTCGCTGGCCATTTCCGTGATCACGTCGAAAGCCGCCACCACGCCGACCTTGATTTTCGATGAAGTGGACAGCGGCATCGGCGGCGCCGTGGCCGAAGTGGTGGGGCGCCTGCTGCGCCGGCTGGGCCAGGAACGGCAAGTGCTGTGCGTGACCCACTTGCCGCAGGTGGCCAGCCAGGGCGGCCAGCACTTCCAGGTGGCCAAGCGCACGCTGGCCAGCGGCAAGACGGCGTCGCGCATCGACGTGCTCGATGCAGGCGCGCGGGTAGAAGAGGTGGCGCGCATGTTGGGCGGCCTCGAGATTACCGCCACCACGCGCCAGCATGCGCGCGAGTTATTGGCTTCCTGAAACCCGCACTGCCAAGGCCGGGGTCGGACCCCGCACGGGGTCCGACCCCAAGCGGCAAGGCGCGCGTTTCGCTGAAAGTGGGGGGCAGGGTCGCGTTTGCGGTTTCTTATCTATAATGGCGGGTTAATCCATATTCATTGCCTGCCCGCCACATGACATTCAAAAAAGAACCTCCTTATAAACATGGCGCCGTGGGCCGCACTGCGGTCGTGCTGGTCAACCTGGGCACGCCCGACGCGCCTACCCGCTCGGCCGTGCGGCGCTACCTGAAGGAGTTTTTGTCCGACCGCCGGGTGGTGGAAATTCCGCGCGCCGTGTGGTGGTTCATCCTCAACCTGATCATCCTGCCGTTCCGCTCGGGCCAGTCGGCGAAAAAATATGCGACCATCTGGACCGCCGAAGGTTCGCCGTTAAAAATCAATACCGATGCCCAGGCAGGCAAGCTGATCGGCGCGCTGGAAGATCGCGGCCACCAGGACCTCACGGTTGCCATGGCCATGCGCTACGGTTCGCCATCGCTGCCCGACGTGCTGGATAAACTGAAGGCCGACGGCCACGACCGCATCCTGGTGTTGCCTGCCTATCCGCAATATTCGGGCACCACCACCGGCTCGATTTACGATGCCGTGTTCAAGCATTACGGCAGCGTGCGCAACATTCCGGAGCTGCGCTTCGTGCGCAACTACCACGACGACGAAGGCTATATCCACGCGCTGCGCGACTCGGTGCTGGCGCACTGGGATCAACACGGCCGGCCGGAAAAGCTGGTGCTGAGCTTCCACGGCGTGCCGAAGCGTACCCTGATGCTGGGCGACCCGTACCATTGCGAATGCCTGAAGACCGCCCGCCTGCTGGCTGCCGCGCTGCGCCTGAAACCCGAGCAATACCTGGTGACGTTCCAGTCGCGCTTTGGCAAGGCCGAGTGGCTGCAACCCTACACCGCGCCCACCGTGGCGCAACTGGCGCGCGATGGCGTCAAACGCATCGACGTACTGTGCCCCGGCTTTACCAGCGATTGCCTGGAAACGCTGGAAGAAATCTCGATGGAAGTGCGCCACGACTTCGAGCAGAACGGCGGCCGCGAGTTCCATTACATTCCGTGCTTGAACGCATCGCGCAAGTGGATCGGGGCGCTGGCCGAAATCGCCGAGCAGCACATGATCGGCTGGCCCACGCAAATGGGCTCATCCGAGTTCGACGCGCGCCGCAAGGATGCCGAAGTGGGGCGCGTCGCCGCCCTGGCGCGCGGAGCCATCGACTAAGCTGCGCAATCACCCCGCAAAAAAATCGCTTAAAAAGCGGCAACTACACCACACCACCCCCGCGTACCGTAATCAGCACTTGCGGGTGGTGAGTGCCAGCCTGTTAAAATACCCAGCTTGTTACATCGTCACTGTCGAGTACGACCCCCTTGAAATGCCGGGATAACACTCCACTTACGGCCCATGCAGTAATTAAAGTAATGTCAAACAAATACGATAGTAGGAGTCTTTAGATGCAAGATCAGGAAAATCAAGCAGTCCCTAATCCAGAAGCCGCCGCCGAAACGGCTGCGCCATCGACTCCCGACCAGCAGTCTTCCCTGGAAGAGCAACTGGCGAGTACCGAAGCGCGTCTGGCCGAAACCCACGACGCCTTCATGCGCGCCAAGGCCGATTGCGAAAACATGCGCCGCCGTGCCCAGGAAGACGTGGCCAAGGCCCATAAATTCGCTGTCGAAAGCTTTGCCGAAGCCATGGTGCCGGTCAAGGACAGCCTGGAAATGGCGCTGAAGGTCGAGTCGCCGTCGCTGGAATCGTTGAAAGAGGGTGTTGAAATGACCCTCAAACAGCTGAACGCGGCTTTCGAGAAAAACCGCCTGCTGGAAATCCTGCCGGCGCAAGGCGAGAAACTGGATCCGAACAAGCACCAGGCCGTGGCCGTGGTGCCTGCCGACCAGGAAGCCAACACCGTTGTTGCTGTTTTGCAAAAAGGTTACATGATTGCCGACCGTCTGCTGCGTCCGGCCATCGTGACTGCTGCGCAAGCAAAGTAAGCACTTGAAAACAACAAGTAATTCCACATATTAGTACCATCTAGAACATAGCAAAGAGGAAGAAAATCATGGGTAGAATTATCGGTATCGATCTGGGAACCACGAATTCCTGCGTTTCCGTCATGGAAAATGGTCAGCCAAAGGTAATCGAAAACGCCGAAGGCGCGCGCACGACGCCATCGATCATTGCTTACCAAGAAGATGGTGAAATTCTCGTCGGCTCGCCGGCCAAGCGTCAGGCCGTGACCAACCCGAAGAACACCCTGTTCGCGGTGAAGCGCCTGATCGGTCGCAAGTTCGACGAAAAAGAAGTGCAAAAAGACATCGGCCTGATGCCTTACACCATCACCAAAGCCGACAACGGCGATGCGTGGATCGGCGTGCGCGACAAAAAACTGGCGCCACAGCAAATCTCGGCCGAAGTGCTGCGCAAGATGAAGAAAACCGCGGAAGACTACCTGGGCGAAGAAGTGACCGAAGCGGTCATTACCGTTCCTGCGTACTTCAACGACTCGCAGCGTCAAGCGACCAAGGACGCTGGCCGGATCGCCGGTCTGGACGTCAAGCGCATCATCAACGAGCCAACCGCTGCCGCTCTGGCATTCGGCCTGGACAAGAACGAAAAGGGCGACCGCAAGATCGCCGTGTATGACCTGGGCGGCGGCACGTTCGACGTCTCGATCATCGAAATCGCTGATGTCGATGGCGAAAAACAATTCGAAGTGCTGGCCACCAACGGCGACACATTCCTGGGCGGCGAAGACTTCGACCAGCGCGTGATCGACTACATCATCGACGAATTCAAGAAGATCAACGGCATCGACCTGAAAAAAGATCCGATCGCCCTGCAGCGCATCAAGGCTTCGGCCGAGCGCGCCAAGATCGAATTGTCGTCGTCGCAGCAGACCGAAATCAACGAGCCGTACATCGCCATGGCGAACGGCGCGCCGGTCCACCTGACCTTGAAAATGACCCGCGCCAAGCTGGAATCGCTGGTGGAAGAGCTGATCATCGCCACCATCGAGCCATGCCGCACCGCGATCAAGGATGCCGGCGTTAAAGTGTCGGACATCGACGACATCATCCTGGTCGGCGGTATGACCCGTATGCCGAAGGTGCAAGAGAAAGTCAAAGAGTTCTTCGGCAAAGAGCCGCGCAAGGACGTGAACCCTGACGAAGCCGTTGCCGTGGGCGCTGCGATTCAAGGTTCCGTGCTGTCGGGCGAGCGCAAGGACTTGCTGCTGCTGGACGTAACGCCGCTGTCGCTGGGTATCGAAACCCTGGGTGGCGTGATGACCAAGATGATTCACAAAAACACGACGA